>JAAUYD010016962.1_pt1 | contig 31166 bp, 26 predicted proteins | sample 7278101 | NCBI WGS metagenome assembly JAAUYD01 (sample SAMN14350128, study PRJNA611818) | marine sediment metagenome | isolation source: surface marine sediment (0.6m) | place: French Polynesia: Moorea | collected 2018-08
CACACTGCTGTCAGCAACTTTTCGTTGAAATGGTGATGATTGGCGGCGCCAACAACCAACGCTGTGCCAATCTTGCGCTGCATTGCGCGCCTCACACTGCTGTCAGCAACTCTTCGTTGAAATGGTGATAATTGGCGGCGCCAATAACTGATGCTGTGCCAATTATGTGCTCGAATGCCGGCTGCCGCCTGCCCATATCCCCTCCTTGCTGATCAGCTTCTGCTTCACCCCCTTGGTTTTGGTGCGGGCGCTGACGTCATGATCCATCTCAGTCGCCCAATCCCACGACGTCCGCGAACTCCTCCGCCGCAAAGGTCGACAGGGGCGGCGGTTCATCGAGGTGACGGCCCGCCTCGTAGTCAAACCCCGTTTGGGTACACAGGGCCACGGTGCGAAAGAGTTCCATCAGCGGGATTTCATTGGGGCAGGCGTTGCTGCACTGGCCACAGCCCACGCAGGCAGTGCTCACGTGGGCCAACCGCGTGAGGTGGTAGAAAAGAGTGTCCGTGGGCATGCGAATCGCCCCCCTGCGTCGTGCCCAGCCCAGATACTGGGCAGAGGGATGATCAAAGACATCGGTGGTGAAGACACAGGTGCGGCAGTAGCAGACGGGACACGCCACTCGGCAGTTGTAGCAGTTAACGCAGGTTGCCAGGTAGTCGGCCAGTCTGCTGAGATCTCCGGTAGCTGCCCGGGTGGCCGCGAACATGGCATCGCGGGCGGCGGTGCGCGCCCGAATCAGTTTTTCGATCGCCTTAGAGCGATCTTTCGGAGCCTCGGTGGAAGGCAACGCCAGGGCATTGAGAAGTGCCCCACCCTTCTCCGAGCGAGCCTCCACCAGCAGCCGATTATCAAGGTCAACGCCCAGCAGACCGATTGTCAGATCGGCCATTTCGGCGGTGGGATGCTCACAGACCTTGCAGGCCGGCGCCAGCATTTCCAGTTCACCGCTATCCCCCGACGTCAGTGCCTCTTGAATGAAGGTGGCGGTGTACGACCGATCGCGGCGGCCCCCTGCGGTGCGCGCAGTGCGATTTTCCACAGCCCCCAGACAATCCGCCGAGATGATAAAAAGAGACGCTGGATCGCCCTGTTTGAGCTTGACCAATTCTACGAAGGCACGCACCTCGCAGGGCCGCATGAAGGCGGCCACACGCCCCCCCGGTGGTGTGCGGCTCAGACGGGCTGCGTGGCGGGCACCGTTGAGTGGATAGATGGGCGAGAGGGGGTCCAGGCCGCACACCGCTTCGGGATCGCAGATGAGGGTCGGCATGACCCAGTCACACTCGGCCTGGTAGCAAGGCGCCAAAAGGGCGTCCACCAGCGCCAATTCGAGGAGCCGACGCCCCAGTGAATCGAAGGCGCTCAGATAGTCGTTATCCTCTACGCTGAAATAGGCCGTTGTCTTCATTTATGACCCTCCATCCCGTTCAACCCTTCGACCGGGTATCCATCTGCAGTCTGCGTTATGGTTTCCGTCCAATAACCTCGCTGCCCGAACCGATGGCATCCCGTTGCAAGCGCCGGTTCTGAGGTCTCCATGAAGCGTGCTCCGAAGCCACTCCCTGCGGCCCCAGGGCCTTCAGGTCGTTCACCAGCCGCTGCATCACCTCGGCGAACTGGATCCCGTCGCTGGCGCCGATCCAGGTGAGTCGCAGGCGCTGGGGGGCGATGCTGAAATGGGTCAGCAGTTCGCGCAGAAGCTTGACCCGCCGGCGGGCCTTGTAGTTACCATTGATGTAGTGACAGTCCCCCGGGTGGCAGCCGCTGATGAGGACCCCGTCAGCACCTTCCAGAAAGGCCTTTAGAACGAACTGGGGGTCCACCATGCCAGTGCACATGACGCGGATGAGGCGCACGTTTTGGGGGTAGGCGAGGCGTGCGGTACCCGCCAAGTCGGCGGCGGTATAGGTGCACCAATTGCACACGAAGGCAATGAGGGTGGGATCGAAATCCGTTACGCTGTCAGGCATGGCGACGCTCCTCTGGCTGGAGGGGTGCATTTTCGGCACCGCTACTGGGAAAATGGGCAGCGGCTTCCCGATCCTTGGCGGGGAGGTCTCGCTTCTGTGAAACAAGGGCGTCCATCAGCCCATCGATTTCGGCGTACATCTGTCGGTTCGTGAAGTGGCGGCTGGCGGCGGCCCCGTTGGGACAGAAACCTGAACAGCTGCCGCAGCCCTTGCAGAGCGCCGGGTTGACCTCGGAGACCATCCGGCGTGGGTTGTAGGTGATTGCCCCGTACGCACACAGGTCGATGCAGACTTGGCAGCCGCTGCACACATCGGGATCGATCCAGGAGACGGTGGGCGGCACGGCCACTTTACCGCGGGTGGCCAGGCTGAGGGCCTTGGCCGCAGCCCCCGACGCCTGGGCGACGGTGTCGGGAATATCCATGGGTTTCTGGCAGCAACCGGCCAGGAAGACCCCATCCGTGGCGGTATTGAGGGGTCCCAGTTTGGGGTGCTCCTCGAGGAAGAAGCCGTCGGCCCCCTGGTTCACCCCAAAAATGCGTCCCACCTGAGCGGCGTCGCTTCTGGCCTCCATAGCGGTGCAGAGGATGACCATCTCCACCGGGACGCGAATGGCTCTTCCGAGGAGCGTGTCCTCGGCGATACAGACGAGGTGTCCCTCCTCCGCCTTGGTTCGGGCATGGGCGCTGACTTCGGCCACCTTGCCACGAATGAAGAGCGTCCCCTCCTCCTGGCAGCGCTGGTAGAATTCCTCGTAACCCTCGCCGAAACAACGCATGTCGATGTAAAAGTCGTAGACCCGGGTGGCGTGGCCCACCTTCTCCTTGATGAGGTGGGTGTACTTGAGGGCGTACATACAGCAGACCCGAGAACAATACGGGTGGTGGTTTCGGTCGCGGCTACCGATGCAGTGCAGCAGGGCCACGCTGTCCGGCGGACGGGTGAAATCGCCCTTGGCGTCCCGGAGGAGGATTTGGCCACCGGTGGGACCGGTGGCGTTGCTGAGCCGCTCAAACTCCAGGGCGGTGAAGACATTGGGGAAAATGCCGTAGCCGTATGGCGTTAAGGGCGTCGGGTCGAGGAGGCCGTACCCGGTGGCCAGGATAATGCTGCCCACTTGTACCGTCTCCGTCTGGACCGACATGGTGTGGTCGATTGCCTGGACCTCGCAAATGTCTGTACAGGCCATGCATTCGCAGCAGGCCCCGCAGTTGAGGCAGCGCTCGGCCTCCGCCTTGGCCTGGTCGGGTGCCAGCCCCTTCTCCACCTCGGCAAAACTGGTGCACCGTTCGGCAACCGGCAGACGGGCCTCGACGGCCCGGTCGATGGCGGGCAGACCGGTATCAACAGGGTCCCAGTCAGGGGTGTGAGATGCGTCAGTGCGCTGGTCTTGGGGCGTCGGCAGGGCCCGATCCTGAAGAAAGGCATCCATGGCCGCCACTACACGATGGGCGGCGCCGACGGCCTCAATGACCGTGGCGGGTCCTGTGACGGCGTCACCGGCGGCAAAGACATGGGGCAGATTGGACTGGCCAGTATCGGGCGCGACCCGCAGACTGCCCTGCGGCGTCAACGCCAGTCCCTGTTTGGCGAGGATCTCCTGCCCGGCCACCATCTGGCCGATGGCGGGGACCACCAGATCACACTCCAGAATGAATTGGCTCCCATCCACCGGCACGGGGCGGTGGCGCCCGCTGGCGTCGGGATGCCCCAGCTCGGTACGCAAGCATTCGAGACCCACAACCCGCCCCGCCGAGCTAACCAGCCCCACGGGCACCGTCAGGCAGCGAAACACGATGCCCTCCTCCCGGGCGGCCTGAATCTCCTCTGGGTACGCCGGCATCTCACCAACTGAGCGTCGGTAGACGATCTGAACGCTTCGGGCACCGAGTCGGATCAGCATGCGGGCGGCATCCACGGCCACATTGCCACCGCCGATGACGGCCACCCTTCGGGCGGCGTAGGCGTTTTTTCGAAACGCTAGGCCTCCGATGTTGGCATCTCTCAGAAAGGTCACCGCATCCACTAAACCGACGAGGGTATTCTCCCCGGGCAATCCGAGGCGCATGGCATCGTGGGCACCGAGACCCAGGAAAACAGCTTCGAAGCCGTCGGCCGCAAGCGTCTCCAAATCGATATTCTCGCCGAAGCGCAGGCCTGTGCGAACCGTAATGCCCAGGTCGAGAATGGCCTGGATCTCAGCGTCAAGCAGATCTGGCGGCAGGCGGTAGTCGGGAATGCCCACCCGCAGCATACCGCCGAGGCGGTTCAAGGCCTCGAAGATCGTCACCGGATAGCCCTTGAGGCGCAGGTAAGCAGCCACGGATAGACCTGACGGACCGCTGCCGATGACGGCGACGGGTTTTGCATTTTCCGGCTTCGTCGGCCTTGGCCAGGGAACTTCTCCGGCCTGATCGGCAGCGAAGCGCTTGAGGGCCCGGATGGCCAGTGGTGCGTCCACCTCGCTGCGGCGACAGCTATTTTCGCAGGGGTGGGGACAGACCCGGCCCAGCACCCCGGGCAGGGGTAAACGCTGACGAATGAGCTGGAGGGCTTGTTCATAACGTTCTTTGCGTATGAGCTGAACATAGCCCTGAACATTGACCCCCGCAGGGCAGGTCCCTACGCAGGGCGCACGGTCCCGCTTCTCGATATTGAAGGTGATGGGAATCGACTGGGGAAACGCCCGCCCGATCGCCTTGCGGGTTCCCATACCCTCATCCCAGGAATTGGGCAGGCTGACCGGGCACGCCCCGGCGCATTCGCCGCAGCCGGTGCACTTGGCGGCATCCACGTAGCGGGGCTGCTTGCGAACGGTGACCGTGTAATTGCCGATGAAGCCGCTGACATCGGTCACCTCGCTGAGGGAGAAGAGCTCGATGTTGGGCGACTGCGCCACCTCCACCATTTTAGGCGTGCCGATGCAGGCCGCGCAGTCCAGGGTGGGGAAGGTTTTGTCGAACTGGAGCATGTGGCCACCGATGGTGGTGTCCCTTTCGACCAGATAGACGTGGTGTCCAGCGGCGCCGATATCCAAGGCCGCCTGCATGCCGGCGATGCCGCCGCCCACTACCATGACGTTGGGGTTAACACTGGCCTCGCGGGTGGTCAGCGGCTCGTGGTAGATCACACGGCTGAGGGCCGCCGCCACCAGGGATTTGGCCTTCGCGGTGGCGGCATCCGCATCGACCGTGACCCAAGAGACTTGCTCCCGCACCGAGGCCATCTGGAAGTAATAGGGGTTGAGGCCGGCCCGCTCGCAGGTCTGCATGAAAGTTTTGGCGTGCAGGCGGGGCGAGCAGGAGGCCACGACGACACGGTTCAACCGCAGTTCAGCGATGTCGGCTTCGATCATTGCCTGCCCGGGATCGCTGCACATGAACTTGTAGTCGCGGGCCACGGTGACATGTGAAAGGGTGCGGGCAAAGGCAGCCACCTCCTCCACGCGCACCTTGGCGGCAATATTGATACCGCAGTGACACACGTAACAACCGATTCTTACCGACATGCTTCACTCCTGTTATTTCACAGGACCTTTCGACACGGGAGTGTCCAACCCGGGGCACAGGCGACCCACCGTTTCCAGCAAGGTTTCCGCCTCCGGCGGCCGGTTCAGATAGGCGTCGGGACCCGGGATGTGCGGGTCGCCGCAATCCTTACGGAACACGTGATAATGATTGAGGGTTTTGGGATCCAGTCGCGATAGCACGACAACGGGCACCTGGTACAAGTGTCTGTCGGTTCTGAGATGATGAAACAATTGCAGCCCCCTTCCGACGGGCAGCAACGCGTCGAGGACGATGAGGTCGGGGTGCCATCGACGGGCCTGCGCCAAACCCTCTTCACGGCTGCCCGCCTCAATGACGTCAAAGCCACCCGCGTTGAGGAGATTGCAGAGGTAGATGCGCATGTCCAAGTCGGCATCCACCACAAGGATGCGTGACTTTGCCGGGTCTGGTCCCACTCAGGCCTCCCGAGCTGCTTCCGCTTGCCCTTGGCGCGCCCGCTCGATCCCGGTCCGATAGCGGGTGTGCGGAGGGCCGCCACTGGGCAGATGACTGCTGCAACGGCGTTACTGTAATGGCATTGCGCCCTTTAGAGACCACTTCAGCACAGGATATGCCACAATGACGATAAAACAGTTAAGATATTGTAATTGTTTATTATAAATACTTATTCTGGGATGGGCTTCAGGGGAAGCAAGGGGTGTTGCAGGCAAGAGTGCAACTGGGCATGGCGGTTATCTTGTGGCCAATTAGCTGAAAATCAACAATTTATGAACATGCAACGTTGCAACGCAACATGCAACGTTGCATCGGGAATGGATCGGGTCGTTGCCGTCGCTTCTCCCTGTTTTTACAAACGATTTGCAATGGCGTGGCCTTGGGAAGCGGCGCCGTTGTCCGCCGTCGGCAGGCAGACGACGAAGCGGGTGCCGCCGTCGGAGGGTACCTCGACCCGGAGATGACCATTGTGGTTCTCTGTGATGATAAAGTAGGAGACGCTCAGGCCCAGGCCGGTGCCGACGCCCACCGGCTTGGTAGTGAAAAAGGGCTCAAACACACGCCGACGGGTGGCGTCGTCCATGCCGGGGCCGTTGTCCTCGATCTCGACACACACCATATCCGCAAGACAGCGTACCCGCAGGATGAAGCGCGCGTTCTGGGCCGACGCGCTGCTTTGCATCGCCTCAGCCCCGTTGCGCAGGATGTTGAGAAAGACCTGTTGAATCATCTGTTTTTCACAGGGAATCAAGGGCAGATCGGGTTCATATTCCTTGACGATCCTAATAAGGCGGAAATCGTACTTTCGCTTGAGGTCGTAGTCGGTGGAAGCCAGTTCGAGCGCGGTGTCCAGAAGTTCGGCCATATTCTGGGAGGACCATTGATCGTCCCGTTTTCGGGCGAAACTGAGCATGTTCTGGACAATGGTGGCCGCACGATGGCCCTCTGTATGGATGGTGGTGAGCATCTCGGGAATCCCCCGGGCGTTCATATAGGCCTCTACGGCCGCAATGGTGGTGCCGCAACTCTCGGCCGCCGCGATGTTGGCGGGCAGATCGGCCGTGAGGCGCTGTTTGACCACACTGACAGACTGCATCATACCGGCCAGCGGGTTGTTGATCTCGTGCGCCATACCGGCGGCCAATCCGCCCACCGATAGCATCTTTTCGCTCTGCACGAGGGTATCCTCCATGCGCACCCGATCGGTGACATCGTCGAGCCGGATAACGGCGCCTTTGTCGCCGTCGACTTCCAGCGGAAAGATGGTGAGATCCTCGTAGTGCGTCTCGCCGTCAATCTGCCGCGGAAGTTTGGCGTCGCGACGGATGCGGTTTTCGGTCATGGCCGCATGGATGCGATCCACCTTGGCGGTCAACCGGGGCAGCAACTCGACCAGCGGTTGGTTTAGGGCCTGGTAGACCGACACGCCGGTAGCTTCCTGGGCGGAGTGATTCCAGAGGGTGACGCGGCAGTTGATGTCCACGCCGACGAGCAGGGAGGGCATGGCGTCGATAATATTCCGCAGATAATTGCGCAGTCGCCGCATCTCCTTTTCGGTGCGTCGGCGCTCGGTAATGTCCTGGACAATGGAGGCGACACCGATAATCGCCCCGTCGCCGCCTTCCAGCGCCGTATTGCGCCACTCACAGGTGCGCACGATACCGCTCTTGGTGATGTTGTCGCTGATCAGACTGCTGCTGCCGGTTTGACGCATCAGCGCTTGCCAAGCGGCATCCACATCCGCCTGGGTGTGTTCCGGGACGATGAGCTCGTGGGCCGCTTTGCCCAATGCCTCTTGCCGTGAATAACCGAAGATGGTTTCAGCGGCAGGATTCCACTCGATCACCCGAAAATCCAGATCCCAATCGATGAGCCCCACCAGGGTTTGCTGTCGGTGGGCGGTGAGGCGCTGAGAGATCTTGACAGCCCGCTCCTCCGCCGAGCGTCGTTCGGTGATCTCCTGCTCCAATTCCAGGGTTCGCAGGCGAACCTTGTCCTCGAGGGTGCGGTTGGCGTCAAATAGTTTAAGAAATAGCCACACCACGGCCAACAGCAGCAACAGGCAGATGAAGATATAGATGTAGGTATAGGTGGTCTTCTGGAGCCAGGTCGCCTCGATGCTTCCGATCGGCGCACCTTCGTAGAAGATGGGCGCCTGAAGCGCCAGACGCTGCATCAATTTCATGGAGATCAGGAGCGTGTCCAGGCGGGTGGCCGGTGTGTGGGTGAGTTCCAGGAAGACGTAGCCCATATCATCACGAACCACCACCGATTCGTAATGGTTGGCCGATGCGGCCAGGCTCAGATAGGCGGTCGGGCTGGAGGGTTCGAGGTTCCACAGCGAGCGGCTGATAATGCTGGCGTGGTTGGCGATCTCCACCTGGGCGCGGGCCTGACTGCGACCTTGCTGGTAGCTGACCAACGCCACAAACCCCACCATGGTGAGTAGGAACACCAACAGAAAGAGGGGTTTGGTTTTCATGCCGCGGCCTTTGCCAGCAACCGGTTTACTTACCGCAACGAGCGGTTTCGTGGGGTGGCGTTAACCTGCCAACGCCAAGCGATCGGAATCTTGTACGCTCCTCCGTTGACGCTTTACTTCCCCTCGAAAGGCGCCATTATGGCACGAATGGTGCCGTCAGCCGCCATCGCCTGAATGGTGTCGTCGAAGGGGGGCAACAAGCGTGCGAAGGGAGAGTTCTTGCGAATCAACAGATGAAAGGGCATGGCGGCGAGGGAGACGCGGATGTCGAGGATCTCCTCGGTCAAATCCAGACGCCGGATGGCCGGCCAGGCCCCATGGGGCCATTCGATCACCAGATCCCCCCGCCCCGCCGCCAGCATCCGCCATACATTTTCCACTAGGTCGGTTTCATGGGTGACAATCCCTAAGCTGGCCACATGGGTTTGGTGCCAGGAATTCCCGCTATAGGTGACAACGGTGAACGACTTATCGCGGATGTCGGCGATGGTTTGGAGGTGCTGCATCTCCGTCAAGCGGGGATGGCCCTTCCGCGTAAAGAGGTGCAGGTCCTTCAAGTAAAACGGATTGGGGTGGGTGGCGGTGTAGTGTAGGCGCTCGGTTGTGGGGACCGTGAGGAGGGCGTCATCGATCCCGTTGCGCACATTTTGCTGGCAGCGCTTCCAGGGATATGCCGACCATTTCAAGGGGATCCCCATGCGTTGCTGCAGCGCTTCGGAGATGATCTCGAAGAAAAATCCCTGAAGCGGTTCTCCCGACGAACGGTAGTGAAAAGGAGGGAAATCGGTGTAAGCGATGCGCAGGGGGGCCTCGGCCCGAGCGGTCAAAGGGCACCAGAAGAGGAGGATGGCCGCCAGGATCGCCCAGGTGCCCCACCCCTTGCGTCCCGACAAAATAACCAGTCTGAACCCAACCTTCTGAAATAAATTCAAATGAACGCCCTCAGTCTAAGCAATTCGGTATCGCCTCCGCGGGATGACATGCAAGGGCGGCGCGCGAGAATGTCGTTTCTGTGTGCACTTATCATCAGAGATGCACAAGAAGTTCCGGCGGTTAGGTTAATATTTGGATATAAAAGATTATGCAGCATGTGGGCGGCGAGCGCAAGCGTAAGTATCTACCCCGCGTCCTCGTCCCCGCGTCCTCGTCCCCGCGTCCTCGTCCCCGAGGCCTCGTCCCTGCGTCCTCGTCACCAGGCGGTAGCGCCAGGATGCGCGGCAACAGCCCCACCAGCAACCGCTCCGGCTTGATGGGGACGATGCTGACCGATGGCCATTAAAGGGTCCTCAGCACAGCAGGCATTTGGCGATCCAAGAAGTGCCGCTATAGTCCTTGCTGGACACCGGCCACTTATTCCGAACGGTGGTCCGCCTATCGGTAGGCGCAATAAAATCGAAATCAGGTAAGCTGCATTCGCTACTGAATGTTATAGCGCTTCATCTTTCGCCAAAGCGTGGTGCGATCCATCCCCAGTGCCCGAGCGGTTTTGGCCCGGTGGCCATGGCACCTGTGGAGTTGCGCCCGAATCCGCGCCTTTTCAGCCGCCGTCTTGGCGGCCTCCTCCTTGGCGGCCTCCTCCTTGGAGACCCCCTCCTTGGAGGCCCCCTCCTGGGATGCTGCCGAAATGACGGTACTGCTCACTTGTCCGTTGCGTAGAGCGCCGCTTGCGATTCTTTCTGAGGCGGAACCGCGTGCGGTGCCGATGGGGAAACCCCTCTCGGCAGGAGGGCCTTCCTGAAGATAGGTGGGTAGATGACGCCGGCGAATAGACCCCTCCTGACAGAGGATGAGGGCGTGCTCGAGAATGTTCTCAAGCTCACGGACATTGCCCGGATAGCGATGGTTGAGCAGGTGATCGAGGGCGCCCCTCGAGATGGCCGGGAGCTGGCGGCCACGGGCGGCGCACAGCCGGCGGCTCACATGGCGGATCAGGAGGGGGAGATCGTCACGGCGCTCCACCAAGGGCGGCAGCTCCAAGCGCAGAACATTGAGGCGGTAGAAGAGATCTTCGCGAAAGAGCTGCTGCTGGACGAGCCCGTCTAGCCCCCGATTGGTGGCGGAGAGGATGCGAACGTCCACCTTGACGGTATGGCGGCTGCCCAACGGATAAAACTCTTTGTCCTCCAATACCCGAAGTAATTTGGCCTGCAGGTTGAGGGGCAGGTCGCCGATCTCGTCCAATAGGATGGTCCCCTCAGCCGCCAGTTGGAAACGGCCGGGTTTGTCTTTCACCGCACCGGTGAAGGCGCCTTTGACATAGCCGAAAAGTTCCGATTCGAGCAACTGCTCCGGTAGGGAGGCGCAATTGACCTTGATAAAGGCACGCCCCGCTCGCGGTGAGGCACCGTGAATCACCTTGGCCAAGAGATCCTTGCCCGTCCCCGTGGCCCCTTCTATGAGAACTGAGGCATCGCTATCGGCCACTACCGGCACCATCTCGAAGATGCGTTGCATGGCGGGACTCTTGCCGATCATGTCCCTGCAGGTATAGCGTCCTCGGATCGCCTGATCGAGTTGAACCTCGAGGGCCAGATCGCGGAAGGTGACCAAGCCGCCGACGACGGTCTCCTTCTCGTTGCGCAGAACCATGTAGTTGGCCCGGATGGGCACCCCCACCCCATCCCTGTCCAGCAAGCGTCCACGCGCTTGACGGTGAGAGCGGCCAGAGGTCATGGTGGCGTGCAAGATTTGAATCTCCGGCCGGTCGGCACCGCCAAAGAGCTGGGCCGCCGGGCGCCCCAGTACCCCTTGGCGATTGAAGCCGGTGATGCGCTCAGCGGTGGTGTTGAAAAAGGTTATCAGGCCGCCGCGGTTAACGGTGAAGACGGCCAGATCGAGGCTGTCCAGAATGATTTTTTGGCGGCGTGCTTCGTAATGGACACGATCCACCAGCTCCGTGATCGGTGTGTGGTCTTGAAGGATGGTCAGACAGCCCATCACCTGGCCCTCATTATCAAATAGCGGCGTGGCCATGCGGGTGATCAGGTGGTCGCTGTCGGTTTCGTCGGTCACCACCACGTCGGGGGTTTCGGTGGCGGTTCCATTTTGTATGGCGATCTGGCAATTTCCCAAACAGGGTACACCGGTGAAGACTTCACGGCAATCGAGTCCGGTCACCTCGGGACCTCGCAGACCGAGGAGTGCCTGGGCATTGTAATTGATGGCCGTTATCTGATGATCGGTGTTCACCGTGAAGGCACCGACGTTAAGTTCGTCCAATACCTCCAGCCATTGGTCGGAGCGGATGGCGCCGTGAATCATGGCGAGGCCTCCCGGTCGGCAGCGGTCAGCATCACCGGCAGCCAAATGCGAAAGGTGGTACCCTCAGGCCCGCTCTCTTCGACGGAGAGGCGCCCCCGGTGCCGCTCAATGATACCGAAGGAGGTGGACAGGCCCAAGCCCACGCCGGCGCCCTCCTGCTTGGTGGTGAAGAAGGGTTCAAAAATCAGGGGCCGGTTGGTCGGATCGATCCCCCTCCCTGTATCACGCACCTCGATAACCACTGCCTGCTCGGCCTTCCGGTGCGCTGCTGAAAGAAAAAGATCGCCGCCGTCGGGCATGGCGTCAATGGCGTTGAAGACCAGGTTGACCACACATTGTTGCAATTGGTTGGTGTCGCCCTCGACCGTGGGCAGCTGAGCGTCCCAGCGGCAGTGCAATTGAATGGCGTGCAATTCCAGCTTGTGCTGGCTGAGCAGGACGCAGCGCGACAGCATCTCGCTCAGATCGACGGGCTCACGGACCAGCGCCGACTTGCGCGAGAAGGCCAACAGGTTGGAAACGATCTTCGAACAGCGCTGGGTTTCATTGATCACCAGATCCAGGTAATTGTCGAATCTCTTCAGCGTTTCAGAATTACCTTTGCCCTCACTGGTGATGTGGGCCATGAGCTTCAGATAATTGAGCACGCCGGCCAGGGGGTTGTTGATCTCATGGGCGACGCTGGCGGCCAATCTGCCCAACGCCATCATCTTGTCCTGATGCAGCAGGCGGGCATGGTCGGCCATTTCCCGCTCCAAGCGGCGTAGCGCACGAAGGTCCCGCACAAAGCAGACCAGCCCCACCGGCTGATCCGCCTCGATCAGTTGCACCGCGCTGAGCTGGACAGGAATTTCGGATGCGGTCGCGGCGAGGCGGGTCTCGAATAGGGGCAATCGTCCGGCACCGCCGAGGTCGACTTGCCCGAGGGCGTGTTGAAAGCGCGCATACTCCTCGGCGGAGAGCAGATCCTGGAATCGACAGTGCCCCACCAGTAGATCCCGTGTGCGTCCCAGGAGCTGCTCCAGGCTGCGGTTGACCATCACGAGACGTCCGGCGGCGTCGCAGCCGAGGATACCGTCCAAGGAGTTTTCAATGAGGCGTGTCTGATAATCGTAGGCGACCTTCAAGGCCTGGCTGGCACCGGCCCAGCCAGATGCCAGGAAGGCAGTGTATTCGCGCAGTTTCTGGCGGGAACGATAGCGCTCGCAGGCGCGCTCGAGTGCGACGAGGAGGGCACTGGCATTAATGGGCTTGGTAATGAAATCGGAGGCATCCAACTGGAGCGCGCGTACCGCCAAGGAGATCTCTGCAAAGGCGGTGACCACGACCACCTCGGTCTGGGGATGGGTTCGCTTGACGCGTTCGAGCACGGCGAGCCCATCCATAACCGGCATGCGGATATCGGTGATGATCAACTGCGGGTGGTGGCTGTCACAGAGCGCCACACCGGCCTGGCCGTCTGCCGCGCAGATGACACTGTAGCCGGCATCCTGGAGCGCGAGGCGAGTGACCTCACGGATATCGACTTCGTCGTCGATGAGGAGCACCAGCCACTCGGAGGGATCCATAGGCCACCCTTTCGTCTGGGAGAAGCCAGGATATATGCGGTGTCCATCGGACGGTGGAGAGGTTTGTCGGCAAGGATGACACCGAATGACACCATCTTCATCAGCCTAAGAGATTCAATCGCCACCGTCAAGTTGGCGGGCCGGCGGCAAGCGCTCGCTGCCAGTGGGAGACAAGGGCGGGGGCATGGGGTGGGGGGATTCGATGGGTCGTGCAGAAACCGTCGATGTCGGTGGCATGCCCGGCTGACCACCATTGGCGCAGATCGTGTCCGGTGGCGGCGAACAACGGCCAATCGTCACCATGGCGCGTCTCGAGTGTGGTTGCCAATTGATGGGCCATCAGCATGCCGCGAAGATAATCGCAGCAGTAAAACTCCGGCGTCAGGTCGAAGAGATGACTTTCGGGCTGATGGTAGAAGCCGGTGTGGTGGCGCATCAGGTCCGCGTAAGGCTGACCGTCAACCAGATCCACACCGTCGAAAAGTTCCAGCTCCCATAGAAACTTTGCGGCGTAACGACGAAAGACCGCCAAATCCCGCAAGGTCTTGTAGTAGGTCAGGCGACGGGCCTCAGCCGGTGCAACCCCCAGCACCTGCGTGAGGACGCCTTGGCCGAGAATGGCGCTCTGGAGCAGGAAGGCATACCCCTCCGAGAGACTGTGATCGGTGGCGAATTCGCGCTCTAGCAGCGGTAGCTCCGCCGGTGTGAATTCCGCCGCGAGCGCATGGCCCAACTCGTGCCAGAGCGTCTCCACATCGATCCAGCCGCCATTGGCGGCCATGACCACATGGACCTCACCGGGCACTCTCAGCAGCAGGGTCATGGCCTGCGCCGCTCCCGCAGCGCCGAGACCGGTGTGTAGCCGCAGTCCAGAAAGCGTGGCGAGGGGCATCTTCCAAATATCGAGGAGGGCCAGTGCGGCCGGTGAGGCGATGGAGATGGACGGGGGGGGTTGGAAACCGCCCCAGCCCAGCAGGTGAATGGCGTCGAAGCGGGTCAGATCGGCAAGGGGACGTTCGAAATAGTCCCGGCACCAGGCAGACATGGCGTCGAAGTAGAGGGTACGGGTGGCCGCCAGCAGTTCCACCACCTGTGTCTGTAGGTCCGCAAAGACGATCCTTTTCTTCTCGCGGCAATAATCGCGGTAGTCAGCATATCCGAGTTCCGCATCGAGGCAGCCCAGGCTCTCTTCCCAGTGGGAGAGCACATAGGGCTTCAAAAAGCGGCAGAGGGCCGACGTCTCCTTTTGCAGCAGCTGACGCTCTTCCCAGGTATGGGCCTGCTGGCACCAGGGAATCACCTCGCGCAGGTAAATCTTATGACCGTTCACGTGGGCGGCGGCGCCCTGGGTCATGACCTGCATCTCGGCCTCATGCGCCCGCAGTCGCTCCTGGAGGTAGAGATCGATGAAGCGGTGGCGCAGTGCATGACGCAGGTGCGTGTCCGTCAACGCGTCGATCTGCCCCAGAGTGGTCAGGGTCAGATCACCGTCCGCCTGGGGCGCGTCAACGGGTGGGGCCTGCCCCAGCCAGCGGGCCAACGCGTCCGACTTCCAGCGGTAGGTTCGGGCTTGGAGGATGTTCAGCAGGACAAGGGGATCGACGGTATCGGTCATGGGTGTATGCGGTCGCAAGGCAATTGGTTTCGTGGGGATCGCCCTTGCACGGGGCGGTTGATGGCTGACGATCTAACTGTTTAGAAGATAACCACCGGTGAAGCGAAAAGCGAGACGGAAATCGGAAGCGCTGCATTTTGATCTGGCTTGTGGTATGAAAGGCTTCTGCGCACAAAGGCCTGAAACGCCCCGCTACTGCACTGCAGGCGCGGGAAGTCGCCGAAGCAGGAGGTTCGCTCGCAGCCCATGAAGATCGCCATCGCCCAGATCAATCCGACCATCGGTGCATTTCAGCACAACGCCCGTAAGATCATCGCCCAGGCCGAGAGCGCCCGCCGGTTGGGGTGCGACCTGGTGGTCTTCTCTGAATTGGCCATCCCCGGCTATCCGCCCCGAGATCTCCTGGACAAGCCCCAGTTCATAGCGGCCGGACAGGCCTGCCTCGAACGGCTGGTGGCGGAGATAGCGGGGATTGGCGTCATTCTCGGCAGCGTAATGGAGAATCCCTCTCCGGGGGGCAAACCCCTGTTGAACGCCGCTGTCCTCTTCGAGGATGGCCTCATCCTCCAGCGCATCTTCAAACAGCTTCTGCCCACCTACGACGTCTTTGACGAACGCCGTCATTTCGAGCCAGGCCCCCCCAGTGAGCCCTTCGACTACAAGGGGCAGCGGATAGGGCTGACCATTTGCGAGGATCTCTGGAACGACAAGGATATTTTCAGCAAGCAGATCTACAGTGTCGACCCGGCCGCCGACTTGGCTGCCAAAGGCGTCGACCTGCTCGTCAATATCTCCGCCAGCGTCTACCACTACGGCAAAAACACATTTCGCACCAAGATGTTCGCGAGTCTGGCCAAAAAATACCAGGTACCCATCCTCTTTGCCAACCAGGTGGGAGGCAATGACAGCGTGCTCTACGATGGGGTCAGCGCCGTCTATGCCGCCAGTGGTCGGCAGGTGGCGCGGGCATGCGATTTCGAGGAAGATTTGATCCTCTGGGACAGTGCCCGCGGAACAGGAGAGATCCGCCCCATCAGTGCCGACACCAACGCATCGATCTACAAAGCACTGGTCACCGGCACCCGCGACTATCTGACCAAATGCGGCTTCGATCGGGCCGTCATCGGCCTCAGCGGCGGGATCGACTCGGCGCTGGTGGCCTGCGTAGCGGCGGATGCCTTGGGAGCCGACAAGGTGTCGACCCTCTTCATGCCCTCCCCATACACCTCCCGAGACAACTACGAGGACACCCGCCGACTGGCGGACAACCTAAAGGTGGCCTACGACATCGTCCCCATCGACGGCATCTTCGAGAGCTTCCTACGCCAGCTGACCCCCGACTTCGGAAACGGCGAGCCGGGAATCACCGAGCAGAACATCCAGGCCCGCATTCGCGGCACCATCCTGATGGCCCACAGCAACCGCTCCGGCAGTCTCGTCCTTACTACGGGCAACAAGTCGGAGCTGGCCGTGGGCTACTGCACCTTATACGGCGACATGTGCGGCGGCCTGGCCGTCATCGCCGACCTGCCCAAGACACGCGCCTACGAAATCGCCCGTCACCTCAATAGCGACACGGAACGCATTCCCGAGCGCATCATCACCAAGCCCCCTTCGGCCGAACTCAAGCCCGGCCAGACCGACCAGGACGACCTCCCTCCCTACGAGGTGATCGATCCCATCATTCAAGGCTACGTGGAGGAGTCCAAGGGCCTCGAAACCCTGGTCAAGGAGGGCTTCGATCGACAGGTGGTCAGTGACGTGATCAACCGTATCGACCGCAACGAGTACAAACGCTTCCAGGCGCCGCCGGGGATCAAGATTACGCCCAAGGCGTTTGGCGAGGGACGTCGCTATCCGCTGGCCAAACGATTCGCCTTGGCGTAAATCGCCGCCACTGGCCTTCGGCTGGACACTGCTGCTACACCCCATTTGCGCCACCGACCGCCGCGGTGCCTGCCGCCCTCCGAGGAGACCGGCGGCGCTGGCCGTCACCCAGCGCTCAAGCTACGGGGCCACCGTGGCGATACAGGTGATGACACCCGATGCCGACACCTATCCGAAGAAATGGGGAACCGACCGATCGTGAAGCCCAGCCACCACACCCACCGCCATGTTCGCCAGCAAGCGGGAAGCGGGAGCGGTCCAGCGCGCCGCCGACCGCTGGCCCTTCTCGTAACCCTCCTGTTGATTTGGCCGCTATTGCTTGGCGCGGCGCCGAAGCCCGCAGAGATGAAGGGCTTTGATCTGGTGCTGTATTTCGACAGCGACAGCGCTGAGGTGACCGCAGCGGCACAATCGCACTTGGCGACCTTCATGGATGGCGTCCAACTGGGAACTTCGGGCAAGGTCCTGGTGGTGGGGCACGCCGATGAAAAGGGAGATCACAAGCACAATCTGGCCCTGTCGCGCCAACGGGCCAGGGCCGTCAAACAGATCCTCGTCGACAGGCTGGACACCCCCGTCGAGCGGGTTCTCACCGTGGGTCAGGGTAACGAAGCGCCCATCGCCGCCAACGATACGGACGGCGGCCGGGCGCGCAATCGGCGAGCGGTGGTGCGCCTCGTCGGTGTGGCCCCTCCGGAGATCCAGCGCCGTTATCAGGGTCAGGATCCCCGTCTGGTAACGGTGGATCGCCTCCTCTCTGAGGCCGACATCAAGCTCCGCTTGGGACAGCTTGAGGAAGCGCTGGGCCATCTGGACCGTGCCGCACAATTGGGAGGCGATCAATTCAGCCGCTGGCACACCAGCTACGGCATCGTCGGCTTCCTGGGCGGTCAGCCGCCCCACAAACTCCGTGGCTATTTCGAAATGGCCCTCGTCCTGGACCCCCACAACCGTGACGCCCGCGATTTCTTGGGTCGCATCGCGGCCCGTGAAGCCTTCCTGGAGGGCCGCGTGGTGCCGTACATGGGCCGCACCCCCAGAAGTGCCATCAAGGTGACCACGAGATCTCAGCAGTACGAGTACCTGAGGTTGTTCGAGGTAGAGCCCCTGTCGCACCACAGCCTCAGCCAGGGCACCATCGACGTATGGACCTGCCGTGCCGGCAAACACCGCACGGTCACCTACTATTTCGACACCACCCCCATGCTGGAGTGGGCCTATCCGGAGAGGCCTTCAGAAAGTTGACGCCACGGTCGCGCCTCCTCGTCGACCGAATGATACTGGCTGCGGTCGAATCGGCGGCGTGCCGGCGCGCCGGCCGTCACGTGCACCCACCCCGTTGGAGGGGCGCGATCAGCTCGCCCCGCATTGGGAAGTTCGACCCCCACCTGCGGCATTGAGGGATCCTTGCGTTTACTCACCAGAGACGGCGGCCGAATGCTGCGGGTGACCGAAGTGATCCGGCAGCGGCAACCCAAGGGCCTTGCCCTGCCAGCTGTCGCGGCGTTCCAAAAGCGAATGGATGGCCGCCAGGGACGCTTTCTTGTCCAATGCCCAGAGGGGCGCGCGCAATTCGGCGGGATGGGGGTCCCCCGTTAGGCGCTGAATCACGAGGCTTTGGGGCAGACGCTCCAGGACGTCACACACCAGCTCGGCATAGGTCGCCATTTCCAGCGGGGAATACCTGCCCGCTCGGTACAGGTGGTCCAGGGACGTCTCCTTGACCACGTAGAGCAGATGCAGCTTAATTCCGTCCAGCCCCATTTGCGCGAGGGTTTCAGCGGTCTGGTGCATCATGGCGGGCGTCTCGCCCGGCAGGCCTAAGATGACGTGGGCGCAGATCTTGATTCCCCGCTCCCGGGTCAACGCGACGGCCTGTTCGAATGCAGCGAAATCGTGGCCGCGATTGATCCGTTTCAGGGTCTGATCGTGGACGCTCTGGAGGCCGTACTCGACCCAAACCAGGGCCCTATCCGTATAGCTGGCCAGTAAGTCAATCCGCCGCGCATCCACGCAGTCCGGTCGGGTTCCCACGGCAAGCCCCACCACCCCCTTCACTTCTAGGGCCTCGTCATACACCTGCTTGAGGCGATCCACCGGGGCATACGTGTTGGTGAAGGCTTGGAAGTAGGCCAAGAAGCGCTCCGTCTTGAAGCGCTTGATGACGGGAGCGCGGCTGCGCTCGAGCTGCTGGCGGACAGTGAGTCCCATCCGGTGCTGGCCGGTACCCGAGCCGCGATCGTTGCAATAGAGGCAGCCCGCCTGCGACAGGCGCCCGTCCCGGTTGGGGCAGGTGAAGCCGGCATCGACGGTGATCTTGTGCACACGGCCGCCGTATCGATTGCGGAAGTACGTGTTGAGATCGAAATAGCGTTTCTGGGTCATGGACGTCACCGCTGGTTCCTGTTGACCTTGGCAGTGGGCCGGTTATATAGCACTGCTTCGGAGAAAATCGGCGCAAACACGGGCGCGTATATGCGCGTGATAGCCCGCCGGTTCGGGATCACCAGGCCATAATGGCATATTCAGTTTCGGTTTCCAAATCAGATGTCAACCTATTCAAAAACCTACGACATCATTGTGGTGGGGGCCGGCCACGCCGGCTGCGAAGCCGCCCTGGCCGCGGCTCGAATGGGGTGTCGGGTCATGCTGGCGGCGATCGACCTGGACAAGCTGGCCGCCATGCCCTGCAGTCCCAGCATCGGCGGTATGGCCAAGGGTCAGCTGGTCAAGGAAGTGGACGCCCTCGGTGGGCAGATGGCGCGCATCACCGACCTTTCCGCCATTCAATACAAGACGCTCAATACGAAAAAGGGGCCTGCGGTCCAGTCCACCCGCACCCAGAACGATAAGCAGCGCTACCACCGCGCCATGAAGGCCGTCGTCGAGGCTCAACCCAACCTGGATCTCAAGCAGATGCTGGTGGAATCGCTGGTGGTGTCGCATGGGCGCGTCACGGGCGTCGTCGACCAGACCGGTTTTGGCTACAGCGCCAAAGCGATCGTATTGGCGACGGGCACCTTTCTCGACGGCCGGATCCACATTGGCCATACCAACTCGCCGGCCGGCCGCGCGGGCGAGTTCGCCGCCCCGGGGCTGGCCAGGAACTTGGCCGCGCTGGGATTTCGCCTGGGCCGCATGAAGACCGGCACCCCGCCGCGTTTGCACCGCGCCACGATCGACTTCAGCCAATTCGAGCAGCAGGTGAACGCTGATCCGCAGGAGGGCTTCAGCCTCTTCAGCGGCGGGAGCCCCCTGCCCCAGCAGCCCAGCTATATCGGCTACACCAATCTCACGGCCCATGCGGTGGTCCGCGCCAATCTCGATCGTTCGGCCCTCTACGGCGGCAAGATCAAAGGCACCCCGGCACGCTACTGCCCCTCCTTCGAGGACAAGATCGTGCGCTTCCCCGACAAGGAGCGCCACATGGTGATCTTAGAACCGGAGGGGATCGATACCCAGGAGGTCTATGCCAGCGGTTTGGGCAACAGCCTGCCCTTGGAGATCCAGCTCAAGTTCGTGCACAGTGTCGCCGGCTTGGAGGCGGCAGAGATCATGCGCCCGGCCTACGCCATCGAATATGACTACGTGGACCCAGTACAGCTGCGCCCCACGCTGGAAACCCGCAAGGTGGCGGGCCTATTTCTGGCAGGCCAGATCAACGGCACTTCGGGTTACGAAGAGGCCGCCGCTCAGGGCCTCTGGGCCGGCATCAATGCGGCCTGCCAGATTCAACAGCGACCGCCCTTCATTCTGGATCGTTCCCAGGCCTACATGGGCGTCCTGGTGGACGATCTGGTCACCCAAGGCACCCGGGAGCCCTACCGCATGTTCACCTCCCGCGCGGAGTATCGCCTCACCCTGCGCGAGGATAACGCCGACCTGCGCCTCATGGAGATCGGGCACAGCCTGGGTCTGGTCGCCGCCGACGCCATCGCCGCGTTGCGCGAACGCCGTCGCCAGATCCAGGCCGAGTTGAAACGGATCCGCCGGACGGTGGTCAAACCGACCACTGCGGTCAACCGCTATTTGGAGGATCGTGGGACCCGACCCTTGACCACGGGCGTGCATCTGGACCAGCTCCTCAAACGCGCCGAACTGGACTATGAGGCCGTCACCGCCCTGGCACCCGGTGAGACCGCCATCACTTCCCGTGCGGCCCGGCAAGTGGAGATCGAGGTCAAATACGAGGGCTATATCCAACGCCAGCTGGCAGAGATCGATAAATTCAAGGACCTGGAGCGCATCCGCCTTCCCGACGCATTGGACTACGGCCCCATTCACGGTCTCTCCAACGAGCTGCGCGGGAAGCTCGAGGAGATCCGACCCACCACGCTGGGCCAAGCATCACGCATTCCCGGCATGACACCGGCGGCGATCTCGGTGCTGATGGTGGCGCTGAAGGCGACCGGCGCACTGAAGGTGGACTCGGCATGACGGCAGGGGGGTTGCAGGTGCGCCGACTCACCACGCCACATCTTCGGGCGATCGACCTTGACCTGGCGCCAGGCGAATGCGTGGGCATCACCGGGCCATCGGGTAGCGGGAAAAGTCTTCTGCTACGGGCGCTGGCCGATATGGATCCCTTTGAAGGGCAGATCTCCCTGGGCGGTGAATCGGTTCACAGCATGCCCGCACCACAATGGCGCCGACGGGTCGCCCTCCTGCCCGCCACCAGCGCCTGGTGGTACGACAGCGTGGGGCCCCACTTCCGCCGTGTTGACACCCCGGCCTACGAGGCCTTGGGCTTTCCCCCCGAGGTGGCCGACTGGGAAATCCGCCGCCTCTCCAGCGGTGAGCGTCAGCGCCTGTCTCTCCTGCGCCTGCTGGCCATGCGACCAGAGGTCCTGCTGCTGGATGAACCCACCGCCAATTTAGACGCGGCCAATACCCGCCGGGCCGAGGCCCTCATCACAGCCTATATCCGCCAGCGGATGGCGGCCACCCTCTGGGTCTCCCACGATCGAGATCAACTCGAGCGGCTCTGCGCCCGCGGCTACCGGCTGGTTGCCGGCCGCCTGAACCCGTTGTTCAATGGCCGCCGAGGCAACTAAATGAGCACCATCATCCCCCTGACCCCCCTCGACCTGGGTATGGCGTCCGGCCTGGTGCTACTCTTGGCCGCGCTATCGTTGTGGATGCGACTCCAACTCACCACCGCCCTCCTCGTCGCGGCTCTGCGCACCACGGTGCAGCTCCTTCTCATCGGGCTGGTGCTCAAAACGGTGTTTCGAAGCGCCGATCCGGTTTGGCTAAGTCTCATTGCCGCTGTCATGCTGGCCGCCGCTGGCTACGAGGTGCTGCGGCGCCAGAAACGCCGCTTTCACGGCTGGTGGGGGCTGGGCATTGGTACCCTTGCCATGCTGGTCTCCTCCTTCAGCATCACCCTCATGGCATTGACCCTTATCATCCAGGAAACGCCCTGGTACACGCCCCGTTACGCCATCCCCTTACTGGGTATGTTGCTGGGCAATACCATGAACGGCATCTCCATCGGCTTGGACCGTCTCACCGGAGCGGCCTGGGACCAGCGGGAGATCGTCGAAGGCCGTCTGATGCTGGGGTATGGCGCTGCGGCGGCCATCGCGCCATTGCGGCGCGAGTGCATCCGCAGCGCCCTAATCCCCATCATCAATAGCATGTCGGCCGCCGGTCTGGTGAGTCTGCCGGGCATGATGACGGGCCAGATTCTAGCGGGCAATCCGCCGGTGGAGGCGGTCAAGTATCAAATCCTGATCATGTTTCTCATCGCCGGCGGAACGGGACTGGGCACCCTGGTGGCACTGTGGTTGGGCGCGCGGCGCCTCTTCGATAGGCGCCAGCGTCTCCGCCTGGATCGCCTGCGCGCACCCGTCCCGTAAGAGGCCCTTGAAAAGATACCGGATTTTCACTTTATTCCAGGCAGTTAATCCAAACCCTGCTCACTTGACACCCCTGTCCGGGCAGCTTATTTTAGCAGGGCTGACGAGGGGGCCGGCACCGACCGGTGGGAAGCCCCCGATCAGCATCCGTTATACAAATTCCCGAAGACCACAGCATCACGGAGAGCAGCGGCGATGGCCGACACCGACTACTATAAAATTCTGGGCGTCTCAAAAGACGCATCCGACACGGAGATAAAAAAGGCGTACCGCAAGCTGGCCATGAAGTATCATCCCGACCACACCAAGGGTGACAAGGCTGCAGAGGAGAAATTCAAAAAGATCAGCGAGGCCTACGCCGTCCTCAGCGACAAGGAGAAGCGGGAACAATATGACCGCTTCGGCTCTGCCGATTTCCACCAGCGCTTCTCGCAGGAAGATATCTTCCGGAACTTCGACTTCGGCGATATCTTCCGGGAATTTGGTTTGGGCGGCGGTCCCGGTGGCGGCTTTCGCTTCTCCTTCGGTGGCGGATCTCCGTTTGGCGGGCAGTCCCCTTACGGTGGACAGCGCCCCCAACATGCGGCCAAAGGCGGTGACCTGATCTACGAATTACCCCTGACGCTTGCTGAGATCGCCGCGGGCGCCAGCAAGCAGGTCTCTTTCCAGCACGGGGAGCGGATAGAAAAACTGACGGTGAAAATCCCCAAAGGCATGATCGATGGCAAGAAAATTCGTCTGCGCGGCAAAGGCAGCCCCAGCCCCTATGGCGGCAGTCCGGGAGACCTTTTCATCAAGGCCAAAGCGTTGGCCGACCCCACCTTCCAGGCCGAAGAACACGATCTCAACATCAATCGGACCATCAAGCTCAGCGAAGCACTGTTGGGCACGCAATTGGCCGTCCCCACCCTGACGGGCAAATCCCTCAGCCTCAAAGTACCGCCCGGCACACGCCACAAAACCAAAATGCGCCTACCGGGTCATGGGCTGCCCCATATGTCGACCGACAAGCGAGGAGACCTCTTCGTCACCATCCTGGTCGACGTGCCCAAAACACTCACAGCGGACCAGGAGAAGCTGATCCAGCAACTGGCTGAGGCAGGCCTCTAACAAATCAAATTGATTGACAAAAGCTCACTATTACGATAGCTTTCCTCCCAATATGGGGCGGCTTTCGCCGTGATTTGCCACGCGCCATCACCGCCGCTGGAACGCATCTGTCAGCGTCGCGGGGGTCAGGGCAACATCACTTCACACGGCCAATCGACCGCCTCCATCCAAGGAGCCCCACCAACCGATTGACTCGATGAACCGCTCTGACTCAAAATTACCTCACCATCGACAGCGATTCCGGTGCAGCGGCCATTGGTATCCGTATTGAAAAATTAGCTGACGATAGGCATGCCGACGGTGTTTTTTGGTCGACCCATTGTCCCGCCCATCACACCGGAGAATCGGACTGGCCTGATCGCAATGTAACACTGGCACTGACAAGAATTTTAATTAAAGCTTTTAGGGGATTACCCCGATACTAACAGGGAACCTTCCCGATAGGCATAACGGTTCGGCACTGCTTGTGTGGCTGGCTCCCAGTTGAAATTGGAAAAAAACGATATGTCAGAGTGGGTTACCGTCCTCACTGAGGAACAGATTGCGGCAAAAACAGCCCAGGTCGCCAAGCGGATTTCCGAGGATTACCGGGACGAAGAACTGATCGTCATCGCCATCTTGAAAGGCGCCTTCATCTTTTGCGCCGATTTGGTGCGCCAACTGACCCTGGAGAAGGTGAAGGTAGATTTTCTGCGGGCGGCCAGCTACGGGTCGGGTACGACCTCTTCGGAGGAGGTCAAGCTGATCAAGGATATCGACATCGATATCAAGGGAAAGCATGTCCTGATCGTGGAAGATATCGTCGATACCGGCCTGACGCTCTCCTTTTTGGTGGAGCATATGCGTTTGCGCAAACCCAGAAGCGTCAGAATTTGTACCATGATCGATAAAAAAGAGCGGCGACAGACAGATGTTACCGTCGATTACGCCTGTCATACGGTTTCGGAAGGTTTTCTCATCGGCTATGGCCTCGACTACGCCGAAGATTATCGCAACCTCCCCAGCCTTTACCACCTAAAACAATAATCTGTGAGGGTGTGTCATGATTATCACTTGCGAAGAATGTCAAACCAGCTACAACCTCAGCGCGAGCCAGCTGCAGCCGTCGGGCACCAAAGTACGCTGCACAAATTGCCGGCACGTGTTCACAGCGTATCCGCCGCCCGAGGAATCCCCGGAGACGATCAAGGCGGAGCCGGTCGCTGAGCCGCAGCTGGACACACCCTTGTCGCAAGCCGCCGATGAAGTGAACATGCGCGACACAGAGGATCTATTTGACAGTGAAGCGCAGGATTCCTTTGCCGCCGATTCGGCGATGGATGCCGACGACAGTGACGAGTTCGACCTCGCCGGCGAAGACTTCGATCTTCCCGGCAATGACATGGATCTTGCCGATGGTGGCGCACCCACCGCAGAAGATTTGGAATTGACCGATGAGGATCTCGACCTTGTGATGGACATGGCGCCGCCTGGGGGGACCGCAGCACCTGCCGATACGCCCGACGCCGTGATGCCCGACGAGGCGGCGTCCGCGGTAGCCGCCATCGATGATTTCGATGACCTGTTGGAAGATATTCCCACAGAGCCGGATCGCGAAACCGAAGCGGCCGTTGAACCTGAAGATGACCTGGATCTGGACATCGATTTTGGGGAGGACACCGAATCGGCATCCGATGCGCCGCAAGCGAGCCCGTCGGCTCCCGATCTGGAAGGCACCGACGAATTGGACCTCGACCTGGATCTCGACCTGGACCTGGGCGAAGATGAACCGGCTGCGGTGGCGGAGGAGACGGTGGAGGAGACCTCCCTTAGCCTCGATGATGACTTTCAGCTGGAGAATGTCGTTGACGAGAACGATGCGACGGCAGAGATCCCCGATGCAGAAGAGGATCTGACGGTTGAACCCTTCGCGGAGGCCGCTGCACCGGAGACGGATGCTGACGAGGCCCCCTCGGCAGTTGACGACCTGGCGTTCGAGGACCTGGATCTGGAGCTGGACCTCGATGGCGAAACGGATTCGGCGGAAGAAACCGCCCCGACCGACAGCGGTGAACCCGAACTCGCCCTGGAAATGGACACGGAAGGGGATGATGCCATCGAGGATAGCCTGGATCTCGATCTGGATTTCGAGCTAGAGGAGGATGCCGGCGACACACCCGCTTTGGAAGGCGACGCCCAAGAAGCGGACCCTGCGATGACGCTGGATGTGGATGAAGAAGAGAACGCGGGACTCGACCTCGCAGCGGACGACGATCTCGCCCTCGAAGACGACGATCTCGCCCTCGAATTGGATGGCCTGGACCTGTCCGATGATGACGGTGCCATCGAAGTGGATGCGCCGGAAGAAGAGTTGGCGTTGGATCTGGGCGGCGATCTCGATTTGGCCATGGACGAGACGGCGGCCCCGAGCGGCGACGGAGAGGACGACCTGGATCTCTCCGATCTCGAGGGCATCCTCGATGAAGATGAAAAGGACGCCGATCCCGTACTCGCCGCCGGCAACGACGCCACCGCAGAAGATGAGAGTCTTTTCGGCGACGACGATCTCGGACTGGGCAGCGAACTCGAAAGTATACTCGATGAAGCGGATGAGGAGGTCGAGGACAGCTTCTCCCTCGATGAGGAGCCCGAGCTGGACCTGGATCTGGAAAGTGCCCAGACCGCATCCGCCGATGATGACGGCCTCGACCTCTCTGATTTCGAATATCTGGCCGAGGATGGGGAGACCGCCCCTTCCGACGATCATTTCGACAGCGGCGACATGGAACTCGAATTCCAGGTGGACGAGGAGGGCACCAGTGCACTGGAGGAGGCCGATGCCGCCTTCACACCGCCGCCGACGCTTGCGGATACCGAGGCGGAGCTGGCAGCACCCGAAATCGTCCCGGAAGTCGCCCCTGCCGCCAAAGCGCCCGCCGGTCCGACGCCTGCGCCGAAGAAACGCGGCACCAGCAAGCTGTTGATCGCCGTTTTGATCGTCGTTTTGCTTCTCGGCGGCGGTTATTGCGCCTACATTCTACTGGATGGGATGGGCATCCGCATCCCCTACGTGAGCGATTACCTCAAGCCCGAGGCCAACGATCCCGGCAATCTGCAGTTGACGACCTTTGACATCAACAGCCGCTTTGTGGACAGCCAGGTCATGGGACGTGTGTTCGTGATCACCGGAAAGGTCAAAAACGGATACGATCACCCACGTGGATTCGTTCAGTTGACGGGCAAATTGTTTACCAAGGGCAAGGTCCTCTCCAGTTCCCAGACGGTATATGCCGGCAACCTCATCAGCGATATGGACCTCGTCAACCTGACCCCCGAAGAGTTGCAAAAACGCCTCAACAACCGGTTCGGCAACAATCGCATCAACTCGCGCCTGCAACCGGGCAAGTCGCTGCCCTTCATGGTCGTGTTCAGCCAATTGCCCGAGGCACAACTGGAGGAGTTCACCATCGAAGTAGACACCTCCACGGCGCTCAAGTAAGCGGCTCATTTTTTTCGACTTGACGGCGGGCCAAGGGGCTGCTAAACAAGCCGCTGTTCAGCATTTGGCGTCCCATTTCTGCGAGGCGCGGATGACGGCAACTTGGCGATGTAGCTCAGTTGGTTAGAGCATACGGCTCATATCCGTAGTGTCCGGGGTTCAATTCCCTGCATCGCCACCATTAAATAGAATAGGCTGCAATCCTAATGGGTTGCAGCTTTTTTATTTTGGGAGGGTGCGGATAGGGTGCGGATGGGTGCGTCGAGGACGTTCAGTGCATTGTGGTTCTCAGTGGGCAATAGATGGCCATAAATATCCACCGTAATTTGAATCGAACTGTGCCCCATGAGTTCCTTGATATAGGCCAGGGATTCGCCGATGCTGATCAGGATTGAGGCGAATGTATGGCGGATTGTGTGAAACTTTCGATATTCCAAACCTGCTTTGCCCAACATCCGGCGCCAGATGTTTCTGACAGTGTTCTGGGACGTGGGCTTGCCGTGGGTGTGGAATACGATCTCGTGAGGCTCGTTCGAGCCAGCCTTCAACGCTTCCTCCTTTCGAAGCTTGAACAAACGCCGCAGTTCAAAATGCAGCTGATCGGACATGTCCACTCGGCGGGGCCGGCTGTTCTTGGTGAGCGTCATTCGGTTGTTCCGAAATGAACGTTGAACCATGATGTAGCGGCTGCGCCAATTGATATCGCCCCATTCCAGCCCCAATACCTCCCCCAACCGCATGCCCGTCCTGAATGCTGTTAAAATCAGATGGTAATAATCAGATCGGTGTTTGAGGAAGGTCGCCAAGATCAGATTGATGTCGACCTGGGTGAACACGCTCACGGCCTCCCGCTGCGATCGCCGCGGGCAACCAAGCCGCTTCATCACGCCCTGGGTGGGATTCTCATGGATCAGTTCCTCATCGATGGCGAATTCGACCACACCACTAATGGCATTCCGGGCCAATTCGATCGAGGACCTCGCCATTTTTTTAGCCTGCATGATTCGCAAGGTACGGATGACATCAGAGCGCTTGACCTCATTGATGGGCACCGGACCTAATGCGGGTATCAGGTAATTTTTCATCAGGGATCGATATCGATCATACGTAGATTTGCGTTTCGTTGCTTTTACATGGATTTCGAGCCATCGTTCCGCCATTTCCTTGAATGTGGGCGCCGCTTTTTTCTTTGTGACAATTCCGAAGTCACCGAGTGTCAGACGCGCCTCAATCTTTTTGGCAGCCTTAAGAGCGTTGGCTTTCGATCCTACTTTTTTAGAACGTCGGCGGCCCCGGAAATCGATGAATATCCAACATTCACCAGAGCCTTTAACCTTTTCCCGAACCTTTACGGCCACTTGCAAGCACCTCCTTTCGTGTTCTGCTAATTTGGATCAGGGTTGACCTGTCTCCTCAATCTGTTTGTTATCAACGTACAATTCTGCGTTTCGTCATCCAGGGTAAACTAACCATCCATAAGTTGGCTAATAATTATGGCGACCTCAACCTTCTGCAAGGCGTCACGAATTCCGACGTCGCAATTGGCTAACGCCCATCGGCTGTCACCTCAAGGCCCCATTTCCTGCATCTTGCAGATCTCGGCACCCACCAAGCCCTCTGCTTTTTCTATCGCTCCCATTAGTTCTATAGCTTTACCCTGGATAATCCGACTAATGTCTCCAACCACATTACAGTGTCCATCTTCAAGCCACCGTCTAACGATTTCGTGATAACTATCTACAACATCTACCTCCAGCAAGACACCGAGGGTTTTCAGTTCATTGGCGAGCTCGTATGACTCATTGAAGGCATCGGAGATAATTTTTGAAAGGCTTTTTTCTGACATGGTGCCTCCTTGGAATTACGGCTTTTTCTCTGGTTCTACGCCAAATTCACATTCACCTTCTTGTTTACGCGTACAATTTCTATATCACCCGTTCGCAATTCTATGTCTGTATCAAACAGCAGCGTCGTGATCTTCTTAGCCTTCTTCTGAATGATTCGGGCCAGATTTGAGACAACGCCTTTATGACCGTATTGGGCCCACACTTCGAGTTAATCCTCAGCACCTGATTCCATATCAACCTCCAGTACAACGCCCAGGGCATAAAGCTCCCGGGAGAGTTCATACGAAATTTTTACGCTCTCTTTAACAGCGTTTGCCCATTCCTCATCCATTGTAAATTCAGGTTCTTTAGACATGAACAACCTCCTTTGTGATTCTGGGGTGCGAGCGGCGTTGGCTACCACCCCCCGAAATAAAAACGCTCGAAGCCGTCCCCAGTCCCACAGACTGTCCATGGCCTCACGACCATGGATAACTCCGAGCGTAATCTTGATTGTTGATTTGCGTGGGGTTGGGGAATTTGGACTACTTGGTTTCGATCACCTCCTACTCAATAACCAGTTGCTGAGAATCGTTTTGCAGCTCCAACCACTGTCTAACTCTGACCTGAAAGGCCTGAAATGCCCGCAGCACCCACCCCTCTCGGTTCAGATACCCGTGCGTCAATTGGCTATGGCAGCGCCTACAAATGGCCCATCCTTCGGTAGCATTGTTCCACTTGGGACCCTTGAAGTGGTCCACCTCGAATGCTTGGTTTTTAACCCCTGACTTGTTCAGGATCCGCTTCTCACTACAGCAGGCGCATCGTCCGTTGAAATAGCGGTCAATGACTCCGATGTAGGTTTTGATCGTCGCCGCGGTGAACGGCTTACGGCTCCAATCCTCGATCTGGTAAACGCGGTCGGTGAGGCGCTGGTGGTTGAACTTGATGGTCTCGATGTTGCCGCCCAGGCGGCTTAACTCGGTGCTTAGACGGCACCACTCCCTTTTGCCCTCCCTCAGCAGCTTTAGGATGGCTGACATGGGGTTTTCAGGTACCTGATTTGGTTCAGAAAATAGATCCACCTGCGAATGCGTACCTATCTACTGACTCCTGATAATATTTATAATCCTTTATAATAATCTTATGTATATACATATGATATTTATCAATTATTAGGGTTGTCAATTAAAAAATAATACTATATAAGTACAAAATGGGTAAAAAGCTGACTTCACTTCGAATAGAGCCTGGGCTGAAGACCTTTATTAAAGAGTACGCTGCCAAGGACAGGCGTACCTTTAGCAATTTCCTAATCCAGTGTGCCATTGAGCGCATCAAGCAAAAGTGGGGCGTTGAGTGGGAGGAGGTGCGTGAAAATTATCCCGACGATTGAGTGAGTAAAGACTAAGTATTCGCTTCATGCCGGATATACAGAGGCTTGTAGCAGCCGTTTTTACACATAGATGGTTCCCACTCGTTCTTTTCAGGATGGTCATTTTCATTTTCTTTTTAGGTGGTTATGCTGTTTGGTTCATTTCTGAACCGCTCTTTTTGGTGATCTGCCCACCACCTTTTCAAAGTCCCAACGGGGATACCGCTTTCCTCAGCCACTTCGCGTAAAATCGAGACAGTGCTGCGCTCTTCCCCGGAGTGCTGCTTCGCCACCACCGTCATCTGAAACGCCAACTTGCACTGATCCGACCAGGCCACTATTCCCCCTCCCATGGCCAACCCACCGCCATCCGCCCTTTTGTGCTGGGCCGCAAGAACTGGTTGTTCGCCGGCCCCCCGAAAGGTGCACATGCCTCGGGGACATTCTTCTCCTTGGTCGAAACCGCCAAGGCCAACAACCTGGAACCGTACCGCTACTTGCGCCATGTGTTTGAGAAAGTGCCGAGTGCCGAAACGAAAGAGGAATTATGCGCGCTGTTGCCAAACAAATTGGTCTAAGATTTTTGCGACTCATCTGATCGCAGTGGTAATGCTTGAACGCTTACAGATATAATTGTTTGGGGCGACTGCGTAGGGTGATATGTGGCAGGCCCGGTGGCCCTCCGAGCTACGCACCGTCGCCGGTTATCGAGCCTATTGCCTGGTA
>JAAUYD010232019.1_pt1 | contig 31157 bp, 31 predicted proteins | sample 7278101 | NCBI WGS metagenome assembly JAAUYD01 (sample SAMN14350128, study PRJNA611818) | marine sediment metagenome | isolation source: surface marine sediment (0.6m) | place: French Polynesia: Moorea | collected 2018-08
ATCATATTCACCATCAAGAACAGCAACGATATCAGAACGAACGCGCTGACCGTTATAACCTCTTACATCAGCATCGGTCTTCACAAAAATACCGAGATCCCGTAAAGAAGCTTTTAAAATTTCAGCATCTGTAATTTTGGTGCGCAGAGTGCTAAAGTGAGACATTTTCGATTTCCTCCAGTAAAACAGAAGTTAACAACAACAATTTAGGGTTTGTATCTGCCGTCCCATTAATTAGAACGACTTTTGATAGGCTGCTAGCTTTTGGCTAGCCTTTGCACCTGTTGGGAGCAGGTGAAAGCTTGTTAGAACTCCAATCGCTGATATTCAGCAACGGAGGCTGAAGCAGGTCGCGCTCTTTGTCTCGCCCAGTCCCGTAGGGCTGTTACCTGTTCAGTCATGGTGCGGGATAGGGGAAGTGTGGATTTAATCGCAGCAATAATATCAAGCTGCGTAAACTCCCTATCTTGAGCAAAAGCCTCATACATGGCTGCAATGATGGCTTGCTCTATTTCTGCACCAGAAAATCCATCGGATACCTTAGCCAGTTGCTCAATATCGAAGCGAGAGGTGTCTGAGCGACGTTTACTAAGGTGAATGTTGAAAATAGCTTGACGTTCTTCTAAACTGGGCAAGTCCACAAAGAATATTTCGTCAAATCTTCCTTTGCGTAAAAATTCTCCAGGTAGTCGTTCCACACGGTTAGCTGTAGCCATGACAAACACTGGTGAGGTTTTCTCCTGCATCCAGGTTAGAAAAGAACCGAAAATCCGACTTGATGTTCCTCCATCGGAATCTGCTGATCCTGCACCCCCTGCAAAAGCTTTGTCTAGCTCATCAATGAAGAGGATAGCAGGGGAAATGGATTCTGCCGTTTTGAGGGCATTTCTTAAGTTGGCTTCAGAGCGACCAACAGCGGAGTCATAGACTCTACCCAAGTCTAGCCTTAGTAGGGGTAATCCCCATAGGCGAGAGGTGGTTTTAGCAATAAGAGATTTTCCACATCCTGGAACCCCTAGGATTAACATTCCTTTGGGTTGGGGTAAGCCATATTCTCTCGCTCTCTCTGTAAAGGCTCCCGATCGCTGTTTGAGCCATTTCTTTAATTCTTCTAAACCACCTACTGAATTGATGGTTTCATCTTCTTCGATGTAGTCTAAAACACCGTTACGACGAATCTGCTGTTTTTTCTCTGATAAAACAATATTAACTTCTTCTTCCGTCAGGCGACCAGCTTTGACATAAGCTTTGCGGTAAACTTTTTCCGCTTCATCCTTGGTTAGCCCCAGTGTGGCTTTGAGCAACTTCTCACGAGCATCTGTAGTAATGCGATTGCTTCTAGTTTGATCTAGTTGCCGTGATAAAACTTTATTAAGTTCGTTTAGATCTGGGAAAGGAAAATCTAGAACAACTACGTCTTTCTCCAGTTCGATAGGAATTTGTTGGAGGGGAGAGAGTAAAATAATGGTTTTCTCTGTTCCCCGTAAGCTAATGATAGCGTCCCGCAAGGAACGAGTAACGTTAGCATCTGTAATAAAGGGGTGCAAATCTTTAAAAATGAAAATCCCTGGCTCTTTTTCACGGATTACCCAACTAATAGCCGGTTCAGCATGAACGGTGTTATGTTGGGTAGTGTTTCCTGGTTGTCCGTATTCAACCATTCCGTGGGTCACAGTCCAAGAAAAGACGCGCCGATGCTTACTATAATCTTGAGCAATTTTGGCGATGGCTTGCTCTGCTCTTTGCTCTTCTGACGTAACAAGGTATATTAAAGGATACTGAGCTTGTATTAGTATGTTTAGCTCTTCTTTCATGGCATCGACCTAAGATAATGGTTGAACAGTTAAGCTACTTAGCAGGGAACTAAGGCTTCTTCCCCAGAAGTTTCGGTATTGCTCTGCACCGTTTCTCTGATATCAAGGGGTATATCATCGGTAATAACACTAGGCTGATTTTTTAGAGAAACCATTTGTCCATTCCGCATCACCATAGCAGCTTCGCATTCCGGACAAATATGGACTTGGTGGGTCTTACCATAAGCAGTAGCTTCTACTTCTTGCACCTTATCTGGATGCTTGAGATAAAAATCTACTGCCCTCTCAACTAAGGCTGACATCGAATCTTCATCAATGGCGGCTCTAATCTTGAGTTGCCGATGAATTCCAGGGGGGAGATATAGTGTGACCTTTTGCTTGTCTTGCATATCACTCTAGCTGAGGTTACCCGGGTATGTGTCATTACTCTAACGAGTTTTTCTAAGACTGTCAAGCTGTCAAGCCAGTATGACGGCATTATTGTAACATTACTTAATAAAAAAGAGATTTATGTCAAGCTATAGCTGAATCAGTGGACAATTTCCTCGATCCTATCGATCTTAATTTTAAACTAAACCATCACCAAGGGATAAATTTTGATGAATATGAGGGGAATCACTTTCATCATAAATTTCTCCTACCAACTCTTCTAATATGTCTTCTAGGGTGACTAATCCTACAGTTCCTCCATATTCATCAACCACAATAGCAATATGAAATCGTTGCTGTAACATTTCTTTCAGTAAACTAGGGGCCCGCTTTGTTTCAGGAATATAAATGGGATTATCTATTGCTTCTGTTACTTTAACTTGAGAACGTTGGTCTCTAACAACAGATTGTAAGGTTTGTAACGCTTTTTTCAGATGAACAATACCAACAATATGATCTTTAGATTCCCCTTGAACGGGAATTCGAGAATACCCAGTTTCTAAGGATAAATCGATTAATTCTTGTAAACTGGATTCATGGGAAATGGTAATCATTTCTAGCCGAGGTTTGACTACATCTTTTGCCATCAATTCATCTAATTTCAATGCTTTATTAAGTAGTTGATGTTTATATAAATCTAGTTTTCCTTTACCCCCTAAAATTTCAATCATCAATTGTAAATCGTTTAATGATTCTCCTGATTGTACTATTTTTTCTGATTTTCCTTGAAAAATTTGAATAGTTTTCTGGGTTATTTTTTCAAAAATTTGTACAATTCTTAAAAATGATAGCAGTTGAGATAATAAAAAAATAGGGCGAATACACCAACGAAAAAAAGCACGGGTGTTGAGAATCGCTAAAGATTTCGGGGTGATTTCTCCAAAAATTAACACCAAAATGGTGACGACAGCTGTGGCAATTCCTAAACCAGCACTCCCTAACCACATAGCAAATAAATTGCTGGTGAGAATGGCTGAAAAATTATTAACTAAATTATTGCCAATTAATAAACTGGTGATAAAACGGCGACGATTTTCTAAGACTAAGCGATAAACCCCAGAGGGATCACCCTGTTTCTCTATGAGTCCCCGTAACTTAAAATTATCGAAGGCGGTGATGGCTGTTTCAGATCCAGAGAAAAAAGCTGATAACAGTAACATTAAAATAATCACTGTTAAGTCAAGCCAAACCTGTCCCAGTAAAGGACTCGGTTTGGCAATTGTTAGGAAACTAGGGTTCAAGCTTAACAAAATTGTGCTGTAAGTAAAAAATTGTCAAGAAAACTCAACCAACGGTATAGGCCGCTTTGAGCGCCCATATAATTAATCCAGTAATGGCACCTAGAACTAAAAAGGCTGAAATGGCTACCAATACAGGCTTATCAGCCCCTTCAAATTTCATAATGCCACGATTTAAGTCTGACATAGCATTGATCCTTATTGATGAATAACGAAGGCTTGATTAGCCTCTTTCCCTATCTAGGTTAGCGAAAATTTCACCGCCATAACTCAAAGAAATTCTAACAAAATTCCATGCCATAAAGATTGTCAGAATTGATGAACCTTTCAAATCTTGTCATCGTCTAAATAGATAAGCTAAAATAAAAACAAGTTAAAGTCATATCGACTTCACTTTGTCACTTCTCTTTCCAGTCCTGATGTATTAACAAACACAATTTCTGGGAAAGATAAGAATAGCAACAGACTTTATAAGCAGGTTTAAAGGAGTCATATAGTACCAATGCCCACTGCTAACGTTAATATCAAAACCAAACAGCCTACGTATTCAGCAGATATGGTGCGGACTTATCTGCATGAAATTGGGCGGGTGCCTCTATTAACCCATGAGCAAGAAATCATTTACGGCAAACAAGTCCAGAAAATGATGAGCTTATGGGAGAAACAAGAGGAACTTGCTCAAAATCTAGGCAAAGAACCGACTTTTCAAGAATGGGCTAAGGAGGTCAATCTCGAAGAAAAGACCCTCAAAAAAGCTCTAGAACAGGGAGAACGCGCTAAAAAGAAGATGATCGAGGCTAATTTGCGCTTAGTGGTTGCCATTGCCAAGAAATACCAAAAACGCAATATGGAATTCCTTGATCTTATTCAAGAAGGAAGTTTAGGACTGGAAAGGGGTGTAGAGAAATTTGACCCCACCAAAGGCTACAAATTTTCCACCTATGCCTACTGGTGGATTCGTCAAGCCATCACACGGGCGATCGCTCAACAAGCACGAACCATCCGTTTACCCATTCATATTACCGAAAAACTCAACAAAATCAAGAAAACCCAAAGAGAACTCTCTCAAACCTTGGGAAGAAGTGCCACCCCTGCTGAAATTGCCCAAGAATTAGAAATTGAACCCTCACAAATTCGGGAGTTTCTCAGTATTGCTCGTCAACCCATTTCCCTAGACGTACGAGTGGGAGACAACCAAGATACAGAACTTTCAGAATTATTAGAAGATCAAGGGGTTTCTCCCGATATTTACATTACTCAAGAACTTCTGCGCCAAGATTTGAGTAACTTAATGGCCGAATTAACCCCCCAACAAAGAACCGTATTAACTTTACGGTTTGGCCTCGAAGATGGGAAAGAACTCTCTCTGGCTAAAATTGGCAAACGATTAAATATTAGTCGGGAACGGGTTCGTCAATTAGAACATCAGGCCTTAGCACAACTACGGAGACGACGGGCTAACGTTAAGGAATATTTAGCCGCTAGTTAAAAATATCAACTCCCTTCGGGAGAGTGAACAGGGAACTGCCAACGGGCAACAGTATTATTCTGTTGCCCGTTTCCTTATACTGACATCCTGCACCAAAACAAATAAACTTAATAACCATAAAAAGGTAATCAATTTTTAATAAGTTAGCCCTGAGCGAAGTCAAAGGGCTAACATCAAAATAAAACACTATTGCCTATTCCCCGTTCCCTATTCCCTTTCTACCACTAGCAAATTTTATCGAAGGTGCAAGGTATGAGTTATAAGCGTTAGTTTTAAGCTGATGGCTGAGGGCTGATAGCTGAATGCTTAGCTTAAACCTAATTTTTCAAATATCCATCTTCCATATGAATGATGCGATCAGCTATATCTAAAATGCGGTTATCATGGGTCACTAAAAGAATAGTACATCCTTGTTCCTTGGTTAACATTTGCATGATATCCACCACATCCCGTCCTGTTTTACTATCTAAAGCAGCCGTGGGTTCATCAGCCAAAACCAATTTAGGATGACTCACTAAAGCACGGGCAATGGCTACCCTTTGCCTTTGTCCTCCTGAAAGTTGGTCAGGATAATAATTAATTCTTTGTCCTAACCCCACCATGTTTAACATCGCTTCCGATTTAGTCATGGCCTCTTGAGTGCTAATTTTATCGTGGAGTTCTAGGGACATTTGTACATTTTGTTTAGCAGTTAAAAACGGCAAAAGATTATGTGCCTGAAAAATATAACCCATAAAACGACGAACCTGCACTAACTTCTTTTCTGTTGCCCCATTGAGTTCATAATCAATGGTTTGTAAACTCCCGTTTTGCACTGAACGCAAAGCCCCTATTAAAGACAGTAAAGTGGTTTTACCCGACCCAGACGGGCCGGTCATAATCACAATTTCTCCAGGATTAATGTCTAAATTAATATTAAATAAAACTTGTTTTTTTAATTTATCTTGGCCAAAAAAATGATTGAGATTTTTAATAGAAATAACCGGTTTCATTGGGGTTTAATTGTATCAATAATAACATTAACTTGTAAATGAGTTAGTTGAGCAACTCGTTGGCTATCTTCAGGATTGAGGCGGACTTTAACTTCTACTACTCTACCATCTACGTCCGCCGTTGGATTAGTCCCTAAAACCCGTTGGCGATCGACTTGTAACCCGACTTCCTCAACAGTTCCTTGTAACTCTTCGGTGATCCCGTCGGTGGTAATGGTAGCGGGTTGTCCCTTCCTAACTCGCAGAATATCGCTTTCATACACCTCTGCTGTCACATACATCTGAGCAGTTTCTCCTAAGTCCACAATGCCCCGATCTTGGACCATTTCCCCTGGCCAGGTATGAACTTCTAAGATTTGACCCTCTTTGGGAGCTTTAACATAGGAGAGATCCAGGTTAGCCTGAGCCTGTTTAACCGCTGCTTGAGCAGCATACAGTTCGCTTTGAGCCACTTGCAGATCCACTGGTCTGACTTCTGCTACCGCATTGAGCCTGGCTTGGTTTTCAGCAATTTGTGTGTCTAAAGTCGCAACCGTTCGACTTAAATTGGCTTTAGCAGCCCTAATTTGGTCTTGAAGGGTGTTAATAATCCGTTGTAAGTTAGCTTGGGCTTCTCTGAGTTGTTGTTGGGTAATTTCTTGTTCTAAACAGACGCGATCGCGTTCTTGAGCGGATACAGCCCCACTCTCATATAACGTTGCGTAGCGTTGGCACTCAGTGGTATTGTTGGCCAACTCAGCCTTTAACCGTTCAATGGCGGCTTGTTGTGCCGCTCTTTCTCCGATTAATTGAGACTCTAAATTAGAGATAGTGGAGCGTTGCATAGCAATTTGTCCTTCTAACTCCGCCTTAGTTCCTAGAAATCGGGCATTTTGAGCTTGAATGTCCCCTTGTTTTGCCCCTGCTTGAACTTTAGCTAAGTTAGCTTGTGCTACCGCTACCTGAGTTTTGGCTTGTTCTAGGGCTGCTTTAAGACGATAATGGTTATCCAGAATGGCGATAATCTCGCCAGCTTGAACGCGATCGCCTCGTTTGACCCGTAATTCCATAACCCTTGTGCCTTCGAGAAAGCCAGGGGCCGAGACTTGAATAATGTCTCCTCGAGGTTCTAAATAGCCTAAAGCAGCCACTCGAGTAGGGAGGGAAGACTGTTGTGATGGCAACTGGCCGGTAGCGGAGGGGGATTGACGAGGGATCACAAAGGAACTATAAACAGCCGTAGCACCGAGACTTAGCAGACCAACCACGGTCAAAAACAGTAATTTTGAACGCCATGGCTGCCTGTCGTGTCTGTGATCAGAGGGTATCCCATCGTTAAATTGCCCTTCTAAGGGCGAAGGTTGTGGGAAGTCGCTTTGCGTCATGGTATTAACTTGAGAACGATAAGGGTGAAGATCATCATGACCCTTATTAGCATTCCCAAAAATTCCCTCTGAAGTATAGTTCATCTGATGAAATTTCATCCCTGTACACCTGCTCACGACACACATATCAACCTTAATAAGAAAATGTTAAGATCTTGTCAGGATCATCTAGACATGGGTTATGAAACTTAAATACTCTTTAGCCTGGCTGCAACTGAAACGAGAGAAACTGCGCTTAATTGTTGCTATATCTGGGGTTGCTTTTTCCAATATTCTGATGTTTATGCAGCTAGGGTTTGAAGGAGCTTTATATGAAAGTAATACTCGTTTGCACTCCAGTTTAGATGCGGATTTAGTCATGATTAACCGTCGTTCTAAATCCTTAGCCTATTCTTATGTGTTTTCCCGCCGTCGTCTTTATCAAGCTTTGGGTTTTGAGGAAGTTGAGGGGGTCAGTGAATTTTATGTGGAATATGGAATCTGGAAAAATGCCCAGACCAATGATTATCGTCCTATTTTTGTCTTTGGTTTTGACCCGAATAAACCAACATTTACCCTATCAGAAGTGAACCAACATTTAGAGCAGCTTAAAAAGCCTGATCATATTTTATTTGATCGTCAAGCTAAACCTGATTATGGTCCAATTGCTGCTAATTATTTGAATAACAAAACCTCTACTAATGAATTGAATAATCGTCAGGTAGAAACCGTTGGTTTATTTACGTTAGGCCCTTCTTTTGCGGCTGACGGCAATATTATTACCAGTGATACTAATTTTCAGGAGATTTTTAAGTTATTTAGACATCATCGTATTGGTTATATTAATCTTGGTTTAATTCGACTTAAACCTGGTGCTGATCCTGAAACGATAAAAGAAAATTTAAAGGCTTATTTACCAAAAGATGTTGATATTTTAACGATAAAAGAATTTATTGCTTTTGAAAAAACCTATTGGCGCACTACTACTCCCATTGGTTTTATGTTTCGTTTAGGAACCATTGTGGGGTTTGTAGTGGGAACGGTGATCGTTTATCAAATTATTCAAACGGATGTGGCTGATCATTTACCTCAATATGCTACCCTCAAAGCCATTGGTTATACCAATAACTATTTATTAGGGGTGGTCTTTCATGAAACCATTATGTTAGCTTTTTTGGGTTATGTTCCTGGGGTGGGTATTTCTTTCGCTTTGTATCAAGTCTCAAAAGCAGCCACCTTACTGCCAATGCAGTTAACTTTAACCCGCATGATTGTTGTCTTTTTGTTAACAGTGGTTATGTGTTCTGTATCAGGGGCGATCGCCATTCGTAAACTCAAAGAGGCTGATCCGGCTGATATATTCTAACGTTGACTTCCCATAAGTCAGCAAAAAAATAAATTTTTAACTGACGTGGTGTTTTTCAACCTTATACGTTAGAATTACCCACTGAAGACCGAAATTTTTCTTAACGGTCTTCAATAAAACTCAACTCTTAGATAGGGTAAACACTCATGAATAACAAAATCCTTAGCTTATTAGGAATGGCAGCTGTTGCAGTAGGAATGACTACTGGTGCCACTTCCGCTCAAGCGTCAACCTTAGGGCCTGGTGTACTCAGTGTTCAAACTGATGGCGGTATCTTTTTCAGCAACAACGCGGTTGACTTCACTGTTGATAACACTGCTGCTCAAAGTCCTGGTACACCCGGAACTGGTACTGTTACCACTCCCCCCAACCCCATTGAAGGAGCAGCAGGGATTTTTGGGATTATTCCTGGTAATGCTGCTACCAATCCTGATTTCGGTAATATTGACGAAGTATTAGACAAGTTAGATGGAAGACAGTTTACTCAAACTGAAATTCTCATCAGTGACTTTGAATTACCTTTCTTCGTTCAAAATAATGTAACTTATGATCTCACGGCCGGCGGTACCGTTGCGCCTACCGAGTTTCTACTCTTTGATACAGACCAAGATGGTTTATTTGGAGAAGCAACTGGAGATGGTAATGTAGCGGATCCTGACTATGATCCTGTAGGTGACTTTAAGTTCTTCACCACTTCTTTTACACGGGTTGTTGAACCTGACGAACCAGGAGATGGTCCATTTAACGTTATCTTCGAGTTTGAAGGTTTCTTCCGAGATATGGAAGGCAACTTCAAAGACACCCAAGCCGAATTTGCTCTATTTAATGGTGTTACGAGCAATAACCCTGAATTTCTTGATCAAACAACTAACTTCTTACCTGGAGAAGCTTTTGAGTTCCAAGCAGGTGGGGATGGACGGATTGGTACCTTAGGACGTGAAGCTCCCGAACCTGGTACTATTCTTGGTTTAACTGCGTTAGCTGGACTCGGTTTAAGCAGTCGCTTAAAGCGCAAAGCTAAGTAGTTTTTAGACTAATTGTGATGTTGAGGTATGGTCAGGAGTGTTTCTGTCATCATACCTTTTTTAAACAACCATAGTTAAGCACAAGTTAAGACAATTTCCTAATCATTAAATTTCAGTCAACTAGAGATATTCTAACGAACATCTCTAGTTTTTTTTGTAACGAAATATAAAAAAAATGCCAAGGGGTAGAAATTTTTAAAAATCTTTTTTAGAATTAGCGGTTAAAGACCAAAATAATCAATAGGTCTTTAAAAATACACCCTTTACATAGGTAAATTACCAATGAATAAGAAAATCCTTAGCTTATTAGGAGTTGCCACTGTAGCAGTGGGAATGACCACAGGTGCTACCTCTGCTCAAGCGTCAACTTTAGGTCCTGGTGTCCTCAGTGTTGAAACGGATGGCGGTATCTTCTACAGTAATAATGCGGTTGATTTCACCATTGATAATACGGCTGCTCAAAGTCCTGGATTCGTTGGAACTGGTAATGTCACCACTCCAATCAATCCTCTAGATTCTCAAGCTGGTATTTTCGGGATCGTTCCTACAAATTCCTCAACTTATCCCCCTATTTATCCTATCGATGGTCTTCGTGACGTTGACGAAGTATTAGCTAAATTGGGAGACAGACAGTTCGTTGGAACTGAACTTCGTATTGTAGACTTTGAAATTGATCCCGCTACTGGACCAGCCTCAAGTCCAGACCCAACTAGAGTTATCAATGGATTAACATACACATTACCACAAGCTGTACCCTTCCTACACTTTGACACTGATAGTGATGGTGCTTTTAGTGATGGCACTTATGGTGATGATTTCGGACCACGTATTGGAAACGAAGTTATTGCTGGTGACAGTGTTGATACCGATGACTTTACCTTTTACGTTACCAACTTCATGAGGACAGTAACACCTGATGAAACTGGTCTTGCTTTTAATAGTATCTTCGAGTTTGATGGTTTCTTCCGTGATGGGTCTAGACAGTTTAAAGATACTCCAGCACAGTTTGCTCTATTTAACGGAGTTACGGGAACAAATCCTCAATTTGATCCTGTTACAACTAATTTTGAATTTGAAAATCCGGATGATGATTTTCTGTTCCAAGCAGGTGGGGATGGACGAATTGGTACTGCACAAGCACCCGAACCTGGTACTATCCTTGGTTTAACTGCGTTAGCTGGACTGGGTTTAAGCAGTCGCTTAAAGCGCAAAGCTAAGTAGTCTTTAGACTAATTGTGATGTTGAGGTATGGTGAGGAGTGTTTCTGTCATCATACCTTTTTTTAACCCCCCTGGCGAGAAATCCCCGATTGAGGGACGAAAATCGAGGGGACGCTTCGCGCGCCTTCGGCGGGAAAGCAAGGACAGGGGTTTTGTGGTATACTGAAAGTGGCCGTAAGGTGAAAACTTGAATTGAGCCAGAGTTGGAATGTATCCATCCAAGATGAGAGTGAAAGACAGCCAGAAGGCGGGACCTCCAGAGCTTGGGAAATACGAAAAAAATTGAATAAACCAGCATGTTGTACCCAGGGACTCTGGGAAACGAAAACGCCTGATTAGTCGTTCTGTCAGGGGACCAACAGTGGGAGATGTACTCATCGTTCTTACCAATGTGTTCTAGATACGTGGCGAAAGCTCGTATAAACGAGAATAACCAGGAATGCCCTATCGTGAGTTAGGGAAGCTCCCCGCACAAAACATAGTGGCGTGCGTGGGAGTATGTCACATCCTCTTTCAATCGAGTGACCGAGGCTTCTGCCTCGGAAGGCAGGAGGCAGTGGGCAGGAGGCAGAAGGAGTATTTCTTAATCCCTCCCCCCTAAGTCGGTACAAGAGAAGCCCTTTTAAGCGGACAAGAAATTGAAAGGGGTCTGAATCCTCTTCCAATTTCAAACGGACAGCCCCCTGCCTTTCAACTCCTGCCTCCTTCAATGTTTCCCATTCTCCATTGCCTTTAACACATTTTGTACAAATCTTGCTGGTGAATTCTTCAGTGCAAATAGGGATCCTCTGATTCAGTTTTTATCAATAAACCCAACTAACTTTGTTATTTGATTTTGCTGGTTAACTTCTCCAAAAAACTGTCCTTTTATCAATACCTCTCCATTTTTTTTCACCATTTTCCAAGGTAATTTAAAATGGCTGTGATGACTATCTGGAGGGGAACTTAATTGTAAACTAATGTCGGGAAATTTTTCTTTGAAGCTTTCTATCAATTGACAATGTGTTTCTAGATTATCAACGGGTTCAGCTAAATGAGAATCTAGGTAAAGACAATTTTCTGCCAAAACTTTTTTCATTAATAACAGTCTATCTTCTGGCTTTGAACTATTCCAGCCTGATACATAATCTTCAATGACTTGTTGTATCTCTAGCATATATTTGCGTACCTGTCTTTTGTGGAAAAGAATATCATACTTAATAGATTGAGAATCATTAAGATGATCCTCAATCTGATTAATCTTAATCGTAAGCATTCGTTGAAACGAGAGTCACTTTCGATATTAGGGATTCATCGTTTTTCGCTGATAGCTGACGGCTGATAGCTGAATGCTTACGCTTAATCTGCCATTATTCTGATTTTAGAAGTTAATTAGGAACTCCAGTTAGCCCAATCTTGAGGTTTTAAGAAGACATTATACAACTCTGCTTCAGGGGTATTGGGTTCTGGTTCATAACAGTATTCCCAACGGACTAAAGGGGGTAAAGACATTAAAATCGATTCAGTACGACCATTGGTTTGTAAACCAAAAATGGTTCCGCGATCGTACACTAAATTAAACTCCACATACCGTCCCCGACGATACAATTGAAACTGTCTTTCTCTGTCTCCATATTCTGTGTTACGACGCTTGTCTACAATAGGAAGATAAGCGGGTAAAAAAGTTCGTCCGCAGTCATTGACAAAGCCAAAAATTTCTTCCCAACTCCGAGGTTTTAACGCAGGTAATTGACTGCTATATTTGGCTGCTGCTTTATCAGCATGAGGACCGCGATATAATGGGTCATTACCGTCTTGATAATCAAAGAAAATACCCCCAACCCCTCGCATTTCTTGACGGTGTTTGAGATAGAAATATTCATCACACCAAGGCTTAAACACTGGATAATATTCAGGGTGATGCTTGTCGCAAGTTTTCTTTAAGGTTTTGTGAAAGTGTGCTGCATCTTCGGCAAAAGGATAATAGGGAGTTAAATCAATCCCACCCCCAAACCACCAAACTGGACCAGCTTCAAAATAACGATAGTTCAGATGAACAGTAGGAATATAGGGACTGCGAGGATGGAGTACCATGGAGGTTCCTGTAGCGTAGAAACCGTGACCTTCTGCTTCGGGACGCTGTTTTAAGATAGAAGGGGGTAACTGTTTCCCCCACACTTCAGAAAAATTTACCCCACCTTGTTCTAATAAATTACCGTCTCTAAGGACGCGAGAACGGCCACCACCCCCTTCTTCTCTTTCCCAACTGTCCTGACGAAATTGACCACTACCGTCTGCTTTCTCAAGTCCCTGGCAAATTTCTTCTTGAAGGGTTTTCATGAACTCGCTGACCCGTGTTTTCGCATCGGTAGGAGGTAAGGAATTGTGTTGAGGGGTGGTAGCGTCTGTTGTTATCGGGGTCATAATCTCGTTTTAGGACTTTATATTGATCAATCTAAGGCTTACTGGGTCAGAAATATCATTAAGTTTAGTAAAGTTTTCCCCGTTGTCTATTCCCTCTTCTGAAGGGAGATAATATTGTGGTAAATTTGGCTAAAATTGTCGATGGTACTAGAAATATTTTCCAGATCAAAACGATCTAGTTGTTGTTGTAGGGTTTGAGCATAATCTAAGAGTATTTTACACTGATATTGATGACCTAAATTGATGAGACGTTGAACGAATCTTTTTAAGTCACGGGTAATCATTTTTTGCTGAATGATAGGGATATTATGTTCAATTTCTCTATCTAATTCTTTAATCAGTTGTGACCAATTGAGGGATGAAGTTTTTGATGGTTCTACTAAAGATAGTTGTGCAGGAGGGGAGTCTGATAAGTTAATGATAGAAGATGGGAATTTTTGAGAGGGAAAAAGGGACTGAAATGCGATAACCAATTGAGACTGAGCAACAGGTTTAAGTAAGATATAATCAACTAAAGCCATTAATTCTTCCCGTTGTTGGGTATCACAAGCAGCGGTTAAGATAATAATGAAAATATTTTGAGTTTCTGGATTTTGTTTTAATCGTTTTGTGGTTTCCCATCCATCTAACTCAGGCATTTTTAAATCGAGTAAAATCAAGTCAGGAGAACAGTTTTTAACTTGTCGCAAGGCTTCATTACCATCTTTAGCAAAAAATAATTGATGATCAGTTTCTGCAAAATATCCAGCCATTAATTGACGATTAGATTCAATATCATCAACCACTAAAATTTTGAGAGGTTCAAACTTATTGAGGTTATTATCTAAGGATATCAGTTCAGGATTGGTTTGATGTAAGTTCGTAAATTTTATGCCTTTAAACTTTGTAATAAATTTACTTCCTTTTCCTGGTTTACTATCTACAATTATTTCACCTTCCATCATGGTAACCAGTCGTTGGGTAATGGTTAATCCTAAACCAGTTCCCCCATATTTACGGTTACTTTGTCCTTCGCTTTGGGTGAAAGCATCAAAGATTTTTTCTTGATCTTTTTGAGCAATTCCAATTCCTGTATCTTCAACATTAAGGATTAAATCAATACTGTCTTGATGATTGGTAGAAGGGATTGATTTTACTTTAATTTTAACATAGCCTTGTTTGGTAAATTTCAGAGCATTCCCAACAAGATTTAATAAGATTTGCCGTAAACGAACTTCATCTAAAATAATTTTTTCAGGTAATTGGGGAGAAATTTCTACGAAAAATTTTAATCCTTTCCCTGCTGCTTTATAACAAAAAATACCCTCGATTTCAGATAATAATTGACGCAAATCAAAGGGTTCAAATTGTAATTCAATTTTTCTTGCTTCAATTTTGGATAAATCAAGGATATCATTAATAAGCGTTAATAAAGTGTTTCCACTACTGTGAATCGCTTGTAAATAGTCTTTAGCTTTTGATTCTGTAATAAAAGAATCTAATAAATCAGTAAATCCTAAAACAGCATTTAAAGGGGTACGAATTTCATGACTCATATTAGCTAAAAATTCACTTTTGGCTTTATTAGCAGCATCTGCTGCTTGTTTTGCTTCATACAGTTGAGTATTTGTGGTCATTAATTCTCTACGTCTTTTTTGTTCTGTTTGTAGTAGTTGAGATTGAGCGATCGCAATGCCCAATTGTCCAGCTAATGACTCTAATAATTCCACTTCATCTCGAGTCCAATGATGATGGGAATGACAATAATGTAATCCAATTACTCCGTTACCTTTTCCTTGATAAAATGTACCAATAGCCATTAAAGATTTAACCTGCATTGTTTCTAATAGAGCATGATTAGGAGTAAGTAAAGGATCATCAAAAACATTATCAATGGGAATAGCACCTTCTTGTGTTAATAATGTTTGCCAATAAGGATCACCTTGCACGGGTAGTTCTATTCCTAATAAAGACTTATAATTTGCCTTAATATAGTCAGCCACACAAATAACTTTTACTTCTTCACAATTTTTTTGAGCTTCTAACCATTCCCAGGTAAAAATTAAAACTTGATCAACGTTAAAAGCTTTCCCTATTTCATTAGCTGCGGTTTGAAGAATTAAATCAGAATCTAAACTTTGACGAATTTGATCGCTAATTGTACGTAAAAGAAAAGCATTTTTCAGTTGTTGTTGTAAATTATCTTCTATTTCTTTACGTTCAGTAATATCAATAAATGTCACAATAATTTGTTGTAGATTATAGTCCTGATCAAAATCAGGAAACCCATTTACTAAAACCCAAACTTTTGATTGATTTTGAGGATTATGAATACCAACAATATAATTTTCTAAAGGTTGTTGAGTTTTGAGGATACGATTGACGGGATAATCTTCAATTCTCATCCTTTGTTTCTCCTCTGTTAAGAAATACCAATCAGAATCAACAGCCGTTTTTCCTAACATTTGCTCTAGGGTTAATCCTAATAAATCACAAGCAGTTTGATTACAGAGTATAATCCGAGTATCAGGAGCATGAACCACTACCCCTGCGTTTAAATTATCAATTAAAAAACGATACTTTTGTTCACTTTCTTGTAACCCTTGTTGTGCTTTTTTCCCCTCAGTAATATCCATACAAGAGCCAATATAGCCTAAAAACTGATTTTTTTCGTTATAGCGAGGGACTCCATGATCTAATATCCAACGATATTCCCCATCAAAACGACGCAAACGATATTCCATCTGAAACGGTTGACGCGCTTCAAAAGAGGTAAGATAAGTGTGCAAACACCGTTCTAAATCGTCAGGATGAACGCCTTTAGTCCAACCCTTACCATATTCCTCCTCTAAGCTACGGCCTCTAAAGTCTAACCACATTTTATTAAAATAATCATATAGGGTATCTGGTCGCGACATCCAAATCAAAACTGGTGCATGATCCGCCATAATATGAAAGCGTTGTTCACTTTCACTTAACGCGCATTGGGTTTGCTGTAATTCAATTTGTTGTTGATAAACTTGAGAGGTTAACTTTTCTTGAACTTGTTCAACTAAAGTAGCTTGTTGGATGGCAATTTCTAGATGAATGCCTAAATTTTGGACAAATTCTACTTCTGGGGATAACCAATGGCGAGGAGCGTTACAATTATGAAAAGCGAGTAATCCCCAAAACTGATCATTAATAAATAGGGGAAGGACAAATTGTGCTTTTATTTGCCACTTTTGTAGAAATTGAACACAATCTTCTTCTAAATTACCTTGATCAATATCATCAATGATACTTCTTTGACGTTGATTATATTGCTTAATCCAACCACAGGTAAAACAACCACTGACAATGACTTGTCCAGCAATAGACCATTTCGGATTATTTACTGACTCAATAATGACTTTTCCTGCACCTTGTTCATCACAACGATAAATAATAACGCGATCGCACTTCAACAACTGATGCACTTCCTGCACTGCTGTGTGTAAAATAGTGTCGAGGTCTAAAGATGAGCGAATTTTCAGTAAAATATTGGATAAAGCTTGTTCTTGTTTGGTTAAACGATGAATGGTTCCTTGTTGGGTTTTAACGGTTTCTTTTAAATTTTCATTGACCTTTTCTAAGAGTTGGCGATTTTCTCTTTCTAGGGTTTGCAATTTATCTTGTAACAAATCAATGACTTGATGAAGTTCATGGGGATCTACAGCTTGTAATAGACTGGTTTGGGTTAAAATCCCGACTAATTCCCCTTTTTCCCCCACTACCACCAAACGACGGATGTTTTGTTCCTGCATTTGTTGATGAACCCACCAAAGGTTATCCTCAACTTTAATCTTGATTAAGGGGGAACTCATTACCGATTGAGCTTTTGTTGCTTTAAAATCCAGGTTTAAGCTTCTAAATTTAACAATATCTCGTTCTGTTACAATTCCGAGGGGGAAAACCTCCCCATTGCTGATTTCTTGAGCAATTATCACACAACTCACTTCATGTTTAGCCATTAATTGAGTTAGGGTTAAGATATTTGTTTGGGGTAAAGCATAAATAACATTTTTAGTTACAATCTCTTTAACATGACGATATTTAAGGAGATGTGCTGGTTTTAAGGCATCTCTTAAGGTTTTGTAGGTAATTAAACCTTCAATCTCTTGATCCTGATTAACAACGGGTAAATGACGGATTTTATGATGAGCAAGAAGACGAATCAAGTCATAAATTTGGCTAATTTCTGATTTTTGCAATTTAATAAGCTCTCTCGTCATAAATTCAGAAATTTTGCCCTTTTCTAAGTCTAATTCTTGGGCTGTAGACCTCACAATATCTCTTTCTGTCAATAAACCCACTAAACGCTTATTTTCTGCCACCAAGATGCAACTATGTTTTTTTAAGGAGAGATGACTTTGACTTAAAAGGGCGATCGCTTCTAAAATAGAGGTATCTGGAGGAACTATCAGGACATCACGATCTATATAGTCATTATATGAAATATTCATGGTATTCGTCCTAATACAAAAGGACTTTTCAAGTTATCCCTCTGAAATCAGTGAAATTATTCTACTCAATTAATTATAGACTAGGGGTCAAGGGGTGTGAAGTCGCTTCGCTCTTGGGTGTGGGGTGTAGGGTGTAGGGTGTAGGGAAAATATTATAATCACCCTAAACTTTGAGTGGACATTAAAAAACATCAGTTACGCTAGGAGCGGATAGGAGTTGATGGATAAATAATTGGGTTATCTTTGCTTCGCTCCTGGGTATTGGGAGCAAAGGGAGACTGGAGAGTAGGAGAATAAACCCCACACCCCACACCCTATCCCCTACACCCTATCTTGACCCTTTGGGTCAATAAGCATTAACCCCTATGATAATTTGCTTGATTACGACTTAGGTAAAATGCGCCCAATGGTCAAATTTTCAGGGACAAAAGTAGATTTTGCAACCCGTTGAATATCGGCAGAAGTAACCGCTTCGATGGCTTCGACTTGCCCAAATAAATTACGCCAACTACCTGTTTTGACTTCGTATTCAACTAACGCTTTACCCATACCTAAATTGGAGTCAAGGGAACGCAATAAACTCGCCCGTAATTGATTTTTAACTCGCTGCAATTCTTGTTCAGAAACTGGTTGAGTTTTTAATTTTTCAATTTCTAAAGATAATGCTTTATCCACATCTTCTAGGGATGCTTTGGGAGAGGTTTGAGCATAAAATAACATCAAGTTAGGGTATTTATCAGAAGGAAAACCATTAAACCCTTGGGCAGCTAAAGCCACTTGTTTTTCTTCCACTAAAGACTTGTATAAACGGGAGGTACGCCCGGAACTTAATAAGGTAGAAATTACTTGATAAATGGCACTATCAGGATGATTTAATGCAGGAACATGATACCCTTCTAAATACCAAGGTTGAGAGACTAATTTTAAGGTAACTTCTCGAGTTTCTTCTTGTTTTGGTTCTACTTTAGTTACTTTAGGAGGTTCTGGTTTTTCCCCATAGCGACCAAAATAAACTTGGGCTAAGGATTGAACTTTTTCAGGGTCAACATCTCCTACAATGGAAATAGTGAGGTTATTCGGACCATAATAAGTGTTAAAAAAGTCTCGAACATCTTGACGGGTTAAATTACGAATATCTTCGTTATAACCAATGGTAGGACGTTTATAGGGATGTTCTGTAAAAGCAGTGCCTAAAAAGGCTTCAACCATCGTTCCAATAGGGTTATTCTCTGTCCGTAACCGTCGTTCTTCTAAGATGATATTTTGCTCTTTATAAAATTCTCGAAACACCGGATCTAAAAATCGTTCTGATTCTAAGGACATCCATAATTCTAATTTATTAGAGGGAAAACTATAAAAGTAAATGGTTGCATCTGGGGTAGTTTGTGCATTAATGTTCACACCTCCAGCAGTTTCTACAATACGTCCAAAGGCATTTTGTTCAACATAACTAGCTGCTTCATCTTGGACTTTTTTAAAGGTTGCTGTTAGTTGTTTTATTTTTTCTTCATTTCCTGTTTTATTGGCAGCTTTTAACTCCATAGAAACTTGATCTAAGCGACTTAAAACTTCTTTTTCTTTTTCATAGTTAGTGGTACCAATTTTTGTGGTTCCTTTAAAAGCTAAATGTTCTAAAAAATGAGCCACTCCTGTTTTTCTATCCGGTTCATCTGTCCCTCCTACATCAGCATAAGTTACAAAAGAAACCACTGGGGCATCATGATTTTCCATGATAATAAATTTCATGCCATTATCTAAGGTAAATTCTGTCACTCGTTCAATGGCACGATTCAAATAAGGAGTAATAGAAGAACTTTCATCAGACGATACTGTTTGCGCCAAAGCAGGAACATTTCCCCACAGCAATAATAAAAGGCAAACAACACTAATAGAGTACCTAATGAAACGAGAAAAATTAAACAACTTAATGATCATAGAGATAAGAAACATCCTGAAAGATTAATAGATTCTTTTATAGCATATCAAAATTGTAAGCTAAATGAATACAATTTACATTAGATTTTTCATAGTTATTTCTAACATCAAGATAGTAATATTTTTTGGAGAGAAAATAGTTATTAAATTCTCAAGGATGTTTGAGTTCTATTGATAGTTTCTAAAGTAAAAAATAAGCTTGACTTTTTTGCCTTGTTATGGTAAGTGAAAATTATTTATTCTGAAATAGTCAAGTTATGAAGTTATGAAGATTATAGAGAGCAATTAATAGACACAATAAGAAAACATAGTTAAATAATAGAACATTCAACAAAAAAGTGTATACAATCTTCCTAAGCAGGATCGTTAATCCATTGAGTATTCATGACCTTTAACTATGGACGGGAAATTTGCGGTAATTTAAGCACAGCCCAATCAAGGGAATGGTTAATTACCAACGGTATTGGAGGCTATGGTTGCGGGACAATTTCAGGGGTCATAACCCGTTGTTATCATGGGTTATTGATTGCTGCTTTGAATCCTCCTTTAAAACGAACTTTACTTCTATCAAAACTAGACGAAACTATCCAATACGATTATCAAACCTATTCTTGTTTTACAAACCGTTGGTTTGATGGGACTATCTCTCCCCAAGGTTATTTGAATATTGAGAGTTTTCGCTTAGAAGGGGCGATTCCCGTCTGGACGTTTGCTTGTGGAGATGCACTGATAGAAAAAAGAATTTGGATGGAGCAAGGAGAAAATACGACATATATTCATTATACTTTCAAACGAGGCAGCAAATCCCTTCAATTATCCATCAAAGCTTTAGTCAATTACCGCGACCATCATGGTACCACTCAATCAGGACAGTGGAAAATGGGAGTGGAAGAAGTACCAAAAGGGTTATGTGTCACCGCTTATCCCGAAGCCATTCCCTTTTATCTCAGGTCCCGAAGGGCAGAAGTGACCTTAAACTATCATTGGCATTTAGGCTATGATTTAGCTATGGAACGGTATCGGGGACTATGGGATCGAGACGATCACTATAATGCTGCTACCTTCAACAAAACCCTCGAACCAGGGGAGTCTTTAACCATTGTTGCCACTACCAACCCTCAATCATCCCTGGATGGAAAACAAGCATTACAAGAACGCTACGAATATGAACAGGGGTTACTCAAACGTTGTTCCCATTTTTCCCTTCCTTGGGTACAACAATTGGTCTTAGCAGCCGATCAATTTATTGTTAATCGTTCTTCAACCCATAACCCAGACGGTAAAACCATTATTGCTGGTTATCCTTGGTTTGCAGACTGGGGACGAGATACCATGATCGCCTTACCTGGGTTAACCTTAACCACCGGTCGCACTGACATTGCCCACAATATTATTAGTAGCTTTGCCAAATACTTAGACGGGGGAATGTTGCCCAATGTCTTCCCCGATGATGATCAATCTCCCCAATATAATACCGTCGATGCCATTCTTTGGTATTTTGAAGCCATTCGTACCTACTATACTGTTACGGGGGATATTACCTTACTCAAAGACCTTTATCCCCTACTACAAGAAGTGATTGAATGTCACTGTCAAGGAACCCGTTATAATATACATCTCGATAGCGATAACTTGATCTATGCAGGTCAAGAAGGTACCCAGTTAACTTGGATGGATGCAAAGGTAGGAGACTGGGTGGTGACTCCCCGTCACGGTAAACCCATCGAAGTTAATGTTCTTTGGTACAATGCCTTGACTATTATGATTGAAATTGGCGATATTTTAGGACAACCCACCGGCACATATAAAACCATGGCCCGCCATACCCATGCTGGGTTTCAACGCTATTGGCATCCTTCCTTAAAATACTGTCACGATGTTTTAGATAGTCCTAACGGCCATGATAAGTCTATGCGTCCTAATCAAATTTTTGCGGTTTCCTTACCTCATAATAAAACCACTCCCCCTTTACTTAAACCCCAACAACAAAAGTCAGTGGTGGATACAGTGGCTAAAATGTTAATTACCTCCCATGGCCTGCGATCGCTTTGTGTTACTCATCACCAATATCAAGGCCGTTACGGTGGGGATCAAGTGTCTCGGGATAAGAGTTATCATCAAGGAACCGTTTGGTCTTGGTTAATGGGTCCATTTGTAGAGGCCCATTGGCGGGTGTATGGCGATCGCGCCTTGGCTAATAGTTTTCTTGAACCGATGGCTAATCATCTCAATGATGGTTGTGTGGGGAGTATTAGCGAGATTTTTGATGGAGATGCGCCGATGATCCCTAGAGGTTGTTTTGCCCAAGCTTGGAGTGTGGGGGAAGTGTTAAGGGTTTGGGCTAAGATTAATGAGTCTTCTTAGAGTGAACCATCGCTATGACAGAGGATTTAAAGCAACGTTTAGTATCTTTAGTATCTGTCTTTCTCAAACTGGGATTCATTGGTTTTGGCGGCCTGGCTGCCCATATCGCCATGATGGAAGCAGAAGTAGTTAGCGATCGTCAATGGCTTACAAGATACTTCAGGTAATAAGTATTATTAAATAGAGTCTAACGTGGGCAATTTCCACTTATAGCTAACTATACATATATTGTAGGGTGTATTAGCGTAGCGTAATCCACCCTACAATATATGGCCAAATCATATAATTTCTACTTAATTAATTGTTGACTATACTATAATTATAGTGTTCAGTCATCATCTTCAAAATATCAAAATGTGGTCTTTATCCTCTCAAAAAGCAAAAAATAATTTTACAGATGCTTTAAATCATGTAGCTTGTGATTTAGAACATATCAAAATTCAACAACCTGGACAAGAACCTGTTTATATGATTCCAGCAAAAGACTATGAATTATTTATCAAACTTCTAGAACAAGCAGAAGACAAAATTGATATTGAAGAAGCAGATAAATGTATCAATGATAAAGAACAAGAAAGATTGACTTTTGAGCAATTTTTTAATGAATTAGAGGTTGAAAGTGAGTCTTTACAGAATAGAATTTAATAAGCGTGTTAAAAAATATTTTCGCTCAATTAAACCTCAAGATGTACAACGAATTAAAACAGCGATCACTCAACTTTCAGAAAATCCTCGGCCTATCGGCTATAAAAAGTTAAAAGGACAAAATAATGATTATTATAGAATTAGAGTAGGAAACTATCGAGTTATTTATACCATTGAAGATAATGTGCTTTTAATTGTAGTCATTCGGATAGGACATCGACAAGAAGTTTATGATAAATTCTAAAAATTAAAGACTTAGATTCAATTCTTTAGCAACTTCTAAATAAGAAATAATTGCATCTCGAATATTCTCAAGAGCTTCTTCTTTTGTTATTCCTTGAGAAGCACATCCAGGTAAACTAGGACACCACACCGCATATCCTTCTTCTGTTTTTTTAAGATTAACTTGATATTGCATATTTTTAATTTAATCAATTTCACAATGATTTTAAACTATTATAGCAAAAATTAGCGATCGCCTAAACTTCCATTAACTTAACTTGACAACGGTTTGCAGCTTCAATTAAGCGATTATCATTGGTTGCTAACGGTAAACTTTTACGCAAAGCTAACTCTAAATAAGCAGCATCATAAGACGCTAAATTCTGTTCCCTTCCTAGTTTTAATGTTCGTTGAAAAGCTTGTGATGACGTTAAAGAATCAATCATGATAGGTAAAGATTTTAATAAATTAATCGCTGTTTCAGTTTGTTCAATTGTTATACGCTTTCTTCTTTCAGCAACTAATAAAGTGTTAACAACTTCTAATGACTAAATTTCAGGAACAAAAGCAGTTGGATCTGGGATTAAAGCCAAAATAGAATTAGCATAGTTATCATCTTCATCAACTAAACACCAACTAATTGAAATTGAACAATCTAAAACAAATTCAATCAAAATCTTCTTCCCTCTTCTCTCATTTCCCTAAGATCACTTTTATCTATAGCAACACTTTTTCTTAAATGTTTCATTTCATTAACGGTATTTTGGATAGACTCTTTTGTTAAAGGTTTCCCCCAAGCATTATAACGAATATCAGTTTGACACTCTTCAACTTCATTGATTAAAATAAACTTAATTTCTTCTATCAAAGTTCGACCATGAGAAGAAGCTTGATTTTGCAATTTTTCTAAGATTTCAGGTTCAATATTATCGAAAATAATCATAATTATCTTAACTTATCAAGTGTTATATAGCTTTAATTATAGTATATAATCTTTTTAAATTATAATATAAAAGCTCCAAAATCAATGTTTCGTCTGTCGAAGTTTTAAATCTTGCCAACTGAAAAGCAGAAAGATGCTGCGATCTTTGTTTGTCAGTTCCTTTCTAATCTTTATCAATCAATTCATTTATTTCGCTATGATAGAAGATTAAAAACCATCTATATTATGGCAGGAATAAATGATGGAATTGAAATTTTAATTGATGAAAATGGAACCGGGGAGTTTGAGTCATGAATAAACCTCTTGAAGAAATGGATAATTGTGAATTACGTCGTTATTTATCTGAAAATCGAAATGATGAAAATGCTTTTAGTCAAGCATTGGGGATATTAATGAGTCGTAAGCAAAATACCACTAAATATCCATCTCCTTTGTCTATGTCTTACGATGAAGTAGAAGCTATTTTTAAAGATAAAATCAAAAAACTTTCAGATTAATCCTATTAGTAATTGTACAGCGTATTACGCTACTGTAATACGCCAAAAATTCAAATTTTGTTAATATTATTAAGTCCCTACTATAGCATTTCCTGGACTCATTAGGTACACTTCGTATTCAACTTCTGAACTCCTGAACTCCCGAACTCCTAAAACTAAAAGAGTTTGTACCTCACAAGTATGGGAACTGCTATAACTCCTGACTAAACAAAATTAGCTGGATCTTGATCTCGTCGGTGTTTAACTGGGATAGGTATTCCTTGGCGATCGCCGACTAAACTTGCAGTGGTTTCTAATGCGTCTCGTAACCGTTTTGCTGCATAGATAGACATATCCCGTGGTACATTAATTCTATCTCGTAAATACCGCAACGCTACATCCGATCCTTTTGGGGGTTGACAAGTTTCTCCTGTCATCATGGTGGTTAATGCACACCGTAACGCTTCATCAAACATTCCATCTTCTCCAGGGTTAACCCGAATAATATTATGACGGTGTTTGATCACCCGTTGTAAAGCTTCTTGACGAGAGGTTTCTGGTTCGGGATACATAACGTCTGGTAAACCAAACCAAGGACCATTATCTACCCTATCTTGATTAATTTTCGTTTGTTCTTCCCCATTGCTGTAACATCCACCCATTTGTGGGGGTAAGTCGTGGACATGGGTATGAAAGTCGCTTTGGGTTCCTCGATAAGTAGAACGGGTTTCCATCGCGTCAAACCACTTCCCAAAACGTTCATTTTCTTCTCGCAGGGAATAACCCTTATAGTAGTATAAACTGGCATTCATGCGCTCTACATAAGGGGTAAAAATGACATCCACTGTCCCAAATGCTTCTAGAAAATAGGGACTTGGGGTATCTCCTAACGCTTTTTCTACCATAGCCACCACATTAACAAATTGTTCGCGGTTTTGTTGTTCTTGTTTTTGCGACCAACTGGGATAACATAACCAAGTACACCAGGCCCGAAACAGCAACCTTTCTAACTGTCGTAGGGGGATAACTGTTGCATCTTTCATGCTATGGGTTAAGGGGCCAAATGCTGCTTCTAAGGCCAGTAAAATATCATCGCTTTCGGTTATTAAACGTCCATCTAATTCAACGGCTGGCAGCATTCCTGATGGTACAATTTTTTTATACCATCGTTCTTTTTGTCCATAACAAAACATCGTAATTTTTTTGATGCGGTAGGGAATTTGTTTTTCTTCTAACCATAACCAAACTTTTTGACAGTAGGGACACCAAGCATGGTTATCCCGATACAGGGTGACTCTAATATCACTTTCTTGATGACCAAAAAGCCGTAAAATAGCTTGAGAGTTAGTCGATCCATTAATATTATCTATAGTCCAGTTTGTTAGGGTTTCTAGTTCTGTCCAGCTTAAAGGTGAGGTCGTCATTTTATTAATTAAGTGAATTTTTTTATAGTAGCTGTTGATAATATAACGTTTCTCGGACTCATGGGGTACATCTATAGCATTTCCTGGACTCATAAAGTACACTTAATATTCAACTTCTGAACTCCCGAACTCCTAAAACTAAAAAAGTTTGTACCTCACAAGTATGGGAAGTGCCATATAACATTTTTTCATGCTTGTAACGTAACTTATATTTGCCCCAATTTTTTCAAAATTTGCAACACTTGAGATAATTCATGTTTTCGAGGTAATAGAGAAAATTCTCTAGAAAGATCATATTCAGGTTTTCCCTCTTGATTTAATTTAATAAAAATAAAACTATCTCCATTCGTTACCATACCGTATATTAATTGTTGTTATTCGGAGTTAGCCATCATATAAGCTAAAATTTGAGGAAGTGCAGAAGCGACAGAAATGCTGGTATGTTTTGATTTTACCACTAATATCCATAAAGAATCTTTGACTACTAAAACATCTATTAATCCTCTGATGATTGTTTGATCGGCATCTTCAATCATTAATTCTACTAATTCAGAAGACTTAATTCTAAAGGGTGAATCTAAAAATCCTGCTACTTCTAAAAGAGGGTAAACGACGACTAAATTAATGGTTCCTTCTAGTAACAGAGATGATGAACGATGATAATCATAACGTTGTTTAATCCGAGTAATCGTAATTTGTTATTGTTTTGTTATTTCAGGTAACTCCTCATCCCATTCTGGGAAAAAGTTGTCTTCTGCTGTTTGAGTTAAATTCAATTTAGTTTGTAAGTCGTTAAAGTTTTTAATTGCTTCTCTAACACCAATTGTTGTTACCATAGATCATTCCTTTTACTTTAATTAAATACCACTCATCAATCTACTGACGTTAACTTAGTTAATACTTTCTTGGAGTTTTTGGATCAATTCTTCTGCACTTTGCATTTTATTTAATTCATCTTTATCAATGAGTTCATATAATTCATTTTTTTTGTTACTAACTAAAATAATAGGATAGTCTCTAACTTGTTGATATTTTTGTTCAAATTCGTCTTTATGTAAAAATTCTAACTCATTGTCTGATGATTCTCGAAACGCTTTCCATTCTTTTTTTTCCTTTAATACACCATAAGTAATGTTACAAAGATTACATTCGTAAGTGTCTGGACTAATAATTTTATGTCCTATATCTAAAACTGTATTCATTAAACCACTATTCGCATTGTAAACAAAAATAATTTTCATTTAATCTACCTTTTCACTAGAATAACGATAGATGCAACTGAAGTCTACTAAAATAGTAACTTCTCTTTGATTAAGCATCTGTTATCTAAGATAACATCTTTCCCTTTACATAATGTGTACTGTTTTGTACTATTTTCTATAATTACAAACTGCTTGCTATCAGAAAATCATGGATGATTTAGAAGCGAATATTCCTTTAATTATCTTATTGATTGGGATAATCATTATTGTCTCTATTCTCAGTAAATTTGGACTCAAAAAACTGGGAATTCCTGTATTAGTGGGTTATCTATGTTTAGGGTTAAGTTTAAGAATCCTAGAAAATCAAGCTAACTTATTAACAGGTGTTGGCTTAGAAATTATTAAATTTTTAGGAGATATTGGCTTAATTTGTTTACTATTTCGAGTTGGATTAGAAAGTGATTTAGGAAAATTAATTCAACAGTTACGTCGAGCTAGTTTAGTCTGGATAGGAGATATCGCTGTTAGTGGAATTATGGGTTTTTGGGTCTCTTTTTTTATTCTTCAATTAGATACTATTTCTAGTTTATTTATTGCGACAGCCCTAACCGCTACCAGTGTAGGTATCTCTGTTAGTATTTGGCAAGAAGCCCAGGCGTTAAACTCTGATAACGGAGAATTAATGTTAGATGTAGCGGAAATGGATGATATTTCTGCTATTTTTTTCATGGCCTTACTATTTAATATTGTTCCTATTATTCATAATGGAAGTGAAACCAATTGGGAATTTTTAATCTTTAAAACTCTGTTAATTTTCCTATTCAAAGCCTTATTTTTTGCAGGATTTTGTTTCTTTTTTTCTCGATATTTAGAAGCTCATATTACGACCTTTTTTCGTCAATTTGATCCCCCCGCAGATTTTACGTTAACCATTGTGGGGTTTGGTTTTTTGATTGCAGCGATCGCAGCATTATTAGGGTTTTCAGAAGCGATCGGGGCTTTTTTTGCAGGTTTGGTGTTTAGTCGAGATCCCGAAGCGGTAAAAATCGATGCTTCATTTGATATGCTTTATGAGTTATTTGTCCCTTTCTTCTTTATTGGCATTGGTTTAGCCCTTGATATTACTACCTTAGAAACTGGGTTAACCTGGGGAATTTTGTTACTCATAGCTGCTATCTTAGGAAAGATGATTGGGGCGGGTTTGCCCTCCCTAATCGTAACAGGATGGCAAGGAGCTATACTGATTGGGATCAGCATGACTCCTCGTGCTGAAGTCATGATGGTGGTGATGCAACATGGTTTAAATTTAGGAGAATGGGCTGTGTCTTCTGAAGTCTTTTCTGCTATGATTGTCGTCTGCGCCCTCACCAGTTTCTTCCCTCCTTTAGTGCTGCGATCGCTTTTAAAACGTATTCATTATTGATAGGTTAAAGCTTTAAAATCCTTCTGCCCTCTGCCTCCTGCCTCCTGCCTCTTCTAGAAGATAAGATGGATTTAAGAATCGGATTTGGTATCAAATACCATGACTTTTTCCGATCACCCAATGACGACGGAAAAAACGTGATAGGGATGATTCTTCTAAGGATAAATAAATGGGTCTACCGTGGGGACAAGTTCGAGGGTGACGGGTTTTTTTCCAAGTATCTAAAAGGTTTTGCATTTGAGATAATTCTAATAGGGTTCCATTCCGAATAGCACTGCGACAAGCAACGGCAACTTGTGCGGTTTCTAAGTCTCCCCCTAAACTTAATTCCACCAAAGCATCGCCACAATCTTCTCGATTTTCTAATAATTTAGGAACCGTACGAACCACCCAAGTTTTATCTCCAAAAGGTTCAATTTCTAAGCCAATTCGTTGTAATTGTTCTACTTGTTTTGTTGATAATTCTGTTAAAATAATGGCTTGTTCTACAGTAATTAATTGCCATTCATCTTGTAACTGTTCATATAAGACTCTTTCGTGAGCAATATGTTGTTCAACTAACCATAACCCCTGGGAATGTTCAGCAACAATGTAGGTTTTATTAACTTGTCCGACTGCCCTTAATTGGATTAATTCTAATTCAGTAGAATGAGAAGAACCAACTTGATAAATTCCCTTATTTTCTGAAGCTTTAAGTAACTTTTTTACCCGTTGGTTTTCCCCAGTTGTAGTAATAGTAAGAGGGGATAACTTTAATGCCTTTTCAATTATTTCTGTCACTTTTTCTTGCCAAAATTCCAGAGATTGTAAATAAATTTCTGTTTTAGCCGGATGACGATTCCAATCAATTTCTGATGGTGGTATGGTGAAATGGAAAAAGCCAACGGGAAAACGGCCCTTGGGTAATGTTCGACTTAAGGCAGCCAATACCGTTTGTTCTAATTGAGGCGATCGCACCACACGACCATTAACTGCTATTTTCAGCCAATCTAAACGGCCACGATGACAGCGTTCGGGCAACCCTAAAACCATTTCTATCTTAGCTTGCTCATCCCTAGCAGTTGCCACAGTGTCACACAAAAATTGTAAATCCTGAAAATGAACTGACTTTAGTAACTGGGGTAAAATTTGCTGTGGGGTTTTCCCTGGACTAATGGTTAGCCAAGATTTCTGGTTATGATGCACTTGCCAAGTGATTTGAGGATGACAGAGGGACATATTTTCAATGATGCCTTGTATCGCCTTTAATTGCTGCGAGAAGGCGGGTAAACCTTGGCGACGGACAGGAATAGACCCAAATAGATTAGAAGCCGTCACAATGGTTCCTGGTGCCATTGGAGAGGTTTCTTGTTTGATAATATCTCCTTGCTGATTGTACTCAAGACACCATCCCACTGTATTATCTGTAGCGTCACGACTCTTAATGCTTAACTGGCCAACTTGAGCAATACTAAATAAAGCTTCTCCCCTAAACCCTAAACTGGTAATTTTCCACAGATCGTCTAAGTCAGAAATTTTGCTGGTATGATGGGCTTTAGCGCAGTGACATAAATTTTCTAACGACATTCCCTTGCCATTATCAGCCACTGTAACCTGCCAAAGTTCAGGAAATACGGACAGGGTTAAACGAGTCGCCCCTGCATCAATGGCATTTTCAACTAATTCACGAACCACCGCAGCTAATGAGTCAATCACTTCTCCGGCTGCGATTAAATTGATAATCTCAGGAGAGAGAAGTTGAATGGGGGGTGACATATAGGGAAAATTAGGATTCCTTCAATGGTTTAATTGTTGAATTTACCATCTTAATCCATCGTTAACTTTTGTTTTAGTGACTTGATGTTTCAGATGTCCCCCCACTTCCACGTTTATTCAGGGATTTTGTCACCAGTAAATCCCTATGTTTCGGAACCATTTACACCACAGCAGCATCGGTAGACATAGGCAGTTGTTCAGAATTGGGTAATTCTAAACAGTAACCGGCCCCATAAACGGTTTTAATGTAACAAGGATGTCTGGGATCGGGTTCTAGTTTAGTCCGTAGATGACGAATATGAACCCGGATGGTTTCAATATCGTCATCAGGATCATAACCCCACACTTCCTTGAGAATTTCGCTAGGGGACACGGTTTGGCCGTGACGTTGGAGTAAACAGTGAAGTAACTCAAATTCTAAATGGGTTAACTTGACTGTATCCTCAAACCATATAGCTTCAAAACGCTCAGGAATTAAGGTCAATGGGCCATAATTCAAGATTTCTGAATGTTTAGCTGCTTGAGGAATGCGATCGGTTCGTCTTAATAAAGCCCGCACCCTTGCTAACATTTCTGCTAACTCAAAGGGTTTGGTTAAATAATCATCGGCCCCAGCGTTAAACCCTTCGACTTTATCTTGGGTTTGGCCTAAAGCAGATAACATCAATACGGGAATATCGGCTGTCCGTTCATCCCGTCGTAGTCTTTGGCAAACCGTAAACCCATCAACTTTGGGTAGCATTAAGTCCAGCATAATTAGATCAGGCTGCAGTTGAACCGCTAAAGCCTTTCCTGTAATGCCGTCTGGGGCTTGCTTGACATCATAACCCGCCATCTCTAAATTAGTGGCGATAAGGTCTCTAATGGCATCGTCGTCTTCAATTACGAGTATTCGAGGCATTGCAACAAAATGATAACTAAATGTAAACGTTAACTAAGAAGTATGTTCAGATCATAATGAATCCTGTACCGATTATAAGCATGAT
>JAAUYD010308728.1_pt1 | contig 31150 bp, 18 predicted proteins | sample 7278101 | NCBI WGS metagenome assembly JAAUYD01 (sample SAMN14350128, study PRJNA611818) | marine sediment metagenome | isolation source: surface marine sediment (0.6m) | place: French Polynesia: Moorea | collected 2018-08
AACTTTCGTCGTATCGTTGTCAGGTGGGAATATCATTCAAAGAATTACCTTGGCTTTATCGAGCTAGCGTGCGCGATTATTCTGCTAAGGTATTTATGAGATGACTTCTAGCGTAATCCACCATCGTCATCCCATCAGCCTTGCATTTCTTGATGTGCTTCGCCCACCATTCACGACTGTGCGCTGCCTTTCGAGACGTTGCCACCAACTTCTGCTCCGCTACCGTTGATTGCCCTTTTTCGTTTTCAGACATCGCTCCTCCTGTTGAGGAACAAAACTACGCCGCGTGCTCAGATTTGTCAGGGGTGGGTTGGTAGAACGGATACGATAAATGTGTTGGATATTGTGGAAGGCGATCTACTGGCGCATGCTGGTGCGATTTCTGGTGCGACTACTATGGCGATTGCTGTACAGATAAACACGATTCTTGCGGCTAACAGCCGTTCAGAGTCTACTCGGAAGCGTATATACCCAACAAGTCCCCGGCTTCATGGACAACTTCGATAGGCCTGAAAAAGTGCCCAAACTCTTGTTCAAAATTTGAATAGTAGAACGTCCATCCCTGTTGCTTCACTTCTTCTTTCTTTTTGGCGTCTATCTCTATCAAGAGCACTGAATCTGCGACTCTTCTCAGTTCGCGGTAGAAGTGCTCTCGATCTTCATAGCGAATGTGCTTTGCCACCGCACAAACAAATACCAAATCAAAGTACTTTTCCGGGTAAGGAATGGTAACGCCATCAAATCCTTTGAATACGTGCTTGGGGAAGTGCTTTCGGGCAGCAGCGATAGCCTCGTGATTGATGTCGATGCCATGCCCTGAGATCCGTGGGAATTGTTCGCAAATGAAAGCGAGCATCAATCCCCGGTCGCAGCCCAGATCGAGGACGCGCCTTTTGGTCCAAGCCGTATGTCTCAGAAGTTTGCTAAGGGTCTGTTGAGGGTCCTTGTACCCACACTCACGATAGAAAGCCCAAACCTCTTCGATATCTGCCGGTGACGGGTATTCGGTCTGCCATTTCACCCCAATGTTTTGATAATACGCTTCTGCTTTCATCCTGACCGAGATTTCCTTTTTCCGCTTTCTGTCCATCCACAAAGCAGCATTCCAGGCAATGATACCACACCCCCTCGCTACGCCTCTGAAAGATTCCCTTATTAACCAAAAAGACCAACAAATCCCAAGTGGTAAGAATAAAGTTGAAGCATCTGCACATTACATAGTATGAACACTCCTTTGAATAGTTGGAAGTATTTTTTGGACAATTGGGGGTAGGTCATTAAGAGGATAGGAGTATGTTAATGGCAAAGGATCCAAATACAAAACCCAAAAGTTATGCACCTCCCAATAGCGCAAAGGAGCTCTTACGGAGATACAAAAAGGGGGAGAGATATTTGGGTGAAGCCAATCTCGTGGGAGTAGACCTCAGTGATGCAGATCTCCAAGGGGGCAACTTTGAAGGGACCAATTTCGAGGGAGCCAACTTCCACGGCGCCTATCTCGTGGAGGCCAACCTCTCCAGAGCCAATCTACAAAGAACCAACTTCTATAAGGCCCGCCTGATTGTGGCAAATCTCGAAGGCGCTAATTGCGAGCAGGCCAATTTTGAATGGGCCAACCTCCAAGGGGCCGACCTAAAAGATGCCTCCCTCGCTGGTGCTAACCTTGCCATGTCCAACTTTTCATCAGCCAGCCTTCAAAATGCCAAGTTCAATGATAAAACGATTTGGTCAAAGATATCTTGGAATTTAGAAACGATTTTCCCGGTAGACTTCCACCCTGAGGACCGCATCAACCAAAATAAACACGCCGTTCAAGACATCTATATATCCTACCCGACAGAGCTGGTCGATAAGCTCGACCTGTTAACCTTCAAGCGCCACAAGGCATTGAAAAAGGGTCGACAGGTAGAGCAATCCCTAAAGGATGAAATACGAGCAACAACCCGCAAACTGAACGCGTTTCGACCGCCCAGGGCCGGCGATACGGTGGCTAACGCTGAACTGGTGGAGGTTGTTGGGTCTGGCAATTTCGGTACCGTCTGGGAGGCCATAGATGAAACCACTGGTGAGAGCGTAGCCGTCAAAATACTCCATGCAGACAAAATCGGACTTAGTTTGACCTTGCATCATTTTCGCCGGGGTGTTGAGGCTATGGAGAAACTTACAAATGCGATGGGATGTCCTGCGTCAGTTATAAAGTTGCTTCATGTAGAACCATCGCGTTTAGCATTCTCTATGCCGCTGGTGCCTGATGCTGACTTAAGCAAGAGAATTAAGGGTTGGAGTCTCTCCACCAAGTTGGCGTTCTTCTACACTGTGTGTGAGGCAGTTAAATTCGCCCATACGAACCAAATTCTCCATCGAGACATCAAGCCTGAAAATATTTTAGTAACAGACGACTTGAGGCCAATTCTAACGGACTTTGACATTTGTGATCTGCTTTACAAAAAGACGCTGAGTGCTCAAGCCACTGGCACGCTAATCTATGCTTCACCCGAACAACTAAAAGGAACCACGGAGCGGAAATATCACTCAGATGTCTATAGCCTGGGGCGCATATTACATTTTCTGCTTTTAGAGAATGACCCTGATATACGACTCGGAGACATCCCCAAAATTGACGACCTCAGAGGACACCCAGAGGGACTCATTCGCATTATCAGAAAATGTACTTTGTTCGATCGCAGCAGCCGATATCAATCTGTCGACGCGCTGCTTTCGGATTTAGAGAAGTACGAGAGCCATCCCGGCAAAGTCGGTGTTGGACACCCGGATGTGGCGGTTCAGACAAGGGGGTGGGATTGGTTTAGGCATCATCCAAAGGCTATCGCAGCGATAGTTCCAATCATCGTAGCCGTGATTGGCGGGATCTTCGGTTTGTTGAACATCGTTGTCCCCAAATTCATGGACAGGGGAACGCCTTCAACGACCACCATCAAGAGCCCTGTCAAAGTTGTAGATCCGTGTCAGTACTCTGGCTACAAACTGAATGGAAAGCCATGGCCAGCAACAGGTACGACACTCGAAATCAAAGCGCCGCGTGTCAAGGTGGAATGGGACTCGACTCATTGCACTACCACTGTACAAGCCATCTATGATAACCAAATCGTCTTTTCGACACAGAGTATGTCACCCGTCGTCATAGATCTAACCGAAGGAGATGAAAAGAGGTATGAGTTTAAAATGTGGGAGCAGGGTAGTTCATTCCCGAACAAAATAGCCTTAGTTAAGTGGATTAGAACTGGAGAAGGGGACAGACGCTAAGACAAAAGAAATAGATGTCAACAAGAATAACCATGGTCGCCAGCAGCTTTTGAGAAGTTACCGGCAGCTCCCGCAACTAGTTGCAAAAGCTGTATAGTAGGGAAATTTCATCGACCCACAGATCGTCATCAGGGGTCTCCAGGATCAATGGGATATCGTCGAAGCGAGCATCCTTCATCATGCGCTTGAAAAAGTCCAACCCCAAAAAACCCTGTCCAATGCTGTGGTGGCGATCTACCCGGGAACCCAAGTCTTTTTTAGAATCATTAATGTGGCACGCTTTGAGGTACTCAAAATCAACGATATCGTCGAACTCGCGAAGTACTTTTTGATAACCTGTGGGTGATTTCAAATCGTATCCCGCGGCAAAGGCATGGCAGGTGTCCAGGCAGACGCCCACACGCGATTTATCCTCTACCTGCTCGATGATGGCTCGCAGGTGCTCGAAACAGTACCCTACCGAACTGCCTTGTCCTGCGGTATTTTCGATCACCGCTGTCACCGTGTTGCTGCGCTCCAGGGCCAAGTTTATCGACTCGGCCACGAGCGTCAAGCAGCGGCCCTCGTCGATTAGACCAAGATGGGCGCCAGGGTGAAAATTGAGCAGTGTCAATCCCAACTGTTCACAACGATCAATCTCGTGAAAAAATGACTCCCTCGATTTCTGACGCTTTTCCAGGTCTGGATGCCCCAGGTTAATCAAATAGCTATCGTGGGGCAGCACATGGTTGGCAGCGAACCCCAGGCGCTTTAGATTGGCCTTGAATGGGTCAATGTTCTTTGAAGACAGCGGCTTGGCCCGCCACTGCCGTTGGTTCTTGGTAAATACGCCAAAAGCCTTGGCACCGATCTTTTCCGCGTTGAGCGGCGCATTCTCCACACCGCCCGAGGCGCTGACATGGGCCCCGATATATTTCATCTCTCACTCCTTGTGAAGGTGTTTTAAATTCAACAGTTTATAAAAAACATGTCAAATATCGAAAAAAATCGTCCTAAATTATAATTTCAAATGTATTTTATGTCCGGAATTGCGATCCCAGGCGCAAATCGAACCTTTTTTTTTCAACATATCATTGATGTTTGGACTTCCTCTTGAACTGCGGTTTTGTGGACACGAGGTGTCAATAGCCCAAACGCGTATTGATGTCACTGTCAAGGCATATAGCAGCGGCATTGATTGATGCGTCCTGTCCCTGCACTGCTTCATGAGGTGTATTAACGACATAATTAGAAATTAACAGGAATCCTTACAAACATGAAACCATTTAAAATTATTACAGTTTATTGTCTTGTAGGAGCAATTTGTTTTACTTGCGTCGATGACTATAGAAGTGGGCAGGTTGGTCCTGATATTGAAATGGATGCGGATTCAGACTCAGACTCGGATTCGGACTCGGATTTAGACTCGGATTCAGACACTGATATTGATAGTGATACTGATACTGACACCGATACTGACACCGATGCTGATACTGACACCGACACCGATACTGACACTGACGTTGACACCGACACCGACACCGACACCGACACCGATACTGACACCGATACGGGCTTAGATACCGATACCGGGGAAGAGTGCCCGGAAAACACGAGTACCCATATCTACGTCACAGTGATCGGCCACGTGATAAACGTCCTGGATGGCTCAGGCGTTGAGGGGCTGCATGTCGCTGGTATCAGTCCTAACCATGCGATGTCGAATGACAATCCCACCCCATTGGCCGAGACAATCTCAGGACCAAACGGCAAATTCCTATTGGAGTGTATGGATGTAGAAGACGTGGACGACGGTCTAGTGGTATTTGTGGACGATTCACCAGAAGACGGTATTGCGGGCAACTATTTCCCCACGGGAACCGGGGTAGCGGCTTGGGATTCAGAAGAAGAGATGGTGCATGTCTTTGACGCCAAACCAGTCGCACTACCCAACACACTCGTAGCAGACATCGAAGGGATTACCAATAATATCGAGCCTGTCGAAAGGGGTATCGTCATGGGACGCGTGGTCGATATGGCAACCCAATTGCCCATCAATAGCGCTGTGGTGACAAAAGCCAATGGAAATGAGGCGCCGATTGTGTATCCCAATATTGACTACTCCGATCTGGAGAGCGATGGCAACACATCCTTTTCAGGTGCTTTCATCTTCGACCAGAGGTCCGTGAACCTTTCAAACTACACGGCCTTGGCGCCTGGCTACACGTTCGGTCAATACAAAGCAAAGTCTAAAAAGGAGTTTTGTTGGTACATGTATATGCCAAGCGAAATTTAATGGGGGAAATAACATTTTGGTCAAGACCAAAAAAGAGAGGTAACATTATGAAATTATTTGGAATTATGGCAGTTTTTTATCTAGTAGCCGCAACCGTATTTGCGTGTAGCGACGATTCCTGTTCTGACTCTAATAATGATATTGATACAAGTACTGATAACGATACCGGTACGGAAATGGATACTAATATTGATACAGGCACAGGCACTGATACTGGTACTGATACTGACACTGACACTGATATCGATACAGACACAGGAACCGATACCAGTACAGATATTGACACGGATACGGACACTGGTATCGATACCGACACTGGTATCGATACCGATACCGGCATCGATACCGATACCGGGGACGAGTGCCCGGAAAACACTAACAATCACATCTATGTCACTGTGACTGGCCACACAATCAACATCTTGGATGGCTCTTACATTGGGGGCTTATACGTCGCTGCACTTGGAGGTTACGATGCACTGATGCATGACAATCCCACCCCAATTGCGGAAACGGTCTCCGGACCAGACGGCAAGTTTATATTAGAGTGTATGGATGTCGAAGACGTGGGCCGCGGCCTTGTCTTACTCGTGGACGATGCTGCTCAAGACGGCGTGGCAGGCGACTACTTCCCCACAGGGACCGGCGTCGTCGCTTGGAGTTCAGAGGAAGAGATGGTCCATACCTTTGATGCCAAGCCAGCTGCTCTATCAAACACACTTGTCGATACCATAAAGGGGATAGCGCCGAATATCAAACCCGTCGAAAAGGGCATGGTCATGGGGCGCGTGGTCGACATAGAAACCAGAATACCTATCCCTGGTGCGCTGGTGACCAAGGCCAACGGAAACGAAGCACCGATCGTGTATCCCACTATTGATTACACCGAGCTAGAGGCCAGCAATACCACATCTGCTAGCGGCGCTTTTGTCTTTGACAAGGAGAGGGTTTCGAGGGCTAAATACACGGCCTCAGCAGATGGCTACACATTCGATAAATACTACGCAAGGTCAAGGAAAGAGTTTTGCTGGTACATGTATATACCGAGCGAAATTGAGTAGTACTCAATAGGCATCTAATCGGCACACCGTCTGACCAAAGTTATGTAACCTTTCTAAAATCATAACCTAGTGCTCATTCAACCCTACTCTGACGGGTGGAGATTCCGATTTCCCCCTTGAAAAAGGGGGTTAGTGGGATTTCCAAACACTGCGGGAATATTCACGAAATCCCCCCTCCCCCCTTTTTCAAAGGGGGAGTTTATTACCCATCACTCATCACTTGACGAGGTACTAGCCTATCTATCCTTGGGGTAACTTTTATTTCGGGGCTTGAACCTTGTGCTAGCTGGAATATCGCACCTGCGCTTTTCGTTTATTCAATAAAAATAACAGGTTGTGTCAACTTCAACTCGTCGCCGCGCCAGTGGCCATGCATTGGCACATTTCTTTCTAAGTCTATCGCAATGCGCAACACATCGAGCCGGACCCCCCAGGGGAATGTAACCTTCTCATGCGATGTCGAGCTTGTCCGTTTAGCAGAGAAAAATCCAATATACCAAAACAAGATCTTAAGCAAAATCTACCCGCGGGTATGCCAGGTTGTGTACATGGTAGTCCCGAAGAACGCAGAATCAGAAGATCTGATACAGATATGCCTGATAGAAGTCCTCGAGCACCTGTACAACTATCGCGGTGAGGGTACTGTTGAATCTTGGGCCGGACGGGTGGCCCACCGTGTTGTGATGAGAGAGCTAAAGAAAACGCAACAGCGGTCTCACCGTTTCCGTACGATGCTATGGACAAATGACGACGTCGTGAAGGAGACCCCGGAGAAAACGATCTCACGCCGTCAATGGTGGGATCAATTGACCAAGAAGCTTGAAACCATACCAACCAAAAGACGAGCTGTTTTGTCGATGCATCTAATTTACGAATATACGATTCCGGAAATAGCTGAGCTTAGCAATGTGTCGGCAAATACCGTGAAAGATCATCTGAAAACCGCCTACCGTGAATTGAGAACAATCCTCACCTGTAATGCAACCCTGCGCGAGGCAATTCGCGACTTAAACAGAGAATAATCCCCTTGTTCAGCGCGGTGATAAGCAAAAAAATGAATAAAACACCCACCCGATTCCCTTTTGGAAGCGCGGGATATTACCGATGGAAAGTCGTATCTTATTCTGGTTCCGGATACTATGACATCTGGATACAAAAACCCAATTGCCCTTAATTTAGTATCCGTCTACAGGTTATAGTCAGTGAGCTCCTCGGTTTTGACGCCAATGGTGGTTTCTTTGACCTTTCCCACACCTCGCGCATAGTAATACTCCTTTGTTTCGCCGCTTGAGGTCTCGATTCGCTTTAGTCTGAGACAATCAAAAGTACCAGCAGGCACTGTTACCGCTGTATCAAGTTCCAGAATCTCAAAGCTGTAGCTCACCGTTGTCTTATCCACAGGAGTGCCATCTTTTCTGTCGGTATAACGGTCGATGGTCTCTGTCCAGGTTTGGCCCACATTCACCTTGGTGCGGTCAAATCGCAGGAAACCTGGGACGTAATCGCGCTGCTTGGTCAGCATCCCGTCGACATAGATGAGGTGTTCAATGCGCACCACCCGCGAGCCTGTATCTTCGATGTACTGAATTCTCTTTTCACTGGTGCCGCCCGGAAAAGTGTTTTCGACCACAAACACTTCCCGCTCGCCGATGTCAAAGTCAAACGTCTTTGTTTCGAATCCAGTGACCTCATAATGCAAAGTGGCCTGGTCTCCCATGACTTCTGTCTCTTTGTAGGTCCAACTGTTTCCAACGGCAAGAGGGTAGAACTCCCCCGCGTCAGTATCTGATGCCGTGTCGCTATCCGAGTCTGAATCTGTATCTGTATCTGTATCCGCATCGGTATCGGCATCAGTATCAGCGTCAGTGTCGGTATCGGCATCCGAGTCGGCATCTGAATCCGTGCCGCCATCTCCAATTGTTGCATCAGCTGGTGTTTCTCCGCCACATGCAAAGACGAACACGACCAACATCATAACCAACGAATAAGGTGTTTTTAATTTCATCTCGACCTCCTTAAAAAAATGCTAAAAAAAAACCTCGATATTGTTGCTTGAACACAGGCGAGTTTAGCCTACACAGGAAAATTACAAAACTGTTTCAAACCACTAAATTAAATAATTTGTTCATTTTTATGTTAAAAAGATAACATAAAACATGTATTGTCATTCCAAATTCTCTTATTTGTTTACTTTTTCAACATTTACAAAGGAATTTATATATTCTAGTTACAGTTTAACTACAGGACTAGACCAGTGCTGTAACGCGGAAAAAGCATCTGCGCTATTACCGACAACATCTCATGGCACCTAAAGCGAAGTGTCTTGCCATTAAGAGATATTTTCCAGAATTCTACTGATACCGAGCAGCTCGGGAAGGACAAGGTCGATGCCGGGGTTGCCGGATTCAAGGCCATGCCACTCAGTTTGTAAAAACATCCAAGGACCCTGCCCCTCAATCTCAAGACCAACACCGGGGACTCTGGACCAAGCAATTCATATCTTCGACCTCTTTTTGATTGGGACAATAGTATTTGATCGAGTAGTTTTTATCGCCCAAAATCCCGCGGGTCAACTCTGTCAGATGGGCGAAGTATTGACCGAATTGACACCCAACGCTCAATCCGCCGCAATTGGTGCAGGCATTGCATTCGGCATCATCACAGTCAGTGGCGCCATCACAGTCATTATCGAGTCCGTCACTGCAAGCTGAATGGTTGTCTTCGTGAAGGTTTTCGCAATATACCCAGCCTATTTTGGCGCTGCTACTTGGATACAACGCCTGAGCAGACCCGCAGTCGAGCGGAGCAGGCAGACGGGGAACTGGGCAGATTACTCGCACTGCTTTACCAGAACCAGATGGTTCGTCCAGGACTTCTCGGTAGATGTTACCCGGATCTATGCCCAGTGCTGCGGGGCATCCCAGATCATCGTCAATTTTGTATCGAAATTCAACCCCCATGGTGCAACGCGAGGTCTGCGTCGCGGGATCCCAAGGTAACTGATACTGTATCGCATCTCTTTCAAACGCATCCAAAACTTGATGGGCAAACCTATGCATACCTCCAGAAAAATCGCTGCTGTGAATCGATGAAATGGAGCCCGCTGTGTAAAAAAGCCTCACGAGCTCTGCGTAGCGTTGTCCCTTTGAGTCATCGTCACCCATTGCCAGATACTCGAGGCAACCTTCCAATTCAGCGCCACTTCCCTCACATCCATGCGTGTCTCCTTGGGGAACATCTACAATGGCAGAGAAAACCACATCGCGCCGGTAGATCATACGCTCGGCAAGTTCCCTTATCGGAGCCATGTATGATTCATACTGACCGCAGGGAACATCGCCCTCTAAACCCTCAATATCGCCAAAAGCAGCTGAATCGTAGAAAGCCGGGTCTGCGACCGAGCCATCCTCCTTATAGCATAAAAAGTGAGAGAAAACGACTTGATCATCCATGTACGGATTGGGCCCCTGCGGTGTTGGATTGAAAAATGGGATGTTGATGCAATCATGTCCCTTGCCACGGAAATTTTCTGATTGACGCCGCTTTCGAGATTCCATTAGGATGAAGCGTCTTTCATCAGCGTGGAATAAAAAAGAATGGCCAACCAGGGGATTCGTGGAACGGTCGTTCTCCAGGGGACGACAACAGGTATTTCTGGATTAATTGTTCGCGTCTTTGACGCCGACGGGATGGTGGGCGAAGACGGGGAAGACTACCTGGGCGAAGCTACAACCGCATCTGACGGTAAATTCGAAGTTACCTACAGCCGGTTTGCCTATGGCGTGTTCGAGTTCAAGCCGGACTTGGTGGTACGGGTGTACGATCCCTTCCTGCGCATGCTGTATGAACATAGCGAAAAAAATGTAACCGATACCATGCGCGTTCTGGTTAACCCAATCGCGCTTGTGCCCAACGACGCGAGCGGACTGCTGCCGACCAATGCGATGCGCGCGTTGCCATCCTCGATTCCAAAGGGCACGCCGCGATTTATCAGCCCAGGCAACAAGGTGCGGTTCTACCTGGACAACGAGCAGCTGTGGAAGGATTTTATCGCGCGGATCCGCTCAGCGACGACCTCGATTAACGTCACCCAGCTGATCACAGAGCCCGAAGAAATGATCGCCCAATTCCCGGCCGGGTTTGACCCGCAAAATCCACCGCTCAATCAAGCCGTACCTATTATCAATATCTCAGACGAGCTCAAAAAGGCGGCGACGCAAAACAACGTGACCGTGCGCATGGTGTTGAGCTTTCCAGACGACGTCAAGGAACCGCAGAGCGTGGCAGGAGAATTGGTGCGGTACGTCCAGGGAAAACTGGAAAGCGTCACCGAATCGCTCAAGTTTTTTCAAGGATCGACCGTGCAGATGCGCAAGTTTAAAACGAGCATCGTCGCACCCATGCACGCCAAGATGGCGATTATTGACGGAAGCGAGGCCTGGCTGTTTGGCTCGCCCTTTACGCAGCAGGCATTTGATACCCCGGAGCATAAAATTAAAGACGCAAGGCGGGGGGTGAAAGCATTTGGGTCGAGCGCGTTTGGCGTTTTATACCCGTTTCACGATGTTAGTGCCCGAATTGTCGGCCCTGCGGTACAGCACTTGGACGAGACCTTTGGAGAACTCTGGGCCCAATCCGACGGCAGCGGCAGTGCGTATACGCCTATCGCCACTGCACCGGCTGCGACCTTGCCCGCGGGCGAAAACAGCAGCAATTGGGTGGACACGCCCATGCAGGTGTTGCGTACCCTCACGGGCAACCGAACCGGCTATTTTAAGGAGGGTGAGACCTCTGTGCTCGAGGGGTACCAGCGCGCCATTTCTGGGGCCCAAAAGTATATTTATATCGAGGATCAATACCTCTGGGCAGAGGATCTCTACGAGACCATCAAGCAGGCCCTCAAAAAATCGAACGGTCCGGATGTGATTCTGGTTGGCAATCTATCTCTTGACGTCCCAGGCTACCAAGAGCGCCAGGAAAACACCCTCAAAAGCCTCAAGGCGTTTGCCGCCAAAGTCAATGCCAGCCACCGGCTCGGCATCTACACTGTCTGGCTGCACGAACCAGGTGCATCTGCCGGGTCAAAGAGCCGCATCCAGCCGCTCTACATCCACACCAAAGTGGCTATTGTCGATGACACGTGGGCCACGGTGGGCAGCGCCAATACCGATGGCAATTCCCTCAACGTATCCCACACAGGTGGGTGTCTTTACGGTTTGGTTAAGAACGAGTCTGATTACGCGAGCAAGTGGGGACCACCCGTTCAGCACGCGGCGACCGTGCGCACGGTACAGCCGCAGCGAAACGTGGAGGTTAACGTGGCCCTGTTCAACGGCTTTGCAGGACAGCCGGCGAGCCAGGCACCGCAGAAACTGCGGGAAGCCCTGTGGATGGAGCACCTGGGTGTGACCGGTGGTGTGCCGAGCGGTTCGGGCAACTGGGTGAAAGTCTGGCAGGACAAGGCCGATGCCAAGCTCGCCGGTCTCAAGGCCAAGCCACCCACTGTGAGCCAATACCCGCGGGCCCTGCCGTTCAAATTCAGGACCAAGCCCAAGTGTTACCTCAAGGCGCTCGATGTGAGCACCCGGGCGGTGGAAATCGTAGATGAATTTCCAGATTTCGATCTCAAGAAGGGAAAGTGGACCTGAGATGGTGGCAGGGCCGAAGAAAAAATGTTTTTAATGCAGACGAGCTAAACCAATGGCACGCGAAGAAACAACACTGGATTTACTGGCGCATCAGTTTGGCGCACTGCTACAGCCGCTTGTACAAGCGGGTAAGAGCCCCAAGAACGCGAAGCAATTCATGCGGGATCTCGGGTTTGAGCTCCCGCCAGGCGTAAACGATATTGGCCTGGCTGCCCTCAGTGTCAGCGATCTGATCGACGCCATTAAAGCGCTCAGGGCCGCGTCGGCCCAGGATCTCGAAGACGAGCTCACAGCCGCGGCGCTCTACGCGGCAGTGTTGGTTGCCGCGGGCAAGCTCATAAAAGACGTCGGGGACCTCGCTGCCAACTTGCCAACCCAGCTGGCGGCCTTTCCAGACTACCTGTCAAAAACCGATATCGCCAATCAACTGGCCCCGCGGGTCATCGACCTGTTGATCGTCGATCGCCTATCAACAGAGCTCCCCCAAGTCGCGCCCCTGTTTTTCCTACTCGGCATCTTCGAGCGAGGATGGCGAGATCCGGATCCAACTGTTTACCGGCCCGGACATGTGCGAACAAAAATACATTACGACCGCATTCCGCTTCTCTTTAGCAATCCCCAAGAGCTGTTAAAACGCGCCTATAGCTGGAAGACGGGCAGCTTTGACCCGCTCGCGCTTATAACAAACATCGAGCGGTGTATTGCTTCGTTCGGCACCAAGACGAGCGTCCGGCCACTTCCGTCGAGTATTGAAGAGCGATTTACCGGTACTGCACCACCTGCTGGCAGCGATCCCGTGCCCCAGCTGATCGCAGGGCGCCGGATGACCATGAACGATGGTGTTGTGGAACTGGGCGCGTCGATCATGGGGCTAAGGCCCACGTCAGCAGGTGGCTCAGACGGGGGCATTGGGATTTTGCCGGTGATGCAGGGGCAGTTCGACAAGGCCATCCCCCTACCAGGCGGGGGCGGCCTGCTCTCCCTGCTCATCGATTCGACCCTTTCGGTCACCGGTGGGGTGGCGCTGATTTTGAGAGGCGGCAAGCCGATCAAGGTCGATGCGCGTCTTTTTGAAGGCAAAACTGAAGGTGTATTGAGCGGGCGGATCGGCACTGGTGTGGGCATTGGCCGGGGTGACGAAAAGGCACTTCGCGTGTTCGCGTTACCTCCGGGAATCACTTTTGATATCAAAAAAGCCTGGGTCAAGGGCGGGGGAGAGCTCGGGTCTGACGGCACATTCGATGCGTTTGTCGAGGTGGGACTCGAAGGGGGTAAGGTGGCTATTGGGACTGAGGGCAAGGACAGCTTCTTGTCGAGCCTTATTCCCATTGAGTCGATGTCAGTGGGGTTTGATTTTGCACTTGGCTACGCCCCGAGCCGAGGCGTCTATTTCACTGGCAGTGCGAGCCTTGAAACAGCCATTTCCCTCAACCTGGACCTGGGCCCGATCAACCTGGATACCCTCCATCTCGGCCTGGGGGTATCGCCTGCCGCGCTCAAGCTCGAGACGAGCATCACAGGCCGCGCTGCCCTCGGGCCCTTTGCAATGTCTGTCGAGCGCATTGGCATCGAGACCGAGCTCGCTTTTCAGGACGGAAACCTCGGCCCTGTAGATTTAAAAACCCCGAAATTTAGGCCGCCCACAGGGTTGGGCCTGGTACTCGACGCCGGGCCGGTGACCGGGGGTGGATTTTTGTCCCTGGACACTGAAAAGGGACGCTACGCCGGGGTGTTGCAGCTCGAAGTGCTCGAGATCGCTATCAAAGCCATTGGCCTGCTCGATACAAAAAAAGAAGACGGGTCATCCCTGCCAGCCCCTGGGTTTTCGTTTCTGATGATCGTATCTGCCGAGTTCCAGCCCATTCAGCTCGGCTATGGGTTTACGCTCAACGGTGTGGGTGGATTGGCTGGCGTGCATCGCAGCTTTGACACCCAGGCCCTGTTGAGCGGCCTGAGGAACGGCAGTCTGGACAGCATTATGTTCCCAGACGATCCGGTCCGAAACGCAGCACAGATCATCAGCAACCTGCGCATTATTTTCCCCATTGCAGTCGGCCGGTATGTGTTCGGCCCCATGGCCATCATTGGCTATGGAACACCGACCCTGCTCAAGGGGGAGATCGGCGTGGTTATCGAGGTGCCCGCGCCCCTGACCCTCGCCATACTGGGTCAGCTCTCAGCTGCGCTCCCAGACGAGAAAGCCGCGATTATCGAAATCAACCTCGACGTAGTGGCGATTATCGACTTTGGCCGCAAGCTTTTCGCCCTGGACGCTTCGCTCAGGGATTCGCGGGTCGCGGCCTTTTCCATTTACGGCGATATGGCCATGCGGCTGTCGTGGGGCAGCTCGCCGAGTTTCGCCTTTAGCGTGGGCGGCCTCAATCCCCATTTTCAACCACCGCCTGGATTCCCGTCCCTGCGCCGGGTGGGCGTTGCCCTGGGCGCGGGTAACAACCCTCGGATCTCACTCGAAGGGTACCTTGCTGTCACGTCCAATTCACTGCAGTTCGGCGCTCGGGCCGAGTTGTATGCAGCTGCGGGCAAGTTCAATGTCAAGGGCTGGCTCGGTTTTGACGCCCTGTTTATCTTCTCCCCCTTCTCGTTTCGCTTTGATTTTGACGCGGGCATGGCCCTGCGCATCGGCTCCAAACGATTGGCAGGTATCGATATTCGGGGCACATTGACCGGCCCCAACCCGTTTCACGCCTGGGGCAAGGGCTGTATCGGGATTTTGTTCTGGGATATTTGCGTCCCGTTTGATGCCACCTTTGGCCGCCGGGTGCCCGAGGTACTGCCAAAGAAAAATCCCTGGGCCGAACTAAAGGCCGCCATTGAAGATCCCAGGAACTGGAGCGCTGCCTTACCAGGCAGTGTGGTCACGGCCGTCACCGTGCGAGCGCCCAGTGTGGAGCCAAAGCCCCTGCTGGTCCATCCCATGGGCACGGCTGAGTTGCGACAAAAGGTGGTGCCGTTTAATCGCCAACTCGAGCGGTACGGTGAGGCAGACATCGAAGGGTCCACCCGCTATGACATTAAAGAGGTCTGGGTGGGGGACGAAAAGGCGAAGAACTGGTCCTTGGTGCGGGATTTCTTTTCACCAGGCGCGGTCGAGAAGCTAACAGATGCTGAAAAAATCTCCCGCCCCTCGTTCGAAAAGATGGACGCCGGCATCCGGGTCGGCAGCACCCACGTGGAGCCGGGTCTGTCAAAAGGCGTATTAACCAAGGTCACATACGAGACCCAAATTGTTGATTCTCCCTGGGACAGCCGGGGCGCGCCTGTATTTCAACTATCGCTCACCGTGCAACAGGCCAAAGTCGCAGTTGGGGCCAAGGCCATGTCCTCCCTGGGGGACACGGGGCGCCGAAAGTATGGAGATGGGTTCGGTGACCGCCCTGCCTTTGACGTCGGCGATGAGATGTACGTTATTGCCAATGCCCAAGATCTGGTCGAACGGTCCGAGTTTGGACGCGCGCACAGCTTGTCCGAAGCCAAGCAGATCCTCGACAGCCACCTTGCCAAACATCCAGAAGACTGGGATCAGCTGCAGGTGGTTCTCTCCCATGAAGCGGAGCGAGCAGCATGAGCGAAACCATAGCCAACTACGTCTTTCTGCCCTGGATGCGGCGCGGTCTTGCTACGGAAATCAAACGCGTCGACGGCAGTGGACCCACTGCTCCGCGCGCCCAGGCGCCGGTTACCCTGAAGATCGGAGCGAATCAAGCGCCGTTGCTACGGGATGTCACGGCCAAGCTCACCCTATTTGGTTCGGGCGAGATCTCCAGCATTGATCGACGTCTTATCATTCGACGCTATCCAGCCCCGTTGAGCCACGATGTGGAGCCGAATTACTTTCCCCACATCGAGTTTGAACAGCCGGACTTCCTCTGGCGTTATACCCCTGCCCGGGCGCGTGCCAATGATCGGCTACGCCCCTGGTTAGTCCTGGTCGTGCTTAGCAACACCGAGATTGCCGAGCGACATCCCGCTGGCGGCAGTGACAAGTTGCCGTGGATCAAAACCACAACAGCAGCGTTCCTACCGCGACTGGATCAGAGTTGGGCCTGGGCCCACGTGCAGGTCAGTGGGGTGACCGATCTCCAGACTGAGGACCTGCAAAAAATAGCTGATCAAGAACCGGCCCGAGATCTATCTCGCCTGCTGTGCCCGCGTCGGCTCGCACCCCAGACGCGGTACACGGCATTTCTCGTGCCTGCGTTTGAACGGGGTCGCCTAGCTGGCCTGGGCAAACCAGTGACCGATAGCATCGACGGACTGACCCCTGCGTGGACCACCTCACCGGCAGCGGTTGATCTGCCGGTATACGACGAATGGTCGTTCGAGACAGGGGTCAAAGGCGACTTTGAGAGCCTAACGCGAAAGCTGCGCTCCCGGGCCCTACCCGCCACTGTGGGGGTTCGCCCCATGGACGTGAGCACGCCAGATCCAGCACTGCCCGCAGCAGCGAGCTCGCACCTCGGTCTGGAAGGGGCCCTGATGGCCCCCAATGCGGTCAGCCCCTCGTGGGACCTGAGTGAACGGTCTGCGTTCGTCCCAAAGCTTGCTGAGCTGACGAACCTGCGGGCTGATTTGCTCGAGGGGAATGAGACAGATCCACTCGTCGCGCCGCCCCTCTATGGCAACACCTATGCCCTGCAAGATCGGCTGGCGATACTCAATGGATACCCGTCGTGGTTTCACGAGGTCAATGCTGATCCACGACTGCGCACGAGCTCGGGGCTTGGCACGCGGGTCGTTCAAGAGCAACAAGAGCAGCTCATGGCAGCTGCGTGGGACAAGGTCGAGGGGGTCCTGGCCATGAATGCCCTGCTGCGGCAGGCCCAATTGGCCCGGGAACTGGCCAAGCGGTTGCACGAACGCCACATCGTTCCAATGCCCGCCGATGCATTGTTGGCTGTGACCTCGCCGGTCCACGGGCGATTGCGCGCGTCCAATGCGGTCCTAGCGTCAGGTAGCAGTGGATTGGGGAGCGCGCCCCAAAAGACCGTGCACGCGATGATCAGCCAAAGCCCTATCCCGCCAGGCGCACTGCAGACCGCCTTCCGCCGGGTCACCCGCGCCCGGGGCCCTGTCAAGCGGAGACAGCGCCGTGAGACCATCCGCCCGGCAGCCCCACTCCTCGAGCGGATGAACCGGGGAGAACTGCGTCCAGATCCAGCGCCCCGCGCGCCAGAGCGCGCTGTGACACCGGAACAGGCGAGCAAAGGATTGGCACCTGCTTGGATCGGCGATCGCGCGCGGGAACTGCTCAAGGTCGCCCATTGGATCGTGCTTGCCATTGGTTTGGCAGTACTGCTCATCGCCCTGGTGCTGTGGCTGATCGGCATACCAGTGCCCGGCCTCCTGTGGGGGGCTGGTGCGGGATTGTCGGCCTTCTCAGTGCTCGTTGCGCGTTGGGCGCGAAGGGTTCGGGTCGGCTCCCTGATTCGAGATGGCCTGCTCAGCGCTGATGACGTTCAAACCGCACCCATTGATCCCTCCTATCAGCCAGGACTGATCCCTCCTGGATCGAATGAGCCCATAGCGGTCGCGACCTCACCAGGTACCCGCGAGCAATTGCGCACGGCGTTTGTCGATTTATTGACGGAATGGGACCAGCCCCCTGCGCCAGGGCCGGTGCTTGAGCCTGTGGACATGCCTGCGCTGGCCAGTGACGTCAGCGCTGCACTGGCACCGGAAAAAACCGTGGTCGCAGCGCTCAAGCCGAGATGGCACCTGCCCGACTGGGTCGAATGGAAACCCGAGGATCCCCTCGAGCCCATCATGGCCGCGCCGGAATTCGAACGCCCCATGTATGAACCCCTGCGGGACCTCTCGCAAGAATGGCTCATGCCCGGCGTGGGCCAAATCCCTCAGAACACGACCACCCTGGCGATCACCAACCAGCGCTTTATCGAGGCCTATATGCTCGGGCTCAATCACGAGATGGGCCGGGAGCTCCTTTGGCGCGAATATCCCACAGACAGACGGGGGACCTACTTTCGTCAGTTCTGGGATTCCCGGGGCTATGTGGTGGAGCAAGGTACAGCTGTTGTTCCCGAGGACCTTAAGGATATCGTCCTGCTGCCCCAATGGCACCAGCTGGGAGACAACACAGCGCGCAAGCCACCGCCGGGCGGGGATCATTTGGTGCTGCTCGTCAAGGGAGAGGTGCTTCGGCGCTACCCCAGAACCATGGTCTACGCGGTTGAGGCAACCCTAGACGAAAATAAAAAGCGAGTGCTGGGCACGCGCGAGAAACACCCTGTCTTCGAAGGGCAGCTCAATCCAGACATTGGGTTTTTCGGGTTTGAGTTGACACCCAATGAGGTTCACGGGGATACAGACCCATCAGCCCACCAGGGATGGTTCTTTGTCCTCCAGGAACAGCCGACCGAGCCCCGGTTTGGATTGGATTTGGGGGAGACAGCCGGGTATGGCCAGGCCGTGGCAACTTGGAACGACCTGAGTTGGAAACACCTGGCTACAGATGAGCAGTCGCTCAAGGCCGTCGAATACATCGACCTAGATACAACGTTGCCTGACACGCGCAACGTGGTTCAGCCGTCTGGCGAACCCAACGTGGCTTGGCATGCCAACGCTGGCCTGGGTGGGCACGGCGCAACAGCGGCAGATCTGGCCTACATTGCGCTGCAACGCCCGTTCCGCGTGGCTCGCCACGGGTCGGATATGCTGCCCGAATAGGAGTAACGCATCATGCCGAGCGATCCGAGCACCCCTAGACAGGCTCGCCGCGCTGTGGCCCAAGCCCGTGCAGAACGGGCCCGCACCGTGGCCGATCTGGACCGCAAAAAAGAGGCCCGCGATCTGGCGCGCGCCACCCAGATAGACGTTGATCAGGCCGAAACTGCCTATGCTGCTGCGGTTAAAACCCTGCGCACCGCGCAGATGGTAGAGCGAGCGGCATGCGAACAATTAACCGCGATTGTGACTGCCGCCCTGCCCCCTGATCCAGCGGATCAAATCGGCCAGCTAGAAGCGACCTACCCCGCTGCTCTCTTGCCCGTGCGTCTCGAGACCCGGTTTCATCGCACGCCCAATGGGGATCACCCTGGAGAACTGTGGGTTCGTATCTATCCAGATGGCCTTGTTTCCGATAGCCACGAGCCACTCTTAAACAAACGCGAGATCGAAGACGGCCACGCTGCTTGGCGGCAAGCCTTTGAGGATGGCGATGCCCAAGAAGCCTGGCGCGGTCTTATCAGCAGCAACACGCGGGAGCGGGCTGCCTGGATCGTAGAACAATGCCGGCCTCAAAACGCTGAACAGCTGGGGACGGCCGGGGTTGAGCCCCAGTTTGGAACAATCGAGGCGCGGCCTGATAGGTGGACCCGGTCACCCGAGGCGCGCCTGCTACCAGATCGATGGATTGTATCGCTCTATGGACAACACCGTACCCCACGTCGGGTCTATAGCAGTCAGGTCGTCGAACCGTTGGCGCTCAGCCTGACCCTGGGTACGGATGGAGAAGAGCCCGAGCTAAATGACGAATTCGAGCTGAGTGACGACGGGTTGCGCCTTCCCCAAGCACTCAAGTGGGCCTTTGATTTTGATCAAGCCGTTGCCGTGGGCATGGGGCTTCGCATTCCCCTTGATGTTGCCGAACTCGAACAGGGCTTTGCCAAAGTGCTCGTGATGGGGATGCGCACGTCAGCTGCGCCAGACGAGGCAGCCGAGGATCTGACAAATCTCATCCAATCCCTGCGGCACACCCGCGGCCTTTCTTTTCTGCGGCAGGGCACGCCGACCAACAACACGGATGGCAAACGGGCAGGCAGCGATGATGCGGATCCAAACGGCACCCAAAGCTATGCTGTGGCGTGGGGCAGCCGAGCCCTCGGTGCTAAGAGCGATGGCCGCCGTGTGGCCGAGGCTCTTGGCATTGACGCCGACGCTCTGAAACGCGTCTCCCGCGCTGATGTAGATGAGCAAGCCCCAGCCCGCGCCATGGCTGAAGCACTGTGGCCAGCGACCATTGGCTATTTTGTCGACCAGCTGATCGGATTCCAGGCAAACCTCGCAATGGGGGATGCGCTGCGCGATTATTTTATCGACCGCGTGCGCGGGCGCGGTCCCTTTCCCGCACTGCAAGTCAGTACTGTTCCATACGGTATTCTACCGGTCGGGTCCCTGGATCTGTGGCGAGCAGACCGGCGCGCTTCATCGGTCGAGCAGGGGCTGGTCCCCCTGTTGCAACGCCTATCCAGGTATTGGGAACAGGCCGCTGTCAGAGCGCCCCACGTGTTTGCGTCTGATGATGCAGATGGGGATCTGCTGGCTGTCCTGGGTCAGACCGCCTCGACAAAGGAGGTCTTTGTTCGCAAGGCCATGGGCTGGGAGGCCCGCTGGAACTTGCTCGCCTTTCTGGGCCTTGGCCCCAATGCCTGGGAGGCTGAAAGGTGGCAAATCCTAGGCGATCTAATAGAAACGCTGGGAATTGAGCATCAGGAGCTCGATCCGCGCATTCTTTACCTGGATTATGCTGCCGAGGCCCATCGCTTTTTTGGACCGCTCGTCTCGCCGCCACCCCTGAGCGAGAAAAAAAGCCTGCCGTTCGACTATATCGATTGGGTCAGAAATGCCTCTATTCGCGCACTTCGCGACGAGGAGATAGGCCAGCAGACCAAACCCAATGCACTCCTGTACCTGATGCTGCGACATGCGATGCTGGCCCTGTACCACAGGGTTGCAGCAAAGGAGCTGTTGGTACACAAGATGATCGGTATTGGAGAGCTGATCGAACCCGAACTCGTGGGCGTGGCCGCGGTCGAAGCCGCCACGGGCACGATGGGCGTCAGGGTAGCGGGAGATGCCGCTGCAGTGGCAAGAGACGCAACAGCAGAAGGGGTGCGAGCCACAGCCTGGGATCACCTGGGAACTGTGGTGCCAGAAGTCTCGACGAATACAGCTATTGGGGATTATGTGGCGACCAATCCCATGCACACGGACGCGGCCGGTCAGGTGCGACCCGTTTATCCAGAAATCGCGGCCTACAAAGCAGCGCTCGGCAAACTAATGGGCTTACCCACCGCAGAACTCGAGCGGCTCTTTGCCGAGACCCTCGACACGTGCTCCCATCGATTCGACGCCTGGGTCACCTCCCTGTTCGCAGGCCGCCTAACGCGCATGCGGGCAGAGCAGGCAACCGGGCTCCACGTGGGTGCCTACGGCTGGGTCGAAGATCTCCGTCCTGACCCGCCGTCAGTGCGGCAGACAGTGACCCTGCCCGACGGCACCACTGCCGAAGCCCTGACCGACAGCGGTGGATATCTGTATGCGCCGTCCATGTTGCATGGGGCAGCTGCTGCTGTTCTGCGCAGCGCCTACTTGACGCGCAGCGGTCAGGATAAAAAGGCGTATGAGATCAATTTATCCTCGCGCCGAGTGCGCACTGCGATGTGGCTTATGGATACGGTACGAGAGGATCAACCCCTGGGGGCAGCGCTCGGCTATCAGTTCGAGCGGGGCCTGCACGAAGGGCATCCAGGTGTTGAACTCGATAAGTTTATCGCGCCGTTTCGCAGTCGCTACCCCTTGAAGATACAAGCAGCGTCGCAACCATCATCGCCGACCGAATCCATTGCAGCCCGCAATGTCGTGGATGGCCTGCGACTGCAGGAGGCGTACAAAAAAGGAACCATCCCCTGGGGCCAGGCCGGCTTTGTCGCTTCGTCCACTGAGCGCCCTGCCATCGAAGCAGAGCTCGACAAGCTCGACGATGCGATCGACGCGGTAAAGGATCTGCTCACAGCAGAATCCGTGTACCAGGTCTTGCGGGGCACGCCAGAAGGGGTCAGTGCATCCCTGGATACCATGGCCAAGGGCGTGCGCCCGCCTGAGCCCGAGATCGCCCGGGTCCCGCGCAGCGGCACTGCTGTGTATCACCGCATTGCCCTGGTTCTCGGTGGAGACCCTGCCCCTCCCCTGCCTGGCTGGGCTGCGCTGCCCCAGTCGCCACGGGCAACTGCCGAGCCGTATCTCAATGCCTGGCTGGGCCGCATCCTGGGCGATCCAGCCCAAATTACTTGCCGCGCGACATTGCCTGATGCGTCTGAAAAGCACATCAGCCTGGCTGATTTGAACCTGCAGCCGCTCGATTTTCTGCAGATCGCCGCAGCCATGGCCAGCGAGCCCCTCGACTCAGAGCTGGATCGCCGCGTGGCCGAGGTGGTCAATCGCACGGCAGGTGCGGATCGTCCAGTGACAATCGACTACACTGCTACGTCAGGAACCACAAAGACCAGTTTTGCTGCTGTGTTGGAAGTAGCAATGTCGATTCTAGAGCTGCTCGGTCAGGTCCGTGCACTGACGCCCCAGGATCTACTGCCACCCGAACAAAACCCTGAAACTGCCGACCCCATGACAGCTGAGCTGACTGCGCGCGCCACAGCTGCTTCCCAGCGTGTGAATAGTGCCATTACCGGTCTAGATACTGCCATTGCTGGGATCGAGGGTGCACCTGCTGGCTCGGATCCACCACTAGGCACCCTGCGCACGGCATTAAGCCAGGTCGCGTTACTCGGTGTGGCTGGCGCGTATCCCAGAACCCACCACGGAAACGCCCCAGAAGCGCGAAGTACCCTGCTAGACGCGGCAAAGAGTGCGCGTGACGAGCTAAAGCGCCGCAAAAAAGCCGCCCAACAGGCCACAGACAACGTCTCGGCCATGCAGTCGCTGTTTGGCCGGTCGATGTTGATATTGCCCAGGTTCAAGCCGGCCTTTCCAGAAATTCTGGGACCGGCCATCCAAACCGGTCCCGATCTCGGGGCTGACCCAGACACCGCAGTCGCGGCCTGGCGAGCCCGTGCCAGCCGCGTTCGGCCTGCGCTGGACGCATGGCGGCGCCTTGACATCTATGCCCGCATGCTGGGGCATTCCCCTGCAGCGGCAACAGTGGCCCAAATCCCCCACGGCACCCCGCCGGAGCGATGGGTCGGGTTATCTTTCACCGATGAATCTGATCGGCCCCTCGGGGGGCGGCTTTCCCTCATTCTCGAGCGGGTGGGTAGTAGTATACAGAGCGCCACTGAGCCCTGGGTTGGCCTCTTGCTCGACGATTGGTCAGAGCGAATTCCCACGCCAGAAGAGGATGCTGGGATCGCGTTTCATTATGACGCGCCAGGAGCAGAGGCGCCTAGCGCTATCTTGCTCGCGGTCATGCCAGAGGGACCTGAGCGCTGGAGCCTGGACTACATCGAGCAAACCCTGAACGAAACCCTGTCCCTGGCCAAGGTCCGGGCTGTTGACGGTCAAGGACTCGGTGCCTTTGATCAGATCCTGCCCATGACCTATCTCGCGTCAAATCCCAAGAACGAAGCCATTTCGACCATTTTTGTCGGCATGCTTGTGGCCGAAGCCATCATCAAGGGGCAATAACCATGTCTTCCATTACCTATTGGCATCGCCTTGAACCGCGACCCCGCAGCCGCAATCTAAAAAACGCGCTTGGCGCACACGTCCGAGATCCCTTGTGGTTTCTAACGCGCCAGTGGCAGGTCGGCGAGTTCCACGGCGAAGACGCGGCCTCTCCAGCGTACATTCAAATGAAAGCGCGCATCGCGCCCATTGATCGCTGGGAGGGTGCCCTTGGGCATGGACGCGACTTTGACAACCAGGCACCGCTAGAAGCCCTGGTGGAAGCCGAAGCATTTTCAGTGGATTGGGCCACGTCAGTAGAGCTCGGCCAAACACTCGAGAAGCTGCTGATTGCAGCGGGCGTGCCCCAGGTGGACGTGACCGCCATCCAGGGTGCCTATCCAGTGCCAACCCTAGGCACGGCCGGGGATGAACTCCTCCGGGATCCAGCTACACAGCGCTTCCTGCTGGTGTGCGGTGGTCGTGGGATCGACGGTGCCAAGGCATTTATCGAAGCAGTAGATGCAGCGCCAGGACTGCCAGCGAGCATTCCCCCCTTGAGCGACGTTCCCTCGGCCAAGAGCGCCTTTGCCGCCTTTATCGAACACGTCCGAAAAGTCCACGTTGGGCTCGGCAATGCAGATGCGCCAGGGTGGGTCCCAGAACGGCTCGAGTACAAAACCAGGGTGTATGGCACTGACCCTTCTGGAGAGCGCGTTGGGCTCTTGGGTGAGCCAGGGTTGCACGGCGACTTGGACTGGTACGCGTTTGATGCGTCATTGCCTGACGACCAGGCGCCAGTGCCAGGCGCAGTGACATCGATTTCAGAAAGCGTGCTGCCCTCGGGCATTCGCTTCCCAGGCCTGCCGAAAAAACGGTGGTGGGAGCTCGAAGATGCGCGGCTCGCCATGAGCGACGTCCATGTGGATCGGCGGGAGATTGGAAAGCTGCTGCTCCTCGATTTCATGCTGGTGCATGGCAACGATTGGTTCATGGTGCCATTTCTTCAGCGGGTGGGCTCAATGCTGCGCGTCGATTCCCTATTTGTCCACGATGTTTTTGGCGGGGTGACCGCTATTGATCGGGCAGACCAAAAGGAACCGTCTCGGTGGACCCTGTTTTCCACTTCTATCCAAGGGACGTCTGAGGCGCTCGCAGACTACTTTGTGCTGCCCCCCAGTGTCGGGCCAATGGGCTTGCACGGGATCGAGCTTGAAGAAACGCGGTTTTTCAGAGACGAGACCGCCAATATGGTCTGGGCAGTGGAACATCAGATCGAGAATCCACTTGGGCGCGCCCGGCCCGGTCGGGAGCGATCGCTTGCGGGTCAAACAGGGGAACCTGCGCCGCCGCCAACCGATGCGCCACTTCGATATCGCCTGCAGACCACGGTGCCCGAGCATTGGATTCCATTCGTGCCCGTGCAGGTAGATGCAGCGCGTCGCGCTATTGCATTGGAACGCGCGGCAATGCAGCGCAGCACAACAACGGGAACCGTCACCGTGCAGCCAGTCGGAAGGATACTGAATCCGTCATCAATCGGATCGACCGATCCCTACCGCGTTCGGGAGGAAGAAATCACCCGCAGTGGTCTGCGCGTGACCCGCCAGGTTCGCTACGGCAGATGGATCGATGGATCTACCCATGTGTGGATCGCTCGCGCCAAGCGGGCTGGATTGGGAGAAGGCAGCAGCGGCCTCCGCTATGACGAGGCCGTGGATACACGGCAGAAATAAATACAGACACGCTAACCCCCCCCTGCTCCTTGTTACGTAACTATATTCCCCTGAGAATGTAATTATCTGATATATTGGTAACTTGCAATTTGAACTTTATCTTGGAAAGGGAGTTCTATTTTTATCTCAACTTCAATTTTTTCAATGATTTCAGAAAAATAGAGATGAGCGTAACGATCACCATACAATCCAACAGTCTATTACTGCGTTTGGCATGTATCTTTCTAAGTAAACACTCGCAGGCTATTTGAAGTTTATAAAAGATGTAAATAGAAAAAGATTAACTTTATAAATTAAATTAATCAGGTATAAGCAAAAAGCATCATTGCAAGATGACATCTTGCTTTAGGAGGAACCCATGGGAAAGAATATCGCGAAACAAAATATGGGGGTGTGTATTTTATGTCTATTGTTCGCAGTTGGATGTGATTGGATGGGATCGGCCGACGACCCAGATGCTGATTCTGACACAACAACTGATTCGTCCACTGAAACAGATACTGATTGGGATACTGATTCGGATACAGACACCAACACAGATTCCGATACTGGCAGCGATACTGATACGGACATCGACACTGATACAGACACTGATACTGATACGGATACCGACATTGATACCGACACTGATACCGATACAGACACTGATACCGACACTGATACCGACACTGATACCGACACTGATACTGATACCGATACCGATACTGAAACTGACACTGAAACTGAAACTGACACCGAAACTGACACCAGTACAGAGGATTGCGAAGAGGGTGACACCCAAGAAGGAACAACCTCCTGCGGTATCAACGACAGCGGTTTAATTCTACAGCTGTGCACAGGCGGTCAATGGGAGGACACTGAGACGTGCATCGACGATGATGTTTGCCTAAATGGAGAGAAACAAGCGGGAACGACGGTTTGTGGCCTAAACGACAGCGGTGTGTACGAGCAGCTATGTACAGATGGGCAGTGGGTGGACACGACAAATTGTCTAGACGAAGATGAATGCACAAACGGTGATACTCAAGTGGGCAATACCACCTGTGGGCTCAATGGCAACGGCGCGCTGCAACAGGCGTGCGAAAACGGCAGTTGGGTAGATACGAGCACCTGTATCGATGATGACGTATGTCTCAATGACCAGACCAGAAATGGAACCACCCCCTGCGGCGTAAACGGCAACGGTGTTTACATTCAGTTATGTACCAATGGCCAATGGGAAGATACAGATGACTGCAACGACACGGACGAATGCTCAGATGGGGATACCCAGGTCGGCACCACCTCATGTGGCTTTAACGGCAACGGTCATTTCTGGCAGGAGTGTCAAAACGGTCATTGGCAGGATACAACTGATTGCGAAAATGATGATGTCTGCGAAGATAACACAACAAGTGCTGGCGACCCTTGTGGCCTCAACAACAATGGCGCTTATCGATTGCTATGCGTGTCTGGACAATGGCTGGACACTGGCATCTGCGACGATCCGGATGAATGTGTTTTAGGGGATAAGCAAAAGGGACCGACCCCCTGCGGTCCCAACGGACAAAACGACCATGGCCGGTACGAGCAGATCTGTGAGCTGTCCGGCGGCATTGCCCAATGGGTCGACAACTTATCAAATTGTATCGATCCGGATGAGTGCCACATTGGCGATACCCAACCGGGTAGCACTGTTTGTGGCTTAAACGGCAATGGCGTGTACCAGCAATTGTGTAACAATAGCGGTAGCTGGGAAAATACCACTTATTGTATTGATAATGATGTCTGTCACAATGGGGACACACAAGACAGTAACACGCCCTGTGGCTTATTTAACACGGGATTCTATCAAGAAATTTGCGACAACGGGCAGTGGGAGATGACCGACCCCCTCGAGTGTGATGATCCGAGCTCGACCCATATCGTAAAAGACATCAACACAGGCACTGGGGATTCAATTCGCCGCCCTATTGCCCGCATGTCAGATACGTTGGTGGTATTTTCAGCAGATGACGGCGTCAACGAAAACGAATTATGGCGGACCAACGGCACAGCATCGGGTACTGTCATGGTGACAAAGATCAATCCCAATAGCTCCTCGTATGTGGGGAACCTGGTTTCAGTCGGTAGCAGGGCCTACTTCACTGCTGATGATGGCTCCAACGGCAGCGAACTTTGGTATATCACTGGTAATGGAACGAGCCCGCAACGGGTCGATGTGTATCCAGGATCTAATGCATCAGATCCAGACGAGCTCATTGCAGGCGATAATATGTTATTTTTTGTAGCGTCAAACGCGAGTTATAGAGATGCCCTGTGGGCACACAGTAGTTCAAGTGGTCTTGTTCGGTTGCGGGACAATACAGACACCGGCTTTAACTCGTTTTTTGCAGGCGGCAGGTTTGTCTTCAAGACCTACTTTTCAACCAGTAACGACAACCAAATTTGGTGGAGTGACGGTACGTCTGGCAACACTGACCCCATAGCTTCATGTGGCTCGGGTGATCCGTATAACGAGTGTTTTCCAGGGGCCGTGGCCAACGGCCATGTTTACTATGTGGACGAGTCCGCGGATCTCAAGAGATCCACTGGCCTTGGAACAGAAGCACTGGTACAAACTGTGCCCACGTCTATCAATGGCTACGAGCGTTCTGGTTGGGGGCAACTGGGTAATGAGGTGTTTTTTGTGGAGAGCGGCAGCACCAACAGCGTATTGTGGAAAACCAATGTGATATCCGGTGTCACCGAGGAGGTTCGTACCCCGAACAATGGGTATGTGTACAATGCCTCAGACATGACCGCGTTTAACGGACGTTTGTACATGAGCGCTGGCGAATCCGATAGGGAGTTATGGGTGTACAATGGATCCACTGCCAGCTTGCTCAAAGACCTGTGCGGGTCGACGAGCTCCTATCCAGCTCAATTTGTCGAGCAGAACGGCACCCTTTTCTTTGTCGCTGACACGTTGCTCTTCGGCACTGAGTTATGGAAAACTGATGGTACGACTGATGGCACACTGCAAGTTGCTGATATAAACTCCGGAAGCGGGGATTCAGATCCGTATTCACTGACGCCTCTTGGGGATACGTCACTAGTGTTTGTCGCCAATACCCCCACCAATGGTTCTGAGTTGTGGATTACAGAGATGGAATAGTCGGGGACGACCCGAGAAATAGTTATCCAGCATAGGGATAGTGGTTCTCTGGAATAGACGAGTTGTCTTGATCTAAAATCGAATGACAATCGACCCGGGCAGGACCGTTGTATTGATAGCTGCTGTTTCTCTTTGTTTTCTCTTGTCTACGATTAATACAACAACCGTTCCAACTGCCAGGACCCCGGCACCAATACCAAACCCAATACCGGCCCAACCCAATCTTTTTGAATCTTGGTCTAAACTGGGATCTAGGGGATCGCTGGCCTTGTAGTCGTCCCACTTTTTGTTTGCCAGGCCGAAAAACACACCCGACGTCGCACCGGTTACCACTGTGCCGGCAAGACCGATCCAAAACAGCCCGGGAAGGCCTTTATCAGAGTCTTGGTTAGGCTGGGATTTCATTACATCGTCTGGTTTTTCAATGGGAACCGCAACGGGCGGTGGACTCGGTTCTGGGGGGGTAGGTTCGACGCGTACCATCTCAAAACGCTCGACGGTCCTTTCCTGGGACGATAATTTCACTGACCGCTCGATCGTCTCGAAGCCAGATTTAGACACTGCGATTTGGTGGTCCCCAGGGGCGAGGATGAGCGGATCTTTAAATGGACTCTGTCCGACCTCCCTGCCATCAATGACGACATTGGCCTCGTCAACATTAACCGAGACCTGTAGCTCTGCCGTCATGGTGCGAATGGTCTCGACGAACGTGTCAATTTCTTTGCGCCATTCGCGGTCGAGCTTATTGCCAAACTTGGCCTCCAACTGGGTTATGGTTTGCAATGCATCTGCATAGCGATGCAGTGCCTTGTAACAATTTGCAAGATTGAACAGGGCATTTTTGGTGGCGTAAATATCCACGGACCGTTCAAATTCAGCAGCTGCGGCGTCATAATCTTCAGCTTCGGTCAGCGCGAGCCCTGCTTTGAAGTGTTTCTTTGCTTCTTTCTTATTGCCAGCGTAGCTAAGTTGTGAAACCAGGAGGATTATCAATCCAAAGCTTAAGGATAAAACGGTCAAAGTTAACTTATAATAACGCATATAGCCTCCGTATGATTTATTCAGAAACCTCTCACCAATATCTTCTGGGTGCTAACACCCTCGTCATGCCAGCATACCTCCTCATTCCGCTAAGGCGGATGACAGAAATTCTAAGATATCTTTGGCTGTCTCATTGAGTCTTCTATCAATAATTCTAATTTACATCAGACAGGGGCAGAATAAAGCATCTCATAGAGAAACCGTCAACCAGGCGGGGCAAATGAAAACCCAGCCGTCCAAAAGAAGCACGCAAAGCATGTCCTCGGTGAAACGCACATCCCCAGCCAGCGGGTTTGGTTTAGCGTGTGCCAAAGTATTCATGCCATTTCTCCACAATAAACTCGAGTGTTCGATGACTATCTTGCGCTTTTGAATTCACGGTAGCGGCTAAAAAAGTGGATCTGCTTGATCCAGCGCTAGGGGGGCCATGGTGTGGCGCAATAGATGACAGGCGCCCTCACTGCGCCGTGCTGCGTTGCTCTCGTAGACTGATATACAATCCGCCCATCTGCTCGATGGGGTGCTTTCGTCGCTTGTACTGACCCTGTTCGCGTAACCGCTCTATCTGATCTCGAACGAACCCTTGACTGCCTATCACTACGCCGTCCACAAAGTGGCGCACTCGTTTCCGGAAGATCCCATGCGTCTTGAATCCCCGGGCTTCCTCCTCTTTGACGATTCGCGAAGGAATGGCTCGTTGGTTTGTCTTACTCGGAACTGCCCCACGATAGTATACGCGCGCCTTCAGATCCGCTATGGCGGACCTGCGCTTGGCAATTCCCGTCAGTTCCCTCAACGGCATCATCCACTTATCCTTGCCTAGCTCCCGGCAATAAAGGGAATTCCCCTCGTATGCCTCGGGCCTCTGCACGATCCCAGCTCGCACCGCATTGAGTTCTATGTACAACAGGCATTCCATAGCCTCTCGCTGCCCTTCCAGCAGGGTACTTTTGAACCGGTCTGCCCAGAACCGTCCCCGACGGCCAAACGTATGATTGAACCACCGCGCTATCGATGACTGGAGACTCCGCATCAGCTCGGACACGTCAAAAATGCGGTGGTGAAAGCGATCCCAGCTCGTCTTGAGCCAGCCGTTCAACAGGGGTTCATCGTACAGAATACTGGCCCGCGCCCGGAGCTCTTCGCGGCTCATGGGACGCTTAGGTGCCATCCAGATGAGTAGGTGATAGTGATTTCCCATCACCGCGAACCCAAGCACTGAGCAGTAATAGACCCCACTAAACAGCTGTATCGTCTCGATGATGCGGCGTCGACACATGGCGTTATCCAAAGGGTACGCGTCCGTAGGGCCGGCCACCCGAGCGCATAAATGATAATATCCCCCACCGTCTTCAAACTTAACCCGGGCCAATCGCGCCATGTATCACCTCCAGAAAAACACCCTAAACAACAGACAGAACAACAACCTTTCCTCCTCTAACCTCTACCCTACCCAAAATTACAACTCCCGTCAACTTTTTAAACAGTGTCCCCAATATTTGTGCTCAAGTGCCTCTGACACAACAAAATACCCAATCCAAGACCCCACCACGTGTTTGAGGCCCAAATAATGATGCGTTTGTATATAGGCCTTAAAACTCGCCAAATCCTCA
>JAAUYD010178994.1_pt1 | contig 31092 bp, 23 predicted proteins | sample 7278101 | NCBI WGS metagenome assembly JAAUYD01 (sample SAMN14350128, study PRJNA611818) | marine sediment metagenome | isolation source: surface marine sediment (0.6m) | place: French Polynesia: Moorea | collected 2018-08
ACGGACACGGATACTGATACCGATACCGATAGCGACACGGACACGGACACGGACACGGATACTGATACCGATACCGATAGCGACACGGACACGGACACGGACACGGATACCGATACGGACACCGATACCGATACCGACACAGATACCGACACAGATACAGACACAGATACAGAGACCTCTGGGGATATGTGCAATAACTACCCCAGTGCGGACAATAACTTTAACGTCGGATCCGTCATCCGAAACTACCATCTGTGGGATGGGGATGACAATGAAATGGATATTTGCGAGTTTGCCGATGCAGGTGGGAGATACCTATTTTTGACGATCGGTGCGTCCTGGTGACCGGGGTGCATAGATGAGATCAGTGATCTCGTCGCCCTAGAAGAACAATTCGAAACAGAAAAACTCGTTGTTATCGAAGTATTGCAAGATGCCACAAGCGCTGGAACCATCAATAGCTTTGTTGGGTCTTCGGACCTCAAAGTATACAGAACGTCTCCGGCAACCCAGATGCAAGACGATTATTCCGGATTTCAGGGATTTCCGACATTGCCGTTGATCGACCTCACCACCATGAAGGTGATCGATGAGGACTGTTATAACTCTTCATCTTACGCTGACTGTGTCGAGAATGCCCTTTAATTCAAATTCATAAGCCCTTCTTTTAAAACTTTCCATATGTGTTGCTTTCCACACCATCGATAGACTGGGAAGAAAGTACATTCTCAAAAAGAGGTGGTGAAACGAAGAGATAGATGTAGATGCGGGGTTTAGCCCCGCTTTAAAGCCAGATATATCAAGATATTACACGTGAGGGGATAAACCCCTCACCTACAAGAAAGTGGACGCTTGCCACTGGTTTTGAAGAAGTTACGGAGAAAATAGTTTTTCTTTGCCCTCAGCCCGTTGACGTCTTAAAAGTGGGTGTGGAGGTAATCGATGGCGCGACAGCACTGCAATTCAGAGACGAAAATCGTTATTGTTGGTGGCGTGGCAGGGGGGGCATCAGCAGCTGCCAGGGCCCGGCGGGTCAATCAACAGGCCCGGATCATCCTGCTCGAAAAAGGCCCCTTTGTCTCCTATGCCAACTGCGGACTGCCCTTCCACCTTTCCGGTGAAATTGAAAAACGCGAAGACCTCTTTGTCGCGAGCGTAGAGCGACTCAAAAAAAGGTTTGACATCGATGTGCGCGTTCAAAGCGAGGTCGTATCGATCAACCGCATAGATCGATTCGTCACTGTTCAAGACGCCGTTTCTGGCAAGGCGTATGAAGAGACCTTTGACAAGCTGATCCTGGCCTGTGGTGCAGAGGCCATTGCCCCGCCACTGCCGGGTATCGATGCAACCGGCGTCTTTCATTTAAAAACCGTCGGGGATATGGACCGGATCATCACATACATCGAGCGGGAAAACCCCAGTTCCGCAGCCGTGGTAGGGGGCGGGTTCATCGGGCTGGAGGCGGCCGAGGCCTTGCACCGGCGAGAACTGGAGGTCACCGTGATTGAAGCTGCGGACCAGCTCCTGGGGCCGTGGGATCCAGATATGGCAGGCCAAGTCGAGCAGCATTTGCTGGATGAGATGTTTGTAGAAGTAGTAAAGAGCGACCCCATTGCCGCGATCGAGACAAAGGACGGCAGTGTCTGCAGCGTCGAGACCCGGTCGGGTGAGAAGATAGACGCGGACTTGGTCATCCTAGCGCTCGGCGTGCGACCCCTTAGCGCGCTGGCTAGGGATGCGGGGCTCAAGTGCTCTGAACAGGGTCTCATCGCAGTGGACGCCCGTCAGCAGACATCGGACGAGAATATTTTTGCTGTGGGTGATGCTGTGCAGTCCACCTGCCGCATCACTGGCCAGCCGACCTGGCTTCCCCTGGCCGGGCCGGCCAATCGCCAGGGGCGCGTTGCAGGGACAAATGCCGCCGGCGGTGAGGATGCGTTTCCCGGCACTATCGGCACGTCCATCGTTCGGGTGGGAAAGATCACAGCCGGCCGCACCGGCCTGAGCGAACGCCAGGCCCAAGCCGCAGGTCTGGACTACATCACAGCCCTGATCAGTGGCAAATCCCACGCTGGGTACTATCCCGGTGCTCGGGATGTGCAGCTAAAGTACATTGTCGAAACGCCATCCGGACGGTTGCTCGGCGCCCAGGCCGTGGGACGGGACGGGGTGGACAAGCGGATCGACGTGCTGGCCACAGCCATCATCGGCAAGATGACCGTGGCGGATATCCTGCATCTGGAGCTGGCCTATGCACCGCCGTTCGGCGCTGCCAAAGACCCCATCAACATGGCGGCCATGGTCGCGCAGAATATACTGGACCAGACCACCGAGGTGGTTTCCTGGGAAGCGCTTTACGAAGAATCCCCAACCCCCCTCATTCTGGATGTGCGCAGCGAGGAGGAGCGCAAGACAGTATATGTCAAAAATAGCGAGCTCATGCCCATTGATGACCTCAGGGAACGCGTATCGACCCTAGATCCGGATCGACCGACGCGCGTCTATTGCCGGATCGGGCAGCGGGGGTATTTTGCCGAGCAGTTTCTGAAAGCAGCGGGGTTTAGAGATGTCAAAAACATCGCCGGCGGCTGGCGCGCCATCTGGGGCGACCATCGCGAGGATGGGCTCATTGGACAAGAACCCGAACCCCAGGATTGACCTGGTACCCCGTCTGGGGTATGCGTCGCGCTTGAATCGCACGCATAATACATCCCAAACGGGATGCACCTATGACCGCCCGACGAGCTGTGCTATGGTCGGGCTCCAACATGCAAAAACACCCCCGATTGGAGGGAACCCATGAATCGAGACAGCCGCCCATTCTCGGTGCCACCGGACTTTGACGAAGCCAGAGAAGCGTACCGCAAGCACTCCAAACCAGTAAAAACCGTTCTGATCATCGCAGCTGCGTTGATTGTTGGCGTTAGTGCTTACTACCAGATCGAACCGGATCAGGTCGGGGTGCTCATTCGCTTTGGTGCCTTTCAATCCATCAGCGAGCCCGGACCGCACTTCAAGATTCCACTTATTGACACGGTTTTAAAAGTACCGGCCAAGCGGCAACTCAAAAAAGAGTTCGGGTTTCAGACCGAATCGGCCGGGGTCAAATCCGCATTTCGTCGCACCACTGCCAGTCAGCAAGAATCCATGATGCTAACAGGTGACTTGAATGTTGCCGTGGTGGAGTGGATAGTTCATTACAAAATCGCGGATCCCTACCAGTACCTCTTTAAAGTTCGCAATGTTGAAGGCACCCTACAGGCCCTGTCCGAAGCCACCATGCGAGCCGTTGTCGGGGACTATTCCGTGACCGAGGTGTTGACAAAGGGACGGGAGGAGATTTTGGAAAAGGCCCGGGCCTACTTGGCCGAGCTTTGCAAGCGATACGAGACCGGCATTGCCATTCAGCGGATCGAGCTAAAGGATTCGGCACCGCCAGAACCGGTGAAACCGTCTTTCAACGAGGTGAACCAGGCCGAACAGGAACGGGATCGGCTGCAAAACGAGGCCTGGGCCAGATACAACCAGGCCATTCCAAAAGCCCGGGGCGAAGCAAATCAGATGATTCAGGAAGCTGAGGGGTACGCTGTGGAGCGGGTCAATCAGGCCCGGGGCGAGTCGGATCGCTTTTTGGCGATTCAAAAAGAATATAGGCTGGCGCCGGAAGTCACGCGCACCCGGCTCTATTTGGAAACCATGAACGAGGTATTGCCAAAGGCAGGTAAGAAGGTGCTCATGGATGAGTCGGCAAAAGGCATCGTGCCCCTGCTCTTTCCAGCCGATGGTTCACCTGCGAGGGCAACCCCTGCCATCAGTGGAGGCGGACAATGAGTAAATCGCCTTTAATTATCGTTGTGGTGCTCTTTTTTCTGGGTCTTATGGCCTATTCAGCCGCATACACGGTTCAGGAATCTGAGCAGGTCGTTATTGTCCAATTTGGCAAGGTGATCGGCCAGCCGATCACCAAACCGGGCCTGCATTTCAAGGTACCGGTCTTCCAAGAAGCAAAGCGCTTTGAAAAACGCTGGCTCGAATGGGATGGGGATGCCAACCAGATCACAACCCTCGATAAGCGCTATATCTACATCGATGTATTTGCCAGGTGGCGGATCAGCGAACCGCTCGTTTTTATCGAATCACTGCGGGACGAGCGCAGTGCCCAGGGGCGTCTCGACGACATCATCGACAATGCCACGCGAAACGTGGTGGCCAATCACAATCTGATAGAGGTCATCCGCTCCACAAACCGCGAGCTCGAGGAGAGCGATGAGGAGCTTCAACTCACGAGTGCCGCTGCCAGTAGCTCGCCCCCGTTGGGGCCACAGGCATCCGCAGATGAAGCATCCGCAGATGAAGCACCTGCAGACGAAGCCACCCAAAAAGAAGGCAATGTACCGTCCGACGATGCACAGCCGGATGACGCTGCAGCCGCATCTAACGCGCCACCTAGACCCAAGGCTTCCATCCCGGCTCCGAGCCTGAATATTCATGCTATCAACGCGGCCAATCGCCAGGCACTTTACGCGATCGATGTGGGAAGGGAAAAACTCTCTGAATTGATTCTGGAAAAAGCCTCTGCAAAAACAACCCAGCTGGGTATCGAGCTCAAAGATGTTCAATTCAAGCGCATCAATTACATAGAATCGGTTCAGTCGAAGGTTTTTGATCGAATGATTACGGAGAGAAAGCGGGTGGCCGAAGCGTTTCGATCCCAAGGGCGCGGTCGCTCAGCTGAAATTCTGGGCCAGACAGAAAAGGAGCTCAAGAAGATCCAGTCTGAGGCCTACCGCAAATCCCAGGAGATCATGGGCCGGGCAGATGCAAAAGCCGCGGCCATCTATGCGGCCGCCTATCGACAGGATCCAGAGCTGTACAAATTCCTAAAGACCCTTGAGAGCTATTCGAAGACAATCGATGATACGAGCTGGCTGCTGCTCTCTACAGATGCGGACTACGCCAAGTACCTTCGCACCATGAGAAAGGCCCAGCCCTGACATCTAAGAACTTACCAGACTACTACGCCGTGCTCGGCGTTCTAAAGACGGCCAGCCAAAAGGATATCGCAAAGGCCTACCACAAGCTCGTGGCCCGGTACCACCCGGATCGCCATACGGACAACGCGCTTCGGGATTTGGCCGAAGAAAAGCTCACCCAGCTGAACGAAGCTTACGAAACCCTATCTGATCCAGCCCGTCGGGCTGCCTATGACCTGAAGTACCGACAGTCCAGCGCGACGTCGTCGGCAGAGCCGACCGTGCAGCGACCCACCCCACCCCCGCCGTTCCCAAAAGTTAGGGTAGTGACGCTCATCGTCATTGTTTTGGGGTCACTCTTTGCACTCCGTTTTGTGAGGAGCCCGCGCGCCATGGCGGTGATTGCAGCTGCTATCGCAGTCGCGTGGTTTGGTCCCAGGATTTATCGATTGCTCACCGGGCGGAAAAAATAAGAGATTTATAAACTGTCGCAGGCACTCGCTTCTCGTTAAGGTCTAGGTATTTCTCACTAACAGTCGTTTTGCCCCCGAACCGACTAACAGCCCTCTAAGGCATTTTTTTGAGGTATCACCAGCAAGTTGAGACTTACTTTAATCGGCCGGTCGAAGACATGGGTTCAAGCAGGAACACAGATTTTTTTATTTCACAATAAACGATTTTAAAAAGATTTTATCTTGACTAAAATTGTACTAACTCAGTAAATAGATATTGAAGGATTAAAATAGAAGAACACTGTAACAAAAGGAGAAAGATAATGAATAAGACAGTTTTTTTTGTTTTGATTGCACTCGCAAGTATAGCCGGTCAAGGATGTGAGCGGGAACTCAATACCGACGATGCTTTTCAAGCAGCAGATGCTATTAGCAAAGGAGAATCTATTGATATCCTAGAATTTGAAAATACAGTTGGCTTAGCACCTGCTGGTAGTGAAGAGTTGGGTGATGTCGAACCAATGGATGGGGATAATACGCGAATATCAGTGACATGCGGTGGTCCTGGAAACATAAACTGCTGCTCAGATGATGCGGATTGTATCTACATGAGCAGGTGGGGTAGTGATACGAATTACGGAACTAATGAAACAAATGATGCGGTCCGCACTTTAGCAAGGGTGATGTTCTTAATCAATACATCAGAGATGGATAGGCATATTGAAGTAAGAATTAAACGAGGGACATATACCAGCGATTTTATTAATTGGAAAAAGTATCACAACACATACCAAATTCGTTTCATGCCTTCTGACTATAAATGGGGTGGCTGGGGGTCTTTTGAAGGGCGTCCAAAGTTTTATGGCAATGGGCTTAATGAATACTGGTTCTATTTGGATGGTGGCAATGGAGGAGACAGTAATCTGAGATTCTACTATTTGGAGGTTCGCAATTACGCGAAGGGTGGTCTTGGATTTGCTGGCCTGGGCCCATGGGAAAGTAACGCAAATAACTACGTGTACGGTATGTATTTTAAAAACATAGGTGGTATCGCTTCTACATATCGGTTTGGATATGCAGGTGTAGCGCTAACCCACTCACACCGCAACACGATTGAAAATAATCATTTTATTAACATTATCAATGATAAGCCAGATGAAGAAGGCCTGATCCATGCGGTGTATATGAACAATGCGCGGAGTAATCTGATCCAGAGTAATAATATCGTTGATGTGAGCGGTGATGCGATAAGGGTTCGGAATGACTCAAACTGGAATATCATCCAAAGGAATACGATTACTCGGTCTGGATCTCATGGGCATTACGGGGATTGGTATAATGATCCACCACCGGGAGTTGTTTGCACAAATGTTGACCATACCGGTAGTCAAGAATGTCCTTCTTGGGAAAACTGGTTTCGGTATAACACGCTTGGATGTGGTTACGATGGACAGCCGTTACCCCATTTTCACTTCTACCACGAACGGTATTGTGTACCAACTGGTTGCCCGGACTACTTTTGGGTTTGGAAACGTCTTGAAACCGCCAGTAACACGGACGCATGCCCATAGTATATACCTTGGCCATGACTCCTTCGACAGCGAGCTCCACGCCCGTGATGTAGCTCGCCGCACTGTTTGATACGAGCTACTCGTCTTGCTCTGATGCTACCTTGGTATCTGTTGGCCAATAGGCAACGCTCGTTTTAACAATCAAGCGTCCTCCTCATGCTTGAGAAAGCCTATCTCACTTCTTCGAGTCGCTTGAGCGGCCAGACGTTACCCCTTGCGTCAATGGGTATAAAATCGTTTAATCGTGCAATGGATCACTGCTTCATATCCCGTACCCTGGTTCGTCTTTTGGCGTCCTTTTTTGTATTGACGCTTTCGACTCTACTGGCGAAACCCGCGCGGGCCGTGGACGTCGTCGATTTGAGTGCGGACAAAGATCACTACCCACTCATTGACGCGTTTAGAATTCTTGAAGAAAAGACAGGCAAAATGACCATCGATGATGTGTCGTCCTCTGAAATGGACGCCAAATTCGTCCCCATCAAGAGCGAATATCAGGATTACTGGGGATTGGATCTGGGCATCAGCACCTCAGTGTGGTGGATCAAGTTGTCGGTCAAAGCACGGGATTGGCAAGCCGCCCGGAAAAACTGGTTGATGGTCATCAGCAACAATCGATTCGTGGGTAAGGTAACGTTCTATTCCCATATGAAACACCATCACCTGGCACAAGCAGAGCAACAATGGCTCATTCAATCTCCAGACACCGAAGGCAACGACAGCCACGGCCAGGATGTGGTGCTTAAGCTGCCTGTTTTTAACCAGACCCCCCAATCCCTCTACCTCCGAGTTGAAAGCGATTACTACATCTACCTCCCCATCTCCATCAGAACCGCCTGGTGCCAAATGGGATCAAAGGGAATGACCAGTCTTTTTGATGGCATGTTTTTCGGCGTCATTGCTGTGATTGCCGTGCTCAACCTCCTCATGTTCATGGCCCTGCGAGACAAAACATCCCTCTGGTACGTACTGTTCGTGGTGTTCGTTGGACTCTATTTCTTGGGTACCGAGGGTCACATCACCGGCATCGCAAAACACCTGGGTCCCATGTTCTTTGCCTATATTCACGTGCTGGGCATCTCGGGCATCGTGGTGTTCTGCACGGCCTTTACCCGATCCTTCCTACAGACCGCCACACATCTTCCGAGAATAGACAAGTTTTTGCTGGGCTATGCAGCGTTTTCCACCGGCGTCGCCATCACCTCTCCACTGATGGAGATGGATTACGACTATTTCTTCGACATTTTTCAGACCTCCACTGTCATCCTCGGCGTGCTTGCGCCCGTTGGCACCCTCGTTCCCGGCATCGCTCGACTCAAGCAGGGATACACCCCTGCTGCCCTCTATCTGGCCGGATGGAGTGCGTTTTCAATCTCTGCATTTGTATTTGCAGCACCAGTAATTGGCGGGATTGACGGCTGGCGCATCTTCCAAATTGGTTGCGCCACCAACGTCGTATTGCTCACCCTGGCCACGGCTCACAAGCTGAGAATGATGCAAAAGGAGCGGGATGCCATGTCCCAGGCCCGGGACACGGTTAAAAAAGCATTGCACGAATCAGAAGAAAAATACCGCGAGATTTTTAACAACTCCCCCAACGGCATATTCTGCGCATCGCTCCAGGATGGCGAACTGCTCATGGAGCCCAACCAGGCATTTAAACGCATCTTTGGGTACGCGGCCCACGAGACCGTTCCCCCCACCATCATGGCCACGAGCTGGCTCGATCCCAATGATTGCGCCACATTCAATGGGGCAGTAAAACGCGCAACAAATGTTGAAGAAATGGAAGCCAGATTTCAAAAGCGGGACGGCACCGTGGTCTGGTGTCGCATCGCTGCCAGGCCCCATCCGGACGAAGGCTGTTTTGACGGCACGATGTCGGACATTACAGAGCGCAAACTGGCAGAGCAACAGATGTTCCGCGCTGAAAAGATGGCCTCTTTGGGACAGATCATCGCCGGCGTGGCCCACGAGATTAACAACCCCAACAACTTCGTCGTGTTCAATATTCCCATTCTCCAACGATACATCGATTCGATTCGACCGGTCCTGGACGAGAAGGCTGCCCAGGATCCCAACTTGACCTTTCTCAACATGCCCTACGACATGTTTATCGAAGACATCTACAAATTGCTGGACAACATGCAACACGGATCCAAGCGCATCACGGATATCGTTTCTGAGCTCAAGAACTATGTCCGTTCCAGCGATGTCGAAGACAAAAAGCCCGAGGTCGTAAACGCGATAATATCCCAGGTGATGACCCTGGTGGGCAAGCAGGTCCGCAAGTATGTCAAGGCATTCGAAGTAGACGTGGCTGACGACCTGCCCCTGGTCAAGATGAACGCGGGAAAGATCGAGCAAGTGCTGATCAACCTGGTAATAAACGCGGGCCACGCGGCCGACAAGGAGCAGTCCTGGGTCCGCCTCACTGCCAAGCGGTCCGAAACCGATGCCGGCAGGGTTGAGATCCAGGTGCAGGACAACGGTGCTGGTATTCCCAAGGAAAATCAGGAGCGCATCTTTGAACCGTTCTTCACCACCAAAGCGGACGAGTCCGGCACTGGTCTGGGCCTGGCCATCTCTCATCAAATCATCGAAGATCACGGCGGGTCCATTCACGTGGAAAGCACCCTAGGCCAGGGCACCACCTTTACCATCCGCCTCCCTGCCAGTTGAGCCTACAAAACCGGTTTTTTCCGGACCAATATTCTGCACAGGAGCCCGCTCTGGTGGTTTTGGCCTCCCCCTTGGCAAAGCTCTAAATGTGCAAGGGTAGGGTGAATCTCACCTTTAGTCCGTTTTTCTTTCGTTGGAGTGCGGTGATGGTTCCGCCGTGGGACTCGACGATTCGCTTGCACAATGCAAGCCCCAGCCCAGTCCCGCCAATATCGCGCGAACGGCTTCTGTCAGTGCGATAGAACGGATCGAACAGCCGGGGCAGGTCTTTCTCGTCAACGCCAATGCCCTGGTCCTTAACCTCTATTTCAACGGCCTCGTCTTTGACCCTTGCTGTCATCTCTATCTGCGCATTGTCTCCGGAGTATTTTGCCGCGTTGTCCAAGAGATTGTCCATGAGTCGCTTGATAAGGGCTGCGTCCACATTTAAAACTGGCGCGTCAGGGGGATTTTGCACGTCGAGCTGGCAATCCGGATGATTTACAGCAAAGCGAGCTTGAGCCTCATTAACCAACTCGCTGAGTCCAACCAATGCGAGATGCAGGGGTAGGTCACCTCCAGCTCCCTGGGTAGCGATATCCAAACGGGATATGGTTAGAACATCGTCGATGAGTCTTTCCAGTTCACTCGCATCATTCAGGATGCCGAGGAGGTAGTCCCTAAGGTTATGGGGAGTGTCTTTGATTTCCTCACACAGCTCAAGGGCGACCTTGATGCGGGCAAGTGGCGTTCGCAGTTCGTGTGAGATATCGGCCATCAGTTCTTTCTCGCGCTGAATGCGGCCTTCCAATTGGGCAGCCATGGCATCGATGGTTTTGGCCAGCACACCCACTTCGTCTCGCCGGGATATCCCGGTGCGCGCGAGAAGGTCGCCGGAACCGATCCGTTGGGCCGTATGTGTGAGGCGCTCGACGGGTTTTGTGATACTGCGGGCCAGTGGAAAGGATACTGCGCCCACAACCAGAACAATAACCAATAGCGCTGCCAGAAGGCTGCCGTGACCGCCGTGTCGCGTCATCGAAATCAACAAGTAGGCTGCTTCACCCCCGGCGTGGATGGGTATACGGACCGCCAATACAGTATTTGCATGGCGGCGAAAGAATCGGGGTTGTGTTCCAAGAGACGCGGCTTCCTTGGTAGACAGGGCAGGGGGAGGCGATATGCCTTCAGCCGCCAGAGGGTTGCCATTTTCTGTATATGCAGCAAGACCGTCTTTGCTGATAAACGCAATCGCTTCTAGACGCTTTTCTAACTTTACTTGCGAGGCTGATCCAACTGCCAGATCAGATGCCAATGCGTTGGCAAGTTGCTGTATGAGATGATGGTGCTCTGTGTTGGGACGAAACGCAACAAAGATTACACCTGCGGCCGCAACAACTGCGATGATAAGAATGAGGCCGTGTAGGAAAACGCGCCGAAATAGACCGCGCTTGCCATGGGAGCGGAAGATCACTCGGTATCCTCATACGTCAGCTGGTACCCGACACCTCGTATCGTTTTTATTAATCGCGGTTTCTTGGGATCCTCACCCAGCTTTTGACGGATCCTCGATATGTGCACGTCAATGGACCGGTCAAAGGATTCCTCTGCGTTGCCCCGTGCCAATGTCATCAGGCGCTCCCTGGACAGCACTTGTCCCGCGCGTTCCGCAAGGGCGTACAAAAGTTGGAATTCATAGCCGGTCAGGTCGATCTTCTCACCTTTATAAAGCACCTGTCTGGTGCCAGGATCCAAACTGAGTCCGCTCGTGTGGATAGGTCCTGTCTTGGGCCCGGCATTGCCCCTGGATCGCCTGACTGTGGATCGTATGCGAGCCAGCAACTCCCTTGCTGAATAAGGCTTAGACACATAATCATCTGCCCCGATTTCAAGCCCCATGACCTTATCGGCCTCTTCTCCCCTCGCTGTGATCATGATGATCGGCACATCTGACATCTCTCTCAAGCGTTTTAAGACCTCTAGACCGTCCAGCTTGGGCAACATGATATCGAGGAGTATTGCATCGTATGACCCATTCAGAGCTTCTTCCAGCCCGCGCTGTCCATCGCGCGCGATGTGGACGACTGCTCCGTGATGTTCCAGATAATCCCGGGTAAGAGAGGCGAGGCGGACGTCGTCCTCGATAATTAAGACAGCGATGGTCGACGTGTCTAACATATCAGAAAGTATAGGTGCTATAGCGCGTCATAGAAAGGCTTTGTTGGATGGACTGGCCTACTGGTGAAAGCCATGATGTTCGTGGGCGATGGTCATCAGTTGTTCTCGCTGCTCGGGTGTCAGTTTTGAATGCGCATCAAGTGCCACATCCAGAACTTTGTGGGAGAAGACGCGCCACGTTTCAAACTTTTGGTCCACCATGGCGTGTAGTTTTTCGGCATCTGGTCTTTCCTTGGCGAGTTCGGCGTGTACCACCTCTTTGTGCCCGGCTTCGTTGCTGTGTAAGGCGATCCCCTCATCCACGAGGCTGTTTACCGAGTCGAGAATGTGTCGGCGCTGTCCATCATCCGCGTCTATTTCGTCGAGCAGGTCATCTACTTTCCACCTCACCATGGCTTTCAGTCGGTCGGGATCCTTATGAATATCAAAGTGGCGTCGACCGCATGACGAAACGATTAAGGCAGAAGTAACCAATACCGCTGCCAAAACCCCAATACCGAAAAATACCTTGCCCCGTCGCTTGCAATGCTTCATTTCAACCTCCTGAACGTTGTGGGCAACCCCAATAGGTGTTGCCGTCCTATCCAGAAGCGTAGATACACATTCTTAATTCAGTATTTCCCTATTATTAAAAAGTGTGAAGGAAGAGGGGTCTCACGGCAGATAGCCCTAAAACCGGCCTTGCTTCAGATGAGTAAACGTCGTAACAAGAGTAGGTATATGGTGGGCAACTAGCCGTTCAACAGCGGTCGATGCCATGATGGCTGGGGCGATGTTCATCTACGCAAGGGGTTTGAACCATGAGCAAGGGGGCCACACTCAGGCAGCTCGCCGCGCGTCGCAAACTGGGGTTTTTAGCTACATTTGAAAAAAAACTCGAGAGCCTCAGGCGAGAAGCAGAGCGTCTTCAACGCGCCGCGCGGGATCCAAGCGCACCAGGGGTTCACCGATCCCTTGGAGAAATAGAGCGGGTCATTCGGGGGCTCGTCGGAGCTGGCCCGGTTTACGATGTGAATGAGGTGACCGCGTGGTCAAAAGCAGCCCAGTCGCGCATCGAAACCTTGCAGCGGAAAAAGACACCCCTTGAAGAGGCGGATTTGACATGGCTCGCAACCGAGATTCAGAAATTGGAACAGCTGCGCAGTCAAGCGGCCGCGGCGGCAGAGCAGGTTCTCAACGAGCCTGCCATCCCGCGCATCTCTAAGTCAGCCTCTTTCCGCGCTGAGTTGCCAAAGCCGCCTGTCCCACCCAAGTCTAAGCAACCAGGCCCGCATCCTGCCCAGGGAAGCGATCTCAGAGAAATAACCGACACTCACTCAGACGCACCAATCGAATTAGAGATGGATGACATCTCGACGAGCGGCATAGAACCGCTGACCCAAACTCGATTGACAGTCAGTGTCGTGGTGGTGGCCCAGGCAGACGCAGTGCGAAAAAAGGTCGCACATATCTTGACCCACGATGCCTTTGACGTTTTAGAGGTTTCAGCCCTTGAGACAGCACTCAACGTGATTCACGAGGAATCACCGGATCTGATCGTCGTGGATACGGATGATCCGGCCCCTGGAGGCAGCGCATTAATAAAAATCTTATCCCTCAATCCACTCACCGAGTTTATACCAGTGCTTCGCCTTGCCACGTCCAAGGTTTCTGCCTCAATCAATACACTTATAAAACCGATCGAACCCGATCCGCTCGTGGCTCTAACCAGGCGCTTGACCGGCGAGGACATAGAAACCGAATCCCAGACAACATCGCTCCGGGATTTGAACTTGGAAGACCTCACAGCGTTTGTATCTTCTGAAATCCGTTCCGGCGTGCTAGAGGCAGCCACTGGTTCCCACGTGCACGAGTCGTTTCGCGTCCTCGAAAAAGGGCCCTTGATCGCGTCAATATGGGGCCTTGTCGCGCGATTGCGACGGGTTGCCGCACAGGGTTCTCAAGGCAAGATTCGCTTTGCCCCGACGACCCATGGTCAAATCGGCATGATGGCCCTTGACGAAGCCGAAAGCGTTCTAGATCCGGCGAGTCACGGGGTTGTGGACGAGGCGGATCTGGCCGCGCTTTCCGGCCTCAAGGTCGTTGTGGCAGACGATGACGTGGAGATCCGGTCTTTGTTTGAGAAGATACTCACCCAGGCGGGCATGAAAACGCGCACCGCTGTCGATGGTGCAGCAGCCCTTGCCGAGATAGAGCAAGACCCGCCAGATGTCATTATTACCGACATCCTCATGCCGAATATTGACGGTTGGGAGCTCACAACGCGCCTGCGCTGGGACTACACGTTGCGGCACATACCCCTGATCATGATCTCGTGGAAAGAGGATTTTTTGCAGCGCGTTCGCGAGTTAAACACGAGCGCAAACGGGTTCATGCTCAAAGATGTGGATCGGGAGCAGATCTTAACCCGCGTGGCCAGTGTCTTAAAACCCAGATTCACTCTGGAGCAACGTCTCGCCGACGAAGGCACTTTCAGCGGTCGTATCGAACGGGTCGGCATTACCACGCTTTTCAAGTCTGCAATGGCGCTCCGACCCGACTGCCGCATAACCATACGCGAAAACTGGAACTACTTTGAGGCCAATATCGAGGAGGGAGAGCTGGCCTCGGTCAACCTGACGGGCACGGACGGGTCCTTTGTCTCGGGATCGCCGGCGCTTGAGCGGTTGCTCGGTGTCAATGCGGGGCGCTTTAGCGTGGAAGCAGCTGAAGAGGTGCCCAAGAAGCAATTTAGCGATGGATCCATAAACGCGATTAGGCGAACTGCCAAGCGAATGAATGCGCTGTGCAGTCAAGTGGTCGACGGTGCCCTGATCAACATCAAACAGGTGGATATTGACGAGGAAGTGATAAAGGTCTACGCCACGGTCATACCCCCCAAGCTAAAGGTATTATTAAAGCGACTCCAGGCCGGTGAGACACCCCGGGCGCTCATTCTCAGTGCTACAGCCTCATCAGAAACGCTGGAAATGATTCTCCTCGACCTCATCCGAATGGGTGCCATCAGGGGCATCTTGAGTACATCGTCTATGCCGGCGACCTTCGAAGAGAACGATGCCCAGGAGGAAGGCCGGATTCAAAACACGGGGCCTACCGGCGAGGACGAGGCAAAAAGAGAGCGCATATCCACGATGCCGGTATCTTTGGATGACATTAGTGAAATCGAGGTGCAAAAACCGTCGAACATGCCAGCCCCAGCATTTCCTGTCCAGGCACAGCATGGGTCGCCTCGCCTGTGGAAGATCCTAGCGGCGGTGTGCTTCATCGGCTTTATCGCGATGCTGTCGATTTACCTTGCCAGCGATCGAAAAACAGTACCAAGAGAGGCTGCGTCAGCTGTGCCCGCGGTGATATCGCAACCCGAACAGAGAACCCAGGCCATACCTACTGCTGCGCCCCCTGCCGCATCAGAGGGTGTGGTAAAAGTACCGTCAAAATCCCCCCAGCCCCCTTTTTCAAAGGGGGAGGATTCGAAAGGGGAAAGGAACGTCACTCCTGCGAAAGCAGGAGTCCAGAACCAAACGAAATCAAACGGTTCTGCGGATTCCCGTCTACGCGGGAATGACAATTTTGAGACTTCCGAAACACCCTCAACGGGGAAGGATTCGAAAACAACAGACGAGTCGCCCGCGACAACTGGCGTGTTGTATATTAAACAGCCCTCAGATGCACCCGGGCGTATCAAGATCTCCGTTGACGGTCGCGTGCGCGGTCGATCTCCCATAAAACTCAAACTATCGCCCGGGCTACACGAGATAGTTTACAGCTACCAAGGTCGGCGTATTTTTAAAAAGGTGACGATTCAGGCCAATCAGCGCAAAGAAATTATCGCGGAGGTGCCCAAATGAATAGCGATATTGAAAAAGCATCTCAACTCGTGGCGGCCGCGTCTTCAATCGTCGCCTTTACCGGTGCTGGGATCTCGGCTGAAAGCGGTATTCCCACGTACAGGGGGGCTGGGGGATTGTGGACCGAGTACGACCCGGCGAAATACGCCAACATCGATTATTTCCTTGCTGATCCTGCATATTACTGGCGATTTTTCAAAGAGGTTCGTTATCCCGCGCTCATCGCAGCCAAGCCGAATCGCGCCCATTTGGCCATTGCCGAATTGGAGGCAAAAGGACAATTGCGAGCGGTCATCACCCAGAACATCGACGGACTTCACGGCGAGGCGGGAAGTAAAAATATCATCGAGCTCCACGGCAACACGCGCAAAATAGGATGTCTCGACTGCGATGCCGACTACGGTATTACTGAAGTGTATGACCGACTAGAGCAAGCGCTCCCACCTCCTTGTCCCAGCTGCGGCGGACGGCTCAAACCAAGGGTTGTGTTTTTCGGAGAATCACTGCCAGCAGGTGCTATGGAAAACGCTGCATTGGCAGCATCTGAATGTGACTTGCTGCTCGTCGTAGGATCCACATTGGAGGTGTATCCAGCCGCATCCCTGCCCGGGATCGCCAAGCAGAACGGTGCCAACGTGATCATCGTCAACGTGGGACAGACAGCCTTGGATCACCTCGCCGATATCCGCATCGACGCCAAGGCCGGCGAGGTCCTCTCCCAAATTACGGGCAGTTAAATCATTTGGATTCGTTGTTCGTAAGGCTAATTGTATTAAAGATCAAAGGTACCTAAGGGGTCGTTTGTCAGGGATTTTTCTCTCTTATTCCTAGCCGTCTTACCTGAACGGCGGTTACGCGCACGCCTTTTGTTTCTGCTCTCCATTCGTCCCGATGCCCGCTTAGATCGTTGCAGACCCGCTCTTCTCGAGACGTGTCTCTTTGATTTAAGTTTGTTTCGCTTGGCTCTCGAAATTTTCCTTGACCGCTGTTGGCGTCGGGGTTGCTTTTTCTCACTGAGTTTCTCTTCTTTAGCGTCGTCCAGCGCTTTTTGAGCGGCATCCCCATCCGGACGATTTGCACTGGATGACCCGCCAAGCACGGCCCCTGCCTCGGCAGCGTCGCCCGCTTCTTCTTGTTCCTCGATTTTACCTTCTGCACCTTCCTCAGCCGCATCGACTTTGGATTCGACAGTGGTTGCTGGTGGGGCTTCAGGAGATGGGGCAGGTGTTGGTTCATCTAAAGCGTCTTCTGGCAGTTCAACCGCTTCGAACTGTGGGGTTGTTTTTTCAACAATAGATATTCGCTCAGCATCTTGCGGCTCACTGCTATGCTGGTCTGCTCTTTGATACGCTGCTGGCTTGGTCTGACGTAGGCCCAGTTCATATAACAGGGGCTGGATAGCGTCTGAAATGCGATTTATCTTGTCGTACGAGGGTGCCAACGCGTCCACTGCGTTTTGAACAGTTGCATTGTAAACGCTGTCCATTGCCGAGCTGAAAAACGATGAGCTGCTTGCCATTGAAAATTCTGATACAGGATTCTTTTCCTCTCGCTGCTGATGTTGATGCACAAAAAAGAGGCCGACATAACCAGCGACCAGTACGAATAGGGTGAGTAGTGACCAAACTTTAAGGTGCCACTTCAGGGGGCGCCTTGGCTTGCTAATCGGTTCTACTGTATCTAAACCGACCGCATCTGCATCCAGATCTGAAATCTCCTGTATCAAGGATGGAGACGGCCGCACACTCTGACTATATTGATTACCAACATCATTAGATGGTTCGCTCTTTGGATGAACCGCCTCCGCAGTAACAGCCTGGGACACTTCTTCTTCTTGGTCGCCGTTGTATAATTGCTGCGCATGGGCGTAGTAGATCTCGGCCTGCTGTCGGTTTCCTTCATCAAGAAGTTGTTGCGCATAGTTGTAATAGGCTTGCCACGAAGGTCGGCTGTCTTTTTCAACCCCTTGGTCCTGCATTGAGTTCTGGTCAGTCCCTGCATCGTAGTATGACGCTTCTTGTGCGCCGGTATCTTGCCCGGTAATCGCGTCTTGAGATGCCGGTTGATCCTCAGCGTCGTACAGATGCTGGGCATACGTGTAGTATGCCTGGGCCAGTTCTTGGTCGCCTGTAGCGTATGCCTCCTTGGCTTGAGCGTAATATGCCTGCCAACTCGGACGCTCCGGAGGTGGGTCACTGGCCTTGCCTGCGACATTGGCTGTCCGCGCCCTGCTGTGCTGAACCGAATATGATATCTGGTTTTTTCGCATCATCACCTCTACTCCACGACCGGTTATTCTACCATGCGCGATCGGGTGAATACAACGCGAGATTTCCGTATTCCTTGGAAAAAGTCATTCCCGCGCAGGCGTGTGTCGCGAAAGCCCTGTCAAAATTCCCCAGCCCCCTTTTGCAAGGGGGAGCATTGAAAAGTCCCCTTTGAAAAAGGGGATTTAGGGGATTTCGTCCCAACTGCAATGCAACAGATATCCCTTTTCCGACATCCTCGTTCTATGAGGATCTGCGATATATGCCGACGATGTCGTGCTCAACAAGGTCGTGCAGTGCTTTTCGCCATTGTTCGTTGTTTGGTGTACGGCGGAGCCGGCGCTCAAGGGTTCGAAGGGGAAGCGTCCTAATGCCCTGCATCTCCTCGCAGATGATGAGCGAAAGTTCTGATACAGCGATGATATGGGTCTGCCAGTCGTCATAAGGCGCAACCAGGATCGCCCAGCTCTTGTGTTTGCAAATGCGGTTCTTTAGCTCAGCCATCCCCTCGAGGTGCTCGGCTAAGAAGGGCAACCGGATGGGTCGACACGGTACTTTGAATGCAACGATCGCAGCTTGGGGCAGGGGATCTTTGGGGCCCAGAGCGATGTTTTCAAGAGCCCTGTCTTGAACCCTTAGATACAATTGCCGGCGATCAGCGTGGGCGAGCAGGTAGGCCATGCTCGTCTCGACGTGCATCAAGCTCTCAAGTGCCTCTTTTTCGATGGCACTCCCGTCCATTTGATCGAGTATTTGGACCAGCGCCTCGCGGATTGAACCTTCGATAAGGGGCGGGTTTGCCACATCGATGGGCCTATGATCCAACCGCTGGCGAATCCGATCACCAACTGTTTCAAAAATCATAAATGCGCTGAGCCCGTGCCCTCTACCTCGGGTCTCGACCGCATAGTGACTCAATACCCAAAGCGTTCGCGGATACCGCTGAAAGGCAAAGAAAATAGCTGTGGCGACATTGTCGAATCGTCTGAGGTCCTCAAGCGCAATGTCCTTGTATAGTCCGATATCTGCGTACACCATACCGCTTATGGGTTTCACCGCGGCGGTCAACTCGGCGTCGCTGTATCGCTTGATATCGAAGCCCTCGAGGTCAGATGCTATTTCACTCCTCGGAATAATGGTCAGGGGAAATGGCATCACGAATGGGGGGTGCAATTCCATGACCTGATCGAATGTGACCTGAAACTTTTCAAGGCTATCTCCGGGCAGGCCGAACATCAGGTCGACGTAATAGTTTATTTTTCGATGCTTCAGGGCCTTAATAGACGCGAAGAACCGCGCCACACTGAATTTTCGATGCACCGCATCTAGAATATGATCGTGCACGGACTGCAGCCCAATACCCACCTGAATGCGGGTCTGTTCCAAGAGGTCGGCGAGCTCATCGTCCATTCCCTGAAAAGCAGCATAGCAAAGGAGCGAGGTTTGGATGTTGTGCTCGAGACAGTGTCTTAAAATGCGCTTGGCCTGATCTCGACTAATATCAAAGACAGACTCGGCAAAATTGATCAGGGCCACCCGGGCTTCAAACAGGGTTTTGAGCTCCCGGGCCACCCTGTCCATGGGAAATCGCCGGATGCCTTTGGCGCCACCGTGGAAGCTGCAGTACGCACAGGTATGGGGACAACCGCGATATGTTTGGTACACGATCGCCAGGCCAGTGCCAGGGGATCGTGCAACATCCACGCCGGCTGGGTCGATCTCTGGAATCGTCTTCAAGTCCACTGGTGCGTCGCACCGGATGGGCTCGAATATCTCATCTCCGTCTCGGCACATTACGTTCGCAATACCGTGGGGCAGCTGATCGTCCAGCATTGCCGCGGCAAGGGCTTGGATACTCCCTTCTCCTTCCCCCAAGACAATGGCATCGACGTCTGGGTTGGCCCTGAGAAACGCCACGGCCTCTTCGGATTTTCCAAAGGACACTTCTGGCCCGCCGAGCACCACCCGCACCCCGGGTATGCGATCCTTCACGGCGCGAGCGAGCGCCAGGCTCTCGGCCAGATTCCACGAATAGCAGGAAAAGCCAAGGAGCTTTGGTGCGGCCTCCACCAACTGGGCCAGTATGGCCTCCGAACTGTGTACAGCCCGGTTAAAGTACATGCAATCGACCGATGAGATGCCAAGGCGCGCGCGGTGGGTCTCGATCACGGCTTTGAGATATAGGATGCCCGGCAGAACATAATAGTGACGCGCCCGCGAAAAAGCCTGCCGCGACCAGGATAGTTGCTCATCCCCGATGTACGCGAATACCACGCGTCGATTATCTGATGCTGTCATGGTTCACAGAGTCGGTGCAATGCCAAATTTATCTTGTAGGGCAGAGCAAGCAAATTCCCCCTTGAAAAAGGGGGGAAGGGGGATTTTGTCACCTTCCAAAGAAAGCGGAACTGACGAAATCCCCCCGGCCCCCTTTGCCAAAGGGGGAGGTCTTTCTCCCAATATTGTAGTCTGGACAAAGTACTAGCCATCGCTCGGGGGGGGATCAGTTGGTTCGTTTCGAAGGCCGAGCTCCTTCATCTTTGTTTGGAGGGATTTTCTGCTGATTTTGAGCAAGCGCGCTGTTTGGGTGACGTTTCTTCCGGTTTGATCCAACGCCTTGTTGATGAGCTGGCGTTCCAAACTCGCTGTAGCAGCCTTTACTTGATCCTTGAGCCCGCTGCCCAGTGGGGTCGGCGGCGGCTGTATCCGATGATCGAGCTCCGGTTTGACCTGATCGCTAAATGCCTCGGGTAAGCTCTCGATCGCAAGGGAACTGCCATCGCTAAACAACACACAGCGCTCGATGATGTTTTCGAGCTCGCGAATGTTACCCGGCCATTCGTATGCGCTGAGCGCCAGAAGCAGATCAGGGTCTACGCTTTTGATTTCTTTGTTGAGCCGGGTATTGAACTGGTTCAAAAAATGGTCGACCAAAAGGGGAATATCCGTGGGTCGCTCCCTTAAGGGAGGCAGGTGGACGTGTACTACATTGAGTCTGTAAAACAGGTCCTCTCTGAAAAGCCCTTCGTCGATCCGCTTTTTGAGATCTTGGTTTGTCGCGGTCACCAACCTCACATTCACACGCGTCGTTGCGATACCACCGACCCGCTCGAACTCGCCCTCTTGAATCGCCCGTAAGAGCTTAACCTGCATCTCTGACGAGATTTCACCAATTTCGTCGAGAAACAAGGTGCCTTCGTGGGCAAGCTCGAACCGCCCGGGTTTGGCGGTCTCTGCACCGGTGAACGCGCCCTTTTCGTGCCCAAATAGCTCGCTCTCTATCAGTGTTGGGGGAATTGCCGCACAATTGACCCTGATGTACGATGCCTCCTGTCTACTCGAGTTTTCGTGCAGGGCGCGGGCGATGAGTTCCTTGCCAGTGCCGCTCTCCCCGGTAATCAACACGGTGGAGGGGGTGTCTGCCACCCGATCGATGATTTCAAAAATCTGCTGCATCGGCTCGCTGGTGCCGATGATGCGGTACCGTCCCCCCTGATCCCGCTCCATGGTCGGTTCACTGCGGCCGAGCTCGGTGGTGCGGGTGGCTTTTTTAAGGACACTGCGCATCTCGTGCCGTTCGAACGGCTTTGTGATGTAGTCAAAGGCGCCTAGCTTGAGCGCCTCCACTGCCGTGTCCACAGTGCCGTGGGCCGTTATCATTATCACGGGAATGCCCGCATATTGATCAGCAATCCGTCTCAGTAGCCCCATACCGTCCAGTTTGGGCATCTTGAGGTCAGTGACGACGATGTCGATGTGGTTTTCTGCGAGTACCCTGAGGGCATGCTCCCCATCCGAGGCTGCGTGCACCTCGTAACCATCCCGCTCGAGCATGGCTCGCAGGACTTTTCGCATGTTCGGCTCGTCCTCAGCGATGAGGATTTGAATGGGTTCGCGAATTTTCATGGGCGCTCGGCTTTGGACTGCTTTTGCAGTCGGCAGCGGGTCGATATGACCTTACCCTGGCCATTGGTTGTCGTATCTGCGCCCTGGGTGAGATCTGTTCCCACACCCGTACAGTACGCGATGAACACCTGGCCCTTGCCCACGGCACCCACGACCAGTTCGTTGCGCCCTGCCATGGGTGCCACTGCAAGACCGCCGCCAAACCGATGGCCGCCCGATGGGGTCGAGTCGGTGACGCGGCCGGCCACGGCAATCTCTCCATTAAACACCTCGGCACCTCGGAAGATGAGGACAGATCCAGCTTCTTTTTTGCCGCTTACGCGATCGAGGGGCGCACCCACGATGATCTCTGGGCCGCTGTCGTCTGTGGCAATATCTCCCACCACAACGGCCGTGCCAAAGCCGCTCATCGCAGGAATGTCCGGATTTGTCGCACTGGCCAAGGTTGCCAGTGGGGCTGGGGATACGCACTCAGTAGGCGGATCCGGTGGCAACGCGTGCAGGGGTATCAGGTCGGCCACATCGTAGACATACACCGCTTCTGTTTGTGCGGGATCCGGGCCGGCATAGGCCAGGAGTAACTCGTCGACATTATCCCCATTGAGATCAGCCAGGGTCGCGTTGATCCCGGTTGTCGCCGTGTTTGGCGACTCGAGGCACAGGGCAAGTATCATCTGCTTTGCATTTGGATACTGCTGGACAAACAAATACACCCCAGATGCATCGGCCACTGCGACCATGATGTGCCCGTCGTATCTCCCTGCAGCAAGGGCCGTAATCGTCTCCCCAGTACCTGGCGAAAACACATCGGTCCTGTTTTCCTCGGGCGATTCGTGGTCGCTGTAGACCCAGACGTCTTGCGCACTCGCCACGGCCAACAGCCAGGGCTCAGCCCCGACTGGGCGCACCCCTGCCAGCAGTCGGCCAAAACCAGCCGCGCCGGTCTGAGAGATGACGTGGACGGCCTCACCCATACTGTTTTGATCGCCGCACTTGATGGAGACAGCTGGTTTTCCCGGCTCCCCGATGGCGAGGCACCCATGAAGCCCTCTGCCCCAGGTGGGCAATCCCACCAGGGTGGCCCCTGCTGTGCCGGCAGTTATGTCGGAGGTCCCTTCTCCCCCAGTAATCTTTAGCATATCAGAAGGGGCATTCACATCTTCGAGACGTCCGTTTTCCGCCACCAGGAACACTGCTGCAGCATGGCCCGGGCCAGCCGAAACCGAAATCAGATCTCTCTCGGCTGTGCTCGTGGCGGCGATTTCAGTGCCGAATCGGGCATTGTTAAATCCATCCGGTCGGTCGATAACATAGAGGCCTGTATCTTCTCTGTAGCTCAAAAAATCCCGAAAAGAGCATCCGCAAATGACCGCACAGGTGACCGCTATCCCTAATAAAAGTATCCTCATACCAGCAATCCCCTAAAACGCCACGCCAATGCCCAATCCAGCCCCGTTCGGGGAGAGCATCGGAGCGAGGGAAAATGTTGCGCCGCGCCGCGCTTCTTTTGGCTGCGGTGTCGGTTTGGGAGCCCCTTCAGACATATCTATCTCCTCGCCAAAATCAACTGGTTCAGACACCTTGCCGTCGGATGGGGGCAGTGGATCGCGCAAAAAATAGTAAGCGCTCAGGGCACCGACGACGAGGCCAATGCCCAATGTCACGTCCGTGCCCAGGGCCCAGAGAAAACCGCGAAGGATGCGGGGATCGTCGTTGGCCAACCGGCCCTTGTTGCGTGCGTCCGAGAGTTCCCGATCCAGCTGAAGGGCTTTTCCTCCGGCAATGCCGCCTCCGATAAACAAGGCGGCAGCGAACCCGCCAGATACCCATCCAGAAGTGCGACTCGGCTTGGGGTTCATGCGGACGAGGACTTTTGTCTGCTGTCCGGCGCTAATCTCTATCTCTGCTGTGTAGGGCTTCATTCCCTTGGCCGTCACCGACAATTTGTGGCGACCCGGGGGCAGCTTTTTGGAAACCGGTGCCGTACCGACGATGGCAGCGTCAATCTGGACCGCAGCGTTTGGGATATTGGTCTTTACGAGCACCGTGCCAAAGGGCGGTCGTTTGAGCTGAATGTCGATTTCTTGCTGCCGGCCGAGCTGAACCGCAGCCGTCCTTTTAACGGGCTCATATCCGGGCTTCTCTATCCAGAGGGTATGCTCACCCGCGGGTAGGACATTGCTCCACGGCGTCGTGCCCACCGGGCCGATACTTTTGTCGTCGATATACACCTTCGCGCCTGGGACATCTGTAACCACGCTCAAATAGCCGAGAAATCCCCCTTGGCTCATCTCGACGACCACCACGTAGACTTGGCCTGGGGTTACCTGAATATCGGTTGTCACGGTTTTAAAGTTCGGATGCCGTACCTCGACCGTGTAGGCACCCCGCTCCACGGTCAGTACAGAGGCACCGGTGGTCTGCGAGACCGCGCCGCCGTCCTGATCCAGCAAGCTGACCACGGCATCGGTGGGATTGGTTCGGAGGGAAATGATCGACTTCATCTCCACTTCTGTAATCCGCACTGCCATCTCAGTGGGCGTGCTATCCGCTGCGGTGAGCGCGCGGATTTTCATTTCCACGTGCGCTGTGTCTGCCGCGTCCGGGTCTGACTCGAGGTAGCGCCGATAAAAATCGACTGCTTTGGAAGCGTCGCCCGTCCGTTCCCAGGCGAGCCCGGCGTTGTACAAAAACGCGGCAAACGGAGATGCAGCATAGGCACTGACGAACGCGGCTGCCGCGTCCTCGAACCGCTCCGAGGCAAACGCCTCCTGTCCCATCTCCATGTAGTGTCGTGCGCGTTTCAGAGGCTCGTCCTCAAATGCAGCTGCCGACGAAGGGGATCCCAGATCGAGAACTGCACATACGATCAGGCCTAAAACACTCGCAAAGCTGGCACGTTTCATTTACTTCCCTAAATCCAGCACCAATGCCGCGACAACCGACCGAGGCTTGCCTGGCATCCTCCAATAATAAATCATGATCTAAACTTAGCGGACTTATTGCCTTCAAACAATCCATTGCGTGGACGAAATCAATGCTTACCCCAAATTAGCCTGTTGGTAAAATGGCATTGGGTGCATCCATCTGGAAATTTTATTTGCCATTAGCGAATTTTTTCTGATATCGTTGCGTCTTATTTTGGTGTTCAGTGTTCAAAGGAGGACAACAATGAACAAATACTTGGTTTATTTAATGGGATTGTTGCTCGGCTTGGTCGCAATTGCCTGCAGCTCTGGTGATGATGATGATATTGATATATCTACTGATTCTGCAACAGATACCGGTTCGGACACATCGTCAGACGGCCAAGTGACAGGGGATCCCTGCGGGGTTGCAAATCCATTCTCGTGCAGCCCGGCCACGGCAACCACCTGTGGTGCGGACACCTCAGTGGCCTGTGATTTTGTGGAGTACCAAGCCACTGGAATTCACGATTTCAACTGCGAACCAGGCTCGACAGCAGCGATGGGTGAAACCTGTGGATGGCTAGCAGGTCCCTATTGCCTGGCCGGCATGACCTGCTGGACCGATCAACAAGGCGCAGACACTGGCACCTGCGCCAAATGGTGCTGCGGCAATGCTGATTGCGATGCTGGATATGTCTGCGATACCACCTATGCCGACGGGCTCAACGTGGCTGCGGAAGCTGTGGTTATCACTGGCGGCAACCTGGGCGTGTGCATAGAGGGAATGCCCGACGGCGGCATGGACGCCGGCAAGTAGCATACCCCCTGCCCATTTTCACACCATAAACACACCATCACTAGCAATACTATAGTCCTTTACGATTCTGCCGGTCGAGACTATGATTGCGGCCACTGGCAGCACCGCGGTTTCCGTTAGAAAGCGCGCGACACGGCCTCAAAAAAGGAGTGGATATGTTGGCGTCTCCTTTCAAATTGGCGGTCCTAGGCATCGCAGTGCTTTTTTGCACAGATGTCTGTGCACACGATGATGGACCTCGGGAAAACGACCTGTGCGAGGTATGTGAGGCAGATACAACCCTCCCCATGGGCCCTCTGATCCTCGGCAGTATGGGGGCGGTGGTGGTCGTGGTGGGCGCTGGGTTTGGTTGGCAGGCTTACGAGGAGAACGAGGATTTCAACACGGCAGGAACTGGCGATCAGGCAGGTACGTATCCGCTGGCAACGGACGCATTGGCAGACGACATCGAAACCCATGCCCTCGTGGCAAATATCCTGATGTTCAGCGGCAGTGCCATGATACTCGGTGGCATCCTCTGGTGGCTGCTGGATGATGATGGGGACGAGCGTCGCAAACAAACGGCTACTGCGCACTGGCGGCCGCGCGTTGGTCCAAGGGGTGCTGGCATTGCTGTTTCATTCTAAAACTTCCCTTGTTTTGAGCGCTTTGATATGAGGTCGCGCATGAACGATTACCTGAGAGTTTTTGCTTGGTTGGTCCCATTGGCAGCCCTGACCACCCACTGCTTTTACGAACCGGATCGATCCAAAATCAGCAGTACGACCAGTGGCACGGACACCGTAAATGATGCCGCTCCAGACGACGATGGCGGCGCAGAGTGCGATGATGTGCCCCTACCCGCGGGCATTGGGGAACCGTGTTTAAGTGATCGAGACTGCCCCTGTTACGGAGCCAACTTTTGCCTAAAGTATTTCTTGGATCCCGAGCAAGAGGGCATCTGCACCATCAAGGACTGCACATTCGGCAACTGTCCCGTGGGGTTTGTGTGCTGTGATTGCTCGAATAGCCAGCAATTGCTCCCTCAATTTCGAGTCATCGCCTGCGTGCTGGAACAGGGTGCTGAAGAACTGATGAGTATTTGCAGCTGTGAGTAGGGTAGGGGTCACATCGTAAAGTATTCACTGGCTGCCGCGGCCAGGGCGCGCACGTCAGCTTGGTCCACTTCGTAGCTCGTTACGAGCCGAATTCCCCAAGATGTGGGTGCGTTCATGGCAAATCCCTTGGCCCGCATAAAGGCGACAAAGTCCGCTTCGGTTTTATTTTCAGCGTTAATCTTCACAAAGAGCATATTGGTCTGAACCTTGGCAAGGTCTATGTCGATCCCATGAATACGGCCGAGCAACTCAGCCAGCAAGCGGGCGTTTTTGTGGTCCTGGATCAGGCCTTCTCTTCCCTGGGTGAGGGCGATCATTGCAGGTGCGGCCAGCACGCCAACCTGTCTCATGCCACCCCCGAGGATTTTCCGCCTTCTGCGTGCCTGTTCGACGAACGCCCGCGATCCCAGAAGCAGACTGCCGACTGGTGCACCGAGCCCCTTGGACAAGCAGACCATGACACTGTCGGCCATTGCGGCAATCTCAGCTGGCTCGACCCCGAGGGCAATGGCCGCATTGAACAAACGGGCACCGTCCAAGTGAATCGGGATGCCGTGCTCCTGGGCGAGAGTTTGCACCTCGTTCATGGCCGAAAGGGGCATTACCGTGCCGTCGGACAAGGCGTTTTCCAAGATGATCAGGCCGGTTTTGGGGTGGTGAATGTTGTCAGATCTCAGCCGCGGCAAGATGTCATCCACCGTGAGATACGGGAAAGCCGACGGCATCGCCGTTCGCAATTGAACGCCCCAGAGCGCGCCTGGGGCACCGGCCTCGTATTGCACCATGTGTACTGTATCGCTGACGATAGCTTCGTTTCCAGGCAGGCAATGGGCACCCAGGGCGCATTGATTGCCCGCGGTGCCGCTCGGTACAAACAGCGCAGCTTCCTTTGAGAGCTCTTTTGCAGCGAGCGCCTGCAAGCGATTGACCGTGGGATCCTCTTCGTACACATCGTCTCCCACCTCAGCGCGGAGCATTGCCTCGCGCATGGCCTGCGTCGGACGGGTCAGCGTATCTGATCGAAACTCTCGAATCCTCATGGTATATGGGGCTTAGAGGTCAATTCTGAATAGCTGTTGGCCCATCAACAGAAAAGATCCCGCGGTTAGGGTTGTCTCTTTCTGCACTTTGAGGAAGGTACCGTTGGAGCTACCCAGATCACTCAGATAGAACTTGTTTTCGCTCGTGTACAGTTTAACGTGCACGCCAGAGACGTAGCCGTCTTCTGGAAAGAGAATGTTGCCCCGCTCTCGGCCCATTACGATGCCGTCCCCGCCAATGGGAAACGCATTGCCCAGGCGGTCGCGACCCACTATCAACGCGACCCGTCCCCAGAGGCCTTCCATTGGGGAGCCCATTTTTTCCGTACCGTCTGCAGCCCGGGTACCCCGGTCGATTTCCTCGAACTGGATCAACTCCTGACCGATTCGGAAAATATCTCCGGATTGAATTTCAACTGGATTATTGGGCTTTATTTTAACGAATAGGCCATTCAGGCTGCCCGAATCCTTGGCATGAACATCTTCGCCGTCCAAGTGAAACACCGCGTGGGTGGGCGACAGGAAGGGATCATTGCCAAAGAATCCCCCTGCATCCCGTCCAATGGCCACTTCACTGGTCGGAATGTCCACGTGCCCCCCTTCGGTGCCATCTGGTTGGATCAGCACCAGCCGGGCCCCGGGTTCGGTCTTGGCAGCAGGGGGTTCTGAAATTGGGGGCGAGACACCGGGTACGGGTGTGCCGCACGACCCACAAAAGGCAAATCCCTCTTGGATAGCAGATCCGCAAGATTCACAGCGCAGTCCTTGGGGCGCGGTTTGATCGTCCGCGGCGCCCGCATCTGTCACTGGTCCTGCTGGCTCGGTCTTTCCCGCCGGTTCCTGCTCTTCCACTGCATCGGTCGGTGCGGTCTTGGGTGGTGTCGAGGTGGGCGGTGCTGCTTCAGGCTCTGCTGTGGGTTCTGTTTCTGGTTTGCTGTCCGGGGTAGATTCAGGTGCAGGTGCAGGCACAGCTTCATCTTCTGTTGTTGGTGCAGGTGGCGGCGGCGACGTCTCTTCCGATGCTGTGGGCGTCCCCGAAGGTGGGGTCGGCGTCGGCATATCAGAGGACTGATCTTCTTGTTCCCCGCGCGGCAGATCAGATCCGCATCCAAGGCAGAACTTGTAATGGTCCTGGTTTTCTTTTCCGCAATTCGAGCAGACAATCACGTCTGGACCTCCTAATTGGTTATCTCGACCCTGAGCAATTGTCGGCCGAGGAAAAGATAGTCGCCATGGGCGAGCTCGCATTCACCGGATATTTTGATGTATGTCCCGTTTTTACTCCCCAAATCGATTAGTTTGAACCCGTCCGATGCCTTTTCAATGCGAAGATGGGCACCGGAGATGTAGGGATCGTTCGGAAAGTTCATATCACTGTTCTCGCGACCAATGGTCACCTGATTCTCTTTGGCGTGGACCACCATGCCCATGCCCCCGCCTTCGAGTATTTGCTCCACGCGGAACGCGTCTTGCTGACGCGGACTGGCAAAGAAATAGGTCCCGTCGTCCTCTGGTTCGTCTTCGCTCGGATCTAGGGTCTCGACTTTGAATACTTGCTCGCCAGTTAGGAAAATCGTACCAGACGGTACCTCAGTCGGTCCCCTGGCACACAAAAAGATACCATTTACGCTGCTTTCGTCCCGAACCATCAGCTTGCCGTCAGCGTAGTAGAAATTCGCGTGCTTGGGCGAGAGCCACTTGTCCTCGGTAAAAAGGATGGCCCCTTGGACCCGCCCGGCCACGTGCTCTATTGAATTCAGATGGTATGAGATACCATCCATTCCCTCTCCCTTGATGAGGATTAGCTTGGCCTTTCCTGGGACTTGCATGTCCCCGAAATACTCGGGCTCGGCACCGCCTGACTGATCTTTGGTCGGGGTGCCGCATTTTCCACAGAATTTGTGGCCAGCCGGGACTGAGCTGTAGCACGTTTGGCAAATGTAGTTACGGGCCTGCTCCATGGGCTTTTCCTCTGCTTGTGGTTGGGCTGCCGTTGACGGCAACACATTGTCGAAATTCCCGTACGGTGTCTCGCGATCGGACGCGGTCTTTTGTAACGCCTCAGCAGTTCGGGAGACGCGCATCGAACTGAGCTCGAAACCGCACTTATCGCACGTCGAATGGGTAGGTGCGTTTAGCCAATCACACGCGCCGCAAACCATGCCCGCTTCAACGGTCATTCCGATACCCACTCACGTGCTTTAAAAACACCAATGCGATCATTTTCATCGATGTTATTGTTGGGGTCAATACCTTTCATGGCAATAAATCGCCCGAAAATATTGGGTTTATTTTCACCGCATTCATGATTTTAATCGAAGATTTGAGAAATTAGTTAATACATAATCAGATCTTTAATACGAAAATCGAATTGCTTGACATTTTTTTAGTCGACCATTTAGCCTTCTATTAACAAAGGAGTCTCAGGTTATGGGATTTTCACATGCCTTGGGTAAATGTTTCGTTTCTCTTGTAGCAATCTGCGCTTGGGGCTGCAATGACACATCTGACCAGGCTGCTTCCGACACCTCGACCGGCGATACGAGCTCAGTCGGCGATGTGGATGCTGGCGCGGACACGTCTTCGGACACCAGTACCAGCGGCGATACAGAAACCTCTAGCGATAGCGACATCGATAGCGAGACAGGTACCGATACAACCGCGGATACGGAAACAGAAACGGAAACAGAAACGGAAACAGGCACCTCAACCGATACTGACGAGTGCGAAGAGATTGATTGGGGAGACAGCTGCGATGTGGGAGAGGCCGTTGCCAATTGGTCGTTTTTCGCTTACGTGATGCCCCTCATGTCGGAACAAAAACTCACTCTAGATCACCTGCGCTGCCCAGGATACAAGTCCGCAGTCGTGGTTCGGGCTGATACCTCGTGCACCACATGTCCCGCCTGGATCTCAGAGCTCGCTGCAGTTGCAGAAGCAATCAACCAGGCAAACGGAGCGATTGTGGGTATCTGGACCTTGGATTCCCAATCCTATGATACACATCAGGCGTTTATCGCATTTAAAGACGCCGGTCTCATACCAAACTACGTATCTGGCACCCATACGACGCCACCCCAGCAGTGTTTTGATGCTGAACCTGTGTATCCGTTTACAGCCGTAATCGATCTCTACACCGCACAGATGGTGGGCAAGGCCGACCAATTGGGGTCTGAGTTGTCTGTGGAGGAGATCTTGAACCTGGTAGAACAGCTGAATATTTAACGGTTTTTTCAGGAGTGTCCCTAGTGCTCTGTCCAGTTTACAATGCTGGGTAAAAGACCTCCCCCTTTGGCAAAGGGGGTTGGGGGGATTTCGTCTTTTCCCCTGGCATTGCGAGGTGACAAAATCCCCCTCCCCCCCTTTTTCAAGG
>JAAUYD010050588.1_pt1 | contig 31080 bp, 26 predicted proteins | sample 7278101 | NCBI WGS metagenome assembly JAAUYD01 (sample SAMN14350128, study PRJNA611818) | marine sediment metagenome | isolation source: surface marine sediment (0.6m) | place: French Polynesia: Moorea | collected 2018-08
CAATCACTTCCACTCCTCAGTCACATACTGCTAGTATGCTCCTTCGTCTTGTAAGCGCCTGAAATCACTTCTGCCTGCGCTGGCTCGGTCCGAATTTGAAGACAGGCCCTAGGCTGGGCCACACACTAAACATGAAATCTGGGTCAGAGTTTAAAAGGTTACTTTTTGTGACTAATCTACTCAAGCACTCGGCGATCCTTTGTGAAATAATAGGCGTTATCGATAGTCGGTTGGGCCGGGCCCAGCACGTGATGATAATGCAGGGTCGACGTCATCCTCGTCCTCTGTTCCGAATTGGAAGGTCACGGTCAGTCCGATAAGGTGGATGAATGCTTCGTAGGTTCCCTCTGGCCCTTCCTGTCCAGTGGTCGCTTCAGAGGGCATTAACCAGCAGAGCATGTACCCCAGATCTGCTTTGAACCAATCGTATCGATACCCAGCACCAACGGAGAAATCGAGCCGATCGGCATCGGGGATGTCCGGCGCGAGGGTCTCCTTGGGAGCGGGGTTGCTATCGTAAATAATGCCGCCGCGAATTTTGAAGCCTTTGACCGGCAGGGTGTAGTCCGCGCTCAGGCGAAATGTGGCCACGTCTTTCCAGTCTTTCTCTCTTACTTGCGCATCACCGTTCTTCAAAACAATCCTGAGCTCCTCGAAAACAGACCAGAGGGTGTAGTTCATATCGAATCCCAGGATCAGGTTCTCGGTCGGTGCGTACATCAACCCCAAGGTAAAAATATCCGGGAGTGTGGCATCAAGATCCGCTCCTTGATCGTATGCCATTTGGCTGAACTCTTCTGATGCCACAGTGAAATCTGCCTTGCCGCCGGCTGATATATTAATCCTGCTCCTGTATGCAAAGGCCGTGTGCAGCACGTTCGGCAGGATGCGAAAGAGGATACCCGCATTCACCCCATATCCCCAGGCGCTACCACCAAAACGCAGCGTGCCACCGGTCACCTCGGGCAGGCCGTACTTAAAATCCAGCGTGGCGCGAAGCACGTTAAACCCACCGGCAATGCTCAACCTGTTCTGCCAAATTTGAAACGAAACGCTGGGGTTTATGAGAACTGTTTGTAGGTCGGACTTGATACTGGATTCTCGACCCACCCAATCCTCTGGCCAGGCAATGACCATGCCCCACGGGAAGCTTACACCGATGCCAGCATGCAGCCAGTCCACGATTTCAGAAGTTCCAAATATCATGGGAATAGGGAGTAATGTAGACTCGGAATCCACATTGGGGCTGCCATCTGCGGGATCGAATTTGACCGCGCCCGTGGCGAGAATAGCGCCTGTTTGAACGCGATATCCGGGCATAAAGGACATGGCTGCAGGGTTGAACCAGACTGCAGAAGGTTCATCGACGTAAGCTGAATAGGCAGAGCCCTTAGCCACGGACTCTGCACTTGTTTCATAGATAAGGAAACCAGCGGCCCGCGTGCTGTTCGTACTGACCGACCACGCCAGCGCGAGCAGCGCTGCCAACCCTGTGATCCGCGATTTTTGTAAACGCATAGGCACTCCTTTCTTCAAAAAGTTCGGCCTTTCTGTCGCAGTTACTTCTTTTGCGTTGGATTTGGATAGACAAAGGCGTAGACAAACGCGATGTCTTCCCGCTGCATGTCGTTTGTCATTGAACCGAGGTCTGGATTGTCCAAAAGCTCGGCCAGAGTGAGCCGAGCGGATTCGGCTTCCTGGGCTTCGGCGTCGCTGATTAAGGGGACAAGCGTATGCCCTTGGGCGTCAACCAGAGGGCCCCGCGAGCGCAGCAGGGCTGAGAGCGGCGATGGTACGAGCGGTCTGCCACTCGTGTCCGCAATAGAATTCCTTAAAACAACGCCATAGAGATCACCCTCATCGAGTGGAAGGGTCGCGGTCAGGACTATCCTGCTGCTGTCAACAGAGGGAGTGAACAACGGCAAGCCACCGAGAAAGTTACCCGCTTCTAACTCGGTTAGGTTCAAAAGCAGCACTGAGCCCGAGGGGTTCAACAGGCCGTGAGCGGTCAGGGTGGTCGGATCGATGGCGCCTTTTACAGGAAGGGCGATGATGTTGTTCTCCTGTTCCACAATCGGCACCATTCCCAGGTCGGGATTGAGCTCGACCACCGGGTTGCTGTGGGTTCTAAACGACCAGATCACGGCCACCGCTTCTTTTGTCCATCCGAAAAGATCGACCAGATCCCAAAGCCCTGAGTCCGCATAGCCCTGCCGGATCTTTTCGAGTAGAAAGAGATACTCTTTTGCGAGTTCTGGGGTATCCGGGTACATTCCAGCTGCCAGTTCAAAATAGTGGCAAGTATCGTCGAGTGCTTCGACAGAAGCAGCATCGCACGTGAGGGATTCATCCTTTTTTAGCAAAGAAAATATGATTGAGGAGATCATGCGCAGGCCCCCTTGGGCCTGGATGCCATTATCGTACCCCTGCACAGCAAAGACATAATCCGTGCCGATATCCCACCCATTGCGCGCTTCAACCACCAATTCATTGGCCGCGGGGTCGAACCTTACCTCTACTGTGTCTGGCATGAGCGGCTGCCCCTGACTGCCTGCAGCGATAAGGGTCGCGTTTGGGGGGGAGAGGGTCACCGTAGCCATATCGATTGGGTCTGACGATGGGGCTGATGCCGGGATCACAGTTGGCCACCCGTCTAGGCTTTCCAAGTATTGAAAGAATTCGCATTCGGCAGCTGGCATGCCGTCAGGGGGCAGGTTCAGACAATCCAGCGGCACGTCGATGCCAAACGTGCCAAAATCGATACGCCCGGTCTGGGGATTGATAAGCAGGCTGGTTGGCATCGGGATTCTTCCGCTTTCCTGGTCAAATGCCATCGTGGCAAATTGGGGCATGGGATCCTGGTCGATATCCGGTGTGCACGTTACCGCCCATGTGAGCGCCAGCCCCATGACGATTAGCAGCGGGAAACACCGCAACAGGGACGCGAGCGTTTCTCTTCTCAACTTTCCGTGTTTCATAGGCCTCCTCACTTTTTTGGAAATGACGGCTTGCCCAGACGATATCTGACAATGCACATTTTAAATTTGTAACAATAGTTTCATCTTATCGAGATAAAATGAAATTACAATAGAAAAGAAACGACGCAGGTAAATTAGGCTGGGCTGCACACAGGGCAGGAGGGGTCTGGCTGGACCAGAATGGTGCGTTGGGATTCCCGGTCCAGGTCGATAACCACCAGGTTGGGCAGCACGGGTTTTCCCACCAAGAACTTGAGGGCCCGCATCACTTCCAGAGAGGCAATGGTGGCGACCGTGCAGGCGAGGATGCCGTGGTCAGCTGTGGTGGGCATGGATCCTTTGGGCGGTTCAGGCCCCAGGGCGCACATCAGGCAGGGACCGCCGGGTAGAATGGGCAGGGACATGCCAGACATGGCCAGCACGCCTCCGAATATCCAGGGAATGCCTGCGCGAACACAGGTGCGGTTGATGAGGTAGCGGGTTTCAAAATTGTCTGTGCCGTCAAGGACGATGTCGACGCCGCTGAGCAGGTCACTGGCGTTTTGATCATCGAGCATTGTTTCGCGGGGATCGATCGCTACTTCCGAGTTGGCCCGCGAGAGTTTGTCGGCAGCTGCCTGTACTTTGGGGGTGTTTTTCTTGACGTCAGACTCGTCGATCAGACACTGGCGTTGGATATTGGAGAGTTCTGGCACATCAGGATCGATGAGGCGAATCGAGCCAATACCCGCGCGCACCAATTGATCGGCAATGGCACACCCCAGGGCACCGACGCCCACGAGCGCGACGCGCCCCTTGCGGATGCGCTGCTGACCCGTTCGGCCGATGCCAGTGACGCGTATCTGGCGATTGTAACGGGGTTCGCTCATGACCTAGCGGGCACTAGTATAAACTCCCCCTTTGACAAAGGGGGGAGGGGGGATTTCGTCAATATCCCCGCAGTATCAAAAATCCCCCTAACCCCCTTTGTCAAAGGGGGAACCAGCGGTCTGTACTCGAGTATGTACGGCTGACGAGGCACTTATTCGTTCGCCTCCAGGAAGCGGGCTGCTTCGATGGCAGCCATACACCCGGTGCCCGCAGCCGTGACTGCCTGGCGAAAGATCGCATCTTGTACATCCCCAGCGGCAAAGACCCCTGGCACGCTGGTCTGGGTGGTGCCTGGTTTGGTGATGAGGTACCCGCTAGCGTCCGTATCGAGCTGGCCGCCTAAAAATTCCGTATTGGGTCGGTGACCAATAGCGATAAATATACCGTCGATGGGCATGTCCTCTGCTTCGTCGTTGCGGGGATCCTTGAGCCGCATGCCAGTGACGCCCGTATCGTCCCCGATCACCTCGTCTAGGGTGCGGAACCACAAGGGTTTTATTTTGGGGTTTTTAAGTAGGCGCTGGGCCATGATATTCGACGCGCGCAGGGCGTCTCTGCGGTGCACGAGCAACACCTCGGTGGCGTGGTTGGTCAGATAAATGGCCTCTTCAGCTGCGGTATCCCCGCCCCCAACCACGGCCACGCGCTTTCCCCTAAAGAAAAACCCATCGCACGTGGCGCAGGCAGATACGCCGCGTCCCTGGAAGTGCTGTTCCGAAGGCAGTCCCAACCATTTGGCTTCGGCCCCAGTGGCGATAACAAAGGTCTTTGCGTGCAGGGTCCGGTCTGAAATATTGATGCGAAAGGGCCGAGACGACAGATCTACGCTCGTCACCGCGTCGGTGATAATTTCCGTTCCCACCCGCTCGGCTTGGGCGCGCATTTGGCCCATGAGCTCCGGCCCTGGCAGGGGCTCTGCAAATCCAGGGTAGTTTTCGATGTCCGTGGTGATCATCAGCTGGCCGCCAGGCGCCAATCCCTCGAGCAAAATCGGTCGATGGCCGGCCCGTGCCGCGTAAATCCCTGCCGTGTATCCTGCCGGTCCTGCGCCCGCAACGATGATGTCTGCGCTATCTCGATTGTCCATGCTCCATCCTCCATAGGAAAAACCCCGTGTTGTTGATATAAATGTTACCGATACTTGCGATCAAATGACCGATTTCTCCCCCTACCCAAAGGTTAAAATGTCTGGCGGAGCTCTAGCATGATGATGTGCCGGTCGTAGTCGTAAAAATTAACACCTGGCACCTCGGTCATGCCCATGCCTTCAATAAAGTAGTCTATCTTAGATATTCGGCGATGGTACTCATATGTCAACGCAGCTGCAGCCCGTTTCCAAAGGGCCACATCGAGCCCAGTGCTGAGCTCCCATTCAAAATCCCCGCGGGAGATGTCCAAGTACTCTTTTCTGGTAATGTTTTTTCCCGTGACGATTGCCGCAACTTCTGCCTGCTCCCATTGAGGCAAAAAGGAATTGTCCGCATTGCCCCGTGAGTTCATGTACCAGTTGTAGGCGATCTCGCCTCCCCAAAGGCACGTTACCCGCGGCGCAGGTGTCTTTAGCCGGGCTTCAATCCTGGCTCTGGAAACGAGGCGGTCGTATTTTACGATGTCGGCGTCGTGATACGTGCGATCGTACCGTCCGCCCAAGAGAATCTTGAGGCGCAGGGCCCGGTCGAGCAGCATCCGCGTGTTGACGAGCCGCAGGCGAAACCGGGCAGCACTGCGATTGCTATCGATATGGTTGGGCCGCAGCTCTGCCTTGAGGCGCGCCTCATAGGTGGTGTCTCTGTCCACTGCCATGGCCCACCAGACCTTTGTCGCAACCGACCATGCGCTCAGCCCAAACCCCGATGGTTCGTACCCACTGTTCTTTCTTTTGGGCATGTCGTCGAGGAATTGGGTTTCGCCGTCGATCCCCACGAGGAGCTGGTGTTCCCAATTACCCATCCACGTACGATGGAGATACGCAACCTGGTGGAGGAGCAGGGTCGTGTTAAAGTCCCCGGGTTCAAACTCGGTCTGCTCATCCCCGGTATTGTCTTCACCGCCGATTTCGGTCCAGTTCTGCTCCCGGTAGGCAGTCAGGGAGGCGCGAAGGCCGTGGGCATAGCTACCCATGCTGTAGATCTGGTCCGCGCGAAATACGCTCTGCAGCACGCTCGGGCTATCTGTGTCTACGTCGTCCAAAAAGGCAGAGGACGGGTGGGTATTAAGGCCCAGGGAGGCGAGGACTTGGCCTGAGAACCCGTCCCGCCTGGGAAACGCACTTTGCCCCTTGAGTCGGTTGAGAGCAGCAGTGCGCCACGTCAGATCCGGGCCGGCTGCCGCGATTCTGAGCAGGATTACCGCCATAGCAGACGCACCCTGTTCGATATTGACGAGCGCCAGGTAATAGTCGCATCGCTGGGCCAGGTCGGGCAAGAGACCAGACCTGGCCATAGAGAAGTGCTCGGCCGCTAGCTCGTAGCTGCCACTTTTAAATTGCGCATACCCCATATAGTAGTGCAGCAGTGCTTTGTTCGATTCGGACTGGGCCAGGGAAATGGCCGCGGCCAGGTGTTCGATGGCCCAGGTATAGTCCTTTTTTCTCAGGAGCAACATGGCCAAGGCGTATCGCGCCGGCAAGTGGTCTGGGGCCAGCATCACTGCGGATCCCAGGGCACGTTTTTCGTCCTTTTCGTTCTTTTTTGCCTTTGCCAGCGATGCCCAGGCCACGCACGCCTCAGCCACCGCATCTTGAGCCATGCAGGCGTTCTTAAACAGCTGATATGCTTCTTCGATATCGCCTTTTTCTCGCGCGGCAAGGCCCAGGTTGTAGTGAATAACCCCGTCCCCCACGTCCCCTTTGGCAGGCTGGACTGCAGCTATCCATCCCATGCAAAGGACAATCCCAATACCGATAATGTTGTGTCTCATTGGACCCATTCCTCAGTTCACGGGATTCTAACCCCGCAACCCGCAGGAGATCAAACATTACCGCTGGTGAGGGACGGAGGAAGGGGAATTATTAGAAAAGACTAAAGAATCCCTGGACGCCGAGATACCCGATGGGCATGCTGAATGCAAAAGCAACCGGATTATCCCCAAGGCCGAATCCAAAATTGAATCGGGTGCCCAAATCTATGGCTACGTGCTGGTTCAGAGCAAACAGCAAGCCCACGGGCACTGAGATGACCATGGTGTTTATCTTTTGGCTGATTGTCGTGCCGTCATCATCAAAATCGTAGATGAGGAAATCCATGCCCCACAGCAGGCCCGCATACAGGTGAAACGCCCCGAATTGCATGAGGAAATACTTGGCGCCGATGTCGAAAAAGAAGTTCTTTTCTTCAAAGGGATAGGCGTCGCCGAAATTGACCGAGAACCCGATATCGGCGATCAGCTCCAAGTTGTCCATAATGAAGTACCCGGCCATCGGGGCGAATGTAAATACACCGCCGCCGCCGCCTTCGATATCATCGTCATCGTATTTTACCGCGTCGATCTGAAGGGCTATCGTGCCGCCGGCCTGCATGGTGCCTTTTCCCAGCATCAGCCCGTCAGCATGGCCGATGCTCAGTTCACCGCCTTCGTCATCTTCGTCTTCGTAATCTTCTTCTTCCTCATCCGCTTCATCGGAATATTCATCATACTCATCATCCATGCCTTCGGCTTCGCCTTCACTTTCAGCTTCTGCTTCCCCGAATTCGTCGCCGTCTTCGAAATCATCCTGGGCCGAGGCTTGTGTGGGGCGGCCGAAAATCAACGCGAACATACCGATAAACGCGACAATGCTGATTTTTTTGTACGCCATATCCTTTTCTCCTTTTTCTTTTGTCCAACGATGCTTCCCGAGCATACACGATGCTAAAACATTTTTCACTATTCTAGAAAAAAGAGGCCCACCAACCCACAATTAGGGCCCTTTGGCTCTTAGCACAGCTATTGCAGCTGCCTCCCGAACCTGGGCCGCTTCGTGGGCCATTAGCTTTAAAATTTCTTGAATTGATGTCTCATCCCCAAGAACAGCGAGCAGGTCCCGCGCCTCAGCTGATTTGGAGATGCCGCTGTCTTTGATCCGACCCAGGTGCTTGACGACCCGGGGCCTGAGCCGCGCATCTCGTAACAGGGACCTGGCCGCGAGCAGGACAACCGCGGGCGCTTCGTCAGACAAGGCGCGCGCCATGATCTCCTTGCGATTGGTTACACGGGCCCGGTCGAGGTGTAACAGCCCTGTCGCCCTTATGCCGGGCCGGTCGTCTGATAGTGCCAAAAGGAGTCGCTCTTGGCCAGATGCCCAGCCCTGACGCGCCAACTCAGCTGCCGCGACAATGGTCATTTCATCCATGGGACCTGTCATTTGTTCCTCGAGGATGGCTGTCGCAACTGAATCCTCGAGGTTCCCCAGCCCCTCCAGGGCGGCCAAGCGCACGCCTAAGTTCTCGTCCGTCATGGCGGCTTTAAGCGCGAAAAGAGCCTGCTTGCCAAGGGCTTTGCCAGACCTCGCGGCAACCTGCCGGACGATCGGTGCCGGATCCAGGCGGAGGATGTCTCGAAGCAGGGCCGGCACAGTCTTGGCGTTCCGCAGCCCCACGAGCCCCTTGGCCGCCCAGTAGCGCACGCGCTGATCCGGATCCATTACGAGGCGGTTCAAATCTGCCTCGTTCAGCGTGAGATACCCCGCTCGGGTTGCCATTGCCCGTACATCAGCGTATGCACTATCGAGATAGGCCTGAAGCGCGGCTGCATTGGGCCGGCGAGGTGGCCATAGGGCGATTGCAGCAAGATGTGGGGCAGCGCTGCCGGCTTCGGCTTGACCGGCGAGTCGATGGAGCGCCCGCTTTCCCGGGGCACCGGCCGAGGCAAGGGTGTCGATGAGGGATCCTGGATTGTCCGCTGACGGCACAGCGCGTTCGAGGATGAGCGCAGCGAGCTCTTTTTGCATCCCCGGGTCATCTGCTACCTGGGCCAGGGCCTGGTCGTACTGACCAGCATCGAGATGACGGTTGAGATGTTCGATGTTCGGCGCACAGCCAATCCCGACGAGAGCGACCCAAACGGCAAGGACGCCAATGGGGCATCGACGGCTTGCGGGTGATTGATTTGCCAGCAGGGTCATTCGGTGCAACAGTATAGAAAAAATGAGCGCGACGCTATCAAATGACCTCAAAAAAACCATCGGCGCCGATCGCCTGCTCGGCCGCGGCAGTCAGATGCTCGGCTTGGCATGTGTGGCCTATGCCCGTGGTCATCGCGCGGGATCCGGCGACTGGCATGTGCTTTCGCGCAACATCGTCGTTGCTGCAGAAGAGATCCTGTCCGGCCTGGAGCAAAAGCCGAATCCCGAGCTTTTAGAAGCGGTGATCCAGGCCGCCCTATCCCTAGAACCGGCAACTGCGCCGCCGTCTTGGGCAGCCCCACTAGTGGACAATCCATACAGGATCGACCGTATCGGCGCTGCAATGGATATGGGAGAAGTGATTTCCACAATCCCGTCAATAGGTAGTACAGCCGTGACCGACCGCGAGAGAGGACTCGCAGCCCTGGCCGTTGGATTCTGCCGTAAAATCGACAGCCTACAGGCACTCACCCGGTCATTTCCAGCAACAGACCGCCGCACAACAGAACGGTTGGCCAGCCTGGCCCAGGTCGTGGTGCGCCGCGGCGTGCCGTCGAGAATACGCGCCGAAATTAGGCGATTGCTCGAACAGGACACTGCCGATGGGTAGCATTATCAAAGCGCGGGACGTTCATCAGGAACGCCGTCCGATCTCTCCAGAAGCGATACGGGCTGCAGACGAGCTAATCGCCGCGCGGCGTGCAGCTTCGAGGATGATACAAGAAGCAAAAGACGATATCATCGATCTCGCGGTTCACCTGGCCGAACGCATTGTCGGCCAAGCCATCGAACGGGATCCCACCATACTGAACCAGCGCTACGCCGAGCACTTGGACCGGGCCCGCGACTTGGGACCTGCCGTGGTGACCGTACATCCCATGGACCGGGTTGTATCTGACATCGCCGCACAGGCGGCCCAGGCCGGGTTTGAGGTTCGGGAAGATGCATCTGTGGGCCGGGGTGGGTGCTGCATCAGCACTGGAGACGCCGAGGTCAACGCAACAATGCCAGTGGCGCTCGCCGCGTTTAAGAAAGCATTGAAAGGACCCGCCATTGGCTGAGCGCCGAAAACCCATTATCAACATCGCCCTGTTCTTCGCGACCCTGGTCACCACGTGGTTTGCCGGGCTCATGGGCGCCACCTTTGAAGAAGCTCTGAAAAACGGGGCCATGTACATGGGGTCCATCATGGCCATCCTGCTTAGCCACGAGATGGGTCATTATGTCATGGCCCGCCGCAACAATGTGCCCGCGTCCTTGCCCTATTTTCTGCCCGTTCCCATCGGTCCTATCGGTACGTTCGGTGCCGTGATTGTCATGCGCGGTCGCATTCGGTCCCGCAACGCGCTCATGGAAATCGGGGCCGCAGGCCCCTTGGCAGGGGTGGTTGTGGCCATTCCGATCTTATTGTACGGCCTGGCCCATTCCCCGCTCATGCCACTTCCAGAGCCAGGTACCCTCACGCCAGATACCCCGATTATGCTAGAGGGCCAATCCCTCCTGTACATGGGCCTCAAGCGCATTGCCGTTGGATCTATTCCAACTGGGTACGATGTAAACCTGCACCCCATGGCATGGGCTGGATGGGTGGGCTTGCTCGTGACGATGCTCAATCTGTTTCCCATTGGCCAGCTCGACGGCGGCCATATCCTCTATGCCCTCTCGAGCGACGCCCATCCGCGCATATCAAAGATCTTTTTCTTGAGCCTGTTCTTTATCGGTGCGAGCGTTTCAGTGTATGGGCTCTATACCGGGCTTCAATTGGAACTCGAACAAGAGGCCCTGTTTTCCAGGGTTTTTACGGGATCGCCCTGGGTATTCATGGGACTGCTGATGCTTTTTTTCTTTGGTCGCAACAAGGGCCGGGGGTTTGTTCATCCACCGGTGGACGACCCATCCCTGTCGCCCATCCACCGGCGCATCGGCATTGCCTGTCTCATCCTATTCGCGGTCACCTTCATGCCCATCCCGCTTCAGATCCTGGTCTAGTAGTTCGACACAGTTACAAGATCGGGTCGAACTACTAATACCCCTTGGTCAATTTTCTTCTCTTGCATCCAGCAGGTACTTTCTGAGCTGCTGTTCTCCACGCATCACGTATAATACATACACCACATCATTATCTTCGACTCTGTAAAAGATGCGACATGGCGCAACGACGACTTCGCGATAGGATGTCCCTTCAAGTTCAGAAGGACGCCTGCCGGAGCGTGGATGTGCTTCAAGTCTCTCGATTTTTTTGAATACGTTCTTTACGAGTTTTTTTGCAGCAAGTGGTTTATCGAGGGCGATATATTCCGCAATCTCCTCAAGGTCTTGTAGAGCCGGCTCCGTCCAGATTAGACGAGCCACTTCTTCATGCTCCGTTTGGCTTCAGCATGTTCATAAACCCTCTTTTCCAAAATAGCCCTTTCACCCCTGGCTATTCCCTCGAGGATTTGCATCCTGTTCAGCATCATTTCAAAGGCTTCTGCGTCCACCAAGTACGCAGATGGTTTTCCGTGCTCGGTGATGAGAACCGTCTCCTTGGTTTCCCGTAGCTCAGCGAGTATTTTGGTCGCCTGCCGTTTCAGTGTGGTTACGATTTCTGTCTTCATATTGTGATACTATAGTATCACTCTGCGAGGCGTCAAGTGAGAAAGCGGCGAGTGGCGTGCTAACCCACTGTTAATATTTTATTTTGCATCCAACGGGTCTATATGAAGGAATAGTCTACAGCTAAGGGCTGTTTATTCCTTGGCAGTATCAATAGAAGGCAGCGTGATGAATACCCGGCCACATGCACCCGGCCCTGGCAATGAGGGCCGATCTCGGCTTAAATGGGCCACCGCTGCTCTCACAGCGTTCCTTTGCCACGTCATTGCGGTGGGATGTGCATACGTCTTTGTTCAACTGAACCGCAGCGACATCAGACAGCGCCCTTTGCTCAGGGTCGATCTGCTGCCAGCGCCCCGGTTACAACAATCCAAAGATGCCCAGCCCAGGGCCCTGCCCCACAAACAGCAGATGCCAAAACAACAGCCGCGCAAGCGCCCGAGCTCGCGGCCACCGCTAAGGCGCCCCGAATCCCTGCCGGTCGATGTGGATCAAAATGAGACGGCTTTGGAACCGTCCCCAAAGGAACCTAAAAAATCAGCTGATCTAGAAAAGTTAGACATTAATATTCGCCCGGATATCTTAAATAACATTGCGTTGAGGGACCCCAGAATTCGAAGGAAGCGACAGGTCCCTCAAATCGGCCCGTTTGCCAGAAAACGAGGACCCACAAAACACAACCTTCCGCCGGATTTAAAACACGAAGACATTCGTAAGTTCATAGAAGTCACCTGGCAGCCGGATTTTAGTCAGATCAAAGACGAGGGCATTGCAAAGGTATCGCCGGCCTGGATCAAGCGGGGGCTTCGTCAGTGGACAAAAAACTATCAGGAGCAGATCAAAGCATGGGGCAGACCAGATACAAAGGTTAAGGATTTCAACGATATCAGCGGGCCAGTCCCCTTTCCCGATTACTCGAAGAGCGCGGTGTCTGTCGAAATAGACATTGAACCACTCAGGGACGGCACATGGGCCGCCTCAATTGCCAAGCCCTCTGGCCACCCGTTTTTCGACGCCCATACACTCGCCGCCGTCAAAGAGATAGCGCGTCTATTTCCCCCCTGGGAAGCGGGCTATGGCCATGCCCTGCGGTACCGCATGGACGCGAATTTCATTATTATACCACCGCGCATATCCACCCTATTCGGCCTATCCTGCTCGTTTCCTTTTTGTACACCCGAAGAGTACAAAAAACTTGAAGTCTATCACTGGTTCAAAAAGCTGATCCAAAATCACGTATACTTTGAAGGGCTTATCCCACCCCCACCCCTTGAAGACGCCGGCGTTCCCGAACCTGGTTCTGTCCCATCCGCCAGCGTCGAGCCGTGACTGGGTTACGCAAACTTTTCTGAACCACCAATTTTCAGAATGAATGTCAACAACTCTGTTTGCACAACTATTGTGCAAAGAAAGTTTCGATAACTCTGTTTGCACAACTGAAAAGAGCGGTCCCTTTCTCACAAGCTGCATTTTTTTAACCGAAACTACAGGACTGGCTTGCTGAAATTCCCCCTTTGTCAAAGAGGGAGGAATACGCCACATTCCTTGGTTTATGCCAATGGGTTTTCACGGGTATGAATAGATATTTTATGCGCGTTTTGATAGAAAAGCTCTATGGATCCAGCACAACCGAGGAAGATGGTCGACGGCGATGCCCCTGCGGATAGCTGCGAGGCCGACGGACTTAACTTTGTGCATCGCTATGCGATTCCACTGGCGCGGCGTATCAGCTCTCCGCAAGCCGGTCAGGCCCTGACCATCGGTATCTATGGCTCGTGGGGGTCGGGAAAAACGAGCTTGATGAACATGGTCCGCCGCCTGGTCAACGAGGAGGATATCGTTCCGGGATTCAAGCCCGAGAAGAAGTGTCTCACGGTCAACTTCACCGCCTGGAAGTACGATGAAGAGGACTCCCTATGGCGTGCTCTCGTGCGCACAGTGCTGGAGCAGATCCTACACGAAGACCGATCCGGAATGTTGGACGATAAGCTCAGGAAAGAAATCAACATCATAAGACAGCGCCTCTACGGCCCAGTCAAGGAGACCCAACGCAAGCTTCGCATCGATTGGGCACGCCTCGCAGGCGCCCTTTTCAGCCTCGGTTCCGTTGGCAGTGCAATCTTTGCTCGCTCGGCTGACATATCTCTCGACGTCCCGGTGCAAGCACTGCTCGCCTCGACGACCGTCGCAGGCCTGTCCCTGACCGTTTTGGGGAAGACCCTGCTCGGTATTAAGGATCGCTCCTCTGAAACGAGCGTTGGCGAGGCACTTCACGAAGCAGGGGCAGATATCATCGGCGCGTTCAAGGTGGTCGAGGAAGTGCTATTCACGCACCAGTGCATTGAGTTCATCGAACAGTTTACCGAGCAGTTCCAGAAAATAGTTGACCGCTATATTCCCGGGAAAACACTGGTGGTCTTCATCGACGATCTCGACCGCTGCATGCCTGAGAAGGCAGTACGGGTCCTGGAGGGGCTAAAGCTGTTCCTCGGCGTCAAAAACACCATCTTCGTGCTGGGAGTGGACGTGCCAGTGCTGGCCCGGGGCATCGAGATTCACTACGCTGCTCAGGGCTACCGCGGCATCGGCACAGACAAGGAAACTGAACCGTTCATCAACGGCATTCGGTACTTGGAGAAGGTCGTCCAGCTCCCATTTCACATTCCCACTATCGACGTTAGGGAGATGAACCGATCCGAGATGATCAAAGACCTGCGATCAGACGACGATGCCGACTGGCTAGAGATCGGCATCCGGGGATTCAACGCCAATCCACGGGCGGTGAAGCGCTTCGCCCAGATCTACCGCCACCGCGCAGAGGTCATCCATGCTACTGATCCCGAGGTTCTCACCGGCAAAGAACGCCACTTGGCAAAACTACTGGTGCTCCAGGAGCATCATCGCTGGAACGCACTGATAGACGTCATCGTCAAGTACACCGACCCCCGCCTGGGATCGATGCTCGATGGGCCACTGCCGTTGCTGGAGCGCGTTGCCAACGACCCTGAGCAGCGAGATGAGTTATTGAGCGGAGGCGAGGCCGCCGCCGCGATCGCACAGTTCGCGTATGATCGCGATCTGCTTAAATTTATCAGCTCTCCGCCTGCGTTCGGAGGGGAGGACCCGGTCAATCCACTGCCCTTGATTCACTTAGGCGGCGGTCGTCTGGGCGAGACAGATGTGCCATCCGAAGCGTTGAGTCTGACGGAAATCATTCGGGATCTCTCTGGCCCGGATCCGCTGGTACGCAGCAGGGCCCAGGCCAATTTTCTGGAACTGGATCACATATCGAGACGCGGGGTGTTCAAGCGCATCTTCGAACAGTTCAACCAGTGGACAGAAACCGCTACGCCTGATGCTACGGGCATGCCCTACGCCGTGGCGTCACTGCAGAAGCTTCAGACCCTGGATATTGTTCCCGAGCTCGAACAGATTCTCCGCGAGCGCAAGGCAACGCTGGCCAGGACGGTCGAACGATTGGGAAGCAAGGGGATTGGGGGTAAACAATCCAGTAAAGGGTTGGTAGATCTCCTTGCCACCGTTGATGGGGACAATGAAGCGGCCATAGAAGGCAGAGACCTTACGGTCGACATTCCAGGCTATGTATCTGATACGCCGGTATCCTCGCAAGACGATGTGCTGGGATTTAGGGGCTACGCCGTGGCTCTGGCCAAAGTAATCGATGAAGCTACCTTGCCGTTCCATGTCGGTGTGTTCGGACGCTGGGGCAGCGGGAAGAGCTCTTTTTTGAGCATTCTGCGAGAGGAACTGATGAAAAAGCCGGGAACCCACTCGGCCTGGTTCAATCCTTTCCAATACGGGGACGTTCAATCTATTGAGTGGATGTCAAAAGGGCTGGCCGAGGCCGTCCCTGGGATGGATAAAGTGCTCCGACGTCTCGACGGTGTCGCGGATAATGCCCCGGAAACAATGCTACAGAGAATGACGGCCCTTCGAGAGAACGTCGAGCATCATCTAACATCGGTGCTGGCATCTGGTGGGCGGCTCGCCGTGTTCATCGACGACCTCGACCGCTGCACGCCGGAACGCAATATCGATACGCTGCAAACACTACAATCGCTCCTGCGCGTCAAGGGCGTCGTTGCAGTGGTGGCAGCCGATCGGCAGATCCTCGAAAGTGCCGTAGGCGCCTACTACAAGGAGCGCTCGGACCTGAGATCAGACGCTTTCCTCGATAGGATCTTCGACCTGTCCTTTGAGATACCCGAGCAGACGACCGAGGCAACGGTTTCGATGACACGGGCGTTACTCTCAGAGACGCAAGACGATCTCGCAGCCGCCGTTTCCGACTTGTCGCGCTTTCTGGAACCAAATCCCCGGGCCGTCAAGCGGTTCGTCAATACGCTACGACTTCGCCAGGCGCTGGCAGAGCAGAGAGATATCCCCGAATTAACGCCCCAGCTCCTGGCCCAACTACTGCTGGTAGAAAATCGCTGGCCAGCCATGTTCGACAGGCTTGAGGTCTTTTACGACCTCTGGGTGGCGATCTCAACGGGCGATCGGGATCGAAGTGACGAGCTGCTCCAAAAGTTGGAAAAAGAGGGACGCGTCCTAGACCTCGATGAGCTCGTGGCATTCATGGAGCAGCAACCCCCACCGGATCGGAACGCGATACTAAACAGTCAACAATTCGTCGGCAAAGAACCACAAAAGCGGTAGTTCTTTGCTGTCAGAGCACTGTGAGGAGTCGATAGAGATGAAAATGAAGAAGATCTGTATCGTAGGGGCATCTGGGAAGCTCGGGCAGTACATGGTGCAGCACGCGCTGGATCGGGGTTTGGAGGTAGTCGGCGTGTGTCGAGAGCGCAGTGTGGGCAAACTGGATCGGTTCAAGGGACGCATGGCGGTGATTCCCGGAGCGACGGACGACAGAGCAGTCATCGAACAGGCGGTCAAAGGATGTGACGGGGTGCTCACCGTGCTGGTCCCTTGGGGGGTTCACCAGTACGCGTCTGGAACAGCTCAGGCGGTTCTGGACCATGCGCCTCCCAGTGCACGCCTCGTATTTTCCTGTGGCTGGCATATTACAAAGGACGGCCAAGATGTTTACACCTGGAAGCTCAAAGCGTTTGTAAAGGTCTTTGGCTGGCTGGCTCGGGCAGCTCGTTTAGTGGAACTCGACGACCAGGTGGAAGCGTGCCGGCGGATATTTGCCAGCAATGCCCAATGGACGGTCGTGCGCGGGAGCGACCTCGAAGAGGGGGAGAGTCAGGGCCTGCCCGTGTGGAGCAGGCACGTCGGTGACCCCATCCTCAAGAGCAACATGACGCGCCGCGTGGACTTTGCCCTGTTCATGGTGGAAGCCCTTGAGAATGACGAGCTCATCCACGAGGCACCGGCAATTGTCGGCTGCCAAACCCCGTCAGCGCTTGCATTTAGGACTGGGAGCCCATGATGAATATCGGTAAACGGTCCCTCGCGCTAAAAATCACCGCCCCTGTTTTGCTGCTCGGCATTGCATTGGGGTTTTATAAGACAGAGCTGGCATTGCTTTCGGGCGGGCTGGGTACTGTGATCCAGGTGACCCGAAGCGCATCACTGCTGGTGCTCCTCGCGCTGCTGCTGAACAGCTACGTGGCCTTTCAGCTCTATACAAAGATTTTCATCGGGCTCGTGCTCGGCGTTGTTGCAGGGGTCTTTTTTGGATCCGATATTGGAGAAATGAAGCCAGTGGGGGATGCATTCATCCGATTGATCAGCCTTATCGTCGTGCCACTCGTCTTTGTGTCCCTGGTCGTGGGTACTGCCAGCGTCAACGATGTGAGAAAGCTCGGCCGTATCGGAGGCAAGACAGTGGCGTACTACCTCGCAACCACCTCGGTGGCCATTGTCATTGGTCTCGTTCTGGCCAATAGCGTTGCACCGGGAACGGGACTCAGCCCAGACACCCGCGAGGCGCTGCTCGCCAGCTACGAAGACGAGGCGGGCCACAGTATTGCCAAAGCCGAAGAAAAACCTAGTGTTGCAGATACACTTCTCAACATTATCCCAGAGAATCCCGTCCGATCCATGGCCGAGGGCAAGATGCTACAGATCATCTTTTTCGCCCTGGTGCTCGGCGTGGCATTTACCCTCATCCCAAATGAGCGAGCAGCGCCGGTGATCGCCGTCTTTGACGGTCTGAACGACGCCATGATTTGCATTGTCAATATTGCAATGGCAGTGGCGCCTTACGGTGTATTTGCCCTCATTGCAGCAATCGTGGGCCAGTACGGGGTCGGTATTCTCGAGACATTGATAAAGTACAGCGCAGTGGTGGCCATGGGGCTGCTGATCCACGCGACGGTTATCTATCCAACCGCTTTAAAGATTTTTACCAAGATCAGCATATGCGACTTCTTTCGCGGTATCCGACCGGCCCAGCTCATTGCCTTTTCCTCCAGTTCCAGCTCGGCGACCCTGCCGGTGACCATGAAAAGCGCAGAGGAAAACCTCGGCGTATCCCCCAAGGTCGCCAGCTTTGTGCTGCCCCTCGGTGCGACCATCAACATGGACGGCACCGCGCTTTATCAGGGAGTTGCGGCTGTATTCATCGCTCAGGTCTATGGACTCGACCTCGGCATTGGCGATCAATTAACGGTTTTGCTCACCGCCACGCTGGCGTCCATCGGCGCTGCTGGGGTGCCTGGCGTGGGTATGATTACGTTGGCCCTAGTGCTCAAGTCCATACAAATCCCGCTGGAGGGAATCGCCCTCATCCTGGGGGTGGACCGAATTTTGGATATGTGCCGAACTGCGGTAAATGTTACTGGAGATGCCTCTGCCGCCGTTATCATCGCAGCGAGCGAAGGTGAGCTAAAAACCTAGACTTCAACGACGCGTTAAGTGTTGAGATGTTGAATTTGAAACTCGATAACCCCGCCGTAGGCTCGGCGTAGGCGGGCCATGTCATTCATACGCGTCGGGTTGAGACCAAGCTTCGCTAGTATGTCTTAGGGCTGTACCATCTGCGCTTGTTCAATCGCTTCTTCGATGTGGGACCCCCAGTCAATGGCGGCCTCTGCTGCGCGTATGTATTTTAGCTTGGCCCGGGTCTCGGGGTGTTTGGGCACGAACAGGGAGCAGCAATCGTCGTGAGGTGCAATGGAGATGTCGTAGGTGCCGATCTTTTTAGCCAGGGCAATGGCCTCGGCCTTGTCATATCCTATCAGCGGTCTCAAAATCGGCAGATCAGCTGCGTCTTCGATGGCAGCTAAATTGGCCAGGGTTTGACTGGCCACCTGCCCCAGGCTCTCCCCAGTGATGAGCGTGTGGATGCCCCTCTGGTGCGCAATGGCCCCGGCAATGCGCATCATGGCCCGGCGATAGAGCAGTACCAGATACTTGGCCTCGGCATGGTCTCTCAACAGCTCTTGAATGCGGGCAAACGGCACTACAAAGAGGGGCAACTCTTTTTGGCGCTGTGCCAAAACGGTTGCGAGACGCACGACCTTATCCCTGGCACCGTCACCAGTGTAGGGAAATGAGTGAAAATAAACTGCGCTGAGGGCAAGTCCCCGCTTTTGCATCAAGTGCCCGGCCACAGGGGAATCAATACCGCCAGACAGCAATAGCAGACCGCGTCCAGAGACCCCCACGGGGAGGCCTCCTGGGCCGGGCTGTCCAGATGACCATACAAAGGCCCAGTCCAGCCCAACCTCAATGCCGATCTCCAGATCATGGGACTCCAGATCCACGCGCAACCCGGTCGCCTGAACCACTGCTGCACCCACGATGCGATTTAAATCCCCTGAAGTCTTTGCAAAGCCCTTGTCGGATCGCCGCGCTGAAATGCGAAACGTCTTTGCACGCGATGCACGCGCCTGCGCCATCTTGACCGCGGTCTGGGTCATCGCCTCAAGTGTCTTGTCACAGAAAACTGCTGGCGAGCAGGAGGCAATGCCAAATACCTCCCCCAAGCGATGCATGAGACGCTCGTCATCTGCGCCGAGGACAAACATTCGCCCGTGCTTGCGATGCACAACCACGTCATCGCGCTGAGCCACAGCCCAGCGAACGTTTCGCTCCAGGATATCCTCGAACAGATACCGATTCTTACCCTTTAAAAAAAGCTCGCCAAAACGCAGCACAACCCCTGGTCCGGTATATCCATTCATCCAATTAAGAGATCCTCATTTTTAAAGCCGCTGCAATAGCAAGGGACATCAAACATCATTTAGATAGATGATTTTAGCCATACCGTAATATAATTACATCAGCAGACTTTGTCCGATGCTCGGTATTTGCCGTGCGGAATCGGTAAAAAGAGGAGTTTCTATGATCCGAGTGTCTTTTTTTGCTGCATTGTACAAAATTGCCATTTTTGTCTTTTTACTATCTTCTATCGCTTGTGGCAGTTCCTCCCGGGACCAGAACGGTTCTGGGGACAGCGATGGCGATTCGGATAATGACTCCGATGGAGATAGCGATACAGATACGGACGCCGACAGCGATACAGATGCTGATACTGATACCGATACGGACAGCGATAGCGACACTGATACGGACACTGATACCGATACGGACAGCGACACTGACTCAGACAGCGATACAGATACGGACACGGACACAGAGGGCGAGGGTTGCGGCTATCAAGGAGAAGGCAGCGTCCTCATGGTCGCTCCGACCATTGAAATCTGCTTGCCAAAGGTGGTCTGTACCTCTGAAACCTGCCCGCCTGGTATGGGCACGTGTGTGGACGGCCGATGCGTTTTTGCAGACGGCTATGACGGACTTAAAACCTTGCCGAGCGCCTGGGCCACCCATTACTGCGACCTGACCACAGCTGCCTGCCACGGGGTGACCCAATTCAACTATCCAGAGGAAACCGCTGCCATGATCTCAGCTAAATTGGGGTATCCGCTATGCGCTGCTGCCGGCCCAGGAGATACAACATGCATTGGCATTGTGGCGTCCTCACCCATGGTCGTGGGCAATAGCCAGGAGGCCGTTGATCCGGAAACAGGTCAACAGGTCGCCCTTTGGGGATTGGGTATGACCGAGGCCACCGGCGGGTGCTATGAGGTCACGGGCCCGGGTGGCACAGCCGTGGTCGCTGTGACAGATCGCTGTGGCGGGTACTGCAGTTGCAACGGGTCTGGCGTGCAGGAATGCGCTCCTTGCGTCAATGCACCAGATATGAAACCCAATTGCGGATGCGTGGGCGCGGCACCACCGGTTTGGGACGACTGTTGCGGACCGTCCCACGCCGGGTGTGGCATGGCTACGGACAGCGCTTGCGACTGGTGTGCTTCAAATAACCATCCCCATTTTGACCTCGATACCCATTCGTTTGAGTGGGTCTGTGGCAATGAGGCCATACAGGGCAGCTGTGAACTATCCGCTGTTCGCTATGTCGATTGCATAGAAGCCAATCCCGACTGGCCACCAGGCGGTGGGGTGTGTTTGGCAGAGGACGGCATGTTTGACTGCAACGGGGTGTCACCCGGACCTGAACAACCCCTGGTACCCGACTCCAATTGCTGCTGCAACTGGGGGCTCACCTACGACCCGGCTCAAGAAAAGTGTGTGTGACCCGAGGCGCTTAAGTGGACACGCGAGCCCGCCTTGTGAAGGGAATGAGAAAGAGATTGCCCGCGAGCCTGCCCGCAACCACGGCAATGGCCGCGGCAGTCGCGCCGATAACGTCGACACCTTCAATCGTAACCAACAATGCCCCGATGAGAATACATACTTCCACCGCGGTCGCCCAAATCACCGGCATTGTTCGGGCGCTATTAACGAGGACAGCGCGCTGAAACGAAAGCATCACTTCGAGAAACGGTGAGATCACCAGCAGCTGGGTGGGAAAAAGGGCCAAGTGGGTGAGCGATGGCGCAATGCCCGCGACATGTTGATACCAGTAGCCCGCACCAGGGGTTACCGCAAGGGCGCAGAGACATGCCGACGTAGCGATACCGACGAGCACTGCAAATCTGCGCAGTGCAGCGTAGTGCTCGTTCTTCTCGCCCAACAGCGCGATCCCCACTTCTTGGTACGAGAGCCCCAAGCTTCTAAAGAGGAATGTCAACGCGTTCACAACCGGCAGGACAGCCAGAGATTCCAGAGGCAACCGGCTATTGCCTACGAAAAACGCGATCACAGGGTGAACCGCCAACGCCAGGATGGATGTGAGGGCAAGGGGCGAATAAAATCTCGTGATTCCCAGGTGGGTCAACGGGGCGTCACTGGGGGTGGATAGGTTTCGGGTCTCCCTGAGCTTTCTGATCGCCCCTGCAGCCAGACATCGCGTTGTAATTGCCTCCATAGTAACGGCTGCCGAAGCAGCAGTAGCAGCCACGTATGCGCCGTGCAAATTGGAGTATTGCTTTAGTGCAACAGCCGTGGAGGCCATGGTCGTTATCCGAACAACCGTCCCATAAGCCACCCGGCGTGTCTGATCATTTCGGATGAGTAGCCCTTGGAGAAATCGCCGATATCCAATCGCCCCGGGCCAGGGCAGGAGAATGATGAGCGCACCCGAGGTGAGCGCTGCAACATTAGACGGTAGACCGATAAGGGAGCTCGCGATGATGTCAAAAATTGGTGTAAACACAATCAGTGCCATCGTTAACGTCAGCGATAGATTTAAAAAATATGTATAGTTTCTTAACTTCTTGAACGACACCCAGTCCTTAACAAGAGCCGTTGACGCGCTCAGGATCATGATAATGGGCGCTTCGATGAGAATGGCCAGGGCCAAGGCCACCCCCCAGGCAGCCAGGTTGATTTTGGGTTCGTCGAGTCGGGCAACGACCGCGGTGAGAAAGGGCCATTCAGCTGCCATCATTAGCCAGGTCGCTGCGAGGGGGGCCCAAAATAGAAAAATTCTCTTTCGGGTAATGGGTTTTGGTATCGCTTCCGGCATCCCGCGGCGCACAGTAGCAGGCAATTGGTAAAAGGCAAGCAAATGCGCCATAGACTATCCCACGGCGCGCGGTGATGCTTCAAAAAACTCAACAACACGGTATCGATTGTTTGATGATTTTCTGCTAAGTATGGCACCATGATAAGCACGGGTTACGCGACTAGAATATGGAAATTCTTAAGGACGTATGCATTGGCAGTTGCTATTTTGCTCGCGTTTGCAACAGCGATGTTTGAAGTTTACGTTACCGGTGTCGGGCCCGTTCCCCAGCAACCGCCAGAAGGATATACTATCGAGCGGACCCAGACGACCCTGCAGTGGAACCGGGGCACGCGCGATGCGCCGATTGAGCTCCAGGTAGCCATGGACGACCCAACCTTTGGAACGCTTTTTTTAAAGCGGGATGTTAAGGGGAAAACACACCTCATTAAAAATCTAGAAAACGGTCACATTTACTATTGGCGTCTTGTTCAGGACGAACAGTCGAGCCCGGTAGCGACATTTAAGACATCTGCTTATGCCGTTAAATTCTAATCACAAAACCGCGCCTGGATTACCCCGCCGAAATAGAACTGCGCGGCGAACCCGGCTCATGTGGTGGCTAAAGGAGTACGCACACCTTGGATTACCGGCGCTGGCCAGCGTGCTCACGTTGAGCTCGACGTGGATCCTGTTAGGACCGGTCCTAAATCGCTCCGGTGACAACATCTACCACCTGCTCAACGAGTTCGCTATCGCCCATGCCATTGCAGCGGGAGACAATCCGCTCGGTCCTGTCGGCATGGAGTTTGGCCAGCCCCTGTTGAGGTTCTATCAGTCTCTGTTCTATCTCTACAACGTGGGGATGCATTTTCTGACCGGGGTCAGTCTTAAGTTCTTGCACAATGTCCCGATCGTGGTCTGTTTTGCCCTCTCCCCGTTTTCCTACTTTTACTTTCTTAGAAAACTCGGCCTCAATCGATGGGCCGCTGCCATCGGTGCGTTTGTCTCCCAAATATCGATTGCGGCATTTGGCAATTCCTTTGAGGCATACCACCAGGCCGGTATCGTGACGCAATCGATGGGAGGGCTGTTCTTCCCCTGGTTTATGGGCCATTTCATCGGCATGTTGCGCGGTGAGAATCGGGCGTCCACAACCGCACTCTTGTTTGCCCTTGCCTTTCTATCCCACGCCATCATGTCAGTCTTCGCTGTTTTTAGCGGCGCGCTCTATGTTGCCGTTACGCCCATTAAAATCCGCGCTGCCACCAAAAAATTAACTGTTTTCGGGCTCTTGGGGTGTGCCCTCGTTGCCTTTTGGGTCTTTCCTTTCCTAGCACATACCTATGAGAAGCGCCCCGTGCCAGACTCGATTATTCGCGGTGCCGGGGTCCATTGGTTCACCAGCGTTTCAAAAAGCGAGCTGGCCATGGTACTCACCACTGGGCGGCTATTTGACGATCCCCCAAGAAAAAATAAGGACCGGGACAGCAACGACAAGCTGATGGACCGCATCAGCATTATCGGGACCCTGAAACCGAGACCGCCTGTCTTATCGGTCATGATTGGCCTTGGGGTGCTCGTCTCTCTGCTCCAATTCCGCCGGCTTTCACGGCGCTTTCTATTGGCTGGGTTCTTCTTTTCCCTGATGCTGTTTGCCGGGCCCGATGATTTCAGGTGGCTCAGACACCTGCCGTTTATGAAGCAAATCCAGACATTTCGGTGCATCTACCTCGCTGAATTCTTTGCTTTTGGTCTGGTGGGTGTGGGCCTCGATACCTCGTTTCGATTTCTAGGCAAGTACATGGGCACTCGCAAGCGATTCTTGCGACACCCGTTCTTTGCGCTTCGCGCGATCCTGGCCATTGGGCTTTTTGGATGGGTGGGTACTGAGATTGTATTGCTCGGACAGACCCACCTTGTCATCCGCAAGCAGGACAACCTCAACGCCATGGCCGACGCGATGAGCACGCTCGACAATCGGGGCTATCCCTTCAGAATGGCAGCGATTTACGATGGGCGTTACAAGATACGGCACGCGTGGTTTTCGGTCCATGGATACCAGCCCTACTGCACCCATTGGAAAGGAACCGGCCCCTCGTCCGCCATGCACTTGTGCGGTGCCTTAGGAGGCGCTGCAAAGCACAGCGATCTGCATGCGCTCGCCGGCGCCCGCTTCTACTCTGGCCACAAGAGAAAGATAAGCAATATCTTCGAGAAGAAGGACGGGGATAAGGATCCCGTGATGACCCGTATTGCCAACGGCAAGGACCGCAATGGTAGGTCCAATTCGTGGCATTATCTGCTCGATAACGGCCGCCACCGATTCCTTCGGTTCCTGGTTGGGCGACCATTGCCGGTGGTTTGCAACCACGCCCAGTGGGTTTGGCTCGCCAAGTCGTGGACCAGGCGATATCGCTCGTGGCTGTGGGAAGAGACAACGCCGATCTTCATGCGGGTTCGGGCTGGGGAATTCGAAAAAAGTGGGCTGATGGATGCAGCCGACGCCGTGGTGTATCTCGACCATTCAAAGCTCGATATGGATCGGCAGGCACTCGATCGGTTTGTCGCTGCAGGGGGAACCCTGATTTCTCCAGTGCCGATCCCAAACGTGGAGACCGTGGATCCCAAATCTGAAAAAACCCTCTGGGATGTTCTGCCCGCGAGCATGCAGCGCCCTCCTGAAGCAAAGGGAGAAAAGATACATCGGGAAGAGCAGGATCCCGGGTTTGAAAACGCTTGGGTGGAACGACAAAAAAGCCCAACGCGGAGATTTCAGAAATTTGTCTTTAATGTGGATGTGCTCGAGCCAATGATAGCTGTGCTCCCCATGGAAACAGTACCGGGTTGGCACGCCGCTCTAGATGGCAAGCCCCTGCCCGCGTTTGCCACCGGACCGGATCTCCTGGGCGTGCACCTCCCCAAGGGCGCCCATCAGTTGGTTTTCTATTGGGAGATGCCGAGGTGGCACAAGCTTACGGTTTGGATATCCCTGTTGGCGCTTGCTATTGTGATCGGTATTTGGATGAAACGGGGTCTGTCCCTGATGTCATTTATTGGGCGCACGCGACAGCGGGGCATAAGGCCCCACACTACCTAAAAGCACTTTGCCGAATCGATGAGTATGGTTACCGGCCCATTGTTCACCGCGCTCACCTCCATCATCGCACCGAACCGGCCGCTACTGCAGGGCACATTAAAAGACTTCAAGGCGGCAATAAAGCGCTCATAAATGCGCACCGCTGCCTCAGGGGCCATGGCCGAGGCAAACGAAGGCCGGCGCCCGCGTCTTACGTCTCCAAAAAGCGTGAACTGGCTGATCACGAGTGCGCTGCCGCCCATATCGACGATCGAGCGATTCATGGCGCCTGTATCATCTGGAAAAATCCGCAGCCCAGCCACCTTCTCGGCCAGATAGGCCACGTCTTTTTCCGAATCGGTCTTTCCGACCCCGAGATAGACGAGCAACCCAGGGCCGATACGACCTACTTCAGCATCGTCGACAGTTACGTGCGCCCCATCGACCCGCTGCACCACAGCTCTCATTGGAACAAGCGGAGCTGCTTTTTAAGGGACTGGATGACCTCGAAGTACTCTTTTCGGGAGTAGGGCTCGTTGAGGATGTGGAAATCCTTTCGCACCAGGCCCACGCAGCCAAAGCAGTAGTTACACTCGGACATGTCATTGCAAAACACCAAGAAAGCCGAGCTCGTGCACGACGTGCAGTCGATAGCATTGGCCGTGTGATGGCACATATTGCAGCGCACGCAATGGGTCAGATGGCTGGAGAGCGAGCAGTCGATGCAGTGGTTGCATTTGTAGCATCCCTTGCATCCCCTGCAAAAAACACAGCTGGTACACCGTTCGCAGTTCGCGAGCTGGTAGCTGCCGGTGTTGGCAACGTCAGCGGCAAATGAATGTTGCAGTTCTTTGAGGCGGTGTTCAAATGTCTTGGCGTCCATCTAGCTCACCTGGCCTCCGGCGAGCTTAGCGAGATGGGCGAAGTTGACGTATTGGCCAAGGCCCACCGCCTCGGCTTCGCTGGTCGCGTTTTGAACGGTTACGGTGACGAGGATGCGATTTTGTACCAGTATCATCACTTCACTGGTGTTGTTTCCCTTTTCGAACTTTTGGGTCCCAGGGTGGGTACCGAAATCAACAGGTCCCAAGCGCTCTTTTGAGGAATCGACCCGCACGGTCCGGGCCATGTTAAAGGGCATGGCCAACATGGGATTCATGGTTGTATCGACGATTTGAACTTTGGCGCGCAAGTTTCCCTGTTTGAGTCTGCAATTGGCCCGAGAGATAGAGATGCCCATGATACTGGCACTTTCTCCCTCCACCTGACCATCCAGAGCCCACCCTGGCGCATTTGTGGGCAGGGCTTGGGACAATGCTTCCCAAGGCACATTGGTCGCGGTACCGGGTTGTACAGGGGCTTGCCCGGGCTGGCCTGCGGCCTGTCCCATCAGGCCTTTGAGTGCGGCCATGGGATCCTGGGCGGGTTGGGCAGGCGCGGTGGGTTGTACCGGCTGGCCCGCCTGGGCCTGTGGCGATGGCACTGCTGGCTGTGGTGCATACGCTTGTGGCGGCTGAGCAACGGGTTGACCTTGTTGCGCAGGGGCAGTATCAGAAGATGAGCTGCAACCAAGTCCCACTTGGCAGGCAATGCCAGCCAAAAAAAGTACAAGTGGCACGCGAAAATAACCCGACATGTGGCCCTCCTTCTTTGGGTAACCCAGAGCCTACCACTGGCGTATGCTTTGGTAAACCAGTAACCCTGGCAAAGGGCACGGAAGTATGTCAAACCTATTATATTGAGGGTCGACATAATTAATTGTCTATATATTGCCGCCATTGAAGGGGGGAGAGACAAACAGTGCTTAGGGTAGAGGTGACTTCATAGGCGATGGAGGAGAAAGTCGATACTACTGACGCCACGCATCCCAGTGCACAAGGTGCACAGGATCAGGACTTACCACAAGGCTGGAAAGCTGAATTGCATTTTAGCGCCTTAAGGGACGTTACCCAGGTCACGTTGAACCAAAAAAAAGACGCTGTCGACCAGGTGCTGGGGGTGGTACTCAAAACCCATTTCCATGGCCACGAGGCGCGCATAGCGCTTAAAAAAACTGAAGAACATCTCAAAGAGATGATCGAAAAAGCTGTCGAAGTTTCCATGTCCAACGAGATGGTTTACCGCGAGTTTTCAGACTTTACCGCCAAAGCAACTGACATTGAAAACATTCTTTTCGCAAACTGGGAGATCACCGGTCAGATCAAGGTCCTCGCGCTTAACGCGGGCATCCAATCAGCCAAAGCAGGGGAAGAGGGGTCAGGATTCGGGGTTGTGGCCAGAGAACTGCGAACCATGGCCACCGGGGCTGAAAGAAATCTCAATGATATTAGAGAATTGGCTGACTATCTCACGACCCAGGCCAAGCAGAGCACAGAGACAATCGGCCGAAATTCAGAGGTCTTGAACACCCAGATGGATGCGCTTGGCGCGATAGAGGAGCGGGTAACGAGAATTTCTGACCACATGACAGAGGTCCTCAAGGAGATCCAACACGCCATCGCCGCTATTAAAAGTCAGCGTTCAGGGATCGAAGTGCTGGAGAGGAAAATGCCATCCACCCCTTCCGATAGCAGCGATCATGACAGCAAAAAAATGAGAGCGTTATTAAAGACCGCGATACAGCCATCCACTGCCGAGTTCAATCGGAGAACCGATATGGCCATTCAGTCCATTGCAAGCGCCCGCACCACCACCGATCAAATTCTGAAACATGCCCAAAAAACCGAACAGCAGCTGGATCGGTACAGACAAGAGTTTGTCGAAGTTGTGATGTCGACCGATATGACCCAATTTGAATTCACGGACTTTGCAACAAAAGCCACGAGCATAGAAGATATTTTATCTGTCAATCAGGACACTGCCGGATACACTCAGGTGTTGACCACCAATGCGAACATTCAGGCTGCCAAAATCGTCGACCCTAAGCGGGGCCCTAGGTTCCGGCTTGTGGCGCGGGAGATGAGGAAGATGAACCGCCGCACTGCCGACAGCCTAAAGGACCTCTATCGCATGGCTGATTACCTCAGGGTTCTCGCCAGGCAGAGTGCAGAATCCATCGCGCTGAATTCACACCTGGTACATGCCCAGATGGACCTCATCGAGGAGACCATGACCGCCATTTCCCAAGCTACGAGGAATTTGGAAGACGTCGCAAGCAACATCGCAGATATCCACAGCGGTATTGCCGAGTAAGGGCATCCTGCAGGCTGCTATCTCACTGAATCGTCATAATAGGAAATATAAAAACGAGCGGTCAGCTCGCTATTCTCTGTAAGAAATCATGTGGAATGGGAGGATGAAGGTTAGCGAGGCGCGATATTCCCCTTAATCAAAACACATTTGTGGTGTAGGCGATGATGACGCCGTCGGGGTCTAATGTGAATTCGTAGATATTGTTTCCTATCGTTATTTTTGTGATCTGCCCCACGTCATTTCGCTCTAGCCAGGCGTGAGTGATTGTATATGTCGCGTGATTGTATGGGGTGGTTACGCCGTGGGTGTCGTACATGACGACTTTGTTCATGCCGCAGGACATAATGTCTAGATAGGTCACCACCTCGTTCAGGTTTTCCTTTAGCTCGGGTATCTCATCGGCCACACCGCGACGCCATCGGTCAATGGCGCCCACCAGACGGGCTTCGGAATGGGCGATGTGTTGTTCTGCCTGGAAGGCCATGGCATAATCTCGGTTTCCCAAGAAGTACGGAGCCGTGTATGACATCGTGGACAGTGCGTTCCAAGCCGACCCCGGACCGGTCTCCCAATAGGCATTCCATGCGGCCCCCCATTCTTCTTCCACCCCGTTCCAGAACCCCTCGGCTTGGAAATGCGCCTGGGTGGCGTCCCAATCAACCCAATCATCTTCGCCGGCGATGACATCCGGTCCAGCAGCGCGAACGATCCGGCGCCAATGCCGCTTTTTTAGGTCCTGATTGCCGATGCTATCGAGATAACCATTCAGGGTATGGCCCATGTCTTTCCCCATCGTAATGGAGAAGGTATCCCCTTTTTGGGCGTCTGTGCCAAAGACCCCTTGGGCGGCCGTGGCCAGATCTTCGGGCCATATATCCACGTCTTCGCCCTCGCCATATCCAATGGTGTTGGTGGCGCCGGTGAATGTATACACCCGGCCCCCTACGTCGTCCCCGTAGTAATAATTAAGGGTGAGCGTTGTGTGGGGAAACAGGATGCCCGGGTAAAAGCCCATGAAATCGCGGATCGACTCGAGCTGGCCTGCTGTTGCGCGCTGGTTGTCGCCCACGTGGAGCCCGGTGTTGAGAAATATGTCGCGCCGTAGGCCTGCGAGGCCGACCGCGTCTGCTGTGCTCTCCCGGTGGGTTGGCGTATCAGGTCGCAGTTGGTGCATGAAGATCAGGTTTTGTCCGGCAATGCTGGGCACGTGGTGGAAGCTGTTCGTGTCGAGTGGGGTATTCATCTGTAAAAAAAAGTAGTTACCCACATGGGCGGCCATTTGATCGAACAGCGCTTGCCTGTTAGCAGGATGGGACATGAAATATTGGCGATAGATCTCCCATTCCAGATTTTTGACCTCGTTCAACAGTGCCTGGCTGTCGGCTTCGAGGGCGACGCCTAAATCAGTGGGGTTGGCATCGTAAATGGCTTCCAGATCTGCCAGGACATCGGGCAGTCCCCGGTTGGATCCGTAGGCCAGAAATAGCTGCCGGTCGTCTGCGCCGTGACCGCCTGAAATGAGGTCGTAGATGCCGTCCCCATTGAAGTCGGCGAAATCAACGATCGGTCCATTTGTGAGCGGCTTCACGTCCACATGCGCACCGGTCGTGTCGATGATGACCAGGTTTTGGTTTGGACCACCCAATACGCCGGTCCAATCCGGGTTTAGCCAGTACTTGATATAGCCCCAGTTGATACCCCGGACATAGTCCAGCACACCATCCCGGCTAAGGTCGATCAGGCGGGGGTATAGGTTGTATGCCCCGCCATCGATGACAGTGTATTGCTCGGGGTCGTATCGGGGATCCGTGGCTGTGCCCACATTGTAATAAAGGTGTAGTTGGCTTTGATCAGTGCCGGTGATCAGATCGGGCAAGCCGTCCCTGTTCACGTCCCCGAGGTCAAAGCGCCAATCATTGGGTTGGAAATTAGAGCCATTGGCATTCTGGACAGTAAAAAGCGTGAGGTAAACCGGTGTGCTGCCTGCTGGTGCAGTATTGGGGTAAACGCGCATAAGATAATAACCACCCGTACTATAGTAATACACCACTACCAGGTCCTCGACCCCGTCACCGGTCATGTCTGCAAGGGCAATCCCCGTGCTGTCCGAATATGTATTGAGATTATTGCCGTTCATTTGCACGGCACCAGCAGAGCTAAACGTGGGTACCTCGGCAGTCCCCTCGTTGAGATAGATATAGATGCAGCAGTTGTTCGCCAAAAGCAGCAGATCCGTGTCGCCGTCACCGTCCCAATCAGTCGCTCGCGGGACCCTGGTACTACCGTGGGTCAGGTCATCAACAGCGGTATGCCAATCCTCGAACCACAGGTTCCACGGATGGGCTTGTGGGCCTATGATGTCGAGGGTCACCTGTCCTGTGCCGAATCCGTCATTGCCGTCAGTGACGATGACCTCGAA
>JAAUYD010146143.1_pt1 | contig 31063 bp, 26 predicted proteins | sample 7278101 | NCBI WGS metagenome assembly JAAUYD01 (sample SAMN14350128, study PRJNA611818) | marine sediment metagenome | isolation source: surface marine sediment (0.6m) | place: French Polynesia: Moorea | collected 2018-08
GAACCAGGAAGACAAGAACCCGGGCGTCAACGCGTACTACGCCAACCTGGTCCACAACGACCTCAACGACAACAGCGGCCGGGTGCGCTGTCGCGAGCTCCTCACGCAGAATCTCCGGAACTTCGGCCGGACCCAGAGCTACACCGAGGCCGAGGCCGACGCGAAGATGTCGCGGCGCTTCCTCTCGATCAACCTGGCCAAGCCGATGGAGACGGTGGAGCAGAACCCCTTCGTGCTCTGCGCCTGGCCGTCCTTCGCCGACCAGCCCTACATCACCAACTACCGCGTCTACGACGACCGGGTCGGCGAGACCACCCGCTTCACCTACCGGCCCTCCCACGAGTGGTACTGGGTTCCGCAGCAGGGCCCGACCGAGGTGTCGATGCTCAAGTGCTACGACTCCGTCACCGACGGCTCGGTCTCACGCTGGTCGTTCCACACCGCCGCCATCGATCACACGGCGCCCGAGAACGCGCGCTGTCGCAAGAACGTGGTCGTGCGCTCCTTCGTCTTCTTCTGATCGGGGCGGCCTGCGCCGCGTGGCTACCCTTCCAAGGGAACGTCGGATGGAGTCCTAGAGTGACCACGCGAGAGGTTGGGCGGGTCCTGATCGTCGAGGATGACGAGGCGCTGCGGCAGACCCTCGAACGCGCGCTCCGCGAGCGCTTCGAGAACGTCTCGACGGCCGCGTCGGTGGCGGCGGCGCTCGAGGCGATCGAGACGGCCCCTCCGGACCTGCTGCTGATGGACGTGGAGCTGCCCGACGGAAGCGCCGTCGACGTCATGCGCGCAGCCGTGAAGGGCGATGCCATGCCCCTGGCCGTGGCCATGAGCGGAAACGCCACGCCCACCCAGTCCTTCGAGCTGGCCCAGCTCGGCGTGCGGACCTACCTGGCCAAGCCGCTCACCCTCTCGGCCCTGGAGCGCGCCATCGACGAGGTGCTGTCGCAGCCTCCGGAGCTCGGCCCCCACGTGCGCGCCGCCGTGGGGCAGAAGCCCATCCACGAGGTGGAGTCCGAGGTGCGCGACACGATGCTGCGCGAGGCCCTGGGGCAGAGCGGGGGCAACCGGCGCGGTGCCGCGCGGCTGCTCCAGGTGTCGCGCCAGCTCATCCAGCACATGCTGCGTCGCCAGGATCCGAGCTGACGGCCGTACCCGCGGACCTCAGCCGGAGCGCGGACTCCAGCGAGACCGCGGATCCCATCGACGAGCGCGGAGAGGCGGCGATCGAGGCCGCCGTCGAGGCGACCCTCGCGCGCTCCACGACCCAGCTCGAGCGCATCATCGCCTGGGGGCGTCTCTTCGTGGGCGCCCTGGCGCTCCTGCGCTCGGCGGTGGTGTGGCGACGGGTGGGCTTCGAGCCCGAGCACGTGATGGGATCGCTCGCCGCCTTCGCCCTCGCCGCGGCGTTCTCGGCCATCGCCCTCGTCGTCCTCCGTCGTCGCGAGGCGGGGCCCGGGTTCCTGGCCGCTTCGGTGGCGGCCGACACGTTGGCCTGTGGGCTCGCGCTCTCGACCAATACGCTGTGGCCCCAGTGGGATCACCCGGGGCTGCTCTTCATGCCGGACCTGGGTGCGCTGATCCTCGTGGTCGGAGCCTCGGCGCTGCGGCTGTCGGCCGCGGTGAGCGCCTTCGGGGCCGTCCTGGCGGGCGCGGTGCTGGCCGCCCTGGTCGGCCTCGAGGCCATGCGCGAGCCGCTCACGCCCGCGGCCATCCAGAACCTGACGGGCATCGCGGCGCTGATCTTCGGCGTCGGCGTGGTGGCGGGGGTGGTCGCGTCCCGCACCCGCCGACTGGTGCGCGAGGGTGCGCTGCGCGCGATCGACGCCGAGCGCGTCGTGGGCAATCTCGACTGGCTGCTCCGCAACCACCACGACCTGCGCTCGCGGCTCTCGGGAGCCGGGCTCAACGCGGACCTCCTGGTGCGGACGCTCCCGGCCGACGGGGCGCGCCTCGAGCGCCGGCTCCACGCCGAGGCCCGGGCGCTGCGCAGCGATCTGGACGCCGTGAACGATCGCATCGCCGAGGCGAAGCGTCGCTCCCACGGCGAGCTGCTGGCCCAGAAGCGCCCCGAGCCCGCCGACCCGGTGGCCGTCACCGAAGGCGTCGTCTCGCTCTCGCGCTCCCTCGTCGAGGACCGGACCCTCGCCCTCGAGAGTCCGGTGGCGCTTCCGGCCGTACGCGTGGCGGGCGGTGCCGAGGGGCTGCACCACGCCGTCGCCCAGCTCCTGCAGCTCGCGAGCCCCGGGGCGCGCCACGTGAGCGTGCGCCTGCGAGTCGATGGCGCGGGTCGGATCGAGATCGAGGCCTCCGGGGACCCGCCCCCGGGCCCCGTGCCCGAGGCGGTCGGCGACCGCGCGGGCGTAGAACGGATCGCTCTCGCGAGCGGCGGGGCGCTCACCACGACCGAGTCCGGAGGGCTTCGGCTCTCGCTCCCCACCGCCGGCGGGGCGGCCGGGGCGACCCAGCCGCTCACTCAGCAGGCGCGCGACGCGATCGCCTCCCTCGCCGAACGCACCCGCGCGCGGGCCGAGCGACAGGTGGCGGGCTGGCGTTTCGTCCTGGCACTGCTCTCGATCGGCCGGTCCATCTGGGTGTGGCAGGAGGCGGGCTTCGGCCTCGACTCGCCGCCTCTGCGCTTCGCCCTCGGGCTGCTCGCGATCACCGGCGCGTTCGGCGTCTTCGTGGCGTGGCGGGCGAGAGAGCGAGCGAGCCTCTCGCTGCTGCTCGTCTCCACGGTGCTCGACGCGCTGCTCTGCACCGGCGCCCTGCTGACCAACGTCGTGTGGCCCGAGCCCGACTACCAGGGAATCCTGTTCATGCCCGAGCTGTGCGCGCTGGCGGTGCCCATCATGGTGAGCACCCTGCGCGTCTCGTTGCCGCTCACGATCCTCTCGCTCTTCCTCTGCGCTCTGGGTCTCGTCGGGATCGTCGGCCTCGACCTGTTCCTCCTCGGCGAACGGTCGGAGCGGGTCTTCGAGCACCTGTCCGCACTCATGGCCTTCCAGGTGGGGATGGCGATCATCGCCGGAGTGTCGGTCGTGCGAGGGCGCAGCCTCGTGGAGCAGAGCGCACGCCGCGGCCTCGCGGCCCAGCGCGCCGGGCGCAACCTCGTGCAGGTGCTGGACCAGCAGCGCGACGCGCGTGGCCGCCTGGGCCGCGCGCGCGAGCGTTCGGGCCGGATCGTCGCGAGCCTCTCTCGCGCGTCGCGCCGCGCGCCCGAGGCGCTGGCCACCGCAGAGCGGCTGCGCACCGACCTCGACACCGTGCAGGACGCCCTCTCGGAGCTCGAGCTGCGCTCGTATCCGGAGCTGCTCGCGCGCGAGGAGCCGCTCCCGACCTCGGTGGAGGAGGCGCTCGGCGCGACCGTCGGCGAGCTCGCCGCGCGCTATCCCGCCGTGCGCTTCGCGGCCGACGGCTCGGTTCGCGGCGTGCGGGTCCGGGTCGTCGGCGGCCGGGACGGGCTCCTGCACGTGATGCAGAACCTGCTCGTGAACGCCTGCGAGGGGGATGGGCGCGTCGGCGCGCGCAACGTGCGGCTCGGTGTCGCGCTCGGGGACGAGGAGGGTGCCCAGGGCGCGGCCGTGCTGGTCGTGTGCGACGACGGCCCGGGCTTCCCCGCCGGTGCGCACGGCATGGCGACGGGCCCCCTCGCCACGACCAAGGCCGAGGGCTCGGGGCTCGGGCTCGAGCTGGTGCGGCGCCTGGTCGCGAGCAGCGGCGGCTCGCTCTCCCTCGGCGCCTCGCCCGAAGGCGGGGCGGAGGTGCGCGTCAGCCTTCCCTCGGCCTGACCGTCCCACCCTTCCCGACGCCGAGCGCGCTCTCGATCGCCGCGTCCAGTCGCGACGCCGTCAGCGGATGGGCGACGGTGCCAGTCGCCCCGGGAAGGGCCGCGGCGGGCCCCTCGTTCACGAGCGCGACCACGGTGGGAGCGGGGGAGAGCTCGGCGAGGGCGCCGGGGAGGGCTCCGCCCAGCGAGTCGGCGGCCACCAACACGAGTCCCGGGCGGAAGTGCCGCAGGGTCTCGAGCGCGGCCTCGGGCGCGCAGCTCACGACGGCTCCGCCGCGCGCGCGGAGCGTACGCTCGAGGGTCCCGCGCAACGATGCGTCGGGCTCGATCACGAGGATGCGTGAGCTCTCGTTCGCCACGCACCGAGGATCCCGCAAACCAGGCGTGCGGGAAGGGCAAGAATGCTTGCCCTTCCCATCAAGGACGGGCTAGACGATCTCGAGCTTCTCGCGCAGGAAGGAGCGGCTCCGCTCGATCAGCTGCTTGGCGCGATCGTCGGGGGCGACCCGATCGAAGCCGTGCACTGCGCCCTCCACGATGTGGAGCTCGTGCGGGGCGTCGACGGCCTGCAGACGCTCCGCGTAGCTCGTCGCCTGCGCGTGGGGGACGAGGAAGTCGCGCGTGCCCTGGAGGATGAGGGTCGGGGGCAGGTCGGCGTGGACGTTCTCGATGGGCGACGCGCGACGCCAGCGCTCGGCGTCGTCGTCTGGACCCGCGCCGACGAAGGCCTGCACCGAACGGCTCGCACCCATCTTGCTCTCGACCCGGTGCATCTCGAGCATGTCGGTCGGCGGATACCAGGCCACCACGCCCTTCAGCTGCTCGCCGGGCGTCTGCATGCGGGGGCCTGTGTACTCGGGGTGCGTCTGGGAGGTCGCGAGCAGCAGCACCAGGTGGCCGCCGGCCGAGTCGCCCCACAGGCCGATGCGGTCGGGGTCGGCGCCGAGCTCGCCCGCGTGGGCGACGGCCCAGTCCACCGCGTCGAGGCAGTCCTGGAACGAGTCGGGAAAGCTCGTGGCCGGCGCGAGACGGTAGTCGATGGAGGCCACCGTCATGCCGGCCGACGCCAGGTAACCGGCCCACTTCGAGAGCCCCATCTCGAAGCGGCCGCCCGTCTGCCAGCCGCCGCCATGGATCATCACGCACAGGGGAGCGGGCTCCGACGCCTTGGGGCGATACAGGTCGAGGTGCAGCTCGCCCGAGGCGGTCTGCTTGTAGACCACCCCCGTCTCCTTGCTGTAGAGGCTGCGATCGAGCGAGAAGGGGAAGCCCAGCTGGCTCGGGTCGACGTCACCCATCCAGGGCGCGACGGCGGTGGACTCGGTCATCGGATCTCCTCGGGGGCTCTGGGACGACGGCGATCCAGGGTACCGGCTCCGGGATGCGCGTGCCGAACGCTGGCCTTCGTGCTCTCATGCTACGGTGGCCTGAGGGGCTTCGGGGCTTCGATGACGGACGGCGTGACCGACTACGAGAAGGTCTCGGTCTATCCGCTCGACGAGGGTGACCGCGACGCGCTGCTCGGCCAGCACGCCGAGTGCACCTTCATCTGGTCGACGCGCGAGGGCCACCCGATCGGCGTCATCATGTCGTACCTCTGGCACGACGGACGCTTCTGGCTGACCGCGGGCGCCCATCGTCACCGCATCGCCGCCGTCCGCCGCGATCCCCGGGTGAGCGTGGTCGTGACCAGCACCGGGACCGCGCTCGGCCCCGGTCGCTCGCTCACGGCCAAGGGCAGCTGCCGGATCCACGAGGACGACGAGACGAAGAGCTGGTTCTACCCCGCGTTCTCGCGCCACCTCCACCGCGACGAGAAGCGCGCCCGTCGCTTCGAGGCCTTCCTGGACTCGCCCCTGCGCGTGGTGCTCGAGGTCGTCCCCGAGAAGTGGATCAGCTACGACGGGACCAAGATGGCGCTCGATGCGGCGGGCAAGCTCCCGGCCGAGCGCAAGGGCGAGCCCCTCGAGTCGGACACGGTCCGCCTCGAGCGCGAGCTGGCCCGCCGGGGCTAGGGGACCTCGGCTCTGGGCGGAGGCGTCGACTCGTCCACGCGAACCAGGTCGAGACGCACGCCCGGATCTCCCTCGAGCGGCTCGCCCAGGCGGATGCGCTCGGGCGCGACGCCGTAGTCGGCAACGAGGAGCTGCGTCACGCGCTCCGCGCGGGCGCGTGCGAGCGCGGCTCCGCTCAGGCCATCGGCGCCGGGTGCGGCGGTGTCGTCGGCGGGGCCGGCGCGGCCCGAGACGCGCACGCCGAAGCGCGGGAGCTCCGAGAGCGCCTCGGCCAGCTGCGCGAGGCTCGGCACGCCCGCCGTCGGCACCTCCGTCTCGCCGGGTCGCATGGCGATCACCCCCTCGCCCGGGCGGCCGGTTCCCGGCAGCGCGGCGATCAGCTTGCCCCCGGCGCCGGTCACCGCCTTGAGCGGGACGGCCACGGCTCCCTCGAGCGCCGCGGCCAGGGCCGCGCGGATCAGGGGCTGCAGGTTCGTCGTCCCGCGCTCGACGCGGAGCCGCGGCTCGATCCGGATCGATCCGTCGCTCTTCTCGAGGAGCGCCACGGCCAGATCGAGGGGGACGCCGACGGCGTCCTCGAAGCCCGGCGAGGAGTTGCCGAGCCCGAGCTGGTAGAGGAGCAGCTGATTGCGCGTGTCGATGACTTCGGGGTCGAGCTCGGCGCGGGTGCGCAGCTCGAGACTCCCGCTCTTCACGCCGCCCCAGGGCGTGTCGGCGAGGTAGGGGCGCAGCAGGGCGAGGTCGAGGCCCTCGAGATCGACCGCGAGGTTCCCGGTCCGGTTCTCGACGGAGCCCGATAGATTCGTGCGGGCCGTTCCCGGCCCGCGGGCCTCGGCCCGCATGTCGCGAGCGGTCGAGAGCTTCCAGCCCACGTCTTCCGCGCGGATGGAGATCGGGTCGATCCGCGTCTCGAACACCGGAGAGACCGCTTCGTCGCGCCACTCGAACACGCCCTCGACCAGCTCGAAGCTTCCGACGCTCACGTCGGTACGGGCGCCGGGCTCGGCGGTCGGGTCGGCCTCGGGGCTTCCGGCCTTCGCGCCCTCGGCCTTCGGGATCCGCGTGGTGCGAAGGGTCGGGCTCTGGATGCGCAGCGACGCCATGCGAAGCGAGCTGTCCGTCGGCGCCTCGAGCGGGACCCGGGCCTCGGCGGACTCGAACTCGACGCGTTCGATCGCGACGTCGGCGGGCTGCGGGTCCGTGGCCTCGGCGCGGAACCCCTCGAGAACGACATCCCCTTTGGCCAGGATCCGCAGTCCGGGCTCGGCGTCGCCGTCGCTCGTCTCGAGGGTGGCCCGTTCCAGCACCAGGTCGAGGGAGGCGGCCCCGACGTCGGGGCCCTCCGGAAGGATCCGTGACGACAGCTCGCGAAGGCCCAGGCTCCCGCTCACGTCGAGGGCGGGCGGTGCATTCTCGCCCTCGTAGGAGAACGCCACCTCGAGCTCGCCCTCCGTGCGGGCCGTCTCGAGGGCCACCGGGAGCGGGAGCCCCGACGCCTGCTGGAGCCGCGCCAGGTCGAGCCCCTCCCATCGGAGCGAGCCGTCGAACGAGGGCGTGAACACGCGCGCCCGTCCTTCCGCGTGGACGAAGGCGCCTTCCGTCCCGACGTCGAGGCGCAGGTCGACGGGGAAGGGCGACGGGAGCTTCAGCTGCTCCGCCGCCGCGTGCACGACGATCGCGAGCGTGTCCTCCCCGCGCCGGAACGTGAGGGTGGCGCCGTCGATCGCCAGTCGTTCGACCACCAGGCCCGGCAGGGGCACGGCGGCCGGGCCGTCGCTTTCGGCCGGCGCAGCCGGCACGATCAGCAGGTCCGGGATCACGCTGACGTCGGGCCGGTCGAAGTCGACCGCGCCGACGCGGATGTCGTCTCCTTGGAGGAAGAAGTCGGCGACGCGCAGCTCCGCAACGCCGACCGCGACGACCTGGGTCGAATCGTCCTCCTCGAGGGCCAGGATCGTCTGGGCCTGTCGCAGCACGAGCCGGTCCACGACGATCGGCCACGGGTCGGGACGCGCGCGGTTCGCCTCCGCACCCACCGACTCAGCCGGCGCCTCGTCGGGCGCCTCAGCCGGTGCCCCGTCGGGCGCCTCAGCCGGTGCCTCGTCCGGCCCCGCCTCGGGCGTCGCGTCGGCCATGACGAGGGGAACGATGCTGCCGTCCCGCTGGCGCTTGAAGGTGGCCGTCGCTCCTTCGAGCTCGAGCTCGCCCAGGCGGATCCTCCGCGCGAGGAGATCGGTCCAGTGCAGGTTCGCCCGACCCCGGCGCAGGGAGATGATGGGCGGGTCGCTCAGCTGATCGGGTGGCCTCACCGTTCCGATCGGCTCGAGTACGGCCAGCTCCTCGACCTCGAGACGGCCCGCGAGCAGCGCGAGGTCGACGTCGCCGATCCGCACCACCCGGCCGAGGGCGCGAGAGACCTCGGACTCCGCGGTGCGGCGGAGCGCCTCGGGCAGGAGGGCGCGCACGCCGAGGCCCGAGAGCAAGATCAGGGCGAGCGCGATCCAGCGGAAGCGCCGCGTCGGAGTCGCGGAGGGAGCGTCGGGCGGTGCAGCGGGGGGTGCGGCCATGGGAGACGGGGACGGTAGCGACCGCCCCCGTCCCGTCCCGGTGTGGGTCAGTCGAGGTCGCTCGCCTGGTGCCGCTCGGGCACCTGCTCCTCCTCGGGGCCCCAGACGCGGTTCACGCGGCGTCCGCGCTTCACCGCCGGCCGCTCCATGAAGTCGTTGGCCCAGCGCACCACGTGGGTGTAGGAGCCGACGTCGAGGAACTCGGCCGCGTCGTACAGTTCGCCGAGCACCAGCCCGCCGTACCACGGACCCGTCGCGATGTCGGCGATGGTGTACTCGTCGCCGGCCAGGTACTTGCGCTCGGCGAGGTTGCGGTCGAGGACGTCCAGCTGTCGCTTCACCTCCATGGCGAAGCGGTTGATCGGGTACTCGAACTTCTCGGGCGCGTAGGCGTAGAAGTGGCCGAAGCCGCCGCCGAGGTAGGGGGCACTTCCCATCTGCCAGAAGAGCCAGGACAGGCACTCGGCGCGGGCCGCGGGCTCCTCGGGAAGGAACGCGCCGAACTTCTCGGCGAGGTACACGAGGATGGCGCCGGACTCGAACACCCGCGTCGGCGGATTCGTGCTGTGGTCGACGAGCGCCGGGATCTTCGAGTTGGGGTTGGCGGCGACGAAGCCGCTGCCGAACTGATCGCCTTCACCGATGTTGATGAGGTAGGCGTCGTACTCGGCCTCCTTCTTCCCGAGGGCGAGGAGCTCCTCGAGCATCACGCCGACCTTCACGCCGTTCGGGGTGGCGAGGGAGTAGAGCTGCAGCGGGTTCTCGCCGACGGGCAGCTCCTTGTCGTGGGTGGGGCCCGCGATCGGCCGGTTGATGTTCGCGAAGCGGCCGCCGCTCTCGGCTTCCCACTTCCAGACCTTCGGGGGGACGTAGGGTTCGGTCATTGGTGCTCTCTCGGGTCGAGGGGTGGATTCGCGGGCCCTCTTCGGGGTCCGCGAGGTGGAGACGTGGCCGCTGAGGGTAGTCGGGGCGATCGTCCCGGCCAATTCGCGGAGGCGAGCATCGCCCCGCAGGCACCAACGGCATACCCTGTGCACGAGGCGGCCCGGGAGGACACATGACCGAGATCTCGTTCCGAAGCGCGGGGGAGCTGGCCCGCATGATCTGCGAGGGCGAGGTCAGCTCCGTCGAGCTGACCGACCACTTCATCTCCCGGATCGAGCGACACGACCCGGACCTGAACGCCGTGATCGTGCGGGATTTCGACCGCGCCCGGGAGGCGGCACGTGAGGCCGACCGGAAGCTCGCCGCCGGCGACGCGCCCGGGCGCCTGCACGGCGTTCCGATGACGATCAAGGAGTCCTACGACATCGAGGGCCTGCCCACGACGTGGGGGATCCCGCAGCTCAAGGACTACCGCGCGCAGAGCGACTCCCAGTCGGTCGTCTCCTACAAGGAGGCCGGCGCCGTGTTCATGGGCAAGACGAACGTTCCCCTGAACCTCGCCGACTTCCAGAGCTACAACGACATCTACGGCACCACGAACAACCCGTGGGACCTGGGCCGCGGGCCCGGTGGCTCCTCGGGCGGCTCGGCGGCCGCGGTCGCGGCCGGCCTGTGCGGCCTCGAGAGCGGCTCGGACATCGGTGGCTCGATCCGCAACCCGGCCCACTTCTGCGGCGTCTACGGTCACAAGCCGACCTGGGGCGTCGTACCGATGCGCGGTCACGCGCTCCCCGGAATGCTCGCCCCGCCCGACATCGCCGTCTGTGGGCCGCTGGCTCGGAGCGCCGAGGACCTGGCGCTCGCGATGGACGTGCTCGCCGGGCCCGAGGCGTTGAACCGGCCGGGCTGGAAGCTCGATCTTCCGAGGCCCCGACGAAAGTCGCTCTCGGAGTTCAAGGTCGCCGTGTGGCCCACCGACGAGCTGGCGCCGGTCGCCTCCGAGGTGGCGGAGCGCGCGGCGCAGATCGGCGAGACGCTCTCGAAGCTCGGCGCCACCGTCTCCGACGCGGCCCGCCCGGCGCTCTCGCCGGCCGACAGCCACGACGTCTACATGCACGTGCTCAATCCGATCATGGGGAGCAGCGTCCCGCCCGAGCAGTTCGAGGAGATGAAGGCCGCGGCCGCGGCGCTCGCGCCCGACGACGACTCGCAAGCCGCGGTCTTGCTGCGCACGACCGTCCTGCCCCACCGGAGCTGGCTCTCCGCGAACAACCGGCGCGAGGCGCTCCGCTACGCGTGGCGCGCGTTCTTCGACGAGTGGGACATCCTGATCTGTCCGCAGACGGCGACGCCGGCCTTCCCGCACGATCACAGCGACCTGCAGGGGCGCACCCTCGAGGTCGACGGCAGCGAGCAGCCCTACTTCCAGCAGCTCTTCTGGGCCGGGCTCGTGACCGTCGCCTACCTCCCGAGCACCGTGTTCCCCACCGGCACCTCGACGCAGGGCCTGCCGATCGGGCTCCAGGCCATCGGTGCCGAGTACGACGACTACGCGACCATCGACTTCGCGCGGCTGATGGCCGAGGAGATCGGCGGCTTCGTGGCGCCGCCGGCCTACGAGGGCCCGGCCTGACGAGCCGCCCGGGCCTCGAGCAGGCCGCGGACCATGGCGGTGGGATAGCGCCGCATCCGCACGATCGTGTCGCGATGGCCGCGCGCGTCGAGCAGGGGGTTGCGGAACTCCCAGACGACGTCGCCGTCCGGAGTGACTTCGAAGGCGATGCCGTGGTCGGAGTTGGCGATCAGGGTGTTGCCATTGGAGAGGCGTTGCACCGAGCCGCGGCTGCGCGTGAAGAAGTCGCGGGGCTCCGGCGCCTGGTAGCTCCAGACGATCGTGTCGTTGCGCGGGTCGACCTCGAGCACCCGGGATCGCTCGGACTCGATCCCGTTGTCGAAGACGAGGACGTTCCCGTCGTCCAGCAGGGTCGGGTGGTGCGGTCCCGAGAGCTCTCCCTGGCCCCACACCCAGAGGAGCTCGCCCTCGGGTGACACGATGCCGATCAGGCTCTGGGCCTGGGAGCAGAAGAGCACGTTGCCCGGGGCGTAGATCGGGCTCTTTGCGGCGAGGTCCGGCCGATCGATCCGCTCGACGCTGTTTGCGTGGATCAGGTCGATGGTGCGCAGGCCGCCCACGCCGGCGGTCGGCTCGGGTACACGCAGGCTCACGCGCTCCGGCTCGGCCAGCAGCAGCTCGGTGAGCGAGATCGCCCGGAGCACCTCGCCGTCGGGTGAGACCCAGCTGATGGAATCGTCGAGCACGAGCGTCTTCGAGATCTCGGGGAAGCGCCGTGGCTGCTGGGCGACGGTGAGGATCCGCCCGTCGTCGAGCTGCTCGGCGTCGTGATGGGCGCCGATGGGCGCGCGCAGCAGGACCTCGCCGTCCCAGTCCAGCCGCAGGAGGGTCAGGCGGGGCTTCTTCCCCGGCCCGTCGCGAAGGAGTCCGGTCAGCAGCAGGTCGCCGTTCGGCTGCAGCTCGGCGTTGGACCAGAAGCGGCAATCGTCCTGCTGCCAAGCGTGGACGCGCTCCCCCTCCATGTCGATCAGCTCGGCCAGGCAGCGGCTCCGTGTGGTGAAGAGCCCGTAGCCCGGGTAGGCGCGCTCGCGGTCGTACACCACCACGCCGTCGCCGCCCTCCGCGCGGGTCGGTGCGGCATCGAGGTAGCCGAGCTGGGAGAGCTGCTCGGCCAGGGTCGCGTCGAGCGTCGTGCCCGGGGCGTCGGGCTCGACGGGCGCGCCGGGGGTGGGGGCGGCCGCCTCCTTCGCCGGAGACGTGACCTCCGCGGGTGAAGCCTCGTCCGAGGGCCCCGTCGGCTCGCAGGCGAGACACGCTCCGAGAGCGATCGATACGGCGAGCCGGCGCACGCGCTGAACGTATCACAGGGAGCGGCGCTACTCGGCGTAGCCGAGGGCGCGCAGCTGCTCCCGTGTCTCCTCGTCGATCGCCCGCTCCTGGGTCTCGACCCGTACGCCCGAAGCCGACTCGAGCTGCGCGGCGAGGCGGTCGGCCACCTCGGGCCGCTCGCCTGCGACGTCGCGGGTCTCGCCCGGGTCGGCGGCCAGGTCGAAGAGCTGGCGCGAGCCATCGGCCCCGACCACGAGCTTGTGCTCCTTCGAGACCACGCCCGCGAGGCGCTCGCCCGAGGGCGTGGAGGAGAACGAGAGCGCGAACCCGCTCGCCTCGTCTCCGTCGCGCACCACGTCGAGCAGGCTGGTCGAGAGGCGCGGACAGCCCTCGACGGCGAGGACGTCGCAGACCGTCGCGGCCAGCTGTCGGATCTCGACGACTCCGGCGTGTCGGCCGGGTGCGACGCCCAGGCGCGCGGGGAAGCGGATCACGAGGGGAACGCGGATCACCTCGTCGTAGAGCGAGACGTTGTGCAGCAGGAAGCCGTGCTCCCCGAAGGCCTCGCCGTGATCCGAGGTCAGGATCACGAGCGTGCGATCGTCGAGACCCGACTCCGCAAGGGCGTCGAGGAGTCGTCCGACCTGATGATCCGCGAAGGCCAGGTTCTCGTAGTAGGCGAGGCGCAGGTGCTCGAGATCCCGCGGCTCGAGCTCGCGGGTGCCTTCGTTCACCTCGAGGAGCTCCTCCGGCCGACCGGTGAAGGGCCCCTCGTAGTCCGGATCGAAGTGCCCTTCAAACGGCTCGGGCGGGTCGTACGGTGCGTGGGGCGGAAGCAGGTGCAGGTAGGCGAAGAAGGGCTGCTCGGTGTCGGCGCGGATCCAGCGCACGGCGTCGTCGATGGTCTGCTCGCTGTCGCGTCGCGCATAGCGGCGCGGCGAGCGGCGGATCAATCGGGTCGGGAAGTACTCGCGAAAGGTGTCGAAGCCGTTGGCGAATCCATGGGGGCGCGTGACGTACGGATTCTCCGAGAAGGCTCCCGTCCGCAGGCCCGCCGCCTGCAGGCTCGCGGCGATGGTCTGGCCGGCCGCGACCCGATTGAGCTTCCAGCCGGCCGGGTAGCGGCCCGAGAGGAAGGACGCCGTCGAGGGCAGGGTCCAGGTGGCCTGGGAGTAGGCGCGCTCGAAGAGCGTGCCCTCGGCCGCCAGCTCGTCGATGCGCGGCGTCGTGGCGAGGGGGTTGCCGTAGGCGCTCAGCGCGTCGGCCCGGGCGGCGTCGATCACGATCCAGACGACGCTGAGCGGCGCCTCGCTGCGGCAGGCGAGGCCGAGGACGCCGGACGCGAGGATTCCGAGAGCCAGGACCGCACGCGCGAGTCGTTCACGCCGCCCGCGTACGAACTCCGGGGATGTGCTTCGCGGTCGCTGCGACAAGGCGGGGAGGGTAGGGTCGCCGTCAGAGGCCCGCCAACGGCGGGCCGCCGCGAGAGCGTCGCCAACGGCGGGACGCCGCCGCGTCGATGGCCTACCGTCGCGACGCCTTCCCCCGGCGGTGTTCCGATTCGCGTGAGCTTCCTCCAGATCCTGGCATCCGGCCTCTGGGGCCTCGCGTTGCTCGTCTCGTTCCTGGGATTCGGCCGGCTGCTCGCCGCCGCCCTCTCGGTTCGCGAGCGGGTGCACATGGGCCTCGAGATCTTCTGGGGCTTCGGGCTCTGCGTCGCGCTCGGCGGCTGGCTGTGTCTGCTGGGCCTCGCCACCGCGCCGACGGGCGTGGTCCTCGTCCTCCTGGGCGTGGCGGGCGCGCTGCTGCCGCGACGCCGGCCAAGGGTCGACTGGAGCGAGCCCCCCGGTGTGGAGGTCCGCATCGGGCTCGGCGTGGCGTGCGTGGTGCTGCTCGGCATCACCTTCGCGATCGGGCTGCTCGATCGGCGCTACCAGGCGCCCGACGATCACGGCGCGTACTTCTTCCACGCCTGGAAGATCCTCGAGACGGGCACCCTGCTCGAGCCCTTCAGCTATCGCCGCCTCGCGAGCTACGGCGGCCAGAGCTTCCTGCACGCCTGGCTGATGGTCGTGGCGCCCTTCGCCCACCTGAACCTGCTGGACAAGGGCGTGGCCCGCGTCGCGCTGGGCCTCGCGCTGGTGGCAGCGGCCGTGGTCGGGCGCGGAGGCTCGCTCCTCGCCGGAGGGATCGTCCTCTACGCGGTGGCCGCCTTCCCCGACATGGCCCTCAATTCGAGCAGCGTGTTCACGGGCGTCCTGGCCTTCGTCGGGCTCTGGGCGACGCTCGAGTGGTGTCGCGACGAGGATCTCTCGCCCGTCGCGCGCGGCGTGGCGACGGGCTTGATGGTCGCCGCGGTGGTGCCGTTGCGACAGAACTATGGCCTGGCCTGTGCCCTGGTGGTGGCGCTCGAGCACGGGCGTCGTCTCGCAACGCGCCGCGAACGCGCGCAGATCGCCGAGCTCGCGGTGGCGGTGGGCGTCGGCGCCGTGGCCCTCGGCGGCTACGCGTGGCTGCAGATGCGCTCGGGCGCGACGCCTCTCTTTCCGCTGATCCCCGGCCACGGAAACCCCGAGTGGGGCGCGATCGCGGCCGAGTCGAGCGCAGCGTTCACGCGCGCGCTTCGCCACTTTGCGAGCTTTCCCCTCGTGCTGGCGCCGGGCCTCCTGCTCCTCCTCGCGCCGTGGCTGAGAAACGGCGCGGAGCCGGCCCGGCTCTGGCCCCTCGCGCTCGGCTGCGCGCTCGCGTCGGTCGGCCACGCGTTCCTCCTCGCCCACGTCACCCCGGGCGACTTCGCTCGCTACACGGCGGCGTTCAGCCTCGGTGCCGCGCTCTGGGTCTGGATGCGTGCCGCGGCCATGCTGTCCGGAGTGAGGAGCCGCGCCGACCTGCGCGATCCGAGGCTCGCGGCCGCCGTCGCCTGTCTGGTCGGGCTGATCTGGCTCCTGCCTCCCACCACCCGGCTCGACGAGCGCGTGGCGGCCCTCGACCGCTCGCTCGAGCGATCGGGTCGGGCGATGGGCGATCCCGAACGGGCCCGTCGCCATGCGCGCCTGCAGCAGGCGGCGCCCGCCGGCGCGAGGCTGCTCGTGATGGTCGACCACCCCTATCTGTTCGACCTCGCCCGCAACGACGTCGTGTCCCTGGACCTCCCCGGTGGCGCGAGCCCGCCGCCCGGTCTGCATCACACCGACACCGCCGCGGAGGCCGTCGGATACTTCCGCACGCAAGGCCACGACTGGCTCGCAGTGGTGCGTCCCTCCCGCAGCCGTCACCTCTACCGGCGCAAGAGCTGGGCCGATCACGCGGCCGGCGTCCCGGCCCCATGGCTCCACGACCCGGCCAACGTGGCCGCCTGGATCCCCATGGGCCGGACCGTGACGCACTTCTTCGATCAGCTCGACGGGATCCTCGAGCACTGCCCCCATGCCTACGACGACGGCCGGTTGGTGATGCTCGATCTGGTCGGCTGCGACTTCGCGCCCCACTGAGGGGCACGATGCCCGGGCCCCGGGCTCGCAGCCGACGGCGGCTGCCACATCGGCCTTCGGTCGGCCACGACTTCATGATGTCGTTGCACTTCGCATGGGTCCTCTCGATCTCGCTCTTCCTGGCCGGGGGTGCGCAGGCCGTCAGCCACGTGATCCACGTGAGCGTCGACGGACTCCACGCCGACGCGGCGGCCCTCCTGGGTGCGACCCGGGCCCCCGCCTTCGATCGCCTCACTCGCGAGGGGGCCTCCACCCGCAACGCCCGAACGGATGCGCTCCGCGCGAACACCCTCACCAACCATGCGTCCATGCTGACCGGGCGCGGCGTCGCCGGCCCCGACGGCCACGAATGGGACAACAACGCCGACACCGACGACCCGGTCACCCTGCACACGAACAAGGGAAGCTACGTGAGCAGCGTCTTCGACGTGGCCCACGACGCCGGGCTCTCGACGGCCCTGTTCTCGAGCAAGGACAAGTTCTCGGTCTTCGAACGCAGCTGGGGCGTGTACGGCGCCCCCCATCCCAACGGCAGCGACAAGATCGACCGGACGCTGATCGACAACGACATGGATGCCATGGCGCGCTCCTTCGTCGACGAGCTGGTCACGCAGCAGTGGGACTACAGCTTCGTGCACTTCCGTGAGCCCGATCCCACCGGCCACGCCTACGATTGGGATCTCGATCTCGACAGCGCCTACATGGGCGCCGTCGAGCAGGTGGACGGCTGGCTCGGGGAGATCCTCGATGCGGTCACGAGCACGCCGGGCCTGGCCGGCGACACCGCGCTCGTCGTCACGGCGGACCACTCCGGCGAGGAGGGCTTCTTCAATCACGTGCTCCTGCCGCCCCTGCTGGTGGTGAGCGGGATCGTTCCCTTCTGGGTCTGGGGCCCTGGAGTCGACGCGGGCGCCGACCTGTACGCGCTCAATCCGGGCAGCCGCCTGGCGCCCGCGCTCCCGCCGGCCGATACCAGCCTCCCCTACGACTCCGATGCCGTGATTCCCTCCTACGCGGCGCCCGTCCAGCCGATCCGGAACGCCGACAGCCCGAATCTCGCCCTGGACCTGCTCGGGCTCGGCCCGATCCCGGGATCGCACATCAACGCGGCACAGGATCTCGGCATCTCGGTGCCCGAGCCGGGGGGCCTCGCACTGGCGGTCGTTCTGCTGGGAATCGGCTTGTCCCGTACGGCGGGGCGCGCCATCGTCTGCGGCGAACGCGGTCGCGCGAGGCGGCCGACCAGGAGGAGATCCGCATGGCTTCGATCGCCCGACCCGCTCTCGCCTTGAGCGCCATCCTGGCCCTCTCGTGGGCGCTGCCTTCGCCCGCACTGGCGAAGGAGTGGGATCAGGCGGCCGTCACCGAGATCGCCAAGCAGCTGGCCGATGCGGCCGGCACCGTTCGCCAGTCCGTGCGTCGGGCGGGGCCGCCGCCTCCCGGCAGCAGCCAGCGGCGCGTCCACTTCCAGGCGCTCGACGACCTGCGCGTGATCCAGGGCTCGATCCGCAGCCTGGCCCGACGGCTCGAGCACGGCGCCGGCCGCGACGAGACGTTCCCCACCTTCCAGCGCATCCGCACGCTGCGCAACGACATCGCCCAGGCGGCCGGCCACGCCGACGTGCGGGAGCCCACGCTCAGCCAGCTCGAGAAGGCGGGCGAGCTCCTCGCAAAGCTCGAGCCCTACTACTCCGAGCAGTAGGGCGCGCTCAGGCCAGGGTGCTGGCCACGGCGAGCGTCCGGTTGACCAGCTCGTCCACGGAGAGCTCCGACGTCCCGGCGAGACCGAGGCCGACCCGGCCCGCCCAGGGCGCGGTCCACTCGCGCGGGATCGGAATGCCCCGCAGGCCGAAGAGGCCGCCGACGGTCGCGCCGTTGCAGTCCGTGTCCCAGCCCGCGGCGACGGCCTCGCCGATGGCCGCTCCGAAGTCGTCGCCGGCGGAGCACAGCGCCCACACCACCAGGGCCAGGTTGTTCAGGGTGTGCACCGGGGAGAGCCCCGCGTAGTGCTCGTGGAGTCGCGCGACGGCGTCGGGCGCTCCGGCCAGCTCGCGGCCGCGCTGCACCGCGGCGGCCGCCTCGCTGTTCGCGGGGATCTCCTCGAGGGCGGCGTCGAGGGCCAGAGAGAGCGAGGCCGCCGCCGGGATCGCCGCTCCCAGCGCCGCCACGAACACGGCGCCGTGGACCCCTTCGCCGCGATGGGAGAGCGAGGCGTCGCGGCGTGCGAGGTCGGCGGCGAGGGTCGGTCTCCCCGGGCACACCCAGCCGTAGAGGTCGGTGCGGATCTGGGCGCCGATCCAGTCGTTGTAGGGATTGTCCGAGCACTCGCCGAGGTCGAAGCCGGGCTCGGCCCCGAAGGCGAAGTGCTCCGACGCCTTCGACAGGAGGGTGCGATACGCCGCGCGTTCGGCGGTGAAGGTGGCGCCGGCGGGCAGCAGGCGCAGCCACGCGCGGGCGACGTCGGCCGTCTCGAGGGCCGCGCCCTTCTGCTCGAGGAGCAGCAGCGAGAGCACGGTGTAGTTGATGTCGTCGTCGGGCTCGGCCCGGACCAGGCGCCCCCGACAGCAGGCCGCGCCGAAGCGCGAAACGAGGGTCCCCTCGATCAGGGGCACGTAGTCCCGCAAGGGAAGGGCGTCGGCCTGGCGCAGGTACGCGTCGAGCTCCGCCTTGCCCTTCGACATGGACAGGAGCTCGACCGGCTTTCCCAGCTGGCAGCCCGAGATGCGGCCTTCCCAGGCCGCGCGGATGCGAGCGGGGTCGGCCTGCACGGGATCAGGCGGCTCGCATCGGATCACGCGGCCAGCGGATCAAGCGGCCAGCGGATCAAGCGGCCATCCGGTAGCGCACGGGCACGTGCTTCAGCCCGACGACGAAGCTCGCCTGGATCCACTCGGGATCCCCGGCCAGCTCCCAGGCGTCGACGCGGCGCACCAGCTCGTTCAGGATCGCCGCCATCGAGCGACGCGCGAAGTGGGCACCCATGCAGAAGTGCTCGCCGTGGCCGAAGGCCACGTGCGGGTTCGGCTTCCGCTCGATGTCGAAGGTGAAGGGATCCTCGAAGACGCTCTCGTCCCGGTTGGCCGAGGCGTAGAAGAGCACCAGGGCGTCGCCCTCCGGGATCGTCGTGCCCGCGACCTCGACGTCGCGCGATGCGGTGCGCTTCATGTAGTTGACCGGAGAGGTCCAGCGCAGGATCTCCTCCACGGCCGACGGAACGAGCGAGGGATCCCGGCGCAGCTTCTCGAACTGATCCGGTCGTTCGACCAGCGCGCGGAGCCCCCCGGCCAGGGCGTTCTTGGTGGTGTCGTGCCCGGCGTTGAAGACGATCAGGTAGTAGCCGAGGGTCTCCATCGGGCCCATCGGCCCGCCGTCGATCTGCCCGTTGGCCAGCACGCTTGCGAGGTCGTCCGTGGGATGCGCGCGGCGGTCCTGGATGATCGGGAGGAAGAGCTCGAGGAACTCCTGGGCGAGCTGCGCGAAGTCCTCGGGCTGGTTGCCGCCCCCGATCTCCTCGTCGTCGGGTGCGAAGAGCCGATTGGACAGCTCCAGGATCTTGGCCTCCTGCTCCCGGGGAACGCCGAGCGCCGTCGCGAGGATACGCAGGGGATGCTTGATGGCGACCTCGGTCGCGAGGTCGGCCTCACCGCTCGCGTTCGCGGCGAGCGCATCGACGAGGCTCCGGGCGCTCTCCTCCACCGCGGCGTCGATGCGAGCGAGTGCCCGGGGCGTGAACCACGGGCTCGCCACCTTGCGCACCTTGCGGTGCTCGGGCGGGTCCATGTTGATCACCACCCGCATCTGGCTGAAGCCGGGGATCTCCTGGCGGTTCGCCGGGGCGAGGGTGATGCCGGGCCCGCTCAGGAACTGGTCCGGCCGGGTCGAGATGGCGCGGAGATCGGCGTGGCGGGTGATTGCCCAGAAGGGCTCGACGTCCTGGATCTCCCACTTCGAGACCGGCTGCTTGCGGAGCTCCGTGAACAGCTCGTGGGGCGGGCCGCCCTGTGCGTAGAGTGCGGGGTCGAGCAGCCGCAGGCCGTCGTTGGTCGTCATCCGATCCTCTCATTCCAGGCGCAGGCGGATCCTAGCGCGGGAGCGTAGGGCCGCTGTGGTAGCGTCGCGCCTCTCGGAGGACGTCATGAAGTACAGCGTATGGGCCATCTGGCTGGGGGCACCGGCCGCCATGTTGCTCGGCAGCGGCTGGGTCGCAACGGCGGGGGGCGTCGTCTTCTGGCTCACCCTCCTGGCGCACGTCGTCGAGTTCGTGGTCAAGCGGCCGGTGATGGAGGCCGCCGGCGGCTCCATGGGCCACCACTTCGTCCAGACGATGATCTACGGGCTCTTCCACTGGAAGCCCCTCGAGGACGCGCAGGCGTCCGATCCAGCCTGAGGACGCGCAGGCCGTGCCGCCAGGGGCCACGGGCCAGGATCGCTTCCAGGGATTCGTCATGCCGCCGCCTTAGCCATCTGGACAACTGGATTATTCGGTCGTATAATCCGGCCTCGAAACAGGAGGTCGCCATGGTCGTTCTCATCACCGGCGCTTCGGGAGGCCTGGGTCAGGTCCTGGGCCGCACCCTCAGCGAGAAGGGATTGCGCGTCACCGGCACCATGCGCGCGCCCGAGGGCCGCGAAGACGAGTTTCCCTTCCCGATGATCGCGATGGACGCCACCGACTCGAGCTCGGTCGAGAAGTGCATCCAGACCCTGCTCGAGCGGGAGGGCCGCATCGACGTCGTGATCAACTGCGTGAACAAGATGATCATCGGCACCGTCGAGGAGGAGACCGTCGAGGAGGTCGAGGCGCTCTACCAGACGGCCGTCTTCGGGATGCTGCGCGTGTGCAAGGCCGTGCTCCCCGTGATGCGCGAGCAGGGCGGCGGGACGATCGTGAACATGAGCTCGCTCGGCGGCATCCTCGCCGTTCCGATGATGAGCGCCTACACGTCGGCCAAGTTCGCCATCGAGGCCATGAGCGAGGCGCTCTACCACGAGGTCAAGGGCGATGGCATCGACGTCGTGATCATGCAGCCGGTGGCCATGAAGATGGAGCGCGGCGCCACGGGCTCCCATCTCGAGATGGTCGAGGGCGTGCAGCCCGGCTCGCGGAGCCACAAGATGCTCGAGCGCATGACCGCGGACACCGAGGCCAGCAAGCTCACGCCCGAGGCCGTCTCCGAGCGGATCCATCAGGTGATCACCTCGAAGCACAAGCCGCTGCGCGTACCCATGGACCGCGCCAAGGCCCTCGGGCTCGTGAAGCGGCTGGCGCCCCAGTCCCTGATCGACCGGCTGATCGGCGGGCTGCTCGGCTAGAAGACTCCGAGAGGGAGAGCAGGAGGGTCGATGGACCCGAGCTACGAGACCGTCGTCGACCCGGCCACGATCGTCCCGACCGCGCTGGCCATGGGGGCTCACGGCCTCTTCGCCGCCCTGCAGCTCGCCCTCGCCGGCTATCTCCTCGTGACGGGCCTTCGCGGGGTCGCCTCGTCGGTACCCGGGCCGCGCCTCGGGTCGTCGGCCCGCATCGGGCTCTCCCTCGCGATCGTGCTGCCCCTCGCCGTGGGCGCGCCTTCGATCGTGTCGCTGCTCGGGTGCCTGTGTGCGGGAGGGCTGCTGCTGACCCGGGTGGGGCGGGGCGGGGATCACGGCATCCCGGCCCACCGCTTGCGCCAGGCGGCGCTGGCGGCCGCTGCGGCCGTGAGCGGCTTCATGCTCTTCGAGGGCGAGGACTCGCTGGACCTCGCGGTGGCGCTCGTCGTCAACATGAACGAGTGGCGCACTCACGAGCTCGAGTGGCAGCTCGAGCACGACCTTCAGGCCCCCAAGGTGGGCGACCTCGCACCCGACTTCACCCTGCAGGACCCGAGCGGAACCGCCGTCGTGCGGCTCTCGGACTTTCGCGGCCGGCGCCCCGTCGCGCTGGTCTTCGGCAGCTACACCTGACCGCCCTTCAGCAGTGGGACCGGGCGTCTCACCGAGCTGCACGAGCAGTACCAGGACCGCGTCGAGTTCATCGTCGTCTACGTGAAGGAGGCCCACCCCACCGACAAGTGGTGGCTCGGGCGCTCCCGGACCCAGCGCGTGGTGCACGAGTGGTCGGGCAACCCGGCTCGCCTCGACGTCGAAGACCCGGTCACGCTGGAGCAGCGCCGCCGGGTGGCGGCGAGCTGCCAGTCCGACCTCTTCGACGGGGTGGTCCCCCTCTACGTGGACACCATGGAGGACGCCGTGAGCCGCGCCTACACGGGGAAGCCCACGCGCATCTACCTGATCGGACGGGACGGCCGGGTCGTCTACAATCCCGGCATCGGCCCCTTCGGCTTCAGCCCGGACGGGCTCGCCGCCGCGATCGAGAGCCACCTCGCCGAGCCGTCTCGCGACGAGGAGCCTCTCGGAAGGGGTTGACGGGGCCGGGTCGCGAGGTGAGCCCATGTCCGACATCACGGTGCGCAAGATCCGCTTCTCCTTCGAGGATCTGCCCATCGATCTCGACGTGCCCGACGCGCAGCTGCCGAAGCTCCTCGGGACGCTCGGGCTCTCGATGACGATGCCCTACCTCGAGCCCTATCTGATCCGCACCATGAAGGTGGCGCTGAAGCGGATCGAGGACGAAGCCCTGGCCGAGGACGTGCGGCGCTTCTCCCAGCAGGAAGGCCACCACTACCGCAACCACGCCAACCTGAACGCACGGATCCGCGACCACTTCGGCGGCCCGGTCGCGGCCGAGCTCCAGGCGATCGAGGCCGCTCTCGAAGACGACTACCAGCGCTTCACGAGAGGGAAGAGCCTGCGCTTCAACGTCGCCTACGCGGAGGGCTTCGAGGCGATGACCTGTGCCTTTGCGCTGGCGAGCGCCGAGCACGACGGCTTCGAGGAGATCCCCGGCGGCGAGATCTGGTCCTGGCACATGGCCGAGGAGATCGAGCACCGGACCGTGGCCTTCGACGTCTACGATCATCTCGTGGGGAGCTACGCCTACCGCGTCGCCGTCGGCACCTGGTCCCAGTGGCACTACCTCTCCTACATCCGGCGCTTTGCACGTTGCATGCAGCAGGCGTTGGGGCGCCCGCTCCCGCGCGCGCCGCTGGACCCTGCGGCCCGGACCGCGCTGCGCAACTACCTGCGCACCTGGAGCCCGCGCTACAACCCGCGCGACCTCCCGATCCCGGAGGGAGTCTCGGAGCTCCTGGCGCGGTACACCGAGATGGCCCGGGCGTCCTAGGTCGGCTCATGAGCAGGAGCTTCGACTCGCGGTGGCCGAGCGTCGCCGACCTCCGGGCCCGCGCGGCCCGGCGCATCCCGCGCTTCGCCTTCGAGTACCTGGACGGAGGCTGCAACGAGGACGTCAACCTCGAGCGCAACACCCGGGATCTGCGCGAGGTCGAGCTCGAGCCGCGCTACCTGCGCGACCACGCCGGCGTGGACCTCTCGACCTCGATCCTGGGCATCGAGTACGGGGCGCCCTTCGGCGTGGCGCCGGTTGGCCTCCAGGGGCTGGTCTGGCCCAAGGCCCCGGAGATCCTGGCCAAAGCGGCCTTCGAGAGCCGGCTCCCCTTCGTGCTGAGCACGGTCTCGACGGCGAGCATCGAGACGATCTCCGAGATCACCGAGGGCAGCGCTTGGTTCCAGCTCTACCACCCGACCGAGGACGCCCTGCGCGACGATCTGCTGAAGCGGGCCGAGGCCGCGGGCTGTCCCGTCCTCGTGATCCTGTGCGACGTCCCGACCTTCGGACATCGTCCCCGCGACATCCGCAACGGGCTCGCGATGCCTCCGAAGCTGACGCTCCGCAACTTCGCGCAGATCGCGATGCGGCCCGAGTGGGCGCTGCGCACGCTGCTGGCCGGCGCGCCGGGCTTCGCCAACATGGAGCCGTACCTGCCGAAGGGCCTCGACCTCGCGCAGCTCGGCCTGTTCATGGACCAGACCTTCTCGGGGCGCCTCGACGACGCCAAGGTCGGACCCATTCGCGATCGCTGGAAGGGCAAGCTCGTGCTGAAGGGCGTCGCCAGCGAGGCGGACGCCGAGCGGGCCGTGGCCCTGGGGCTCGACGGGGTGATCGTGTCGAATCACGGCGGGCGTCAGCTCGACGCGGGCGAGTCGGCGATCAAGCCGCTCACGCGGATCGCGCGCAGTCACGGCGACAAGCTCGAGGTGATGATGGACAGCGGCATCCGCTCCGGCCCCGACGTGGCGCGAGCGCTGGCCAGCGGCGCCCGCTTCACCTTCATGGGGCGCTCGTTCATGTACGGCGTCGCCGCCCTGGGAGACGCGGGCGGGCGGCACACCGTGGCCCTGCTCGAGACCGAGCTGCGCCAGGTGATGGAGCAGGTCGGCTGCGAGCGGGTCGACGAGCTCCCCGGCCGGCTCGCGAAGGCCGTGCCCGGGGCCTGAGGGCTAGCCCTTCGGGCGGCCCTTGGGGTGCGGCCGGGGGTGGAGCTTGGGCCCGCCTCGTGCCTTCTTCGCCTTCGGAGGGCCGAGCTCGAGGCCGCTTCGCGTGGACGCGCCCGGGCTCGTCCCCGGACGGGGGCCCGAACGGGGACCCGGCCGGGGCTCCAGGCGGAACCGGTGCCGCTCCGAGCCAGGGCCGGCGGAGGTATCGCGAACGATGCGCAGGTGCGGATCGCGGGCGTCGGGCCTCCGCACGAGCTTCTCGAAGCGATCGGCCACGCTCGCGTCCACGTCGAAGCTCGAGGCTTCGGGGCCGATCTCGATCGAGCCCACCTGATGGCCGCGGAGCTGCCCGCGGCGGCAGACGTGGCCCAGGATGCGGTTGATGGCCGCGCCGTTCGACTCGCCCCAGTTGATGCGGAAGCGCACGAAGCCCGTCGCAGGCCCGCGCGGCGCGCGCCGGGTGGGCCGGGTGGGCTCGAGGTCGCGGGACTCGACCTCCATCGGCTCGCGGGGGGGAACCGGCTGGGCGAGGTCGAGCAGCGTCGCCACGACGGTCGAGGCGTCGCGGCCGTCGAGCAGCTGCTTGGCGTAGTCGATCTGCGTCTGGCTCGGGCCCTGCTCCTCGCCCAGGCGTTGGTGGATCTCCTGACGGAAGCGCTTGCGGAGCAGCTTGCGGACCTTGGCGGCGCTGGGAGCCGGGCTAAAGGCCGCGTCGATGCGGGCTGTGCGCAGCAGGCGCTCCACGTGCCGACGCGCGCGCGGCGGGACCAGGAGCACGCTGCGCCCGGCGCGGCCGGCCCGCCCGGTGCGACCACTGCGATGCGTGTAGCTCTCGGCATCGCCGGGCGGATCCACGTGGATCACGAGCTCGATGTCCGGCACGTCGATGCCTCGCGCCGCCACGTCGGTGGAGACGAGGGTGCGGATCGTGCCGTCGCGGAAGGCGGCCAGGGTCCGCGTGCGCTGGGCCTGGGGCAGCTCTCCGCTGAAGGGCTGGACCGGGAAGCCGTCGCCCGAGAGCTTCTCTGCGAGCGAGCTCGCATCGACCCGGCGCTCGACGAAGATCAGGCAGCGCGCGCCGGCGTGGAGCAGCAGCAGGTTGACCAGCGCGGCGTAGACCTGGCGCGGCGCCACGACGTGGGCGTCGTGCTGGATGTCGGCGTTCGCCACGCCGAGCCGCGTGCCCTCGACGTGCAGGGCGTCGCGCTGGAAGCGGTCGGCCAGCTGGCGCACGTCCTCGGGGAACGTGGCCGAGACGAGATGGGTGCGTCGCTCGGCGGGGAGGCGTTCGAGGATGGCCTCGAGGTCCTCGCGAAAGCCGAGGTCGAGCATGCGGTCGGACTCGTCGAGCACGACGTGGACGACGTCTTCGAGCGACAGCGCACCGGCCTTCAGGTGGTCGAGGGTTCGCCCCGGCGTTCCCACCACGATGCGCGGGCTGCGGGAGAGGGCGCGGCGCTCGGCGCCGATCGACGTACCGCCCATCACGACCTCGATCCCGGTGTCGCGCAGCTCGGCGAAGAGCCAGCGCAGCTCGTCGCGAACCTGCATGGCGAGCTCGCGGGTGGGCACGAGCACCAGGACGCTCGGCCGGCGGGCGCCCGGTGCACGGCCGCTCTCGAGATGTCGGGCCAGGGCGAGGCCGATCGCCACGGTCTTGCCCGAGCCCGTCTGGGAGGAGATGCGCAGGTCGCGCCCTTCGGACGGCGACTCCCGGCCGGAGCCCCAGCCGGTGCCCCAGACGGCGTTCCAGACGGCGCTCTGCACCGACGTCAGGCTCTCGAAGCCCCGGCGCTCCATGGCGTGGGCGAGGGAGTCCGGCAGCCCGGCGCGAGACAGCGCAGAGCCCTCGGCAGGGTCGACGCCTGCCGGCTGGGCCGACTCTCGGCTGTCGGGGTCGCCGCTCTCGCTCATCGTCCGTTCTCCGGGTGGCCAGCGCGCCCGCGGCGCTCGCGCGTCGCGCGGGGGTGGTCCTCGGGGCTCGCGCTCCAGCGGCGAGATCCCGGGGGCGGGGGAGGGCGTGCTGGCCGCTCTGGCCGCGCCCTGGCCGGTGAACGGAAAACGATAGCAGGGGCTTGGCGTTAGAGCCCAAGCTCCTCGAGCACCGCGGTGTAGGCGCGGCAGGCGTCCTCGGGGTCGTTGGTCTCGGCGTAGCGCTCGCCGATCTCGCGCATGCGCTCGGCGATCTCCTCGAGGCGCTGGGGGTCGGACTGGGCGAACTCGATCATCGCGCTCGAGATCTGCTCGCTCCGAGCCTTCACGTCCGCTTCGGTGCAGGCCGTCGTCTCGCCCCCTCCGCAACCGAGGGCGAGGCCCAGCAACAGGATCGCGAACCCACTCTTCATTCGTGCTCTCCCGGGCTGCGCCCGCCTGGGGCCGCCCTGTTCAGGACCCCCGAGGGGTCTCGGCTCTACGGGGCCGGCTCAGGGCCGGGCTGCAATGCACTCGATCTCGACCGCGGCCCCGAGGGCCAGGCCGGACACCTCCATGGTGATGCGCGCGGGCGGGCCCTCGTCGGGCGGAAAGAACTCCGCGTAGGCCTCGTTCATCGCCTGGAACTCGCCCATGTCGGTCACGTACACGCTGACCTTCACCACGTCGGCCAGGGAGGCGCCGGCCCCCTCCAGGATCCGGGCGATGTTGCGCAGGGTCTGGCGCGTCTCCGGACCCATCCCGCCCGGGGCGAGCTCGAAGCCCTTGCCCAGGGTGCCGAGGGTGCCGGAGACGAAGATCAGGTCCCCCACGACGCTGGCGTGGGAGAAGAACGGCAGTCGGCCGACGTCGTCGACCACGATGCGGCCGGGGCGGCCCTTCGCCATGGATTGCTCCTTCGAGCTCGAGATCGAGCGGAACCGGGGGCGCGTCGAGGCATCCCATCCGAGAGATGGGCGGCCCGCGCCCGTGGGAGGATCCATGACCGAAGACGACTCCGCGAGCCCGCACGAAGACGACCGGGAGGTCCGCTCCTGGGTCGAGAACTACTACGGCGAGGTGCTGCAGAGCTCCGCCGACCTGAAGACCAGCGCCTGCTGCGCCGTGGCGCCTCCCCCCTGGCTGCAGGGGCTCCTCGCGCGCGTGCATCCGGAGGTGCAGGAGCGCTTCTACGGCTGCGGCTTCCCGCTGCCCGAGGGCCTCGAAGGTCGCACCGTCCTCGACCTCGGCTGCGGCACCGGCCGCGACGTCTTCCTGCTCGCCCAGCTGGTCGGCCCCAAGGGACGCGTCCACGGCGTGGACATGACGCCCGCCCAGCTCGAGGTGGGCCGTCGCCACGTGGCCTGGCACGCCGCCGAGGCGGGCCTCTCGGAGCCGAACGTCGAGTTCCACCACGGCTACATCGAGGACCTGACCTCGCTCGGCCTCGCGCCGGGAAGCATCGACGCCTGCGTGTCCAACTGCGTGGTCAACCTGAGCCCGCGCAAGGATCTCGTGCTGGCCCAGGCCTACGAGATGCTGGCGCCGGGCGGCGAGTTCTACCTGAGCGACGTCGTCGTCGACCGACGTCTCGACGAGAGCGCGATGCGCGACCCCGAGCTGGTGGGCGAGTGCCTGGGCGGAGCGCTCTACCGCCACGACATGGAAGACCTCGCGCGGGCGACGGGCTTCCTCGACCCGCGCGTGGTGGAGGTCCAGCCCATCGCGATCGAGAGCGCGGGGGTTCGCGAGAAGATCGGAGCGGCCCGCTTCTTCTCGGTGACGTACCGGCTCTTCAAGCTGCCCGCGCTCGAGCCCCGCTGCGAGGACTACGGCGAGGTGGCGGTCTACAAGGGCGGCATCCCCCATCACGAGGCGCTCTTCCGGCTCGACGACCATCACGCCTTCGAGCGGGGGCGTCCCGAGCGCGTGTGCGGCAACACCGCCGACATGCTGACGAAGACCCGGCTCGGTGCCTGGTTCGAGGTGTACGGCGACCGCGAGACGCACTACGGGCGCTTCGAGTGCGCGGGCACGATGGCCAGCGAGATCCACGGGGACACGGCCGCGTCCGACTCCTGCTGCTAGGCCGCGGCCGCTGGCTGCGGTTGCCTCCCGGCGGCCCGGCCCGGCCCAGCCCGCGGACGCGCTAGCCTGTCGCGATGGCCGCTCCGGCACCCCGGCGGCGCGGGCTCGCGCTGCTGATCCTCCTGCTGCTTCCCTCCCTCGCGTGGTTTCCGCCGACGTGTCGGCTCCCCGATCGCGCGGTCGCCGTCGTGGCGGCCGACCGCAGCGGCCACCTGCTCGACCGCCCCTTCCCCTCCGACGAGCTGGTGAACGCCCAGGGCTTCGTCGTCCTCGACGGCTTTCCCGTCGCGGGCTCGGCGATCGGCCAGCTGTTCATGGGCGGCTGGACGCGACAGGTCGCCGAGAGCGTGCGCGGATTCTCCGCGATGACGCCGATCTACTTCGGGGTGGACCGGGACCCGGGCCTCGACGGCTCCTACGCGAGCGGCCCGGGAGATGCGGTGCAGCTGCTGTCCCTCGACTCGAGCCACCGGGTTCCCGTGCGGGTGCGCTTCCTCGCCGACGCGCGCGGCGATCCCTACCTGCGCGACCGGCTGCTCGTGATCACCCCCGACGAGCGCGTGCCCCTGCGCTCGGGGGAGCGCTACGCCTGCGTGGTCCTGCGCCGCTTCGTCGCCCGGGCGCCCGGCTGGGAGCCCCCCGCGGCGTTGCCTTCGTGGCTCGGGCTCCGGGCCGGGGTGGGCACGGTGTTTCGCGTCCAGGACCCGCTCTCGGAGCTCGCGGCGCTGCGCGCGGCGGCGGATGCCGCGGTGGCCGCGGACCCGACGATCCTCGAGGAGCGCGAGCCCTTTCGCGAGGTGAGCGGCCTTCGCTACGAGCAGGGCACCACGCCCTCGGGCCTGCCGGCCACCATCGAGATCGTGGAGTTCGAGGACGGCGGCGAGGAGCGCACCTTCCTGAACGACGTGTCCGGGGCGCCTCCCAACGTCGTCGACATCGCGGGCGGCCCGACGCGGGTGTTCCAGGCGACGCTCACGACGCTCTCGTTCCAGGACCCCGCCGGTCGCCCCTACCAGAGCCCGGGCCTCGGCATCCTCTCGGACACCGGACGCTCCGACGGCTGGATCGCCTTCGCCGCCGACGGGAGCCTGGTCGATCCGGTCCCGGTCGCCGAGCCCATGCGCGTGGTCTTGCAGGTTCCGCGGGCCGCCACGGCGCGGCGCATCGTCGTCTGGGCTCACGGCTCGGGCGGCGACGCCTACGAGGCCGTGCAACGCCGGCGCGCGGAGAACGACCTGCGCGAGATCCGCACCCGGCTGGCCGATCGCGGTGCCGTGGTGCTGAGCGCCGACCAGCCGCTCTTCGGCCAGCGCTTCCCGCTGATCGATCAGGGCTACGAGACGAACCTCGCCGTGGTGAACGTGCCCAACCTGCCGGCCTTCCGCGCCGCCATGCAGCAGGGGGCCATCGATCAGCACCTGCTCCTGCGCTTCGCGCGCGAGCGGCTTACCGACGCGCTGGCCGAGCTCGGAGAGGGAGCCGGCCTCGACCCCCGACGGCTCGGCCTCTTCGGACACTCGATCGGCGCGCAGATCGCCGGTGTCGCCGCCGCCCTGCACCAGGACGGCGGGCCCCGACGCCTCCTGATCAACGGCACGTCGGGCTTCCAGACCCACTCGGTGCTCGCCTCGGATCTCTTCGAGCTGACCGGCATCGCCGAGACGATCTTCCTCCTGGCCGGCGTCCCGGTCCCCGAAGACCCGACGCCCGAGCGGGTGCTCGGAGCGCTCTTCGGAGTTCCGCCCGAGGCCTGGGGCGGCATCGACCGCTTCCACCCGCTGGGCATCCCCTTCCAGCTGGTGATCGACGGGGGCGACCCGCTCCCCGTCGCCGCGAGCCATCCGATTCCGATCGACGTCTTCCAGGGTGACGGCGACAGCAAGGTCCCCGTGGACGGCCCGGGCTGGATCGCCGACGCGAGCCGCGACGGCACGCTGCTGCGCTGCTCGCCCGCCACGCCCTACGACGGACACTTCTGCGTGTTCCGCGAGGAGGCGGGCTCCCGGGCCTTCGAGCGACTGGCTGATGCTCTCTGATTGGCAGACGCTCTCTAGCAGGCGCATGAGCGCCCCGGATCGCTCCGGGGCGCTCTCTCACCCACCCGTGTCCGCCTCTACTTGATGAACAGCATCTCCTGGTAGGTCGCGAGGGGCCAGAGGTCGTCGGCGACCAGACCCTCGAGGGCATCCGCGGTCTCGCGGACCGCGAGCATCGCGGGCAGGAGCTTGGCCCGGCAGTGGATGGCCTCCGCCTGCGGACTCTCCGAGGGGCCCGAGTCCATCTCGGCCTCGAGCGCCGTGATCCCGCTCTGGAGCTTCCCGACGAGCGAAGACACGCTCTCGAGGGCCGTCGTCTCGGGATCGAACCCGGTCTTCTTCACGAGCCTCGCCGTGCTGGCCAGCTCGCCCAGGTAGCGCGACGCCGCCGGGTAGATCACCGTCCGCGCCATCTCGAGGGTGGTCTTAGCCTCCACCATCACGCTCAGGGCATACTGCTCGAGGTAGACCTCGAGGCGGCTGTGCAGCTCGCGCTTGGTGAGCACGCCGTAGGACTCGAAGAGCGAGATCACCTCGTCGGAGTCGAGCACGGGGAGCGCATCGGCCGTGGTGCGCAGGTTGGGAAGGCCTCGCTCCTCGGCTTCGGCGTGCCAGGCCTCGGAGTAGCCGTCGCCGTTGAAGATCACGGCTCCGTGGTTCTCGAGGATGTCCTGGATCACCTTCTGCACCGCCGCGTGCAGCTCCGTCGGGTGGTCTGCGATGGCGGCTTCGAGCTGTCCTGCGATGAAGTCGAGGGACTCGGCGAGGATCGTGTTCATCGCCACGAGCGGGCCCGCGATCGACTGGCTGGCACCCACCGCCCGGAACTCGAAGCGGTTGCCGGTGAACGCGAAGGGGCTGGTGCGGTTGCGATCGCCCGCGTCCTTGGGGAGCGGGGGCAGGGTGTCCACACCGACGGTGAGGGTGCCCTTCTCCTTCGAGGTCGTGGCGCCGCCCTTCTGGATCTGCTCGAACACGTCCGTC
>JAAUYD010053491.1_pt1 | contig 30971 bp, 28 predicted proteins | sample 7278101 | NCBI WGS metagenome assembly JAAUYD01 (sample SAMN14350128, study PRJNA611818) | marine sediment metagenome | isolation source: surface marine sediment (0.6m) | place: French Polynesia: Moorea | collected 2018-08
AAACATAAAACATTTGTAGGGTGGGCAATGCCTAGAACCACCTGTAGATATTGGTTTTAGCTTTAATTAGGAGTGCATCGCATTATGCGTTTATTTATGCTCACCTACTTAGTATCAAACATAAGAAAAATAGCTATCAGATAGGTCAAGATTAGTTGACCCACCTTGGAATTGAACAATTGCGATTAACTCGGATGGGAGTCCATTACTAATACCATCATCGTAAAAAATTGCTGTACCCTGCACCCCCGAAACCGGTGAACTTCCCAGGCGATAATGAGGCTGTGAACCAATTTCAACCTCTGGTAATCTGGTTAGCTGGATGGTATCTTCTGTTTTATCAAAGTCCTTGATTAGAGCATAATCGTTAATTCCCAGAGTATAAATATTATCGTCGTCGTAAAAGAGTTTGTTTGTCTTTCCCAATACAAATACATCTGGTTCATTCCCAAAAGAACCATTAGGATTATCCCCTTGAAGAATATCTCTTTCGTGTTTTCCTGGGTCACTCGCATTCCAATCAACACCGATTAACGTATCCCAACCATCATTTCCAATTAAAGTATCATTACCAGTTCCTCCATATAGGGTATCCCCTCTTATCCCACCGTCTAAGTAGTCGTCACCAGCATCTCCATAGAGTTTATCTTTTCCCAATTCCCCAAACAGAAAATCGTTCCCTCTACCACCGCGTAAAAGATCATCAAAGTACCATCCTGGAATTAACTCATCGTTATCATCTAATCGTTCAACTCTTTCGTAATTGCCTGGAACATCAAAATCATCAAAATAGAAGCGACTCGAACCATCATCTCCATAAAGAAAGTCGTCACCGTCATGACCAACTAAAAAATCCTTGCCGTTGCCACCAAATAGATGATCTTGACCGTTTCCTTCTCCACCATACAGCCAATCATCTCCTTCACCCCCATCCAAAATATCACCATCTTGTCCTCCGTCTAAATAGTCTCCCTCTGCTTCTCCGAGTAGGCTATCTTTCCCTGATCCACCATATAGTTGATCTTTCCCGCTATCGCCATAAACAAGGTCATTACCCCCTTGTGCGAAAATGTCATCGTCGCCAATGGTGGCTCGAAATACATCATTACCGTTGCCTAAATACTTAACGATACCTCTCATAAACACCACCTCAACAATTCAGCATAAATATAATATATCTAATCTGAGCTATTTGCTTTCTAGACAGAAAAATTTTAAAAGTTTTATTCCAAAGTTTCTATTTTTTGTTTAAATATACTGCTATATTTGCATCAGCGAGTTAATGAATACTCTTGAGCAAGACATAATAACCGACAGACTTCTTGATCGGTGGTTTGGGAAAAGTCATCATACCAAAGACTAATAGAATTGAGATTATCTGGTTTTTCTAAAGCAATTACTTCATCAACTTCATAGCTTAATTCATGACAAACAGATGGGGGAGCAATAGGAACGGCAATAATAATTTTTTTTGCCTGTTGTTTTTTAATAATTGCTATTGCTGCTTTTATGGTTGAACCGGTAGCAATACCATCATCAACTAAAATAACCGTTTGATTATAAATTTTAGGAAAGGGTCGATCGCCTCGATAAATGTGTTCTCGACGATGTAATTCTTGTTGCTCTTTTTGGGTCACTTTTTCGATAATTTTAGGTGATATATGGGACGAGTTAATGACATTTTTATTCAAAATTCTTACTCCTCCCAAAGCGATCGCACCCATAGCGAGTTCTGGACGATGGGGAACCCCTAATTTTCTAACGACACAGATATCTAGGGGAAGATTCAATTTTTTAGCAATACAGTAAGCAACGGGAACCCCTCCTCTGGGTAAAGCTAATACTACAGTATTATCTTGATTTTTATAGGATTCTAATTTTTCAGCTAATTGTTGTCCAGCTTCTGTGCGATTATGAAAGCGACTATTCATAACATTGTTCCCCTAGATTGTGTTTTACCCTAACTTCTTTTTTGTGGGGTTTAACTAGGGTTAAAACTTGTTTACTATATTCATTCTAACATTGTTAGACATGGCTGTTAATATATGTAGCATTTCCTGGACTCATAAGGTACACCTAATATTCAACTTCTGAACTCCTGACTCCTGAACTCCTGAACTCCTGACTCGGAGACTTCTGAACTCCTGACTTCTGAACTCCTGAACTCCTGAACTCCTGAACTCCTAAACTCCTGAACTCCTGAACTCCTGAACTCCTGAACTTGTGACTCCTAAAACCAGAAGACTTTGTCCCTCACAAGTATGGGAACTGCTATATTACGAAATATCAACTTCTCTTATAATTATTGTTTAAAATCAATGCGATCGCCTCCACTTTGGCACGTTACCCTTATCTTAATCATCGGTATTTTGTCTGTTTCTTCTACGGCAATTTTTATTCGTCTTGCATTACAAGCTTCGGGAAAATTGGGACTGGAATTTAGTCTTTTTTTGGCAGCATCTCGTTTAATTATTGCTTCAATTGTGTTTCTTCCTGCTTGGAAAACTGTTGTTAAGAATAAAGCAAGTTCTAAAGCTTATTATTATGCCATTGCTGCGGGGTTTTCTTTAGCGTTTCATTTTGTTTGTTGGATCACTTCTTTATCGTTTACTTCTATTGCTGCATCCACTACTTTAGTTACGACTACTCCAATTTGGGTGGCTCTTTTATCTTGGCTTTGGTTAAAAGAAAATCTGAAAAAAGTGACAATTTTTGGGATTATTATTGCTTTATTGGGGGGGATTTTAATTGCGTTAGGAGGCAATGATACTAATAGCGCATACAGTCAACCTATGTTGGGTAATATGTTAGCTTTAATGGGAGCTTGGTTTGTCAGTTTATATTTAATTTTGGGTAAAATTTCCCAACAACAAGGATTAAAAATAAGCAGTTATAGTGTTGTGGTTTATACAACGGCTGCTATAATTCTTTTTCCTTTACCTTTGATCTTTGGTTCGGGTTATACCAATTATCCTAACTCTGTTTATTTTTACGTTCTTTTAATGGCTATTTTTTCACAATTAATTGGTCATACCAGCATTAATTGGTCAGTGCGTTGGCTGTCTCCTACTTTAGTCACTTTAGCTATTTTATTTGAACCAATTGGTTCTAGTTTTTTAGGATTTATAATCTTTCAAGAAATTCCCTCAATATTAGTGTTAATAGGGGCAATTATTATTTTAGTTGGGGTTATTATTGCTGTCATTAGTTCTCAGGATAAGGATAAATTAGCTTAGCGTTACCCTGTAAGATATTGATGCTTATTTCTAAAGCTTCTTGTCCTTTTAAATCTCCATCATTAACTGCTTCTTCTAAGACTTCTGCTAATAATTTTCGTCCCCATTTTGCCCCTAAATAATACAATTCTGGAATATTATGAGCATCGGAAGAATATAAAATTTTTGTGGTAGGTGCTAATTCTAATAATTCTTGTAATACTTGTTTCATTCCTTGGATACTTAAGAAAGGAATAGCTAAACCAAAATCTAGATAAACTTGAGGGTAAACGGAGGCTAAGTATCCGGCTTCTTTGCTATAAGGATAAGCAGCGTGCAACAAGATAATAGGAACCTGTTGCCAACGAGGATTTTCTAACAGTTGACGTAAACATAATGGGTTACTGAATCGCAAATCTAAGTCGCGATCGCCAAATCCTGTATGAAACTGAATCGGTAGTTTATTTTTAGCAGCAATATCTAAGGCGATACCCAGTAAAAAGTCAATTAAAATTTTATCTGTTAATCTAATTTTTTGATTATCACAGTCTTGTTTAATTTGTCTAAACCGTAGTTCAGCCGTTGCTTTGGGGATAGACTCAATGGTTAAACCACTCCGATAAGCAGCAATACTTTTTAATCCTATTACCTCAGAAGATTTTGATTCTATTCTTTGTCTAAACTGCTCTAAAAATAGATCAAATTTGTCTACAGTATTGATTAAATTTTCTGCTAAGTATTCTAATCTAATTAATCGAAAAACTGAGGTAAACTGTTGATGCCATTGCCAAGGAAAAATGGAATCGGGTAAAAACCCATCATCTAAAAAAATGCTCTCTAAATTAGCATTCTTGAAACATTTTTGGGTTAATTTTTCTATTCCTAATGTTTGACGAGTTTCCATAATCGATTCTTGTATAGGATCGCAGTTTAATAACTCGCCAATATCTCTTAAACTTCGTCTCAAAAATAATGTATGATGAGCATGATAATTCAAAATTTCAGGATCATTTCCTTCAGTAAATGCAGCAGTATAAGTTGCATTGTTTACCCATTTCGGTTGTAATAAATTATGACAGTGATGATCGATCGCTGGAATTTCAAAAATATCTTTTTTAAGTACCATATTTTCTCTATTTTTTAACAATTTTACTTTAACTGTTAGTCGTGAGACGAGAAATCACTGAATAATTAAATAATTTATTATCATATGAATAATGTATTGTCAAATACTTGCAAGAATAATTTACATTTGTTAACATAGTATTACAGAAGCTGTTAACAGTCTTTTGTGACTGATAGTTATGGAGTGATTGGTTATGGATAAGTACAAATACATAAAGGCTACTTCTTCAAAGAAACAAAAACATGAAGGAATGAGTTTATTAGCTCTATTATTCTTTATGATGGGAGCAGTTAATGTTTATGGCCATTTACAAGGTAGTGATAACCAAGTGACTACCACTAACGATAATGACATGAGTGGTTTATTGAAAGTGGGTGTTTTTGCTATGTTTTTAGCAGCAGCTATTGAACTTTTTGTCATTTAACCTCATCTTTGAACTAAAATTATTAATGAAAAAATTATCATAAGGGGGTAAAGAAACCTATGGACACTGTATTCTTTACTCCCTCTGTCGTATGTTAATTTTCAGGTTTTGTAAACCCATAATTTTCAAAGACTGCTTGAGCTTTTTCTTCCAATAAGAAATCAACAAACTTTTTCGCCTCTTCAGAATTTTTGCTTTCTTTAATTACAGCAACGGGATAAACAATAGGGGAATGAGATCCTTTAGGTGCAGTATCCGTTACTGTTACTTTATCAGAAATTTTAGCATCGGTACTATAAACAATACCAGCGTCAACGTTTCCTGTTTCTACGTAGAAAAGAACTTGACGAACATCCTTTCCATAAACTAATTTTGGGGTTAACTTATCGTAGGACTTTAGTGAAGTTAACACTTCTTTTCCGTATTGTCCAGCCGGTACGCTATCGGGATCACCCAAAGCAATTTTATCTAAATTTGCAGTGGGTAAGCTTTCAAATGTAACTGATTCTTGGCTATCTTTGGGCGTAACTAAAACAACATTATTTTCTAATAAATTTTTACGAGTTTCTGTTAATAGTAAGTCTTTTTGTTCCAGTGCATTCATCTGTTTGGGTGCAGCAGAAATAAAAATATCTGTAGGCGCACCCTGTTCAATTTGTTGTTGTAAAGAACCCGATGAACCAAAATTATAAACAATATCTATATTAGGATTTTCTTGTTGATAAATAGGTTTTACTGCTTTCATGGCATCTTGTACACTAGAAGCAACCGACACAGTTAAATTAACTTTAGAAGCATCTTGTTGATTAATATTAGATGCAGTACAAGCTGTCACAAAGGTAGCTAACGTTAAGGCAAGAAATAGTTTTCTTTTCATGGCTTGTTAATGTTTAAAGTTAGACAAAATTGTCTTTAACTAAACATCATGGTAAAAGCAATTATTAAAAAGAGTGTATAAAATTAAGAATAGTTTAATATCCTGATTTTTTACCAAAATTGTCAAATAAAAAATTGAAACCTAAGTTCATTAAGTTTCAAATAGAAGTTATCGATTGGTTAAGTTATTAATGGATTTGTATCATGAAGATAGAAGATTTATAATTGATTCAACTCCCAACATAAGATCATTAGCCTTAATAATAGCATAAGCTTTTTTTTCTTCACTTAATGCTAAAGATTCAGCAGACTCTTTAGTAATCATCCCACTAATTTCTACTCCTGGAGCAAGTTCTATGTAGGATTCGTAGAGAGAGCGTTTTGTCAGGTGGGCAAAGTTTTCTACTTTATGGGTAGTTAAAAAAAGTCTCTGATTTGCCCACCCTACTGTTTTAAGATGTAGTTTATAATCTAGTTAGTTCAAAAGTTACATCTTTTTATATTGTGATATCAAAATTAAAGTAACAGAATACACAGTTAAAAATTAATTAAGTTTTGAAACAGTAGCAAAAACCTACATTAAACTAAATAAAAAGCGAAATTAGACTATCTCAAAAGCATAGGGTTAATAACGCTCTGAATAAAGGGTTATCAGTTTGTCAACAATTGCTGATTTTAGACTTATGACTAAGCCAAACTCACCGCTTCATTCAGTTAAGTCATTGTACTTAATGATTGTGAATCAATTGAGGAAGCAAAAACAAAAAAGAGCTTAAGGTTTTCTCTTAACCCGTTAATAACCCTGAAAATACTAACAACAAACTTTTAACCCATAAATAAAAGCAAGGAAGGTTCAATATGCTAAAAATCGCAGTTCCAAAAGAAAGTGACTTAGGAGAATTGCGAGTTGCCCTCGTTCCTGATATTGTCGCCCGCTTTATTAAGCTAGGGTTTGAAGTATTAGTGCAGTCCGGTGCCGGCCAAGGCGCACACTTTACCGACAGCGAATACGAAGCAGCCGGGGCTACCATTATCAACTCAGCCAAAGAACTGTGGGAGTCTGGGGATATTCTCCTCAAAGTTGCACCTCCAGGGGAACAACAAGGAGAAGAGGAAATGAACTGGTTAAAACCCGGTTCTACCTTAGTTAGTTTCCTCAACCCTTTGGCCAACCCCGAATGTATCGAAGCTTTGGCACAACGGAAAATCAATGCCTTTAGCATGGAGATGATCCCCCGTACCAGTCGCGCCCAAAGCATGGATGCGCTATCATCTCAAGCAAATATTGCCGGCTATAAAGCAGCCTTGATCGCCGCAGCTTCCTTACCCCGTCTTTTCCCCATGATGACAACTGCTGCCGGAACCATTCCCCCAGCTAAAGTGTTAGTTATTGGTGCAGGGGTCGCCGGGTTACAAGCGATCGCCACTGCGAGACGGTTAGGTGCCGTTGTAGAAGCCTTTGATGTACGCCCTGCGGTTAAAGAAGAGGTGCAAAGTGTAGGGGCTAAGTTTATTGAGATCCCCATCGAAGAAGACACCGCCACCAGTCAAGGTTACGCCAAGGAAGTTGGGCAAAGCACACAAGAAAAGATTCGTCAAGTGCTAACGGAACATATTAAAAAATCCGATGTGGTCATCACCACTGCCCAAGTGCAAGGGAAACGCGCCCCGTTGATCGTTACCGAAGAAATGGTGGGCGAAATGAACTCAGGGGCTGTGATCGTGGACTTAGCCGCCGGACAGGGTGGTAACTGTGCTTGTACCGAAGCCGGTAAAGACGTTTACTACAACGGTGTCACCATTATTGGCCCATTGAACTTACCCGCTACCTTACCGGTAGACTCCAGTAAAGTGTACGCCAAAAACCTCTTAACCTTGGTGAAATATTTGGTTAAAGACGGTGCCATTGACTTCAACTTTGAAGACGACATCGTAGGCGGAACTTGCGTCACCTACGGAGGAGAGATCCGCAACGATCGCATTAAACAAGCGTTAGCGACTTTAGTTCAAGCCTAGCAATGGAGTAATTTATGACAACTGGATTATTAATTGGTTTAGTGGTGTTCGTCTTAGCCTCTTTTGTGGGGTTTGAGGTGATCAACAAAGTCCCTCCCACCTTACATACTCCCCTGATGTCTGGGGCCAATGCTATCTCTGGTATTGCGGTAGTTGGGGCGTTACTGATCGCTGGACCCAAAGAATGGAACATTACCGTCATTTTAGGGTTAGTGGCTGTAGTTTTAGCAACGGTGAACGTGGTGGGTGGCTTTTTAGTGACCGATCGCATGTTGCAAATGTTCAAGAAGAAAGGAGCATAATTAAACATGAACGATACCTTATGTACTGACGTTCTGTCTGGTTTAACCACCGGCATAGAACTGACCTACTTAGTGGCTGCGGCCTTATTTATTGTCGGTTTAAAACAGTTAGGATCACCTGCTACTGCCCGTCGAGGCAACATTATCGCTGCGGTGGGGATGTTCTTTGCTATTATTGCAACTTTAATTAATCAATCGGTGATCAACTACCAGATGATTCTGGTTGGGGTGATCATCGGATCTATTATTGGGGCGATCGCTGCTCAAAAAGTAGCCATGACAGCCATGCCCCAAATGGTAGGTATTTTCAACGGTTTAGGGGGTGCAGCCAGTGCCTTAGTTGCTGTTGGAGAGTTTTGGCGGTTATTAGACGCAGGGCAAGGCATTCCTTTTGATGCAACGTTAGTGGCTATTTTAGGGGTGTTTATCGGTGGTGTTACCTTAACTGGTAGTTTACTTGCCTTTGCCAAGTTACAAGGGTTAGTCAGTGGTTCTCCTGTTACGTTTCCCCTACAACAACCGTTCAATATTCTTCTCTTCTTATCCTTCCTCGCAGGAAGTGTTTACCTATTCATCGACCCCACTAACGCAGCTGTATTTTTAGGGTTAGTGGGTTTATCCTTAGTGTTTGGGGTATTATTCGTCCTACCTATTGGTGGTGGCGATATGCCTGTGGTTATCTCCCTGTTAAACTCTTTCTCAGGGTTAGCTGCTAGTGCTGCCGGTTTCATCCTGATGAACAATATGCTCATCGTCGCTGGTGCGTTGGTGGGTGCATCCGGTATCATCTTAACGGAAATCATGTGTAAAGCCATGAACCGTTCTTTACTGAGCGTTTTATTCGGTGCCTTTGGTAGTGCCGGTGGAACCGTTGCCGGTGGTTCTAGTGATGGAACGGATAAAACCGTACATTCCATTGATCCCGAAGAAGGAGCAATGATGTTGGGTTATGCCCGTTCTGTGGTTATTGTACCTGGGTATGGTATGGCAGTAGCACAAGCACAGCATACCGTTAGAGAGTTGGCTAACCAACTAGAAAAAATGGGCGTAGAAGTTAAATACGCTATTCACCCCGTTGCTGGAAGAATGCCTGGTCACATGAACGTTTTACTCGCTGAAGCGAACGTTCCTTATAACCAGTTGCATGATATGGACGACATCAACCCTGAGTTTGAACAAACTGATGTTGCGTTGGTTATTGGGGCGAATGACGTGGTTAACCCTGCTGCGAGGGCAGATCAAAGTAGCCCTATTTACGGAATGCCTATCTTAGAAGTGGATCGCGCCCATCATACCATTGTTATTAAGCGTGGTTTAAGTACCGGGTTTGCTGGTGTAGATAACCAGTTATTCTACGATGATAAGACCATGATGCTCTTTGGTAGCGCACAAGATATGGTGTCTAAGTTAGTGTCTGAAGTTAAGCAACTGTAATTGTTTTACCTCAGTTCAATAACTAATGTTATACCTCCCTTTTTATTAATTGGGAGGTATAATTATGAATGAGAAGGTCTGATGTTCTTTGAATACGACGATGCTAAAAGTTGCAGCAATAAAGATAAACATGGCATTGATTTTGTAGAAGCACAAGCTCTTTGGCTAGACGAAAAACGTCTTGAAATTGCTGCCCGTTCTAGTGATGAGTCAAGATGATTTGTTTTTGCTAAAATTGATGATAAATATTGGACGGCTGTGATTACATACAGAGTTCAAAGCATAAGAATTATTTCAGTGAGACGTTCTAGAGATGAGGAAAAGCAAAGTTATGAACAACAAAGACAACAAACCTGAAAAACCTTTAATTAGTGCTGAAGAGTTAGATAAAATTTTTGATGAAGGGGAAGAAGATATTATCGAATATCTTGATTTTAGTACAGCCCATCGTCCAGGTTTAGAGGAGAATAATATTAATATTGCTCTTCCCGAATGGATGATTAATCGAATTGATTTAGAGGCAAAACGTTTGGGAATTAGTAGTCAGCTAGTTATCAGAAATTGGCTGACCGAAAGACTGGATAAACACAATATTTAAACTTTTATTGTATATAAAGAAATGAAAACTTTAAATGAAACTGATCTTAAAAATCTCTATGAAAGTGATGAACATTTATGGCTGGAAGAAAGCATAAAATTGCTTAAAAAAAAACGTTTCAATGACTTAGATATTGATCATTTAATTGAGGAATTAGAAAGCTTGGGTAAACGTGACAAAAACCGAGTTAGTAGCTTTTTAGAACAAATTATTAGACATTTATTATTGTTGCAATACTGGGAAGCAGAAAAAGAGAGAAATAAAAATAATTGGCGTGCAGAAATACAAAGTTTTCGCACTCAGTTAAGAAAATATTTGACCACTAATCTACAAAATTACTTAATAGAAGAATTTGATACTATTTATAATGATGCTTTAGATTATGTACAAGAAAAAACAGGATTTAATGTTGATTTTCCTGAAAAATGCTCTTATACCCTTGAAGACTTATTAAATAAGAAATGGTTTCCTAATAAAGATTAATTTTTTCTAACTTGTCCAAAACCTCTTTTTGTAAACTGGTAGACCATCGATATTTAAAGCTTTCATGTTGATATCTTTTTTTTTGAAACATTAATTCATAGAAAAAGTAATCGTTTATCATTGTAACAGTTATTATCTCATTAAAGTTCATAATCTATGCAAATGAAAGGTGCTATGAACAACATCCGTGCAAAGTATCTGTTGGAGAACTTGCCAAATTTTATGTGTGCGGAGTAGTCAAACAATGGATTTAACTGTTGCGACTCGATTAGCGATCGCCTTAATTTTGGGTCTAATTATTGGCATAGAACGGGGTTGGAAGACCCGTGAAACCCCTGATGGTCTGGGAGATGGGGGGATTCGTAACTTTGGTTTAAGCGGGCTATTTGGGGGCATTGCTGCGGTCTTAGCGGATAAATGGGGGATGGTGATCCTAGGGATGATTTTTTTAGGATTATCTATTCTCATCACCACTTCTTATGTCCTAACAGCGCGAAAATCAAAAGATTACGGAACAACTACAGAAATTGCTCTGTTGATGACTTTTAGTTTAGGGGCTATGGTGGTTAGTGGTTGGATGATAGAAGCGGTAGCGATCGCAGTTATTATTGCTTGGTTATTGGGGTTAAAAGAAGAGTTAAGTCGCTATTTATTATTATTAAAACGCCGGGAGTTAATTGCTACGTTACAATTGTTATTAATTTCCTCTGTTTTTTTCCCCCTTTTACCTAATAAGAATTTGGGCCCTTGGCAAGCGATTAATCCCCGTTCTATTGGTTTATTGGTGTTATTAATTTCAGGAATTTCTTATGTTGGTTATTTCTCGATTCGTATTTTAGGTAATAAAGTTGGTTTATTATTAACTGGTTTTTTCGGGGGAATTGCTTCGTCTACGGCCTTAACTTTAGCCTTTTCTCGTATGGCGAAAACCCGTCAAGATATGACCGTTTTATTAGCTGCTGGAATTGCATTAGCTAATGGGATGATGTCCCCCAGGTTATTAATCGAAATTATGGTAGTTAATCGTCCTTTAGCCCAACAATTAATGATACCATTGATTGTATTAGCAATTATCCCGTTAATTTGTGCTGGTTTATTAGTTTGGCGGTTATCTCCTCCGAAATCAATGACTCCTGTTAAGTTATCAAATCCAGTAGAATTAGGGGCTGCTTTACAATATGCTGCTTTATTAGCTATTTTATCTATATTAGTTCATGCTGCTCAAAGTTGGTTTGGAGATAGTGGAGTTTATCTATTATCAGCTATTTCTGGCCTAGTTGATGTGGATGCAGTTGGCATTTCTTTAGCAAGGGCAGCTAATGATACCATGGCCTCACAAGTTGCTATAATTGGTACTTTATTAGCAGTAACCATGAATACCATAGTTAAAGTGGGAATGACTGCTATAATTGGGGGGAAACAATTAGCTTATTGGTGTGGTGGGATTCTTTTTAGTTCCCTAGCATTAAGTATAATAATTATGTCGTAAGCATTCAGCTATCAGTCATCAGCCATCAGCTTACTTTATGTGTTTATAGGGGAACCCAAATGTTTCCCAAAGAAGAATCGAAAGTGACTGGAATTAAACGAATGCTTATCGCTTTCATCTCTTAGCTGAACGCCGAACGCTGATGGCTGAATGCTTATCCGTTAGCAGTTAACAGTTTAAAAAAATATAAGGAATATGACCTTAAAATTCTTTCAAAAACCAGAACCTGATAACAGCGATCGCGTTCCTCCTGGACAATATTTGGCGAAAGGTTTTCCTGTTTTAACCTACGGTGATACTCCTCAAATAAGTACGGATCAATGGCAATTTAAAGTGTGGGGTTTAGTGACACCAAAGACCTTTTCTTGGTCTGATTTTATGGGTTTACCTCATCACGAATTTACTAAAGATTTTCACTGTGTTACTCGCTGGTCAAAATTAGATGTTCAATGGACAGGAATTAAAATTACAGACTTGATTAATTTATTAGATGTTGACTCTAAAGCAACCCATGTAATGCAGCATTGTTATGGTGGTTATACTACTAATCTTCCTTTGCAAGATTTTGTTTTAGAAGATAACTTTTTTGCGTTTAAACTATCAGGAGAACCCTTACCTCCCGATCATGGTGGCCCCATGCGTACAATTATTCCTCATTTATACGCTTGGAAAAGTGCAAAATGGATTAATGGATTAGAATTTTTACCGAAAGATCAGTTAGGTTTCTGGGAAAAAAATGGCTATCATAGACGAGGTGATCCCTGGAAAGAAGAACGATACGGCGGATAATTTAATAATTAATAATTAATAATTAGATCAATGTTATCCTATGAAGGAAAAGTAACAATTAATTAGTCAAACATTTAGGAGAAAAAATAGCCATAATTAACACAAAAAATTTACCTTATTCAGTCAGTATTGTCTTGTTTACAAGGTATCCCGATCCAGGAAAGGTCAAAACCCGTTTAGCTTGGGATATTGGCGATCGCACAGCAACCGAGATCCATCGCTACACCATGAGTAAAACCTTGAGACTACTACTCCGTGAAATGAAAGGGGTCAACATTATTGTTAATTATACAGGAGTAGACTGTGCAACCCAGATGATCCAAGGTTTCGATCCTAGCTTAGCATTGGACATTGATCAAAACATTAAATCGGGTATCCTTTCCTTTATTCAACAACCCTCAACCTCTTTCGGGGAACGAATGAACGCGATCGCAAAACAGTTAGATAAACTAATAATAATTGGGTCTGATATACCAGGAATTACTTCTGATATTTTATCTGAAGCCATTGAATGTGTAAACCGAGAAGAAGCAGCGATCGCTTTAACCGCAGATGATGGTTATTATCTGATTGGTTTACCTTATTATAGTGATGTTTTTACCACTGTTAATTATAGTTTGGGAAATGTTTATGAACAGACTTATGCTTTGATGCAAAAAAACTACGTCTCTACGTCTATTCTTAATCATAGGTTAGTAGATATTGATGAAATTAGTGATCTACAATCTCTTGGTTTAACAGACTTAATAGAGGAAAATCAAGTTGATATTTCAGTTATTCTTCCAACTCTTAATGAAGTTGATTCTATTTATAATACTTTAGCGAATTTAGTTAAACAAGCTGAACATTCACAGCGTATAGAAATTATAGTTGTTGATGGGGGAAGTAAAGATAATACGCTACAAAGAGTTGAAGACTTTAAAAAAGACTATCCCCATATTCTTATACAATTATTGATTGTATCATCTTTAGGTCGTGCTTTTCAGATGAATACAGGGTTAAGACATTCATCAGGAAAATACCTTGTTTTTTGTCATGCAGATACGTTATTACCCTCAGAATGGGACAAAAAAGTAATATCTGTGTTAAGTGATGAACAAGTTAAATTAGCTTATTTTGATTTACAATTTCACTCCGATCATTTAGGGTTAAAATTAGTTGCTTGGACTGTCAATCATATTAGGCGATCGCCTTATGGAGATCAGGTTTTTTGTGTAAGACGAGATAATTTTAAGAAAATAGGCGGTTTTGATTATCTCTCTTTGTTAGAAGATGTTACTTTGTTCGACAATAAAATTAGTTATCAACAATGTCAAAGGATTCCTGATTCTGTTATTACCAATGCACGTAAATATAGCAATAAAAACGGAAACTATACTTATCCATCTATCTTTAAAAATGTTAGTAAAAATTGGGGGATTATGGCAGGTACAAAACTTTTTAAGTTGCCAGCTTGTCAATTAAGAAAACTATTTCATGGTTCATCGAATAGCTATGAACTGTTAGAAGTTCCATTTCAGGATAAAATTTACACATTTAAGTACAATTTTCCTGAAAAACTATTAAATAAACTTTTAATTTGGAAAGTTATCTATTATCAAAAATTGATGAATCGATTAATTCCTAGAATTTTGAAGCATTGTCAAGGTAATGATATATTTATTGATGTTGGGGGTAATGTTGGAATTGTTAGTTGTTTACTGAGTATACTATTAGCTAAACATCGTATTAAAACTGATATTCTTGCCTTTGAACCTGTTTCCGATTGTTATCAACTCTTTAAAGATAATTATTCTCTTTATGCTGGTGAAATGAGAAATAAAATTTATCTAGAAAATATAGCTTTAAGAGATCAACGAGGATATTTTGACTTAGATTTAGATAATAATTTATCCAAATTTATTGACAAAAAAGACACGGGTGATAGTATAGAAATTAAACAAATACCATTAGATAATTATAAATTTCCTATTGATAAAAAAATTAGCATTATTAAAATTAATACAAAAGGGGATGCACTAGATATATTAAAAGGAATGATAAAAACGATTAAACAACATCAACCTATTTTAGTCCTAACCCCATCGATTCCTAGTTTTCTCAATGAGAGAGGTAACGCTAAAAATAAGAATCAAGCTATCATCAACTTACTTAAAAATTTAAACTACCAAGTAGAAAAACTTAGTCATATTGATTACATAGCCCATCCTAAGCTCAACACGCAAAATACTGAGTGGTCTTAACGGATTTTTTACATTTGTCTGCTTTTATCTGACGTATTCAAGCCATTGGTTAACTGATTATCAGAAGGAGAGCAATCGATGATGCAAGCATTAACAGATCAAAAGAGATGGATAACTGGAACCCTTGCAGGTTTAGTCTTGGGAACGAGTTTGGTGGGGGTTGCCATGAAAACCCAGGCGCAAGAAGAAGTCCAGCCAGAACAAGATGAACAAGAGCAGGTGATGAGCAAAGAGGAGCAGGCGAAACAAGCGCAAGCAAATGCTCTCGATCTCGTAACCAAGATTACGGAAGCACAACGCTCCTATTACGAAGAAAATGGAGAATTTAAGGTTGTTATTGATGAAATCGCTGAGGATTTAGACCTAACTTTACCTTCTAGCTTTAATTACGCTATTCGGACGAGTTTTCAAGGAGCTTATATTTACGTTCTGCCGGCCAAAACTCCCATAGCTGACCAACTAAAAGCCTACGTTGGGGGGGCTTTCATTAAGTCTCCTGAAAAAGACTTAGAGAATAAGGAAGAGAAAAAGGAAATCGTCACTATTATCTGTGAAACTACCGAAACAGGGCGCAGACGACCAACAGACCCCCAAATAGCTAGAGCGAAGGAATTAAGCTCAACCGCGGAACTATCTTTATCTTGTGGAGATTCTACCGTACCCGCCCCAAAGTCTAATCAAGAATAATCTTAAAATAAGTAGTCGTTAAGATTAAAAGCATTACAACAACGGAAAAATACATCCAAGTTCTCTTTTAATTTTTGCCTTTTCCCCCTAAAACGCATTCTAAATGCGTTTTAGGGGTTGATTTGGGTAGAACTAAATACTACTCGGTTAACAAAATTATCTGTTGAGATAGGGATGGGGGAGAGAGGGAAGAGGGGGAAGGGTGGGAAGCGTGTTATAGATATCAAAAAATGTTTTGTAGAATTGCGAATAATGATTGAATTAACTAAGTTACAAAACTATAAGGTTGATTAGAATGAACCCAGACTTAAATTACTATCATCTTATTCATCAAAAAATTGCTTCTTTACTGTTATATCAATCTATTTTTGACGATACAATTGGACAATCTTTTTTAGAGGTTTTAAACTTAATTTATATTCGCAATCAGGAAGCGATTGATATTAATTGTCTTAAAGCTTATAGTCATTGGTTCAACCATTTAGCCTCTCAAGGGATGAGTTGGCAAGATTATATTATTAGAAAAATTCTTATTGATGATAATCCTTTTAGCCAACAAGTTCAGCATCATGCTTTACAAGATTTACCGCAACCATTAATTGAAGCCACTGAACACGATTTAACTATTTTGAATACTGTATATAATCTTCCGTTAGAAGCCATCAGTGAATGGGTAAAAGAAGCAGCTAATGTTCCTTTTTCTCCCTTTATTGGACAGTTTGAAAATAAAGACCAGACGTTTCTTCATGAAGAAGATAGTTGGGAAAATTGTTTACAACAGTTAGCCGATCATTATTGTAAATATGGAACAGGAATTTTGGGTCAATATAAAGCTTTAAAATGGCACAACGCTCAATTAATTGGCATTAGTGAACCTGATCCGATAACGTTAACTGAAATTGTCGGGTATGACAGTCAAAAAGAAGCTTTAATTAAGAATACAGAAATTTTATTATCTGGTTATAATGCCCTTAATGTTTTATTATATGGCAGTCGAGGATCAGGTAAATCATCCTTGGTAAAAGGGTTATTAAATAAGTATTATTCTCAAGGGTTAAGATTAGTAGAAGTGAATAAATCCCAGTTACCTAATTTACCAATCATTGTGGATCAATTAAGAAATGTACCCCAGAAGTTTATTATTTTTGTGGATGATTTATCCTTTGAAGAAGACAACGATGCGTTTAAAGCATTAAAAGTTGTGTTAGAAGGAAATGTAACAGCAAAAGCTCAAAATGTAGTGGTTTATGCTACTTCTAATAGACGACATTTAATTAGGGAATATTTTGACGATCGCCCACGTCCTAAAGATGCCGATGAAATTCATCATTGGGATACGGTACAAGAAAAATTGTCCTTTAGCGATCGCTTTGGTTTAACGTTAACCTTTGAACCAGCTAACCAAGACACTTATCTCAATATTGTGCATCATTTAGCCTCACAAATTAACCTGAAAATTGCTCAAGATGAGTTAGAATTCAAAGCTAAACAATGGGCCACACAACATAATGGAAGATCAGGAAGAACCGCCAGACAATTTATTGATTTTCTCGAAGGAGAAATAGGATTAAATAATCTTAACAATTAAGAGTTTTCTGTTTCAATTTCAATAGTTTCTTCAATTTCTGCTGGCTTTTTCATGATCAAGGGCTTTTTTTCTAATTCAGGTAAAGCAATTAATTCTCGTTGACGCTGTTTAACGGCTGTCGGCATTAACATGGGTAAAGGTTCTGTCTCATCGTGCCAGTAAGTAGCTACGGGTAAGGTATGTTCTAAATCTTCTAGGAGTCTGGGAATCACCATCATAGCGTGTAATTCTCCAATTTTCTCCGCTTCGTGCATTCCTGCTTCAATGGCCACAGCTACATTCGCCACGGAACCGCGAATAATAGCAGTACAGAGTCCATCTCCAATAATTTCGTAGGAAGCCAACTGTACATCAGCCGATTTTAACATAGCATCTGCTGCCCCTACCATTGCCGGAAAGCCCCTGGTTTCCAGGAGTCCGATGGAACGATTACTGAGACGACTATAACCCTGCTGCTGTTGAGCAATTTCTACTAAATGACTACCAATGGGAAAAACAGCCTCTAAATTAGGCATAGGACGGGCAATCACTAACTTAGAAATCAATTGACCGAACTTTTCAGCGGTTTTTGCCCCCTCTTCTACCGCTAAACGAACGTTAGCCACTTTGCCCCGTACAATAGCAGTACAGTGTCCACTGCCGATTTTTTCATACCCCACCAAGGTAACATCTGCTGATTTAAGCATCATGTCAGCGGTTCCAACGATGGCAGGAAAACTATGGGTTGAAATAAGGCCAAGCGCGCTATCACTGGGTAAGTGAGATGATTTCATGGAAGTTTGTGACGTTGAGGCGTAACGGTGGTTAGAAGTGGCAAGACTGGTCATGTAATCTGATGGGTATAAGTCGGTGGGTAAAATTTAATCTAAAATTTTGCTTCTTTACTCCTATTGTAATTAATATTTTATCCTGATGTCGCCAGAATTCCCTAATTTTGTCGTGACTTATAAGGAGGAAGACAGTTAATTTTCTCTTGTGACAAGACAACCCTTAAAGCATCCTTAAAATTTTCCCATAACTGAAGGAGAACTTAGCCGAAATGAGAAAAGAACCGATAAAATAAGGAGGGTTGCTAGTTAATAACGATATTCTAACTGGAGGAGACCGTTGAATTTCCCCATCAATGTCATAGAAATCCCTCCGATTTGATTGCCAATGATATAGCGTTTTCCAGACTCATGAAGTACAGTATATGAGGTTCAAACCTACTAGCCATAAAGGTTCTACTTCTGACTTCTGAGTTCTGACTTCTGCTATCGTCTCGGTTGGTTTAGTTATCTAACTTGCTTTTGAAATCGCAAATAGTCCCTCGAGGTTGCTACTGGTTATGCTTCTTGAATCATTACAGTCCACAGTTGAAGAGGTTAACATTTTTTCGACATCGGATCTCTTCTTACGTCAGCGTCTGAAATTAGTCGAAAGTTTATGGGAATCAGTATTAAAGGCTGAATGTGGTCAAGAATTAGTAGACTTGCTCAAAAATTTACGAGAAATCTGCTCGCCTGAAGGACAAGTTACAGAGCAACCCAAAAACTCCATCAATGAACTGATTGAAGGGTTAGAACTCAATGAAGCTATTCGTGCAGCCAGAGGGTTTGCCCTCTATTTTCAATTAATTAATATTGTTGAACAACATTACGAACAAAGAGATCAACAGCTAAACCGGCGAGCAACCTATCAAGAATCAGAACAATCCCAAAAAAGTCACGGAAACGAAGAAAAAGCTGGCAATGGTTCCGTGGGAGCAGATTTATTAGAAAAAGCCTTAGCCGGGGGGACAGAAAGTCAAGCAAAAGGGGGAACCTTTCACTGGTTATTTCCTCAACTAAAACGGTTGAATGTTCCCCCCCAACAAATTCAACGGTTATTAGAGCAGCTAGATATCCGCCTCGTTTTTACCGCTCATCCCACAGAAATTGTCCGTCATACCATCCGACTCAAACAAAGACGTATCGCCACCTTGTTGAGACGATTAGACCAGGCAGAAGAGGCATTTCGGGGCATGGGGTTAAGTAGTTCCTGGGAAGCCGAGTCAATTATTGAACAACTCAACGAAGAGATTCGTCTCTGGTGGCGCACCGATGAACTGCATCAGTTTAAACCCAGTGTCCTCGATGAAGTAGACTATACCCTACACTACTTCGATGAAGTTCTCTGTGATGCACTGCCCCAACTCTCTCAACGACTGCAACAGGCCCTAAAAACTAATTTTCCCAGAATTAAACCCCCTCATAATACCTTCTGTCGCTTTGGATCATGGGTAGGAGGCGATCGCGACGGGAACCCCTTTGTCACCCCGGACGTGACTTGGCAAACCGCTTGTTACCAACGCAACTTAATTTTAGAAAAATATTTAGTGGCTGTTGAAGATTTAACAGAGATTTTAAGCTCATCCTTGCATTGGAGTAACGTTTCTCAAGATCTGCTCGACTCCTTAGAACGCGATCGCGTCACCCTGCCAGAAATTTATGATGAACTGGCCATCCGTTATCGTCAAGAACCCTATCGCCTCAAATTAGCTTATATTGAAAAACGTCTAGAAAATACCCGCGATCGCAATAACCATTTGGCCAACCCAGGAAAAGGGCAAATTTTAAGCGAAAAACCCCCTCAAAATATCTATCACTCTGGAGCAGAATTTGAAGCAGAATTACAACTGATTAAACGGAATTTAGAAGAAACTGGGTTAAAATGCCAAGCCTTAGAAAATCTGTTGTTCCAGGCGCAAATGTTCGGCTTTACCCTTACTCAATTGGATTTCCGTCAAGAATCTTCCCGTCACTCCGAAACCATCGAAGATATTGCTAACTACTTAAACGTCTTACCTCGTCCCTACGGAGAACTCTCCGAAGCAGAAAAGGTCAATTGGTTAGTGGGGGAACTACAAACCCGTCGTCCCCTGATACCGATGGAAATGCCTTTTGAAGAAAAAACCATCGAAACTGTCGAAACCATGCGGATGTTGCGCTATCTGCAACAAGAGTTTGGCATCGAAATTTGTCAAACCTATATCATCAGTATGACCAACGATGTCAGCGATGTGCTAGAAGTCTTGTTATTAGCCAAAGAAGCTGGACTATACGACCCCGGAACCAGTACCACCACCATTCGTATTGTTCCCCTGTTTGAAACGGTAGACGATTTAAAACGGGCCCCAGAAATCATGGATGCGTTATTTAAGTTACCCTTATATCGGGCTTCTTTAGCGGGTGGGTACGACTATTTAGACGAGGCGAAAAAAGAACAATTACCACCCCCTGAACTGCAACCAGCTAACTTACAAGAAATCATGGTAGGTTATTCCGACAGTAACAAAGACTCTGGTTTCCTCAGCAGTAACTGGGAAATTCATAAAGCTCAAAAATCCTTACAAAAAGTTGCAGAACCTTACGGTTTAGCCCTAAGACTATTTCATGGTCGTGGGGGTTCCGTCGGAAGAGGTGGCGGACCTGCTTATGCTGCTATTTTAGCCCAACCTACCGGCACCATCAACGGACGCATCAAAATCACCGAACAAGGGGAAGTATTAGCCTCTAAATATTCCTTACCGGAACTGGCTTTATATAACCTAGAAACTGCTACTACAGCCGTTATCCAAGCTAGTTTACTAGGGAGTGGGTTCGATGATATTGACCCTTGGAACGACATTATGGAAGAATTGGCCAGTAGTGCAAGAAAAGCCTATCGCAGTTTAATTTATGAACAACCAGACTTCTTAGACTTCTTCTTATCTGTTACCCCTATCCCCGAAATTAGCCAATTACAGATTAGTTCTCGCCCCGCCAGACGAAAAAGTGGTAAAAAAGATTTAAGTACCTTACGGGCGATTCCTTGGGTGTTTAGTTGGACTCAAAGTCGTTTTCTCTTACCCGCTTGGTATGGAGTAGGAACCGCATTAGAAGGCTTTTTGCAACAGGAACCAGACGAAAATTTGAAACTGTTTAAATATTTTTACTTGAAATGGCCATTTTTTAAGATGGTAATTTCCAAGGTAGAAATGACCCTTTCTAAAGTGGATTTACAAATTGCTCACCACTATGTTAAAGAATTATCCCAACCTGAAGACATAGAACGATTTGAAAAGGTATTTGAGCAAATTTCTGAAGAATATCATCGTACCCGTGACATCATTTTAAGCATTACCGAACAACCTAAATTATTAGAAGGTGACGCGGGTTTACAGCGTTCCGTACAGCTAAGAAATGGAACCATTGTTCCCCTTGGTTTCTTACAGGTTTCTCTTCTGAAACGGTTACGTCAATATACCCGTCAAGCGCAGTCCGGAGTGATTCACTTCCGTTACTCTAAAGAAGAATTGTTGCGGGGTGCATTGTTAACCATTAATGGTATTGCTGCCGGAATGCGTAATACTGGTTGATGTTATCAAAATAATCATTAATGAGCCAATGGACAATCGTTTTAAAGTGGTTGAAATTGTTGATCTGATCATCAGACTATTTCTGATTGGATTATTATTTGCTTGGTGTTTCCTACTTATTCGTCCTTTTATTGGCATTATACTTTGGGGAATTATTTTAGCGATCGCTATTTTCCCCTTTTTTTTGTGGTTAAAAAACCGTTTAGGAGGTCGAGGAAAATTAGCAGGAATCATTCTTACTTTATTAGGGGTTGCAGTTATTATTGGCCCAGTTAGTATTATTGCAACCATTTTCGTCAGTAATGCTCAAACCTTTGCAGATAATCTTGCTGCTGGCAATTTTACTGTTCCTCCTCCCCCCGAAGGTGTAGAAAATTGGCCCGTTATTGGAGACAAGGTTGATCAGATTTGGACATCTGCATCCGTTAATTTAGTATCAGTTTTAAGTAAATTTCAACCACAATTAGAAGCATTAGCCAAAAACTTATTATTGCTTGCTGCTAATATTGGGATCGTTTTACTAAAGTTTATTCTGTCTATTATTATTGCAGGAATTTTAACCATTAATGCAGAGAAATTAAGTTCTCGTATTAGACAAGTTTTTCTACGGATAACACCCCAACAAGGCCAAGGATTTTTACAATTGGCTACTGCTACTATTAGAGGGGTAACAAGGGGGATTATTGGGGTTTCTGTCCTGCAAAGTCTTCTTATTGGTATAGGTTTAATGGTAGGGGGAATTCCTTTTGCTGGTTTATTAACTTTATTATGTTTGATTTTAGCTATTATTCAAATTGGGCCAGGTTTAGTGGTAATTCCTTCAATCATTTTTGCCTGGTCTACCATGGGGACTTTAGGTGCATTATTATTCACTATCTGGATGATTCCTTGCACTTTAGTCGATAATATCCTCAAACCTATATTAATGTCTCAAGGTTTACCAGTTCCTACGATTATCATTTTAGTGGGGGTTTTAGGAGGAACATTAGTCCACGGAATTTTAGGGTTATTTATTGGCCCAGTCGTTCTTAGTTTGGGTTATGAATTGATAGTTGCATGGGTGAATCAAGATATTCAACCCATGTTAAATAGCGTTGAGAATGAACAGTGAATAATTAATAATTGATAATTAATAATTAATAATTATTATCTAAAAAGCGATCATCATATTTTCACTACACCCTACACCCCACAGACGGGGACTGGGAGAATAAACCCTACACCCTACACCCCATACCCTGTCTTCACTTTAACCTCCTTGTCACCCCATCAGCCACAGTTGGCTGAAACTGTCACCTAGTAAGGCTTTTAAGCCGTGTCCCCACGCCAGGGCAAACAGTTGTTAACTAAAATGATAAAAGAGAAGCATTATACGAAATAGTATTCTGAGTATTGTTTTAAGAGTTATCAGATGAAAATATTACTGATTCATGGTCTTAGTCGAACCCCCTTATCCCTAGTGGGTCTTGAGTGGTACTTACAACAAAAAGGAGCGGAAACTGAACAGTTTGGTTATCTTGCCTTTGCAGAAACTTTTGAAAAAATAGTTAAACGTTTGAGGGAGCATCTTCAAAACCTAGGCCATCAAGGAGCTTATGGAGTGGTAGCGCACTCCCTTGGCGGATTATTAATGCGCGCCGCCTTGGGAATAAGTTCATTGGAGCGGCCACAACACATCGTCATGTTAGGCACACCTAATCAGCCCCCTCGCCTAGCTCGCTATGCTTGGCGAGTTCCTCCCTTTCAATGGTGGACGGGTCAGTGTGGATTCAATCTAACCAATCCAGCCTTTTTTTCCTCCCTGCCCAAACTGGACTCTCCTTACACCATTGTGGCGGGAACAGGCGGACTTAGAGGATTCTGGAATCCGTTTGGAGATGAACCCAATGACGGGATTGTGGCAGTTAGTGAAACACGATTACGAGAACAAGAGTTGATCATTGAATTACCCGTTACCCATACCTTTATGATGAATGACCGCAGGGTTCAAAAGACAGTGGCACAAGCCTTATGTCTAGCGGAGCCAGGAGTTAGAGTGTGAGACAAGAGCCTTCTTCTTCACGCACTAATTGCACTAGTTCCTCTTGCATTGTCTCAACCACTTGACGGTAGCATTGTTTAACGTACTCTCGATCATGGGAAGCCAACTGGCCATATCGCTCAAAGATAATCGGTGGACAGACACGGGTGTGTAATTTCAGGGGAATAGGAATATTGGGCAACGGACCGATGGCCACTCCCCAAGGCCAACCCAAGTAAATTGGAAAAACCCCCGGATCGATTCCCCCCAACCAAGGCATTCCCCAACGATGCAGTTGTTGCAATTGGGGGTAAATATCCCCCAGCACAATTAAAGTCGAATGAGCTCCATAAGAAATAAAAGGAATGATGGTTACTTCTTCTTGGAGGGCTAGTTGAATAAAGCCCCGATGTTCTTGAAAATTGATGCGATGTCGCAACTGATAAGGTCGAAACACATCTTGAGCCCCACCGGGATAGATTAAAAGGGCAGCCCCTCGGCGTAATGCTGTTCTGGCCAGTGTTGGATTCGGTTGGATCGTCCCCACTTGAGTCGCCAAGCGTGCTAATCCAGGGAGAATTTGCCAAATTCGGCGATCCATCAGCGCATAAGCCAGTCGCTCACTGCCAAATTGTCGAAACCAATCATAGGTCATCATCACGGTATCAGGGGCAGCTAATCCCCCATTATGAGAACCAATCAAGAGAACTTTTCCGATTTTGGGAATGTGTTGCCAGCCATCGGTTTGCACGCGAAAATAATATTGATAGATCCAGCCAAAAAACGGCATTAATTGTTCAATAATCTGGGGATCTCGTTCATCCAAAGAGAGTCCTGTTAGCGTATTAGGGAGAGCCTTGGACGCTTTGAGATATAAATTAAGAAAAACAATTATTGACGGCATCAGATCATCGTCAGAAAGAAAGGGTAGGTGATTCATCGATTCATTCCTACAAAAGAAGGGGGTGAGTATAGCGGTTTTCAATTGGGTGTATCAATATTCTAGTACAGATAAATTTGTTAACCGAGCAGTATTGGGAGTTGGTGGATAAGACCCCGCCGTTAACGGCGGGGTTTATTATCTTCTAATTTTTACCGAGAGCCCACACCCTACACCCTACACCCTATCTCGACTTGATGCTGGTTGTCACCCCGTGAGGCGTAATTCGCTTATCGCACGGCGAATGTAAGACGCACTCAAGAAACTATTGCCCATTCCCCGTTCCCTCCAAGGCAACAGCCTTGGTGAGCTAATAGCTGTTTCTACCCTTTAACCACAACCAGAGGACGCAAACGAGCCACTGGAGACGCGATACCCGCCTTAGCAACTGTTTTGATGACTTGTGAGACATCTTTGTAAGCAGATGGTGCTTCCTCAGCCAAGCCAGGTAGCGAACCGACTTGAACCCTAATCCCTTCTTTTTCCAATTCTTCTCGCAGTAATTGTCCCCGAATGGATTTCTTCGCTTTGTGGCGACTCATTACTCGCCCTGCACCGTGACAGCTAGACCCAAACGAAAGTTCATCATTGGCCCCGATTCCCAGTAAAACCCAACTTTCCGTTCCCATTGACCCAGGAACAAGGACAGGTTGCCCAAGGGCGCGATATTCTGATGGCAAGTCCTCAAAATTAGACCCAAAGGCGCGGGTAGCTCCTTTGCGATGAACACAGACCGTTAAATTTTCTCCCTGAATGAGATGTTTTTCAATCTTAGCCATATTATGAGCAATGTCATAAACTTGGTGTAACGGCATTGCCGATGCTTGAAGACCAAAAACTTGTTGGAAACTACATCTGGCTAGATGAGCAAGGGTCTGTCGATTGGCAAAGGCATAATTAGCGGCAGCTTTCATCGCGCCCAAATAGGACTGACCTTCTGGAGAATCTAGGGGCGCACAGACTAATTCGCGATCGGGTAGTTCAATGCCATAGTTAATCACTGCCCATTGGAAATCTTGTACATAATCAGTACAAATCTGATGCCCAAATCCTCTCGAACCACAGTGAATTTGAACCGCTAAACATCCCTCCCACAGTCCCATAATATTAGCTGCTTGAGGGTCAAATATTTCCTCAATTACATCAACTTCTAAAAAATGATTCCCTGCGCCGAGGGTTCCTAATTGCCCTTTTCCTCGTTCTTTAGCTCGCTCACTGACAGAACTATAATCGGCTCCTTCTATGCAGCCAAATTCTTCAGTTCGGCGTAGATCTTCATCCGTTCCATAACCCTGTTGAAGCGTCCAACAGGCCCCCTGATGACAGACCTTTTCTAATTGAGCAACTGATAAAGAAATTTGTCCCTTTCGTCCGACACCAGACGGACAATTGCTATAAAGAACATGAGCTAAGGTTTCTAGATAAGGAATTGCACTTTGGTAATCAATCTCTGAGACTAATAAACGTACACCACAATTAATATCGTATCCAACTGCCCCAGGAGAAATAATACCATCGGGAACACGGGATGCCATAACGCCGCCAATGGGCATTCCATATCCTTGATGCACGTCAGGCATAATCGCCACGTGTCCCACTAATCCTGGAAGACAAGCGACGTTGACCCCTTGAATAAGGGAGAGATCGTTGAGAGCTGCTTCTAACAATCCTTCATCCGCAAAAATCCAGACCGGAACAGTCATTTTTTCGTTGAAGGCAGTCGGAATTTCCCATAAATAATCATTAATAAATTGAAGATCTTGTTTTTTAATCATTTACCTTTCCCTTTCTTCTCAAACATCTAAGATAATTGTCACTTCTAAGCCAGTCTCAGTGTTAAGAATGGCTAAATTATGATAAGTCACGGCTTTAATTTCTTTCGTCCAGGTTTTGATGGGCAAACATACCAAATCTGCAACGAGACATCTTTCATCCAATTGCAGAAACTCCAATCTGTCACAGCCTAAGTTAGCATTTTCGTAAAGATAGAGCAGTTCATTTAACCAGGCAATAAGTAAGCTTTCTTTATCAATTCCTTGTAACTGAATTATGACGTGAATACTTGATTCGTTAGCCAATTGCATTCCAGCTAAAGAATAGAGTCCGTATGCAGCTTCTCTGAAGAGTTCTTCTAAACTCTTTCCCCAGACTTGATAAGCCCAATCGGCTGTATGTTCTACTTCCTTAAATCCAGCCGTCCCAGAAGACGTGGCTAAAGGGTTCATCTTTAGTCCCTCAAGAGAAGTTATCCTCAAACTCTCCTCAACACAATTCTCGCTTTAAATAGGGGAAACGAGCTTTGTTTGTTGCTTACTCTGCCCGTTTCCTAGTTAGTATTAACTTTTCCAAGGTTCCCTCCTGAACCTATGTCCTAATGAAACCGCTCTCTAGCACTCACTTTTTGATTTTTCCTAGTAGCCTCTTCCTAGAGCCTGGTTTAGCCTTGTCTCCTCGTTAAAGACGTTGCTACTGTTTTCTAGACTAAAATGATGTTGTCTAGAGGACTCACCTATATTATAGCAGTTTTCAGATCAATAGACTAACCAGAAAAATAAACATTCCCCCCACACCTCCCACACCTTCAAATACTACTCGGTTAACAAACAAACCCAAGTAGAGCCTACTTTTCAGCAAATTTGCCTCATCTGCGTTGCTTCCCATTCGCTCTGGGAGACCATAGTTATTTAATTAACACAGATAATCTTCTGAGAGCAGTTTTCATATCAATAGATTAACGATGAAAATAAAAATTCTCCCCACACTCCCCACCCTCAACTTAACTAGAATATTGATACACCCAATTGAAAACCCCTATGAGAATAGGTGGGCAGCCAACCGCCAGGATAAGTCAAGTCAAGCCTTTCTGGGTCTGTTGAACCCCGTCCTGAAAGCAAAAAAATATTTCCATCATAAGCCCAAACTCGCAGGTCTGTCCAGAGGCAGGTGCTACAGTTAGGAACAGGCAGAAGGGATTTGCTGACTTTTTTTTGAGCCACGTAAGACAAGCCTTTCTTGAGTAGGCGACGCAGCCTTGTTTTCCCCACTTGGGAACTGGGGAGAACACCGCGACTGGCAAATCCATAAAGGGGTTTGAAAAAAAACTCTTGTTTGTCAGAGGCAATAGCTTCAAGGTTGTCCTCTCGTATTAAGTAAGTTTCTGGAATATGGGCACTCAGCAGAATCCGTTCGCTTGCTTCAATTCCCAAGTCCTCGTCCCAGTGGGGAAGGGAGAGAAATTCCAACAATCGTTTATCACTGCGGGTTGCATAGGTAAAGGGATTAGGTGCGACATAAACAAGACCGGCTTGGTAAGCTTTGTTGAGGGAAGAAAAGGCTTTTGAAGTCCAGAAAAAATCGGTAGAACGGTTAACCACAAAGGAAACCGGTTGTCCTTTGTAGTAGAGCCGTTGCTGCTGAGAGTAGGTTGCTTCTGGGGAAGCGATTTCCACAGGCCATCCCCGTTGTCGCCATTGGTCGCGCATCAGCCGTAGTTCCCACTGAAATTTTCCTGATTGCAGGGATGGGGCATCGTCTAGGATGAGGAATAATCCTGGGGGAAAAGTGCCAAAAAAACGTTGGGCTTCTTTTTGGACTAGCTGAGCTATCCAATCATTGAGAAGGGGGAAAGTTTTAGGGGGACAAAGACATCTGCGTTCTGAAGTTGAAGTGAGTTGATAAAAAATAGCGTTAATGAGGCCAGCATAGAGGAGTCCCGAGCCATTATCATTGAATTCAATCAGTTGCCAGTCCCCAGGTCGTTCCCATGGGAGGTGAAAGTCCCAAGCACTGAAAAAACAGACTTCCTGACGAGGAAAACGAGCGATTGTGGGAGAGGATGCTGTTACCTTTTGCCACCAAGTCTTTCTGGTAGTTACTCGCTCAAAAATCTCAATAAAAGTGGTAATTTCCCTCAAAATTGCCTGAGGAATTTTTTGGGGAAAGGGAACAACAGAAAACTGCTCCGGGATTTCTGGCATCCCTGCTGCTGTGAGTGCCGACCAGAATGTTTCTTTGATGGTTACCATGACCTACGAACAACTGTTAAAGGGATTTAATTAAGTTAGGTTAGAGAGATTATTTTCTTCTCACCAATTTGTTTGACCTTATTAGCTGAGTCCAGTAAATTATTAGTTGATAACAATCCCGTTTCTTCCCATTGTTCAAGAAACTCTGGTTTAACTACTTTTTCCAGAAACGCTTTTAAGACATCCCCTTCCAAAACTTCATTTTCTAATAACTTTTCTGCCATTTCCTGCAATAAATCTCTATTTTGAGCTAAAGTTAACTGAGCCACTTCATAGGAAACATCCATAATCTCTTTAACTTCAGAGTCAATCACTTCGGCAATTTTGGGACTAATAGCACGGCGTGGATTGGCATAACCTTCTAAAAACTTTGGTTGTCCTTTTTCAAAAGCAACTGGACCGAGTTTTTTACTCATCCCATAAAGTGTGACAAACCTCTCAGCTAAATCGGTGGCCTGTTGAAGATCATCACTAGCACCGGTAGAAATCCTGCCCAATAGGACCGACTCAGCTGCCCGTCCTCCTAATAAGGTGGCAATGCGTCCTCTAATTTCACTTTCTAGCATCAAAAAACGGTCTTCTGTGGGCAGTTGCAAAGTATAGCCTAAAGCCCCAATGCCTCTAGGAACAATGGAAATTTTTTCCACTTTTCCTGAACCCGGCATTAACGCAGCGATGAGAGCATGACCTACTTCATGATAGGCCACAGTTTGTTTTTCCAACTCATTGAGAACCCGTGATTTTTTCTCTAAGCCGGTGACAATACGTTCACTGGCTTCATTCAAATCCGCCATCATCACCCCCTGACGATTTTTTCTGGCGGCCAGCAAGGCAGCTTCGTTAATTAAATTGGCTAAATCAGCCCCAGCAAAACCTGGAGTTCTTGCTGCTAAGGTTTCTAAGTCCACATCAGAACCTAATTTGACTGTTTTGCTATGAACCTGGAGAATGGCTAATCTTCCACTTTTGTCAGGACGATCTACCACCACCTGACGATCAAAACGGCCAGGTCGTAACAAAGCCGGATCAAGCACGTCGGGACGATTGGTGGCTGCCAGTAAAATCACTCCTGTATTGGGGTCAAAACCATCCATTTCTGACAATAATTGATTAAGCGTTTGTTCTCTTTCATCATTGCCGGAGATCATTGCTCCCATATTACTTCTGTGTTTCCCTAATGCGTCTAATTCGTCTATAAACACAATACAAGGGGCTTGCATTTTGGCTTGTTGAAATAAGTCTCTAACTCTTGATGCCCCAATCCCCACAAATAATTCGATGAATTCTGAGCCTGAGATACTAAAGAAGGGAACCCTGGCTTCCCCAGCAATGGCTTTGGCTAATAAAGTTTTTCCCGTACCAGGAGGACCCACCAACAACACCCCTTTAGGGATTTTTGCTCCTAAGCTGATATATTTCTCTGGCTTCTCTAAAAAATCAACAATCTCTTCTAATTCTTCTTTGGCTTCATCTACCCCTGCCACATCTTTAAATGTTACCCCAGTATCTCCTTGAGAGTAAATCCTCGCTTGACTTTTTCCTACCGTCAACACTCCACTCTGTGCTGATTGAGAGGCACTGAGCAATCCGATCCAAAGCAAGATAAAAATCAACGGTGGTATGACCCAACTTAAGACCGTACCAATCCACCCAGAATGATTAGCTGGCCGCGCTGAAAATTCTACGTGATGTTCTTGTAGGCGTTTTGGTAGTTCTGTATCTTGAGCAACCGGAATAGTCACAAAAGTTTTTGTAGAAGAAATCGACTCTTCTGGCTTTGCTTTTAAAGTATATTCAATAGCCTCTGTTCCAATTTCTACTTGAGCGACTTCCCCTGATTCGACTTGTTTAATAAATTCACTGTAAGACACCAGAGATTTCTCAGAAGATTTTGTGAAAAACAGATTGAAAATCAATAGCCACATGAGGACAATTAGAATAGGCCGAAGCCAATTCCGTTTCTCAAAATCTGGCTGGGATTTATTATTTAGTTGAGGCATGACCATCACTTACTCCCTCTTCTCTTAAACTTTCTCTGGCTTCAACCTCATATTGGCCATCTTGAGCCAAACTTATTTTTCTACTTTCAGACCCTCAGAGCCGAAAAAAGCTTATTTCCCATTAACTCCCTGCTTTTATGTTAGCATTTTTGACATCCTCATAGCGGTTTTCAATTGGGTGTATCAAAATTTTAGTTAGTTGAGTGTGGGGAGTGTGGGGAGTGTGGAACGCCCACCTCTGAATTAACAGAGAATAAACGGAGAAAACATTACGCTCGTAAGAGCCAACGTGATGTGCCTGGGAACTTGAAAGAATTGACTATCCAATTAAATCTATT
>JAAUYD010019897.1_pt1 | contig 30970 bp, 22 predicted proteins | sample 7278101 | NCBI WGS metagenome assembly JAAUYD01 (sample SAMN14350128, study PRJNA611818) | marine sediment metagenome | isolation source: surface marine sediment (0.6m) | place: French Polynesia: Moorea | collected 2018-08
AACGTCCAATTGTCCACCGGGGGAGGGCCAGGGAGGGGGCCAGGGAGAGGGCTCCCAATGCATAGGCGTGTAAAAGTAAGCCGATGCAAAAAGGGGGAACGAAATGAATAAATGAAACAATGATTACAATATCCCACCTCCCTCGCGCGGCTCGGGGAGATGGATGGCTTGTCGCAGGACAGGGCGTTACGTCCTGCCGCATTGACGGCCTGAGGATCCCAGTGTTAGATCGACCGAGGTTCTGGTTTAATGGCAAAAGGAGTGCAAAAATAATGAATGCGAAAAAAAACATCTTTATATTAATGATATCGTTACTACTAACTGTATTGCCGTCAGCAGGCGCTGCCTTTGATGTGACCGGCGGTCATACCTGGTACAACCGCACCGGCCCAGGACTCTCCTTTTCACTGGGCATCAACGGCTGTGCCCGGGAATACTGCGACGATGTATGGGATACAGGCGCTTCCATCGGCGCCACGTTGGGCTTTTTCTATCGGGTCATTCCCAACCTGGTCATCTTTGCCGATATCCACACCGGGCATATTCCAGTAGACTACGATAGCGGGCTTCCCTTTGGCGTCGGCGACCTCGACGATGACAACGCATTTGTCTTTCAAGCCACAGCAGGGGCAGAGTTTCACCTGCCCATTACTGGGTGGCTGGCCCCATATGCGGGATTTGGCATGGGATTCGCTTACATGGGCGTCTGGGGAGATATTGAGGGGGGTGGCGATTTGCATGGATCCCTGAGGGGAGTAGATTTTCAGCTCCGGTTCGGCGCAGACTTCTTCCCGTTCTCTAGGATTGATAACCTGAGCTTTGGCCCGGCCCTTTACTTTGGCCTGCCCTATTGGTCTAAGATGTGTTACGAAGTCGAGAGTGACCTTGTTAATAATGACGATTGCGATGATCCTGACGATATGGTGGGTGATGACTATGACGACGAGCTGCCTTTCATCGTGTACTTCGGGATAATGGGCAAATACCATTTCTAATCAAAGCGCTTCCCCAACACTGGCACCACCCAAAATTCCGTGACATATTTCGATAAGACAACAATATCAAATAGTTATATAAACCTGGGGTAAATGGCATCGCCGATGTGATTTTTTTTCTTTTTGTGAAATAAACAGTATCCGGGTTGCGTATGAGAACATGAACAGCGCGGGCGCGCTGTAACAAGCGAATCGATGCGTTAAATGCACAAAGAGGTTGATTAATGCATTTCGTCGGAACCTTTTGTCCATTTCAAGTGTCTTACGAGAAAGTTCGTACCTATCGATCGAAGGTGAAACAGCGATGAAGCGATTTTTAAAGTCCATAATCAAGGGGTTGTTGTTCTTTGCCCTCATTGGCGTTGGCATTCTTGCCTATCGCATGCTGGCTCAGGCCAAGGAAACGCCGCCGCGGGACGATGAGACAAAGAATGCCACAGTGGTCGAAGTGAGCCCGGCATTGCCTTCGGATCAACAAGTCAAGATCCACGCCATGGGAAATGTCATGCCTGCACGCACGGTGACCCTGTCTCCGGAGATCAGCGGAAAGATCACCTACTGCAACAAAAAACTGGTCCCTGGCGGCCGGTTCCGCGCTGGTGAAACTGTTTTAAAAGTGGATCCAAAGCAGTATGAGCTCTATTTGAAACAACAACGCGCTGCAGTGGCCAGGGCAGAGATGGAGCTCTCCATGGAGCAGGGCCGCAAGGCCGTGGCCGAGCAAGAGTGGCAACTCATGGAAGACGATATCCGCCCCACCGAAGAGGCAAAACGCCTCGCCCTAAGAGACATCCACCTAGAGACAGCCAAGGCAACCCTTGCCAGTGCCCAAAGCAGTATGGCAATCGCAGAGATGAACCGGAAACGCACGGTTATTAGCGCGCCGTTCAACGCTCTGGTCACTGAAAAATACGTGGATATGGGCCAGGTGGTGGGGCCAGGCGTTCGGCTCGCCACCCTTGTGGACGCAGATACGTTCTGGGTCGGTGTCTCAGTGCCGGTTCACAAGCTGCCATGGATCAAAATTCCAAGGGGGAAAAAGAAAAATGGATCCACTGCCCTGGTGACACAGGAGATCGGCGACGGTGTAAATTCCATCTACCAAGGACGGGTGGTCAAGCTCTTAAGCGGCGTGGATCCAAGGGGTAAGATGGCCCAATTGCTGGTCGAGGTGGAAAACCCCCTCGAACCGATGGCCACCTCAGCTGATATCCACAGCTCCCAAAGGGGCGATGGAGAGGGAGATGGGGACCTGTCCTTTCCCCTGCTCCTCGATGCAGCGGTTACGGTCGAAATCCACGGCCCAATGTTGGCAGGCACGTTGGAAATCCCGAGACACGCAGTGCGCAAGGACGATACGGTCTGGGTGCTGACCCAAGATCGAAAGCTGAGCATCCGGGAAGTTCAGGTGCTGTGGACCACAGTGGACAAAGCCTATGTACGGGGAGACATCGCACCTCAAGAAAACGCGATTACCAGCCGACTGGACACGCCGATTGCGGGCATGGCACTTAGGCTCGAGGGGGAGAAGGTGGCGGCCGACGGGGGTACAGACACTGAGCCAGATGAGACGACAGCTGTTGCAAAAGAAAACACTCCAGAAGGGGAGCAAGCCCGATGAAGCGCCGGGAACGTATGAATGGCGCGATAGCCTGGATGGCGAAAAACCCGGTCGCAGCCAACCTCATCATGTTCGGGTTGATTGCCTTTGGTGTGGCCATGGCCGTGTTTCAGGTGCGCAAAGAGGTCCAGCCAAAGATCGAGGTCGATGCAGTGCGCGTGTCTGTGCCCTATCCAGGTGCTAGCCCAGAAGAAGTGGAAAAGGGCATTATCCTGGCCATTGAAGAGGTCGTAAGGGACTTGGATGGTGTAAAAGAGGTTTCTTCTACTGCCTACGAAGGATACGCCGATGTAAACATCCAACTAGATCAGGGGGTGGACCGGAACAAAGCCCTGGCAGATGTGAAGAACGCGGTGGATAGGATCACCACCATTCCCCAGGATGCAGAGCGCCCCATTGTCAGGGCGCCCGAGTTTCGGGCCGAAGCCATTTGGCTCGTGTTCTACGGCGATACCGACCCGCTGTTGCTTCGCAAAATTGCCGAACGCGCTCGGGCACAACTCATCGAGATGGACGATATTTCCTATGTGACCATGCATGGTCAGGAAGAATTAGAGATTGCCATTGAAGTACCCCAAAATACCCTGCGCAAATACGGCATCACCCTAGCGGAAATTGCCCAGAAAATCCGACAGACCGCCCGGGAAATCCCAGCCGGTGGTGTTAAAACAAAGGGCGGTGAAATCCTCCTGAGGACCGCGGAGCGGCGATACCGGGGCGAAGAGTTCGCAGACATCCCCATTATCACATCAAATCGCGGCGCTGTGGTGAGGCTCGGGGATATTGCCACCATCACAGATGGGTTTCGCGAATCCGACATCTCGGTCGCGTTCGAAGGAAAAAACGTGGTCTGGCTCCGGGCCTTCAGCGTCGGCGATCAATCCCCACCGGAAGTGGCTGCTGCAACCAAGCGGTTTGCTAAAACCCTAGAGGGTACCTTGCCCCCAGGGGTCGGCGTGACCACCTGGCTCGATCGATCCCAATGGTACAGCCAGCGCCTGGATCTGATGCGGCGAAACGCCATGGTCGGCTTGACCCTGGTGCTCATCATACTGGGACTGTTCTTAGAGCCCCGAGTGGCATTTTGGGTGACCATGGGCATTCCAGTCGCCTTTTTGGGCACGTTTGTCTTCATGCCGGCGATAGGCGTATCGCTCAACATGATTTCCATGTTTGCGTTTATCATCGTGCTCGGCATGGTCGTGGATGATGCGATCGTGGTGGGGGAAAACATCTATCGGCTGAGATGCGAGGGAAAGCCACCCCTGAAGGCAGCGGTTCAGGGCGCCCGGGAGGTGGCCATGCCTGTGTTTTTCTCCATTGCCACCACTATTGCCGCATTTTTTCCCTTGTTGCTAATCCCCGGCGCCATCAGGGATTTTGTATTTGCGATTCCAGCCATTGTCATTGTGGTGCTTGCACTCTCGCTAGTGGAATCCTTCTTTATTCTCCCTGCCCACTTGGCCCAGCTAAAGGACCGAAAAACCGGTTTACTGGCTGCCATTCGAAAGGTGCAGGCTAAAGTCTCATCCGGGCTCGAGCGGTTTATCAGTAGCATATATGCGCCGTTTATCCATGCAACCCTCCGGAACCGATGGATAGCACTGGCGTTTTGGATTGCGATCTTTACCGCGTGCCTCGGCCTGCAGGCAGGTGGGTTTATCAAGGCATCGTTTATGCCAGAGGAAGAATCCCCTATTGTCAGCGTCAATGCAAAGCTGCCCTTTGGCGTGCCAGTCGAAGAGACGGTCAAGCTCAAGGATCGGTTTATCAGCGCAGTGCATCGGGTGATCAAAAACAACGGCGGCGAACACATAAGCGAGGGCGTACTCTCGGTGGTCGGTGATGAGGGCAGCCACACCCTGCAGATTTGGTGCATGTTGGTCCCGTCAGAAGAACGGTCCATCACTTCAAAAGAATTCGTCGATGCATGGCGCGAGGCAGTGGGCGATATTCCAGGGTTGCAATCCCTTTCTTTTAATTCGTCAATCTCCCACAATGCCAAGCCGATTGATATTCAACTGAGCCACGCAGAAACGGGGGTATTGGAATCCGCAGCCCAGGATTTTGCCGAGTATTTAAGAGGTTATAAAGGCGTCAAAGACGTGGAGGACGGGATCGAGCGGGGCAAGGCCCAGCTCGACTTCAAGCTCTCAGAAGATGGGATAAACGCGGGCTTTACCACGGCAAACGTGGCCACCCAGGTGCGCAGCGCGTTTTTTGGATACGAAGCGCTGAGGCAACAGCGGGGCCGGGATGAAATGCGGGTGATGGTCAAGCTCCCCAGGAGCGAACGGGAGTCCCTGGCCAATATCGACGATATGATTCTCATGACCCCCACGGGCGGTGAGATGCCCCTTAAAAGAGTAGCCAAGGTCGCTGAGGGCCAGGCATATTCATCTATTCAACGGATGGATGGCAAGCGCATCCTCCGCGTAAAAGCAGATGTGGTAAAAGACCAGGCAAATGCAGCAGAGGTGATGGCAGCAGCCAACACCGACTACTTGCCCCAGCTCATTGCAAAGTATCCCGGGCTGACGCAAGCCAGAGCTGGAGAACAAAAAGAGGAAGAGGAGTTCATGCAATTCCTCATGTTTGGGTTTGCCATCGCCCTGGTCGTGATGTACGGCCTGATCGCCGTGCCCCTGCGCAGCTACCTGCAGCCCATCTTCGTGGTCATGATCGCCATCCCCTTTGGGTTTATCGGTGCTATTTTGGGCCATATTCTGTTGGACTTGGAGCTGTGTATTTTTAGCTGGCTCGGCCTGGTGGCCCTATCCGGGGTGGTCGTTAACGACTCCATTGTGTTTGTAGACGCAGCCAACCGGTTCAGAAGAGAGGGCCACACTGCATTTGACAGCGCTGCCATGGCCGCAAAGCAGCGCTTCAGACCCATATTGCTAACTTCCCTCACCACCTTTGGCGGGTTATCTCCCATGATATTCGAGACATCTGTCCAGGCGCGCCTGCTCATTCCCATGGCAGTGAGTCTGGGGTTTGGCGTGCTGATGTCCACGCTGGTGATTCTCACATTGGTGCCGTCCATGTTCCTCATCATCGAAAATTTCCGCACCTGGTGGGGCCGCCTTTGGGGGGGTAAAACAACGACTGTGAAAGAGGGTCTAAGCGCGGCCCAGCGCACTGCGACAACTGCGATCATCGCCTTTGGACTTATCGGGCTCAGTGCCCAGGGGGCTTCGGCCCAAACCGCTGATACCAGTAACAGTGTTCAGCTTCAATCATCGGAAACAGTGTCAGCACCTGCTGTTGCTGAAGACGTTGCCCCAATACCGCAGGGAGACCCCCTAACCTTGGCAGCGGCCATTCGCCTTGCAGACGAGCGAAACATCTCCCTCAATGCAGCGCGAACTGAACTCGAGGGTGCGGAGGCAGACTTGCACAAGGCCTGGGGAGGGCTGCTGCCTGTGATTTCCGGTGGCATGACCCTGACCCACCTGGATAAGGAGGACACGACCGACTTTGGGGGCCAGACCATTGTTACGCGCAAACAGGACACATTGAGCGGCGCCCTGGATGTTGCCGTACCTTTGATCAATCCCCCGGCATGGATGGGTGTTCGACTGAGTAAGCGGAGCAACCGGGTTTCTGAATTGACTATCGAGAATGTGCGCCAGACCCTGCTGCTTACAGTGGCGCGGGCCTATTATCAAGCACTCACTGCAAAAACCCTGATTCAGGTAACCGAGGCCCAAATTCAGTCCATATCCCGGCACTTGGAAGTGGCCAAAACCCGCCTGAGATCCGGGATCGGCAAGCGCCTCGACGTGATTCGCGCCCAAAGCGATCTCGTTCGAACGCGCGAGCAGCTGGTCTCTGCCCATGCTGCATTTAGCAATGCCCGGGATACCTTGGGTATTTTGACAGGTATCGGCGGGCTGCCCATGCCCATCGAAGACAATGTCATTCGAACTGTCACCAACGGGGAAGCCGATCTCATCGCTACCGGCCTTAAGAACCGAGAGGATATCCAGCTAAAAAAAGCAATCTCTGAGCTTACCCACTCGCAAAAAAACTTGTCCTGGATGCAGTTTCTCCCTTCCCTAAACGCCTCCTGGCAGCTCACCCACCAGTTCACCGAGCCCGTGGATCCAGGTGCGGATCGCACCCGATGGACGGCCTTTCTCGTGCTCTCCATACCCATCTACAGCCAGACACGATATGCGGATCTCGACAAGGACCGGGCAGCAATGTCAAAAGCAACCCTAGATATTGCCGACTCAGAGCAAAACGCGGCCCTTGAAATCCGCAATGCCAGACGCACTTACGAAAGCGCTGTTAAAAAAGTCGCAACCGCTAAAGAACAGGCAGACCTGGCCCGGGAATCCCTCATGCTCACCCAATCAGAATACATTGCAGGTACGGGATCCTCATTGGCGGTCACCGATGCCAGGCGATCGAACAATGAAGCTGAGATCAACCTGGCAGCCAAGAGGTTCGAGGCGCAGATTGCCCTGCTCGATCTTCTCCGAGCAACAGGCGCGGACATGGCTCGACTTAGTGGGTAGGGTCGTCCTGGGGAAGGGGTTTTATTAAAAGGAGATCTGTCTTGGTTTCTCCTTTTTATTTCTGGCCTTCTCCCTTCTCGCGTCCCTTCTCTTTTTCTCTGATATCTGATCCCCTGCCATGATCACCTCTTCGTCTTCTGCAAATACAGCCACCCGAATTTTATTGCTCATCTTCCCGTGTCTTGCCCGCAGATAGGTCGTGCCCTTTTTTATGCCGGTCAGCTTAACAAAGCTCTGTCTCCGATTGGGATCGACGATGCTGTCGACCCTGACGACCGCGGGATCTTCACTTTGCCACGTGGGCATCAGGCCTTCAATTGGGGCATTTTTATCACTTCTGACATCTGCCCAAATGTCATCCCTGACTTCACCTTCCCACAATCGGAGCTTTTCGTGGGACACGTGGACAGATGCGGGCAAGCTCACCTCGACAGATATGGTCTTCCTCAGGTCTGTGCCGCCGATCTCCACTGAAACGCTTGTCTGGCCAGATGTTCTTGCTGTGACAACGCCGTCCTGGCTGAGCCTTATGGGCTTTAGATCCTCGCACAGCCAGGAAATATCGAGCCCCCGAGTAGACATCCGATTGCCATCCCCATCAAAGACATCGACCTTGAGCATGACCGATTCGTTGGGCTTGGTCAGCACTACCTCTTCGGGTGCAACTTCAATTCGCGCTGGCGACGCGCAGCTCGCCGCCCATAGCAATGTTGCGCTCCATGCGATGAACTGTCGGGGCATCATATGCTTATTCATTCTTCCCTCTCCTCAGCTAATAAGTTTATCTCAACATGTATAGGCTAAACCCCCATCAAATGCTATAGTGGCATGATGGAGGGAGGTGGATTTAATGAAATACATTACAAATTTGATGGTCGTCAGCAGTGCTTTGTCAGTGCTTTTAACCTCTGGGTGCGGCAGTTCAGATAGCACTGATCCAGGGGGAACAACTGATACAGACACAGATACAGATTCGGATACGGACACAGATACGGATACTGACACAGACACAGACACAGACACAGACACAGACACAGACACGGATACAGATACCGGCACTGGCACAGACACCGACGAAGAGTGCGAAGAAGATGATGGGGGTACTTGTAATGACTCAGGTGTTGACACGGACACCCATACCGAGGGGGATTGCGGATACTCAGACTGTGAGCTCTACGAACAAGACGGTGGGTATCTGTTTGACGATGAGGGCGCACCCTATGTGGGCAATGCAGATGCACCAGAAGCGAGGGTTAACGTATTTACCTATTTCAATTGTCCCCACTGCAAAAACCTAGCGCACAAAATGCACAGTGTTTTCTCCAACCCTGCCTATGCCGATAGGGTGGTCCTGTACTTTGGCCACTATCCTCTTTCCAACGTGTTGCCGATTTACTGGATGGAAAACTACGCAGCGCACGCAGCCCACCTGCAGGGGTATTTTTGGGAAGTGCACGACCTCTTCTTTGCCGAGGAAAATTATCCAGTGGAAGGGGACGACAACCACGCGCTTGTAGAAAGCCTCGGCCTATTGGATATGGACGCGTACTATACAGATGTGAACTCCCAAGAGACCCTCGACTATATCGACGCGGATAGGGCAGACTTAGAAGCCGCAGAAGGTACATCGCCGGACGTGCCCAATGTCTATATCAATGGGTACAAGGTCGAGCCCTATCTCAAGTACAAAAACGTGTTGGATTATCTCTTGGGATATTAGTAGGGTTCGGGTTTATCTCGCACCGTCCCCTTTGCGGCGCAACCAATACACGGCCGGAGCTAAACCCCGGCCCTACAATCTAGAGAAACCTCAACATCTGGCTGAGCAGTGTTTTGTCGAATCGCCCAGTGGTTTGGCAGCCGCATCCTTCGTCATCCGGATCAGAATCTGAGTCCGAATCAGAATCCGAGTCTGAATCAGAATCTGAGTCTGAATCAGAATCTGTATCTGCATCAGTACCGGTATCTGTATCTGTATCTGTATCGGTACCAGTATCTGTATCGATACCTGTATCTGTATCGGTATCAGTATCTGTGTCTTCTTCGGTTTCAGTGTCGTATGGCCAATCCCCAACCTCGGTGATATCTGCCACTGCGTCGACGTCGTAACCCGGATTCTCACCATTAAACGAGCTATTGCCCAGATCTTCCAAGCGAATGTACCGCACCTTATCCAGGCCAGCCGCTGCAATATCTGCAGTGATATCACCTGAGCCTGAATTCACGACAGTGGTGAATGGCCCGTCCTGGTCCTCAGCAGCGAGCACGCGGACCGGGTCATCGCTTTGGGTCGCGCTGATAATGGCGATGTCCAGGCCATCGACATCGTTAATGACGGTATCTTCCCCTATATCCACGGTAATACTACCGCCTGGGCTGAGGGAGTAGCCTCTTTCATCTGGTGGGCCGAGGGTGTGCCATGCCATTGTGTCGTTCTGATACTGCCCTGTGCCACTCTGGATCTCCTTGGGCAGGATCATCCTGTTTACGGCCAGAGCAAATTTGGGGCGCTTTTTTGTTTGTTTAGCAAGCTCAAAATCAACCCGCTCTGGATCTCCATTGGTCACAGTGACGTTCTCAACTGTTTTTGGGATATAGCCGCCCTTGCTCGCTTTAATATCGTAGGTACCTGGCAACAGGACCCTGTGATAGGTGCCGTCAAGTGGATCGGAAAAAATCGGCGCGCCTTGGGGTGCAATTTCAATGCGAGCATAAAGGGGCAATCCTGTCTCTGCATCTGTCACCGAACCTTGGATACCCTTCATTACATGCGGGAGGGAATTACGCAGGGCTGATTCATGTGTATCCCACTGCATCTGGGTGTCGCTGCGCAGCTCGATCGTTATATCCAAGGTGCCGCTGGTACCGTAGGACCAGTCGTTTTGGTCTCCGTAAATCCCGTACCAGTGCCAACCGTAAACAAAGTCGTACCCCGAAGATCCCGCATAGTCCTCGCCGATCTCCTTAAGCAGATCGCCATCCTCTGGGATGTAGGGCGTGTAATTCCAGTTTGCGTTGATATAGTTGGCGACCGTGTGATAGGCCAAACCAACGGCAAAACTATAATCGTTACTCAACTCCCGAACGACCTGGGTCTCGGGTTCGCTAAAGGGCCTGCTACCTTCACTGACCCAAGCAAATCCAAAATTCCGGTTGAGGTCGATGCCGTTGGCATTTTGCCGGGTTGCCTTGTTGCCAGTATACCCATCCGGGTTGATGAGGGGTACAAATACAAAGTAAAAACGATCGACAAATTCGGTCAAAACCGTATCTTCCCCATAGGCGTCGAGCAGCCACTCGACGATCTTAAGCACGATGTCGACCCCCATGCACTCGTTACCGTGGATGCCGCCGGTAATGCGCACTCTGGGCTTAATGACATCGGGATTAGCATTAGATACGAGCGTCATCGCCCAAATATCCCGATCTTCAACAGATTCTCCAATTGAGTAGAATTCGACCATGTCGGGATATTGATTCGCGTACTCAGTAAACAATCCCTCTATCTCACTGTAGGGTGTAAACCCAGAACATGAGTTTAGCCCGCGAGATCCCCGTGGAATCTTCGCAGAAACCGGCTGAGATATGAGTGAGAAAGCAATCGCGAAACTGAACATCCCGATCATCTTGGCCATTTTAGAGATCTCCTTACCCAGGAACCAGCACCAACCACGACCTAAATCAATGGTCCCTTAGCCTATAATGCGCCACTTACACACAAAATGGAAAGCGAAAAATTTACAAAACTCCACATTATCCTAGTTTGACCGAGTGGCTTCACACATGGGTTTAGGCGTACTATTAAAAATCAATGTAATGGCTGCAATCTGGTTTCACCCTCCCCAAAAACCTGATAGGCTCCCAACATGGAAATTATTTAAAAGTTGAATAAATAGTTCATTATAGCAACCACATCCGATTTATGAATCGGTTGATCAGAAAGGAGGACGCTATGAAAAAACACCTCATCTGGATCCCATTGGCTGTCATTTGGGGATTCATCGCCACGTGCGAATCAAACATCGATCCCTACGAATCGTCGGAAAATATCGATGGCGATTCAGACAGCGACTCAGATAGTGATTCAGATAGCGACTCAGACAGCGACTCGGATGGCGATTCAGACAGTGACTCGGATAGTGATGCTGATAGTGACTCCGATACGGACAGCGATACCGAAGAGGAGGTCTGCGACGAGGAAACCATTGAGCTCATTCCCGCGCCCATCACCCTGATGATTCTGGAGGATATGTCCGGCTCCATGGCGCCTTATCATTCCGATACTGCTGAATCCGATCCTAATAACCCGGGGCGATGGTCCATTGCTCGCGAGGCGCTCATTTATATTTTTACAGAATATGCCGATCAGGGCATTGAATATGGGTTGGATTTCTTCCCTGATGGTTCATCGCTCGTCGGCTGTAATCCGATCCAGCCGGTCTTTGCAGACTGCGCTGCTGGACAGGAAGCCGCTCTTATCGACCAGCTGCCGCCGATCGATGCCCCCAGAGGTGCCACCCCCCTTTACTGTGCAATGGATAACTTTATGACCCCTGATTACGCGCCGGAATTTCTGCGGGAAGGGGTGTCTCCGTATCTCCTAATCGTTTCAGATGGCGGTGACACCTGTGGTGTGGAATGCGCCTTGGCCGGTGAAGTCACAGCAGCGCAGCTCGGCGATTTGTCAGCACAGCTGCTACAAAATAACATCAAGACATTTGTCATTGGATTTGGCGGCGGCGTGGACCCGGACCAGCTCAACGCGATCGCAGAAAACGGGGGCACTGATTTCACAGAGTTTATCCCAGCCAACGATTACGAAGAATTGGCCAATGCCCTGGAAGCCGTCACCTCCAGCATTGTGGCCTGTGACTACCAAGTGCAACAGCCCGAGGGAGAAAACGTCGATCCCAACAAGGTCAATTTCTATATCGACGGTGAGCTCATTCCTTACGACGCGGATTGCACAGTAGGAACCGGATGGACCTGGCTCAACGACGAGCACACCCTCATTCGCTTTTGCGCAGAGGCCTGTGAAAAGCTCCAAGAGCCAGGGGACCACACCATCCTGGTGGAGTGGGGGTGCGAGACAATCATCGTGGTGTAGGGGGTATCTTACCGCCCGTTCATCCGCTCATGGGCTTTCTTTAGGACCTCTGCCTGCAGCGATGCGGGTAAGGGACTGTACTGTTTCATCTCCATGGCGTAGTTGGCGCGCCCAGAAGACAGGGAGCGGATCGTCGTCGCATAACCAAACATGGCCATCAACGGCGCTTCAGCTACTATTTTCTGAGAGCCCTTGCGATAGCGGCGCATGCTGTGTACGCGACCCCGTCGCCGATTCAGATCAGACACGATGTCGCCGATATATTCGTCAGGGGTTGCAATATCCAAAGACATAATGGGCTCTAATAGATGGGGATTCGCCCGTTTAAACCCCTCTTTGAAACACATCCCACCGCACGTTTTAAATGCCTGCTCTGAGCTATCCACTGCATGGAAGCTGCCGTCGATCAATACGGCGCGCACGTCCACCACGGTATAATCCGCCAGAATACCCGCTTCGAGGACCTCCTCGATACCCTTGCGCACTGCGGGAATGAATTCCGATGGAATGGCACCGCCGACGATCTTGCTTTCAAATGCAAAGCCCCCGCCGGGATTCGGCTCCAGACGCATGATCGTATGGGCGAACTGCCCATGGCCCCCTGTTTGCTTGACGAGTTTGGTCTCTTGTAAAACCTCGGTCGTAATGGTCTCGTGATACGCTACCGAAGGCTCTCCCACAACAGCCTGTACGCCGAACTCTGTCCTAAGGCGATCCACGATGATGTCCAGGTGCAACTCGCCCATGCCTGCGATAACGTTTTCCGAGGTTCGCGCCATGTATCTCACGGTGAAGGAAGGGTCTTCGAGCCTCAGCTTATGTATGGCCCTGCCCAGATTTTCCTCCTCTTTGCGGTTTTCTGCACTGATTTTGACGCTGATCACAGGCTCTGGAATCTGAATTGTTTCCAATAAAATCGGGGCGGCATCATCGCACAGCGTGTGCCCCGTATGGGTGTCTTTTAACCCGATCAACGCCACAATGTCCCCTGGGCCGGCTTCTTTGAGATCTTTCCTGTCCTTGGCGCGAATGCGCAGCACCCGACTGACCCGTTCCTTTTTACCGGTCGTGGTATTGAGCACCTTGGCACCTGCTTTGAGCACCCCAGAATAGATCCGGGTAAAGGTCTGCTGACCCACATAGGGATCGTGGATGATTTTAAATGCCAACCCACAAAACGGATCGCCTTCTGAGGGGTGCCGCAAGAGGGACGTGTCGTCCGCATCAGTTGGATCCACGCCACTGATTTTCCCCTTGTTCAACGGGCTCGGCATGTAGGCTGTGATCGCGTCGAGCAGGGGCTGAATACCGATATTCTGGTATGCTGCGCCGCAAAACACTGGCGTTATTACCGACCGCACCACGCACCGGCGGGTTACGTTGCGTATCAAGTCCTCGGGAATCTCTTTGTCATCCAGGTAAAGCTCGGCCAAATCATCGTCGTACTCAGCCAATTTTTCCAGGAGTTCGGTCCGCCATTTGAGGGCTTCGTCGCGATACTGTTCGGGGATTTCACCTCGGCTGACGTGGCCCTGTGGAAAGGTATAGGCCTGCATCTCAACCAAATCGATGACCCCTACAAAACTGTCTTCCGCACCCATGGGCACCTGGAACAGCACTTTATTGGCTTGCAACCGGTCGTCCAGTTGATTGGCCACGTCGTAGAAATCTGCCCCAGAGCGATCCATCTTATTGACAAACGCAATTTTGGGCACCTGATAGCGATCCGCTTGTGCCCAAACCGTTTCGCTTTGCGCCTCGACCCCGCCCACGGCACAAAAAACAGCCACAATACCGTCGAGCACCCGCATGGAGCGCTCCACTTCGATGGTAAAGTCCACATGGCCCGGTGTATCGATGATATTGATCGTATGATCGTCCCAGGTGCAGGAAATCGCAGCCGATGCAATGGTAATGCCCCGATCCTGCTCCTGCTTCATAAAGTCCATCGTGGCTTTGCCATCGTGGACCTCCCCCATGACCCGCGTGGTACCCGTATAGAACAGGATGCGTTCGGTAACTGTGGTTTTGCCCGCGTCGATGTGGGCCACAATGCCGATGTTTCGAAGTTTAAAAATTCCCATACTGTCACTCACCCAGCAACTTTCAGACGGGCCTTAATGCACCCATAAAGGCAATTTAGCAAGTAAAATAAAGCGAAGCTTGGCCTCAACCCGACCTGTATGGATGTCTAGCGCTCTTTGGGCCATCCCAGATGATGGGCCGTGAATGCGGAGAGTGCGGTCTCGATTTGGTCGAGGGTGTCTGGCGTAGCCCCAATAGACGTGACGTTAGATAGGGCCGTTTGGTTGAGGCGTGCCAAGGTCTGCATTGTGGGAGCAGGCAGTCCAATAGGACCACCGCCACAAGGGGTGCAGACCACACCACCCCGCGCCGGGTGGAATCGGACGCTCTTGCCCTCGGGCACGATACGGCCGCAGGCATTGCAGTGATCTATGCTTACACCCAACCCGATCGCGGTGAGTATCTTGAGCTCCGTGCAAATGGCGATGGGACGGATGTGATCGGGGTTAGCGGTTTCGAGCAGTGCCATCGTGGCCTCAATAATGGAGAACACCTCCGGCAAGGGCTCTCCTTCGACACTGGCTTCCCGAACCAGATTGAGGATAAACGCCCCAGCCTCCATGCGCTTAAGATCCAAAGCAAAGTCCGCATGAGGGGTTAACAGATGGGCCTGCTTCAGGTGCCACAACCGCCCCTTTCCCCGTGCCAGGGCCACTTCAAATAGAGAGAATGGTTCCAAGGCCCCGCCAAAGCGACGCCAGCTCTTTCTCGCACCTCTAGCAAGGGCCGAAACCTTGCCGCGACCATCGAGAAAAAGGGTAATGATTCGGTCGGATTCGCCGTAATCCACCGATCGCAATAAAAAGGCCCGATCGGTGTCTTGGCTTTGGCTCACATCAGTATCCTGGCCAGTGTGAAATAGACAAATACACCCACGACATCAATGGTGGTCGTGACAAACGGTCCGGTCGCGACCGCGGGATCGATGTGCAGTTTGGCAAATACCAGGGGGGTAGCAGCGCCGACAGCAGCGGCAATCACCATGGAAAATGCCGCGGCAATGCCCACTACCATCCCGATTGCAAGTGCATTTAGCTGCCCACCCATGTCATGTTGCACAAAGCCCATGGCTCCGAGCGCTGCGCCGTAAAGCACGCCGAGCAAGACACCGACCGCTATTTCCCGCAGGGCCACACCCCAAAACTTCTTGACATCAATGCGACGGGTCGCCAGGCCACGCACGACGATGGTCAGGGATTGGGTACCCACGTTACCGGCCATGCCGATGATGATGGGGATAAAAGCCGCGAGCGTCAGATACTTTTCAAGCGTGCTCTCATAATGGCCGATGACGAACGATGCCAGGACACCCCCTATCCAAGCAGCCGCGAGCCACGGCGCCCGATATCGAAGGGAGCTTAGCACTGATTGTTTGTCATCCCATTCTTCACCAGCACCGGCCATTTTGAGGATGTCTTCAGTGGCTTCCTCTTTAATAACGTCGATCACATCGTCTACTGTGACAACGCCCACGAGTTGATTGGGCTCGCTGACCACTGGCACTGCCAGTAGATCGTATCGAGACACCAGGCGTGCCACTTCTTCCTGGTCCACGTCTGTACGCACGGAGACCACGTGGGGATTCATAATGTCCCGCAGTTGGACATCCCTGCGCGTGGTCACGAGCTGGCGCAGGGACACCACACCGATGAGGGACCCTGCGTCATCCACCACATAGATGTAGAATGCAATCTCCACATCTGGAGATTCCTGAACGATACCAATGGCTTCGCCCACTGTTACGTCTTCGGAAATCGCAAGGAAATCCGGGCTCATGATACCGCCAGCAGTACTCTCGCCGTACCGGAGCAGCTCGGCGACTTCGTCGGATTCCTCGTCTGGCAGGGCGGCGAGGATTCTCGAGACCAATGCTTCGTCCAGCTCGCCCAAAATATCTGCCCGGTCGTCTGCGGACATTTCCCGGAATAGGGCCACCGCTCGTTCAAAGGGCATATTGGAAATCAAGTCGACAGCTTTGGACACGGGCATGCTCGCCACAACCTCGGCCTGCCGTGCGTCATCACCCACATAGGACAAGAGTTTGAGCTTCTCTGGATCGATGAACGAATCCAACACATGGGCCACGTCCACCGGATGGGTTCGAGATAGGATCTTTTTAAGGTTGGGCATGGCATTGCGCCGGAGCAGGCGCTTAAGCGTATCTGCGAATCGATAGGTGGGTGGGTGGTGATTTGATGCCATGACTTACAGTCCGTTCAATGCCTCGCTGCAAATCGCTCCGATGTCCGAATTTTCGTTGAGGCCCAGGCATTGATTCAGGGCTCTTTTTGCATCATCGTCCAGTTCGAGTCGAAGATAAGTCATGCCGAGCAAATGATAGGCTTCCTGCATGGCATCGCATCCGGGTTCAGGCACGCCGATGGCCTGTTCCAATGCTGCGCGCGCGCTGTCATAGTCTTGCTTCATGTAATATGCTTGCCCGAGGCGATAGAGGCCTACACAGTACTTTGGCTGGTCAAACATGGCGCGCTTCAGTATCTCTATGGCCTTATCGTATTCTCCCAATTCGATATAGGCCCACCCCAGGTTGCCCATTGCCAGCCATGGCTCCCGATTGAGGACTTCTTTTGCCGATGCCTCGAGGAGGGGCACGGCTTCTGTGTATTTTTTTTGATGGATTAGCAACAACCCCAGGTTATTCCTCACACCTGCCAGTCCGGCTGGATCGACCGGGTCTCGAAGGGCAGCGGTCTTGAGAAAATGGGTTTCCGCTGCATCGTATTCTCCACGGCTAAACCGGATGATGCCGAGTAGGTAGTGTGCGTGGTCGTTGTTCGGATCGGTGTCAATGGACCGGGTCAGATTGCGAATGGCCGCCAGGGTGTCTTTTTGCTCAAACCAGGCAATGGATGCAGCCTCGTAAAACCGTTCGGACTGGCGTTGCTGTTTCTCGGATACCTGGGAACTGCCACATGCCATTGAGATGCCGATGATGGCCACAAAGATGCAAATTTGTCTGGTTTTCCAATTGGTTGCGCGCATATTGGCCCTGCTCGACAAAAATCCAGTGCGGTCGCGAATTGTTTAGAGCATGTTTTTTGCCGCATCGTCAACCGAGAAGAGGGGCACAGCATGAAGAAATATCGGTTACGAAGGAATTGGGATGGTCTGTTCCCGATCCGGCCCCACAGAGACGATGCTGATGGGGCAGTGCAGCAGTTCTGCGATACCCTGGAGATAGTCTCTGGCTGCTTGTGGCAGTGCGTCCAGGGAGCGGGCATGGGATATATCCTCTTGCCAGCCGGCAAAGCTGAGATACTCGGGTTGAATTTTGTCGAGTTCGGCCGCTGGGAAGCCATCCACTGCCTTGCCATCCGTGCTATAACCCACGCATACCTGGATGGTATCCAGCCCGGAAAGCACGTCGAGCTTGGTAATGGCGAGACCGGTGGCGCCGCTTAGGCGCACTGCCCGCTTTAAGGCGACCGCGTCTAGCCATCCACAACGGCGGGGGCGGCCAGTGGTCGATCCGTATTCAACACCCACTTTTTGCAAATGCGACCCCACATGGCCTTCATTTTCAGTGGGAAACGGACCGCCCCCAACACGGGTGGTATAGGCTTTGATGACGGCGATAACGCTACCTATGGCAGTGGGGCCCAGGCCAATGCCTGCACATGCAGCACCGGCAATGGTATTTGAAGAGGTGACAAAGGGATACGTACCGTGGTCGATATCGAGGAGGGCGCCTTGGGCACCTTCCAATAATACTCGTTTTTTTGCCTCAATACACTGGTGCAAGAGTTCCGTTGTGTCAGTGATATAGGGGTTCAGCTCACTGCCAAACCCAGCGTACTGGGAGACCACATCATCGACATTGGGTTCGGGTTCGCCATGGGCTGCCAGAATGGGGCGGTAATAGTTGAGTGCCTCGGTCACGAGGGTGTGAAGCCGGTCTGGTTTCAGCAAATCGCCAATGCAGACCCCGCGCCTACCCACCTTGTCTTCATAGGTCGGGCCAATACCGCGCAGGGTGGTACCCACGGGCACGGTGCTCGACTTGCGCTCTTCCCGCAGCCTGTCCAGGGCCAGGTGGTGGGGCAGAATAACATGGGCCCGATCGCTGATGGCCAGCTTGGCCTGGGCAAGATCTCCGGATGCGCGCAATCGATCGAGCTCTTCGATCAGCACCTGAGGATTTATCACCATGCCCTGTCCAAGCACACACACCTTGCCCGGGTGAAGGATGCCCGATGGTATGAGGTGAAAGATTGTTTTTTTCCCATTGACTATCAGGGTATGTCCGGCGTTGTTACCGCCTTGAAAACGGACCACCACATCTGCTTCAGCGGCCAGGTGATCGACGATCTTTCCCTTGCCTTCATCTCCCCATTGGGCACCTACTACCGCGACAACTCCCATCTATTGCGCCTCCTTAGAAAAGACAAAACCTCGGATGCCTACCACTCCAGGCAAACGCCGTCAACGTAGCGGGTCAGGGCACCTGCTGGGGATTCATGATTTATAACAATTTATAATGATTTTAATCTAAAAAGTTAAAATTAAAACTTGACGTAAACCGGCATTAGAGCGAAAAATTGTACCATAGGAGGGGATTTAACGCCTGAATTTGGGGTTTGACATGGAAAACTTTAAAAAAACAATCGCTGCAGGCATTCCCGATGTTTTGCCTGAAATGCCCCCTGAGGAGCCAGGGATCAATCGTGCACCAGCCCGACCGCAGGTGCTGAACGACCTGGAAAAGAAAACCGCGCTCAACAACGCGCTGCGGTATTTCCCCAAGAACATGCACGGCCCCTTGGCACCCGAGTTTGCTCAAGAGCTGGCCACGGATGGCCGCATATACATGCGTCGATTTAGGCCCGCATACCCCATGCACGCCCGACCGCTTGACGAATACCCAGCCAGGTGTAACCAGGCAGCGGCCATCATGATGATGATTCAAAACAACCTGGATCCGGCCGTAGCCCAGCATCCCTATGAGCTGATCACCTATGGGGGAAACGGAACGGTATTTCAGAATTGGGCGCAGTACCTGCTCACCATGAAGTATCTCAGCGAGATGACCGAGACCCAAACATTGGTCGTATATTCCGGCCATCCCCTGGGGCTGTTTCCATCGCATAGGGATGCACCGCGCGCAGTGGTGACCAACGGCATGGTCATTCCCAACCACAGCTCAAGAGACGATTACGATCGTCTGGCTGCCCTTGGGGTCACCTCCTATGGTCAAATGACCGCGGGCAGCTATATGTACATCGGTCCCCAGGGGATCGTTCACGGAACGACAATTACACTGCTCAACGCAGGGCGAACGTACCTTGGATTGGCACCAGGCGAGGGATTGGCGGGCAAGGTATTCGTGAGCTCGGGCTTGGGCGGCATGAGCGGTGCCCAAGGTAAGGCTGCGGTCATTTCCGGTGCAGTGGGCGTCATTGCTGAAATCAATCCCAAGGCCCTCAAAACTCGCCATGATCAAGGCTGGATCGATCACTACGAGACCGACCTGGATAAACTTCTCCTACGGATAGAACAGGCCCAAAAGGAGAAACAACCCGTCTCTGTGGGATACCTCGGGAACGTGGTCGACCTTTGGGAGCGGCTGGTTCAGTCAGACGTGCAGGTGGCGTTGGGATCAGATCAGACCTCTCTGCACAACCCATTCCTTGGGGGCTACTACCCGGCGGATCTTACTTTTGATGCGTCCAACCAAATGATGGTCGACGATCCATCTGCATTCAAAGCGCGTGTCCAGGCGTCTCTGTGTCGCCAGGTATCTGCTATCAACGCCCTGTGCGACCGGGGCATGTTTTTTTGGGACTACGGCAATGCGTTTTTACTGGAAGCGGCCCGGGCCAATGCACCTGGGATCGTAAAGCCCAACGGCGAATTCGCCTACCCCTCCTATGTGGAAGACATCATGGGGCCCATGTGTTTCGACTATGGATTCGGCCCGTTTCGGTGGGTTTGTACCTCCTGCAAGTCAGACGACCTTGAAAAAACCGACGCCCTTGCCATGGAGATACTCGAAAAATTAGCAGCGACAGCTGACCCAAGGTTCCGGCAGCAGATGCTCGATAACGTGCGCTGGATACTGGAAGCTGCACAGAGAGATCTCGTTGTCGGGTCAAAGGCGCGTATTTTGTACGCAGACCGCCAGGGTCGAATTGATATTGCCCTGGCGTTTAATCAGGCCATAGCTGAAGGAAAAATCTCCGCACCTATTGTACTCGGTCGGGATCACCACGACGTCTCTGGTACCGACTCGCCCTACCGAGAAACCGCTAATATCCGGGACGGATCAAAGTTCTGTGCAGATATGGCGGTTCAGAATGTTGTGGGCGACGCGTTCCGGGGCGCCACCTGGGTCTCTCTGCACAACGGAGGTGGCGTTGGATGGGGAGAGGTGATCAACGGCGGCTTTGGCATGGTGCTAGACGGCACGCCAGCAGCAGCAGATCGGGCCAGGCGTATGTTATCTTGGGACGTATCCAATGGCCTGGCGCGGCGCGCCTGGGCTGGCAACGAAGGCGCCCGATATGCCATTGCCGAGGCTATTGCAAACGAGCCCCAAATGGCGGTCACGCTGCCAGAAGAAGCCGATGGGGAACTCGTAGCAGCGGCCGTTAAACAGGTATTTGGATAATTCGCCGGGTGGTACTAGTACAATCAGATAAGGCACCGCTAAGGTAGAACAAGGGAATCTGAGATGACTTCTACATGCTCCAACAGTATCCTGATGCAGGGTTGGTTGTTGATCGCTTTTGGATTTTCGTTCAGTTGTCAAAACGAATCCCAGCCCTCCAAGGACAACACCGTCGAGGACGTCGCCGTTGCCGACAAAGCAGCGGCACCTGAAAAAGATTTTCGTTTTCCCGAAAATTGGCAGCAGGCCATTGAAACGTTGCCCTTGGATCAACGCCCCGGCCCGGTAGGGAAAACGCCCAGCTCTGCGTTGAACGGTCAGTGGAAGCTCAAGCTGCCGCGCCCCGGTGCAAACGACGACGGAGAAACCCACACCCGGCACGGCTTCGAGATGCCATCTGAGCATAACAACGCGGTGGCATTGGTACAGTGGTCGGATCTGAGCTGGAAAGACGTGAGGTTCGACATCGGCCTGGGTATCTGCCCCCACCGGGGAAAACAACTCGCCACCACCAGTTCGTCCACCGGGTGGGCCGTGGTGCATTACGCAGGTGAGCCCGTTGAGGGACAGAGCTGGTTTCTGCACATCAACGCGGACAAGAACCTCCAAACCAAAGCTGGCGAATCCTTCAAATACGCGTTTCGGGTGTTCACTTATTGATCCTCCTCGCTCCCATTCGCTTGTGTGTGGACGACGTCGTTGCGGACGAATGCCAAGAATATGGAGGTGGGAGCGGTGAAAGGAACGCCTGCAGTGCTTGACGAATGAAGCGTTTGTCTCTGAGAATGAGGGGACATCAAAGGACGTGGATGGTATGGATTACACGACCCATATTCAAATGCCCCCGAAACTCGAAACCGACCGGCTCGTGCTGCGCATATTCCAGGGCGACGATTGGCGAGACCTTCACGAATACTGTGCCTCTGAGGAGGCCACCAGGTACACCTACGGCAAGCCGTCGAACGAGGGAGAAACTTGGCGCATCATGGCCGCCATGAGCGGGCATTGGATGATCCACGGGTACGGACCTTACGCCCTCGAATACAAGGAGAACCACAAGGTCATCGGCGCGTGCGGACTCTGGTATCCCGCGGATTGGCCCGAACCCGAGATCATGTGGGCACTCTCGCCGCACTATTGGGGCCAAGGCTTTGCCTTCGAAGCCGCTAGCGAGGTAAAAGCAAAAGCAGGGGAGTTACTACCCGAGCTTCGCCCCATCAGTCTCATTGACAAGGATAACCAAGCCTCCATTAAGCTGGCCCGCGCTTTGGGTGCTCGCTTTGAAAAAGAGATACCGTTTCGTTCGGGCATCGCCCACATCTATCGACACACGAAGTAAGGCTACGAGGACGTATCCTGGGATATCCCAAGGGCGCACCCTGCCATCGTTTGCAAAAGCGCGTATCTTGACTATGGTCTGTTTCAGATCGGGTTTCAAATTCAAATGAAGAATCTCATTACAAGCTTAAGGACGATGGTTGTAATAGCGGCAATCGTCGACATCTCTGCTGCGGCGTTGGCAGATAAGACACTCGCCTTACGCGCAGGGGCTTTGCCAGATGATTTCAAACTGGATGGTCACCTCAGTGAGACAGCATGGCGTCGTGTAGATGCAATAGATGAACTGACAATGGTTATGCCCCAAGAGGGTGACAAGCCCACGGGCCAGACCATTGTCAAAGTCCTCTCCAACAGGAAGTACATCGCCATCGGCATCGACTGCATGGATCCAAAACCAGGGGGGATTGTCAGTTATTCGGTGGGACGGGACGCAGACCTGGGAGAGGAAGATCACATAAAGATAGTCATCGATACGTTCGGTGATGGCAGGTCGGGATACGTGTTTGCTGTGAATCCATCCGGTGCCCGCTACGATGCTTTGGTCGCACACCGGGGTGAAGGAGAAAACAAGAACTGGGATGGGATGTGGCAAGCCAAAACAACTCGCCATGAAGGCGGCTGGTCTGCAGAGATCCTCATCCCAGTGAGAATCCTGAGCTTTAAAAAAGGCCTGGCCAGATGGTCGTTCAATTTGGAGCGCAGAATACAGAGATTGATGGAAACCAGCCGGTGGGCCACCCCGAGACAAGACTATCGCATTACTCAGACCGGTCACGCCGGAGCTATCACACATCTTCCGGATTTCGATTTGGGTTTTGGACTCAGTACCAGACCTTCTCTTCTGGTTGGCTACGGTAGCCCGTCCATTGAGGCGGATGGTAGCTTTGAAAGCGATTTTAGTGTGGATATCACTCAAAAACTCGGACCAAATGTCTTGGCATCTCTCACGGTAAACACTGATTTCGCCGAGACAGAGGTGGATGAATTTCGCACCAACTTGACCCGCTTTCCGCTTTTCCTGCCAGAGAAAAGATCGTTCTTTTTGGAGGGGTCTGAAATCTTCGATTTCGGGCTCGGCATCGGTCAAGACGCGATGCCTTTTCACAGTCGAAGGATCGGCCTAGTGGATGGGGTGGAGGTCCCTATCTGGCTCGGGGCCAAGCTGCATGGACAAGTCGGTGGCGCCAGCCTGGGCGGACTCGTTGTCAACATGAAGGAGACCGATCAGATCGACGAAACCAACATGGGAGTGTTTCGGGTTAAGCAGAACGTGTTCAAGGAATCTTCGGTCGGGCTGATAGGTACTTTTGGGGACCCCTGGGGACGGAAAGGAAGCTGGACGTTAGGAGCGGATTTTACCTACCAGACCTCTGAATTCCTCGGAGACAAGAATTTCCTCGTCGGTATTTGGGGCATGGTAATGGATAGGGAGGACCCCATCGGCAGGATGGCTCCTGGAAATGTGGGAGCCACACTAGGAGATGATCGCTACGCCATTGGCGGAAAGATCGACTACCCCAACGATTTGTGGGATATGAAATTCGTTTACGTGTCGTAATCCCCAAGGATGCTTACGGATGGACGCGCTACAAAGTCGAAATCGAATCTGCATCCAAACGGCGCATCAGTGGAGAGGCCGCATGGGTTTTTGGCTCTTTTTACACAGGCTCCCTAGATACCTTTGAACTAGAACTGAAATGGAATCCCGTAGCGCTCATTTCGCTAGCTTTCTCAGGAGAGCGAAACATCGCGAGCCTACCGCAAGGGAGCTTCATCGAAGATGCTTATCGCACCATGCTCGGACTCAACATCTCTCCTGACCTAACACTTTCGAGCATCGTTCAATACGAAACCGAAGATAAGGCCCTCGGCACACAAACGAGGCTCAGATGGACAATCATGCCGTCATCAAACCTATACATTATCTATAATCACAACTGGGCGGATTATTACGGGAGCCTGTCGCAGCACCAAGGCGACTGGAAACGCGGGGCTTACGAAACAAAAATCAAACTCGATTACACATTTCAGTTTTAGGTACTCCGGCGTTTTTCCGTCTGCGCCCGGAGCGACCGACCGGAGCGACCGACCGAGGGAGTGAGGAGGAAAACCGTGTGGCGAAAGGGAAACATCAGGGTTGGAATTCGAAGGCGCCCATATCGGCGGTGACGCCTGCCTGCCCGATGCCATCGACGTCCACTCGTGGGTTTCCCAATGCATCTGTTGGGGGCGCCGCAGAATCATCAGCTGCATCGATGCACGGAGATCCGGCTTGCAGCCTGAGATCGCCGTTTAGCGGATCTATAAACAGGGGGTCTGCGTCTATATTACCCTCGCCGAATTGGCCACCTTGGACCAGACTGAAGGAAACATCAGCGGATGGGCTGTCCGGATCGCCGGCCTCCAAGAGGATGAGTTGTCCGCCTGAATTGTTCCACAAAATATTGTTTTGAAAGGTTTTTCCCGTAAAGTCCGAGGCGATAATCGCACCCCCAAGGTTATTCCAAAATGTGCTGTTTTTTACCGCTGCCCAATCACCATCCGTGCCGTCCCAAATGGCCTGATCGGCGTGCTGGCCAAGAAACAGCGCCCCACCCTCATTGTTTCGAAAGACGCAGTTGGCAATGTCGATCGGACCGTCTCCCTCCACGTCTTCTGCCATGCCACCGCCGACTGCCCCGGCGGAATTATCTGAAAACAGTGAGTTCGAGATGGTGAGGTAGCTCCACTTCGAGAACAGGCCGCCGCCCTCCTGGCTCGCCCGGTTGTGGGTAAAGGTACAGCGCGAAAAGATGGGCGACGCGGCGGTCACTTGAACCCCGGCACCGCTCACCGCCGAGTTGTTTGAGAAAGTACAGTTGGTTACCTGGGCGTAGCTACGGTTGATGTACATCCCGCCGCCCACATTGTGTCCGCCGCCTTCGATCCCGTCACTCCAACTGCTCGTGTCTCCATTGCTCGCCGAGTTGCCTTCAAATATGCAATTGGCCACCGTCGGAGATGCATTCGAAATGAACATCCCGCCACCGGCCCCAAAGGCAAGCGCGTTTCCATCGTCGGTGATCTTGCCCACTGCGCGACCTCCAGTGACGGTGAAGCCGTCCAGTACACTTGCATTGCTACCGTTGACGACCTGATACACGCGCTGATGACCGCCCGGTTTATCCCGGCCGTCGAGGATGGTGACGTGGGCCGAAAAGTCTCGCGCTTCGAGATCTGTCTCATAGCCCGCGAATCCACCGTAGACTTGGGTACCGGGTCTGAGTCGAATCGTATCTTCCCTGGCGTGCATAAATACGTGGTAAGTGCCTTCTGCCACCCACACTTGACAGGTACTGTTGCATTGATGCGCTTCGCAGTAAGCGGAATTGATGCCCTGCTGAACGTTGTTGAACGCGGTGCACCAAGAGCGCCCATCGCCCGGTTCCAGTACATCCACGTCCACATATCGCCGACACGGCTCGGTACATTTGGTTTCTAAGCAGACAATCGCATTATCTTCAGCGCTCAGACTCGCCACGAGTACGTCTGCTTCGTTACAGCGGATAGAGAAGAATCCCACCGATACAATTAAAAACAATATGAACCAATCGTTTTTTCGATGACGATGATAGTTGCCCACTGACAGCCTCCTTACGCGTGCTGTTTTTGTTTTGCTCATTGTGCATAACCTTTTTTTTGCTTTGCGGCGCCGTCATCAATAAGGTGCCCACCAACAACACAGATTGGCTCAAAAAAGAAAGTTGAGCCAAAATGGACATGACCACTGCACACTACATAGTGAAATGATGGCGATGCAATCAGTAGAACTTCACGTAGACGACGAAATTCTGGTGGAAAAGCTGCGTTTAGGGGACGATCGCGCGTTCCAAACCCTCTTTGTTCGCTATGCGCGCTATGTGGCCGGCGTGATCTATCGACTGATTGGCAATGACGCGAATTTAGATGATATCGTCCAGGAAACCTTTTTAGCCGCGGCCAGGGGCATCAAGGAGCTCAGCGATCCGAAAAAACTAAAATTATGGCTCGTTACAATCGCTGTGCGCCACACCGGCCGATCCCTAACGAGGCAGAAACGGCACACTGCACTGAAGCAGGCCCTGATGCAACAAGTCTCGTCTATTCCCAACGACGATGACGACGAGCGGATACAGGAGATCTATGATGCGCTCAATTATATCAACCCAAAACTGCGCATCCCGTGGTTTCTGAACAAGGTGGAAGGATTCACAATTGCACAGCTGACCTCCATCTGCAACTGTTCGTCAGCGACTATCAAACGCCGCATAAAACAGGCCGATGACCGGCTCAAGAGGAGACTTCATGCCGTCTGAAAAGTCGATGGATAGCATCTTAAGAAGGCTCCGCCAGCAAGAGCCGCCATGGAAAGATATCCGAGAACGCCGTGTGTTGGTCAAGACACAAGAAATGCGCGCAGCTCAATTGCCCAGGCCCTACGCGCGGCCATTTGCGATAGCCGCTGCCGTGGCTATCGCAGTGATCGGCACGGTGTTGATAGGCCATTTTGCATCTCGTTCCACTGATGTGGATCAAACCTTGAGCGCGCACTGGAAAAACACATCGCTGCTGTCATTGGACGACATGGGAAGGGCGGTGCTTCACGCTGGCGCCGAAGTCGAGGTTGTGCGGCGCAGACAGGACCAACTCGAACTCGCGCAATCAAAAGGAACGGTCCGCTATGAATTAAAGCGCAGGATGAAAAAAGAGGTGACAGTGCGGGTACTCGGAATCACGATCCATGTAGTGGGAACCGTTTTTACCGTGGCCGTTGACCCGAAGCGGGTGCAGGTGATTGTCTTCCGAGGAACGGTGCGAGTGGATGACGCCGAGCAGATGATCACACTGACCGCCGGCGAAGAGCTGGCCGTGGCCCGGACTGATGTAGCGGTGACCAATGGCATTCGGAGTTCTGAATCAGTTTCAACCGTTGACCGAGACGACGACACCATCAATGTTGAAGCCGAGGCTCTCGACATTCAACGCTCCCGCGAATCACTTCCGTCCGATCGAAACCCTCGAATCAGCGTGAACGCCGCGACCGACCGCAAGCAGCCAGTTGAGCCATCGTCAGGGGGATTATTAGAGTCCCAAATGCCGCAGCCACCAGCTGCGACCGAGCCATCCGTGGACGAGGCCCTTGCCCAAATTGACCTCGCCCGGCGCCAGGGGCGGTTCAAAAAAGCCGCGGGGCTGATACAGGCGCTCATCGACCAAAATCCCCAGGATCCCCGTATGGCAGCGCTTTTCTTTACCCTTGGTAATGTGGAACGGGCTCAGCGCAACCACTTGGCAGCAGCAAAAGCCTACCAGCAGTGCTGGGAGTACGCTCCGAAGGGCCCCTTGGCCGAAGATGCCAGAGCCGAGCAAGCGGTTTCCCTGAGCAATGCAGGCCGGCCGGATTTGGCCCGCGAGGCGGCCAAGCGCTATCTGTCCCGCTATCCCGTCGGCATCCACCGAGCGAGAATGCTCGAAATCATTTGATGAGACCGTACAGCGGATTTAGGCATGCGAAGAAGCAATGCCTGTTAATGTTAGCAGTCATTGCTTGTTTGATGGTTACGGGCCAGAAGCTGCGAGCGGATCAGATGCTGGTCGTCATTGCCAACCAGTGCGAGGGGTTAGATGAAAGGGAAGTCAGCCGCTTGCTATCGATTGAGCTCGATATGGCAAAGAAGCAGTGGCCCTTGCCGCAGCTGTCGATTGAGCTCAGCTGCACCGTTGATCACTTGCGAATCATCGCTGACGACCCGTTGACCAGAAAACGGCTGACGCGATCGATTCCCCTCCCGTACCTAGCTCAACCGGGCGCGGAGAGAGAAATCGCTCTCGCCTCGTCCCAGTTGTTTGTCGCGTCATGGCTCGAATTGCTCATTCCTAAACAGGACGCTCAACTGGATCGAGAGGCCGACCCCGCAGTGGTAAAAGAAGCCAAAAGATCTGCGTCTCAGGCAATTGGCCGCAAAACTGGGTACGGGCAGATAGCACTCCTGGGCAGCGCTCGGTTTAGGCCGATCGAATCGTTCTATCCTTACCTGTATATCGCAGTTCAAGGCGCTGGCTGGACAAGCGAACGGTTTGGCGTTTTCGGCTACGTGACGATGGAAACCAGTACGAGAAATCAGGAAATCGGCCAGGTGAAGGCCTTTGCCGGCTTGGTCGGCGTAGGCGTTGTCTGGCGCCAGTTAGCGTTCAAGCACTTTAGTTTGGACTCCAGCCTGGTCGGAGCCGCTGGCTATGCCTATCTCAAAGGAGAACCCAAGGACCAAGCAGTGAAGACCGATGGCGTCGGAGGCGTAACCGGTGAAATCACCCTCAGCGTCACGCCGCTTCTCTGGTTTGATCGAGTTGGCGTGGGTCTGAGCATCCAGGCCGGCTTTATGACTGAAAATCCAATCGGATCAGTTCGAGGGGATCACCGTACTCGGGTGTCCATGGGCGGATTTCTCTTTGGCGGCGGGCTCGTAATAGCGGTTGGTTTGTAGCTAAACTTAAAAGTTCAAAGACTCAACTTCCCGGTGGTCAAGTCCGGCCAGGGCATCTGCGATCTCCTCTGGCCATGCAAACCGCAGGATAACGTTCCGATCGGCGAGGGTGCCAGGGCCGCCTGGTCGGCCGTTACCCGCGTGAACATCGAACAGACTATAGAAGCGCCCACCTTCTAATAGCTGCAGGTCTGGTGGGATCTGGTAGTCGATCATAGTGGCGTAGATGCTCCCTGTACCATCCCGGTTGTCTACGATCTCCACTAACCGAGACTGTTGTGGCCAGTCTGCTATCGCAGATGTCTCGATCTCCCAATATCCATGTTCGGGCGGCAGCCCCTCTGGAGCAGGGCGGGGCGTGATGCGATTGAAGTGGGAGTGACCACCGATGTGCATCATCACATTAGGTGTCTGGTTGAGCAGATCGATCAGCTCGGTTTGATCTGCTGCGCTCGATAAGCTATTGGCGGTGTGGTGGCTTGTCACGATAACCATTTTACCGGCTTGGTTGGCGCGCTCGAGCTGGTCTGCGAGCCATACGTATGCTTCGTCGCTGAGCGTGCCTTTGGAGCCGGACTTGGACACCATGTTTACACTCACTAACATCAGGGGCATCCCCGGCACTGGGTTATCCACGGCGTAGCTCGCAGTTTCTGTAGTCAGGTTTTCCTGGGTATATCCATGGCCATCGGGAATGGTTTGGGTACCAAAATGGGCATCGATCCAATCGAACCGAGAGAAGAACGCCCGTTCGGGATCCGGTATAACATTCGAGCTGGTGTAATAGGACTTAGGGGGCAAAAAGCATCGCTCTGGGATATCTGATTCGGTCTCGTGCCAAGGAGCGTCCAGGCAGGTGGGTATAACAGACTTGGAAAGGGTCGATGTTGTCTCTCCAATGGGATCTGCCAGCATCCAATCGACCAATGGTCCATTGCCGAGCTCCAAATCATCGTGGTTGCCAAGGGACGAATACCAAGGAACCTGAGGGTCAATCCCTTCGGCGAGAAATGGATCGTGGGGATCATTGCCTGGGCCGGGAAATGGATCGTCGTCCTCTCCAGAATCTGGATGGACCAAGCCGCCTTCCATTATCTGAACGTACCAAGTAAGTTCATTCATTTGGATGTTGTCCACCAGGTCTCCGGTGAAGAGGGCGAGATCGAATGGTCTGAAGAACGCAAAGTCATTGCCCGTGCGAATGGTGGCTTCAAGGAAGTGGCACGTCCACACCTCCTGGGTCCTGTACGCACTAGAGGAGACGCTATCTCCGTTGATTAACCGCGCTGGTGACTCTTCGTCAATCATCTGAACGTCTGTAATGTGCCAGATATAGGCGAGTGATGACGGTGGACCCACTGGCGTTACATTAGCGTCTCCCACGTCGAAATCATCTCGTAAAATGTGCGGTTCCCCAGGTCCCACCTGGGTGAGCCCCCAAAGGGACATATCCTGGTTCAGAATGCTACTCTGATCCTCTGGGGGGAGTAAGGGCGCTAGTGTCTGCTTCACGGTCGTCGGAGGTCGTTCAGTAGGCCCTGTGTCCGTATCCGTGTCGCTGTCTGATTCCGAGTCACTACCTGAGTCCGAATCAGTGTCTGAGTCCGAGTCACTGCCTGAATCCGAGTCATCCCCAGAATCCGAATCATCTCCTGAATCCGAGTCAGTTTCCAAGTCGGAGTCACTGCCTGAATCCGGTTCTGCATCGTTATCGTCGCTGCACGCCCCGACGAGGGTCACTAGCATCCCAATGGTAAGAAGGTTCAGAGTTGTTTTACAGTGGTTCATATCAACAAACACTATAACATTTCATGGTTTCTATTGCTACATCTCAGGTCGTGCGACAGGTGTCCGGCCAAAGCGGACAGCTGTTACCTCTCCACTTTGGTATCGATCTCCTAGTCCGGCATGAGTCAGTCCCAGCAGATAGGATTGATTGTAACTTCTCAAAAACCAGTGGCAAGAGTTCAACTTCTTGTAGGTGAGGGGTTTATCCCCTCACATGTAATATCTTGATATATCTAGCTTTTCAAAGCGGGGATAAACCCCACAGCTGGGACCGACCATCCTGCTTTACAGTTCAGTGGTAATTCAGCGGATTCGAAAAAATACCTATCAAAAAAGAAGCTGGAGGTTTGCCTTCGTGAGATAACTGGTATTGGCA
>JAAUYD010059164.1_pt1 | contig 30954 bp, 23 predicted proteins | sample 7278101 | NCBI WGS metagenome assembly JAAUYD01 (sample SAMN14350128, study PRJNA611818) | marine sediment metagenome | isolation source: surface marine sediment (0.6m) | place: French Polynesia: Moorea | collected 2018-08
GCCCAGTGAATCTCCAAGGTGGCCAGCGCGTCATCGCTCCATTGAATCTGGTCCGGCGCAATGCGGGCGACGTTCCATGAGGCCGGATGTCGCAAGAAAATCCCGTTCCAGGCGGTTTCCGCCCAGGTCGCATCAGTAGGGCACAAAGCGCTTCCAGTCGTCTGCCTGATACCCTTTGCGGCCTGCGCCCTTGCCGCCGCCGTCTACGCCAGCCGCCACGGCATCGGGCTGTTTGGCCTCGAAACAGCGCCGCTCCTTGTCGATTTGGGAGATGAGGGACAATTTGATGGCGTTGCCCATCTTCTGTTCAACGTCCTTGGTATTGTGCTGCATGGTCAAAGAGATCCGGTTGCCTGCCGCATCCTCAAAGGACCACTTCCAGGCCACAAGCACGTGAAAGGGGTCGCCTTTGTATTCGTCCGGCTCACCGTAGCGCTGCCGCAAACGCTTCATCATTTCGTTGAAAAAGCGCTTGCTTCCGTCGGTGTATTTAAGCTTAATGCGCAAGATCTTACCGGGATCAGCACAGGTGCCGAAGCCGATCAAGCCGCTCTTGAACCCTGGCTGCGCGCGGATCTCTGCCTCCTGAATATACTCCATGTAGCGTACGTGCAGGCAGGTATCCATGTCCACCAGCTCTTCGCAGGTTTCGATCTGCTCCCCCAGTTGGAAGCCCCCCAAGTGGCGGGGTGCCTCAACCGCACCGGCCTCCACGGCCAGCACTGTGAGCAGGATCAGCGCCAGTGTCGCGCCGCTGCCAAAACCCATGTTCTCTTTTCGCGTAACAACCCTCTTCATAAGATTTAGATCCTTCCATCCCCGTTGGCGATCTGACCCGCCGACCATGTCCACCGGTCACACGGAATGCGCGGCGAATGGGGAGCAGCCAGTGGCGGTGGTCCAGGTCCGGTCGTATGCGCCGTAACGCCCCCCAGCGCAGGGCCGACCGCATCGGATACGGGTTTCCGCGATGGACCGCGTCGTTCGACGCGGGGACCGCATCCGTTAGGCAACTCAACTCGAGGGCTCCCCTTTGCGGGAACACTACCTAATATGCGAGTCTTCCCAGGGATTTCAAGATGAGGGCGAACCCCATGGCGAACATGCCGGTGAGTCCCATCCCACATGAGAAACCCGCCAACAGCACTGGGGCGTATTGGCGCCAGCGGGCACCATACCGTTTGAGAAAGAAAAAACGTCCCAGGAAGGCGCCCAACACCTCCAGCAGCATGCCGTGGGGCGTGCTCTGCCCCAATCCGCGGACCACACCGTACACCAGCAGAATGGGCAGGCCAAAAAGGGAGAGGACGCCGTAGGTGACCACGCCGAAACCGAGGCCGCAGACGATGTAAATCCAATTCAGCGCCTGATAGAAAAGGGAGTTGCCCTCAAGCGTAGAGGTCTGCATGAGCAGTGTGTTGAGCGCCTGCAAATGCCAGAGCTCCTGGGCGTACGGATACTGACTGGAGGGAATGGGGGCCAGGCGCCAGATAAACTGGGAAAAGAGCAGACTGGCAATCATCACCACTGGAAAGACAACGATCTCCGATTTGATAATTCCGCGGATACTGGTGCCGGTGAGTTCGATCTGACGGAAGTTGACGGTCGCCTCGCCGTAATTGTGGATGGGGATGGGAGCGTACCAGATCTCGATGCCCTGGTAGCCAAAATATTTGGCACCGGCGATGAAGCTGGCCTCACGCACCAATGGGAGACTGACGAACTGGCCGGCGATGCCCTCCATGCGGGCAGTGATGTAGGAGATGACCGGCGTGTAGATGAAACCGTATCCCAGAAAAAAGATCCAAGGAAAGTTGGGCACCAGCCAGACACAGAGGCCCACGTACGCCAAGGTGGAGAACACGTAGATGCCGATGGAGATCCAAAAGTTGAAATCCCCCCGGCCCGGTGGCGGGTTGAACAGGTCCCGCAACGAGCCGCGCACACCGGGACCTGACGGACCGAAGGAGCGCAGCACCTGCCAGATGCCGATGGCCCCGATGGCCAATCCCAGGCCGATGCCAAAGCTCATGTAGAAATCGAAATTGTTGGCGAAAACCGTGTCGACGGTTTCCATTCCCGGATGCCAGCGGGTCAGAATGCCCGCCTTGTGGAGAAAGGGGTTGGCCACGACGGTGATCACCAATCCCACGAAGCCGCCGATCACGGCCCAGAATGGCAGCACCATACCGATGAAGAGCAGCCCCAAATCCAGCTGAATACCGGTGGCCACGGCGGGCAGCAGCTTCTCCGTGTGGCGGGTCAACTCCACCCAGGGGATGGGGATCAGACGAATCGGTTCCAGAAAGAGCAGTCCCGACACCGTGGGCAGCAGCACATAGATGGCGCCGAACGCCAGACCGATCACCCCGCCGACGGAGAAAACACGCCACTTCCAGCTTTTTTGCTTCTCCTCGGTGGATTCCGCCAGGGCGATGGTGCCGAGGGCCCCCACCGGTGCCATGGGAAAGGGCAGCTTTTCCACGTCGGAGGTGATTCGGTAGAGCGCGTAGCCCAGTCCAAACTGGTCGATGCGCTGGATGATCTGAGCACCGACGAGGAGCAGAATTGGAATCAGCCAGTCGCGGTGCAGAAAGGTGCGCTCAATGAGGGAGAGTGAATCGGGTTGGGGGGCCACCCAAGTGGGGATGAATTCGGTCAGTCCCAGCATACGGGCGGCATCGGACTGCACCAGGTACTGGTTCCAGAGAAGGCCCTGAAAGGGTGAGGCCAGGGCTGCGCCGGCCATGTAATAGAGCAGAAAGATTTCCTGTTGCTTGAGGTCCTGGTAGGCCCGCTTGGCCACTTCGGCGAAGAGGATGATGGTCACCCAGCGGGCGGCTGGGCCGATGCCCGTGCCGATGACCAGCTGGAGATACATGCTGCCGGGCATCATCAGAAATCCGATGAAGACCGCGCCCAGGATGGTTTTCCAGTCGAAGCCCTCCTCGAATCGGTCCGGGGGCTTGAGCAGGTCGCGGTACTCTTGGAGTTCTTTATCTTCGTACATGGGGTTCGTTACGTCGTCGATAGGTCGCGTCGTTTATTCAGAAGCGCGGTCGGCGCCTGATAGGTGGTCCTCTCAGGAGATGATCGGTTAGACGGCCAATCCGTCCCCAATCTGCCAAGCATAGCCGCATTTCGCTCTGGCACTTAGGTGGGCAGCACCTGATATGAGGCGTGACTGAACAGTCCCACCAGCGCCCAGCTGCCGCCCATGAGAAAATCGCCGATGATCAGTCCGATGAAGAAGAAGCGAATCTTTTTGAACAAGACAACCCCCCCGTAGCGCATGCAGACGGCGTTGCAGAGCCACCCGACAAAAAAGCTGAACCAGAGAATCCGCATCGCCGAGCTGTAGGCCATCAAATACCCAATGGGATGCAGCGGCCACCAGTAGAACCGGTGGTAGCAGAGCACCAGGCCCACCATCACCACGGCCCCTGACAAAACGAAAACGGTCACCCAGGTCCCCGGGCGCACCGGTGTGGTCAGAAGCGTGTTCAGGTTGTCGTAGACGTTCAAGGTGGTGCGCGAGGCCCAGTCCAGCTGGAGTTCGCGCACACCATAGCGGTAGCAAAGGGCCAGCATCGCCACAAAGGAGACCACCACGCTGAAAAACAGCAGCACCAATAGCGCCCAGCGAATCAGGTTGCGGCCGCTCATCTCCCCACTGAGCTTGCGGAGATGGAGTAGCGAGGGCATCAGGGACTCACGCAGGTCCACGAAAAGGACTTTCTGGGCCACCCCTGCCAGGACGAGGCTGGCCTGGGAAAAAAACTGGGGTCCGAGGAGGGCCAGGATGCCGTCCATGGGTGCCGCTGTGAGGGTGAAGTAGGCGACGCCGCCCTGGCAGATCACCCGCATGGCCACCAGCGTGAAAATGAAGAACGCCCCCAGCACCACGAGGGCGACGCCCAAGGGCATGCCGAAGAGATAGAACCACAGCAGCAGCAGCAGCGTCCCGACCACCACCCCCCAGAAGGCGAAGCGCATGCTGAACCAATCATTGGCCGGGCGCATGGCGGGTTTCAGGAAGAAGGCTTGCCGGAGCACATCCGCGAAATGAAATCGGGCCAGCCAGATCAGAAAGAAGAGAAAGGCCAGGAATGCGCCCACCATCTGCATCTCCTCGGGCCTTGCGAGGGTGGGGCCGAAGGTGACCCCCAGGGCGGCGGCCGGAATCTGGTAGCCCAGAAGCCCCAGCAGTCCGTAAAGCAGGCCTCCCGCCAGGAAAAAGAACCAGAAGGAGAAAGAGATCTGTTTGGCGGCCAGAAACGCGAATCCGATGAAGGCTGGGTAGATAAAAATTTTCAGTTTGATAAAGCCGGAGAAGAGCCCGACTTTGGAAAAATAGCTGCCCGCCAGGATCAGCGTGGGCAGCTGCGGCACCGAAGGATAGTAAAAACTGAGCCCATTGAGCAGATGCAGGACCACGGGAATGGCGATGCCGCAGAGCAGAAAGCGGTTGCCCCAGAAGGCGGCGCTTTGCCCTTCGTCCACGGCCGCCTCCATGAGCTGGGGCACCCGCAGCAGGGGAAAGTTCATCCGTTCGTTGACCAGCGCCTGGGGGGCCAACAGGCTGACGATGCAGATCATCACCCAATAGCAGAGCAGGATAAACCCACCCCAGGCCACGAGAGGGCCAAGCCAGGCGCTCCAGGGGATTTGCGTCAGAACCGACCACCAGGAGAGCCGCCGCCCGCCTTCGAGCCCATTGTAGAGTTCCAGAATGGCGCCCTTGTCGGCAGGGAAGAGTCCTGCCGGCAGCAGCGGCTGAAGGGTGTCGGCCCACCGGTTCTCCACCGTGGCGAAGTGAAAGGGGGCCGTCAGATTGATAAAGAAGGTGCGCACCAGCCCGGTGTAGGCCACTCCCGAGACCAGCACCATAAGCCCCCAGGCGAGCAGTAGCTCGCTGCCGCTGAGCAGGGGGGGCTTCTCCTTGCGGAAATGGTTGGCCAAACTGGTTGCCAGGGTCAGCCAGATGAGGATGTAGAAGGGCGCCAGTGGAAAGTGTCCGCCGCCCAGGGGGGTCGCCTGACGATAGGTGTTGTTGAAGGGGGTCAAGGCACAGATCAGCAGAGCGATCAGCGACCCAATCAATACGGCCCGCAGGCGGACGGGTGGAACGCGGGGGGTGATCTGAGGGTCGCTCGGTTGGGTTCGGCTGCTCGGCCCTGCGGTCATAAACCTTATCCCTCTGATGGAAGGGGCGTCGTGAGCGCATTTTCGTAGTGGAATTTGTGGGCGGCCGACAAAGACCGCCACACCAGCATCTGTTTCCGCAACTGATGGATGAACATTTTATTGGTTCGCCGCCAGGCGTTGGCTTCGCCGGCGCCGCGGGTGATCCGCATCCGGATCTCGATGAAGCCCGGCTCGTCGGCAGAGGCGCAAAAGAGCAGCTCCACTTGTTGAACAACGCCCAGGTCAAAGGGTGCCAGCCAGACCAGTGACTCCATCTGCAGGCAGGGGGTTTTCGGCGATGGATGGATCTGGTCCGCGGGCGCATCCGTAACGCCCAATTTCAGATCCCCGGTTGAGAACAGCCCGTGGGAAATATCCAGATGGCCGTTGAAATAGTCGTAGATATAACCGGCGGCGCTCTTCTCCTCGCCCGCCTTCAGGAGAAAGGGCAGGGTGATTTCGATGTGGTTGCCATGGACTTTGGGAAGCTGCCAGGAGCGCTTTACGTCAGGGATCGCGATGGCGGCGGCCACCCGCGAGGGATAGATCACCGAGACCAGCACCACCACGATCACCAGCACCATGGCGGCCACGCCGGCCATGGAGGAGTAGTTGACCGTGATCCCCGCCCAGAGCGCGCTGCCCGCCAGAAACTTGGCCGCCGTCTGCGCCACGATGTAGCCCATCACCACGCTGAGGACGGCAAACGCCAGCGCCTCGGCGATGAAGAGAAAGGCCACATGGGAGGGTGCCAGTCCCACGGAGGTATAGATCCCGATCTCGCGCTTGCGCTCGTAAACGCTGCTGATCATGGTGTTGAGCACGATGAGAATGGAGATCACCACTGGAATCAGAATGTTGGGCACTCCGCTGTAACTGAGGGTGTCGCTGGCGGTGTAAACGAAACTGCCCTCTGGCTCTCCGCTAAAGAGGGTCAGGCCAAACCGGTCCGATAGCCGCTCGGCCAGTTCGGGGATGGCGCCCCCGCCGGGTTTCAGGGCGATCGCCTTGAGGTGGCCGCCTGCCGAGAGGAGGGTCTGGGCGGGCAGTATCACCACCAGCTCCGGCGGGACGTGGACATAACGGCTCTGGAAAGCGCGCACGTCGTCACCCGATTCGAGAGCTTCCATCTCCACTTCGGTGAGGGCCTGGGCGGTCTCGCTGGGAAAGGTCACCGGCGTGAGCGGCTCGCCGTCCAGATCGCTGCGACCTCCCAGCGCCGCGGGATCGAAGATGCCCACCACCGTGTAGGGGACGCCCCAGAGATTCACCTGTTTGCGGCCCGTGTCCGATGGCGTGATGCCGAGCCCCTGGGCCAAGTTTTGCGGCAAGAGGACAGCGTCCCGCTCACCGGGATCAAACCAGCGGCCGGCCATCAAAATGGCGTCCATTCCGGTCACCGCCGGTTCCTCCGGCGCCAATCCCACCACCCCTTGCGCTTCGAGGGTTCGGTTGCCGATGCTGAGGAGCACCCGGCGCACGCGGGTGCGGTCATCGGCCTCCAGCCAAATCCGCGGAGCAATGCGGCCGCCATCGGCAAATTTGTTGGCCACCATCGCCAACGCCTCTGGTGGCAGATCCTGCCAGTTGATGTTCTTGAGGAGGATCCCCTCGTAGGCCGGTTGCGCATTGTATTGCAGGCGGGTGTGGCGTCTCAGGGAATTCACCGAGGTAAAGCTCATGATGGTGAAGGTGAGAATCACCAGTGTGATGCAGGTGAGGGCAGTACGCAGGCGCCGGCGGCGCAGGTTGCTGACCCCCAAAAAGAACGCGGCCGCAAAGGCCTTCCACATGCTGACCTCCTCGGCCCGCTTCTGCTGACTCTGTCGCTGGAGCAGCATCATCTCCTCTTCGAAGCGCAGAAATATGATCAGGCTGACCATCAGGGAGAGACCGATGATGAAGAAGGCCAGAATCACCACCGTGGGGCTGTAGGCCAGTTGGAAGGCCGGGTGGACGTTGTAGATAACGGTGATGAGCAGCAGCAGAATCGCCATAAAGGCCGAAATCCGCTTGTAGATGCTGCGATAGGAGAAGAGCAGGCGCTCGGCACAGAAGGCGAAGGGTACGAAGAGGGCGATGTAGAACAGCACCCCCAGGAGGACATCCTTCTGGGTGCGCTCCACGTGTTCGTAGACCCGGCTGGCCAGCGCCCACGAGCGTCGCGCAGACTCAAAGAAGCGGTCGTAAGCTTGGGCGGCGAGGGCGGTTTCGGCCTCGCTTAAGGCGCTCAGGCCAGTCTGCTGCAGCCCCGCGATGCGATCGTCGTGGATGCCGTGGCGCTCCAGGTTGGCGATGCGGGGGGCCAGGAGGGCCCACATATCCTTGGCCACGCGGTACTCCGTTGGCGCGATGCGGGGCCACTGATCGAGCCGGTAGCCCGTCCCCTGGCTGTTGGACCCGTCGGCGTTGGTGAGGATGAGCTTGTGACGCAGGACACTGTCCGAGAGGGTCAACTTGAGCGGCGTCGTCGGCTCGAGGTAGATGCTCGAGATCACCGAATCCCGGGTATCGATGCGACTGTACCAGAAGCGCACCGGGGGTGCCTCCTGCCGCCCGTCGTACAGGTTGAGCTTTGTCATGTAGCGAAAGCTGCGCGGTTCGAGCAGATTGAAGATGGTGGTTCCCCGGCAGGCGAACATGACCAGGTCGGTCTCCATGCGCGGATGCTGCATCTTGACCCGATAGTTGGCCTTGGTGGTTTGGTTTTTGTCGATGGCCCAGACCACCTTTCCGGTCCGAGGGTCGAACTTGTACCCCTCGATAATCACCTTGTGCAGGACGTGCTTTTTGTCCACCACGCCTTTGATCTGAAAGCGCCCTTGGGTGTCCACCAGGCTGATGTAGCGTCCAGGACCCTGATAGGAGAGCAGGACACTATCCGGTGCCGGCTGATCTGGGAAAAGTTCTCCGTGCCGCAGAAAGTTGGCGCGGCCGGTCACCGTGGCAAAGCCGTAACGGGGCTGTTCGTCGGTCTGCAGTTCATCCGCGGCCGCCAGATGATGGATGAGCCCTTGAATAAGCCGGGCCTGCTGACGGGCGAAGGACCAGTCGATGCGGTCGATGGTGTCGAAGGGCGTGCCCCAGTGCGGGCGGGCGTCGTGGGTGGTGGCCAGGCTGATCCCCACGATACCGGCCACGGAGCTCACCTCGCCCCCGAGGAAGGGATGGTCCACGAAGAAGCTTTGCCAGCTGTGTTTACGACTGGGGCGCAGCGTATCCTTGAAAAGCGGCGGCAGGGCCTGATCGGTCTGGACCGCGGCAGCGCCCGCGCGAAGCACCTCGTCGATGCGGCTGTAGGCGTTGACGCGGTTGATAATGGGTTTGAGGGGATAGAGCCAGCCCTGGTTGAAGGCCCCCACCCCGCTGCCGTGGCTGGAAAGGTGCAGGCTGACCGCGGCGGCCAGTTCATGGCGTTTTACCAAGGCGCGAAAACGGGTGGCCATCTTGAGTTCGTCGAGCTGCCGCTGGGCATCGGCCAGCGCGGCCCGGTGGCGCGCTTCGGCCAGCGGCAGGAGATCGTTCACATGGTGCTGCTGGGCTGGGTCGAGGTTGGCCAGCTCGGTTTGCCAATCCAGGCGTCTGAGCAGCAAGCGCTCCTCTGCCAGCGCGGCAATGTCGGCTTGGCTGACACTGCCAGGGGTCTGCATGCGCAGCTGCATCAGTTCCCGCGAGAGCCGATCCACGGCGTTCTTGATCTCCGCAGCAACGGCGGTCTTCAGCGCGACCGCCTGGGGTGCCGTCAGGGCGGTGGATGCAAGGCCGGTGGTCTCTTCGAGCAATTTGAGGGTTGCCTTCTGGGCGGAGATCCGCTTCTTCAGTTCCCGATCGCGCTGGCGTAGCTCGCGGCTGCGTTCGGCAACACTCCAGATCATCTCGCGCATCCCCCCCAGGGTGTGGGCATGGGCGTCGGTCGCCACCAGGAGCACGCTGCGCCTGGGGGGATTGGCTTTTAGATGACGGGCCAGCGTGAGGAGTGTGGCCGCGCCCAGGGCCTCCTCCGCTCCCGGGGAGCGGCCCGCCACAAGGGCGGTGCTATCGTAGAAGGCCTCCACCAGCAGCAGCGTCTCGCTGAGATCGGGATCGCTCCCGGGAACCAGCGCATAGATGTTGCGTGCCTCGGTGGCGGTCCAGTGCATGTCGGAGCGGAGGCGGACCGCCGTGGCCAGATCCCCCTGGGATGATTCGAAGGCGCCGAAGCGCTCACGGACGGTCTCGATGGGGAGCCAAAAGCGGGGAAACTGCAGGGGTGTCAGCTCATATTTGTCTTCGTAGAGCGACTTTGGGGTCCCTGCTGCACCGCCGCGGTCGATATAGATAAGGGCCTTGGCACCCAGTGAAGCGGCGTTCAGCCAGTTGCGGCCGGATTCCAGCTCCATGAGAACGATGCTGCCGGCGACCGTTCGGCCGTTGAAGTCCGCCGGCTCGCCGTGCCCAACGTAGATCAGGTTCCCGCTCAGGCCTTCGGCAGGCAGGGTATCGGGGGCGACGGCATTGGCGGCGAAGGGCGACAAGGCCAGGAGATCCTGGTCCGACCCAAACACCAGGCGGCATTGGCTAAAACGCCGGACCGGCAGAGAGAAGGCCATTTCGCCCACCTGGGACAGCTCCAGGGCTTCGAAGGCGGAGCGGATGTAGGCCCCTGCGGCTCGGCCGCCGGGACTCCCGCTGCTGCGGTCCGCATGGGTACTCAAGGCTGTCATGTGCGCCGTGAGATCCTCTGAAAGGCTGGCAGCCGTCACCGCGGGCAGCAGCAACACCCCGCAGACCAGGAGCAGCCGTCGCCACATGCCAACCGCTATTGGGGTCCAAATGCCTGACCAGTGTGCCATCGCCGTCCTATCCTCGCGTGCCGATCTCGCCGATGGAGATGGAGAGCTCGTCGCGGTTTTCGATCTTGTCCACCCGTCCGTCACGAATCCACACCACCCGGTCGGAGACATTGAGCATTTTGAAATCGTGGGTGGCGGAGATTACCGTCACCTGACGGTCGCTGCTCAGCTCCTTTAGCAGCGCAATAATCTCCTCGCCGGTGGTCAGATCGAGATTGCCGGTGGGTTCGTCCGCCAGGATGATGGCCGGGTCGTTTGCCAGGGCCCGGGCCACGGCCACCCGCTGCTGCTGGCCGCCGGAGAGCTCGAACGGTTTGTGCTGGAAGCGGTCGGCCAGACCCACCGTCTCCAGGAGGGCCATACCGCGATCGACGGCCTCGTCGCCGCCGATCCCGGCGAAGGTCATGGGCAGGGTCACGTTCTCTAATGCCGTCATGACCTGAATGATATTGAAGGTCTGAAAAATGTAGCCGATTTTGCGGCAGCGCAGCCAGGCCAACTCGTAAGCGTCCAGCTGGGAGACATCCACCTCGTCGATATAGACTTTGCCGGCGGTGGGTTTGTCCAGGCCGCCGATCATGTTGAAGAGCGTACTCTTGCCCGAGCCGGAGGGACCCATGATGGAGATATATTCGCCGGCGCTGATCTCCAGATCGATCCCTTTGAGGGCATCGACCGTCAGCTTGCCCAGTTGAAAGGATTTGGTGACCCCGGCGACCCGCACGATGTGGCTGTCTGTCGTCATATTCGAGACCTTATCAGTGACGTAACGCTCGTCTGCTGGGAAAGGATGCGGCTTCCAGACGCGATCGGCGCACCTGTGAGCCCGTCAGCCGGCGTGCCGCTAGTGGATCGGGGCTGTCTTAGCGATGGACAGACGGGTGCCCTGGCCCGCCGGCAATCGCCATCACTCACTGCTCCACCCGCATCGCTTCAACGGGCTGCATGCGGGCCGCCACCAGGGCCGGGTAGAAGACACCGATGAGGCTGAGGATGCAGCCCGCGACCACGGCGAAGCCCAATGAGGCCAGGACCCCGCCCCAACTGACCTCGGCAATTGCCGCAACACCGTACCGCAGCCAGGCGCTCAGCAAAGCGGCGCCACCGCCGAGTAAGGCGCCCGCCAAGGCGCCGATGATGCCCTGCAATCCCGCCTCCAGAAAGAACAGCCGCAGGATGAAGCGGTCCAACGCCCCCAGGCACTTCATGGTGCCGATCTCGCGGAATCGCTCGGTCACCGCCATGAGTTGGGCATTGATGATGCCCACGACACACACCAGCAGGCTGAGAATGACGATCCATCGCTGCTTGGGACTGCTGTCAACCCGCAGATCGCCGGGTGACAGGTCGTAGCCGGCGTCCACCAGCAGTCGGAACCACTCGCCGTGACCAGTGGCCAGAAGGCCGTTGGCCACATCGTTGCCCACGTTGACAAAGCTCAAAAAGGCGATGGCCAATACCAAGCTGAGCGTGGTCACCAGGGAGCGAAAAAAACGCACCTGGATGCTCTTGAGCGCGATCTCCACCGATTTGCGAAACGGCAGGACGACCAGTCGGTGCACCGAGGCGGGGCCTCTAGCCCTTTGGGCGACCGGCGCGTTTGTGGGTGCCGTTGGCGGTGCAGGCATGGCAGCTGCTTTCTCGGTCAGGTTGGATCGGTTTCCGCCAGGTTGGGGAATTCCAGGAGCGTCTTAAGTTCTACTATCCTGAAATGCTGTTGCATCTTCATATGTTGCAGCAGAATGTCGAGAAAGTCAAAAGCGGCCGGGTTCATCCGCTGGTGGTGCAGCATGATGCCACACCAACCGGCGGTGAGCGCCGTTTCCAGCTCCGCCAACAAGCGGGCCCAATCCGCATCCGGCCGCGGCGCCTTGCGGGTATGCAGGTCCACATTCACCGTGAAATCGGGCAAGCCCGCCGGCGCCGCAGGCGTCGCTCCCGTGCTGCGGGACACCGCTCGAAAGCCCATTTCCCGGAGCTCTTGCAAGGTCGCTTGCGAACAGCGGTTCCAGGGCGGCGTGAAAACGGGTAGGAAGGCATCCGCCAGCAAGCTTTCCAGACGGCGGCGACCCCGCTCCAGGTCGGCGCGCAGCGAAGCAGGCGCGCGTGCCGAACCAAATTCCTGCTTTTTGCCGTGCGTTTCATGATTTTGGTGACGCCAGCCGTGCTGGTGCCAGCCCCAGAGATGGGCTGCGGCGCCGCCGTGTGCCAAGAGCCCCTCCCAACGGGGGCGGGTCAGCCAGGTGGGCACAAGGGCTGGTGCCAACGGCACCTGGTGGTGGGCGAATAGAGCCAGCATCCGATAGAATTGCCGCCCAGGAACGCCGATATCGTCGGCCCGAAACCAGACGGTGGCGGGCCGCTGCATGCGGCGGGCGGTGTTGGCGCGGGCCAGCGTCGCCGCAAGGCGCTGCTCGATATCGCGTTGGGGCTTCCGGTATATGGCCGCTGGTGTCCGATTCACGGTGTTGTCCTTTTTGGCGCAGTGGCCAGCCAGTCGGTGAGCCAGCGCGCGCTGGTCTCGGCGCCATCCAGGCGCACGGTGCTGGAAGGACCCGGCGGCGATGTGAGCAGTGTGGCCATGCGGGCCGCCAAGGCATGGGGCGTCAAATTCGCATCTTCCAGCAGGTGGAGCGGCGTACGGCGCTGAAGTCGCTCTACCCGCAAGCGCTGTTCGCGGTTCTGGCCAAACGGCCAGATGAGGGCCCTTGGGACCCGGGCGGCGAGGAGGTTCATGGTGGTGTTGTAGCCCCCCATGCTCACCGATAGGTCGGCCGCCGAGAGGAGCTGCAGAAAGCGATCACTGAAGCGCTCGATGGTGAGGCGCTCACCGACCGCCGCGGCCTCCTTCCGCAGGGCCGCAGGATCACCATAGGGACCGGTGAGCAGATGCATGTGGATGCGGAGTTCCTCCTTCAGCACCAGCCGCTGGAAAGCGCCCACCGCCGCTGTCATGAGGGGGCCGCCAACCTTGCCGCCCCCGGCGCTGACCACCACCAGGCGGTCCGCATCGCCCAGGCCCATGCGCGCGCGTGCGACGGCGCCGGCCTCCGGACTGGGGCGGGCGGTAACGTAGCCAGTGTAGATCACCGGAATCTTGATTTGGTCAACCGCATTGAAGGTCTCGTCCAGCGGGATCACCGCGGGGTCGCCATGCACCAGGAGGGCGTCGAATGCTGCCAGCTGTTTGAGCACCCGCCGCTCGTACGCGGCGGGGTCCGACTTCTCCACGAGAATATCCCGCAGGCTGCACACCACCCTGCAGGGCGGCAGCGCCCCGGTTGCCAGGGCATTGAGCACCGGTTCCAGCTCGAAGCGGAATGCCTTGCGGCCGAACGGATAGAGTTCGATGAGGAGCAGGTCGGGCGCCTCGCGCCGCATCAGTGCCATCAGCTGCCGCCGCCGATCGCGCTGGATGGCATCCACGTCACCCGTGCCATCGCGATCGGCACCGGCTGCATACACCCGCTTGAAGTCGGCGTCCATCATGAGGGCCGGCAGTTCGAAGCGCCTCAGCCCCTGCGGCAGGGCCACGCTGACGCCCTCCCCTCCGGTGACGAGAAGGACCTCATGCTCGACGAGCAGGGCGCGGCACAACTCCAACACCCGGAAAAAATGGCCGATGCCCAGAACATGCTGGCAGTAGAAAGCGATTTTCACAATCGTCCTCCTCCCCGCTGGCGTCCGGAATTAGGTTCTATATAAAAGCGCTATACGGCACACGGGTGTCCATCGCCGTCAAGCCGCCCGATTGTCATGGCGGATCCGACACCATCGATTGCAAAGGTCAATGCGACCCGGTCAGGTCGAGGGCGTTCACCGGTCCGGGCAGCAGCCGCCGACCATCTCCAAAGATCCAGTGCAGAAAATTCGGCTGCAGGAGCCGTTTTTCCTGCGGCATGAAACGGCGGCGGTAAAGACGGTAGGTCAGCGCCTTGAGCACCCCGCCGTGAACCACCACCAGAAGGGTTTCCCCCGGGCACCTGCGGGACAGCTCCACCAGGGCGGCCTGGCTACGGCGCCACACCCGTCTGCGACTCTCTCCGTCAGGCGGGCGAAAGGTCCACCCCTCGGTGAGCGGTCCCGGGGTCATCCGGATCAAACGCGCTTCGATCCAGGCGAGCGCTCGTCCCTCCCATGCCCCCCAGCTCTGCTCCATCAACCGCGCATCGACCATCAAGGGGGCGCCCAAACAGGTATTGACCAAGGCGCCCGTTTCCCTGGCCCGCTTTAGCGGGCTGGTGACCACCCGGTCCCAGGGGAGGTGGCCAAGGTGCGCTCCCCAGGCCAGCGCGTCCCGCCGGCCGCGGTCGCACAGGGGCAGGTCACTGTGGCCCTGGATCCGTTTGGCCAGGTTCCACTCGGTGGCGGCATGGCGCAGGAGGCCAAAGCGGGTCAGACGACTAGGGCGATGCGGCATGAAACTGCTCCAGCATGGTCAGCACTTGGGCGTAGTTCCGATTCAGATCATGGCAATCCCGCACGCGTCGGGCGGCACTTCGCCCCATGCGGGCCCGCAGATCCGCATCCGTGAGCAGCTGCAGCACGCGATCGGCGAAGACCTGCCGATCAAAGGGGGGGGTGAGAAAACCGCTCACACCGTGGGCCACCACCTCGGGGATGCCGCCATTGTCGAAGGCCACAACGGGCAGGCCGCAGGATTGCGCCTCCAGATACACCATTCCGAGAGATTCGCGAATCCCCGGAAATGCAAACAGATCGCCGGCGCTGTAAAAGGCCGCCATCTCTTCGCGGCGCAGCCGCCCCACAAAATGCACCTGACCGGGTAGGTGGCGTTGGGCGGCGGCCGCCAACTCGTCCCGGCAGGGCCCCTCGCCGGCGATGGCCAGCTGGAAGGGGGGGCTGCCGGCCCTCATGCTGCCCAGACACCTGATGAGCCAGAGAAGCCCCTGGGTTTTCACATCCCGGCGAAACATGGCAGCAGAGAGAATGAGGGGCCCCTCGCGGTGCCCCTCCCCCAGGCCCCACGCCCGACGCAGCTGGCGGCCGGCGCCCTCGTCTCTGACGAAATCACCGGGGAATATCCCCGGCGACACATAGGTGAGCTGGCGGCGGTCCCGCAGACGCAGCAGATTGACCTCGTCAAGGCGTCGATTGGTGAAGAGGTGATCAGCGGCCAGCAGCGCCCGGCGGTTCAGGTAGAACCCCGCTGCCGTCGTCAGACGCCGGCGGTGCTTGGTCGCGTAAATTCCTTGAAACACAAGATAAGGGATACCCAGACGTTTGCAAACGCCAGGCCCCAGAAGGTCGGGGGATTTGTAGTAGGTGTGGTAGGTCAGCCAAAGATGGGGCCGCCGACGTCGGCAAAAGCGCAGTGCCCGGCGGTATTGCACCAGCAGCTGGGGCCACAGGTTCGGCCGCCGGTAGATCCAGCGGGAGCGCAGGGTGGCCGGTATGGTCACCCGCACGCCCCGCCCCCGCAGAAATGCCACCAGTCCGGTGGCGATGACCAGGTCGCCCGAGGGGTTCCGGTGGCCAAGGGGCTTGAACGGCGCATAGAAGGCGATCCGCAGGGGCGATCGCCGCGGACCCGCAACCGTGGGACCGGGCCCGGAGCGCACCACCTCAGTCCATCCCCAGTTCGGGAAGGTAGCGGCGGTAGTGGGCGGCCAGCTGGTCGATGAGGATCCGGTTGTCAAAATGGGTCCTCACCCGCTCGCGGGCAGCGGGAATCACCCTGCGGCGCAGGTCGATGTCGGTCAGCATCCGCTGGAGGCTCTCGGCCAATCGGTCCGGGGCCTTGGCGGCCACCAGCAGCCCATGGTGGCCATCCGCCACCAGTTCGGGAATGGCCGACACCGTGGTGGCGACGACCGGCACGCCCATGGCCATGCTCTCCACGAGAACGTTGGGGATGCCGTCACGGTCGCCGTTGGGCGCCACCTCGCACCCTAGGACGAAGAGATGGGCGCGCTTGAACAGGGCAATCACCTCCTCGTGGGGCAAGGTTCCCCGCCACCGGCAGACATCGGTCAAATCGAGATCATCGATCATCCGGAGCACGGCATCGCGATCGTCTCCATCCCCGACGAGGGTGTGGCGAAAGGGCAGCCCGGCGGTCTTGAGACGGTGCAGGGCCCGCAACACCGTCGGCAGCCCTTTCTTGGCCGTCAGGCGGGCCACGGTCAGAATCTCATAGGGCGGTTGCGGGGCCGCCAGCCGCAGGCCGCTATCGAACAGCCGGGTGTCGATGCCGTGGTAAACGCAATGCACCTTCGCGGCGGCGCCGCTGTCGCCGGCGATCGTCCGCAGATACTCGCGGTTGTAGCGCGTGCAGGTGGCCACGAAGCGCGCCAGGTGGATCTTTTCGGCCAACTGACGCGGATCGCTGGTGTAGATGTCCTTGGCATGCCCGAAAAAGCTGAAGGGGCGGTGGCTGAGAAAGTGGGCGAACATGGCGACGGATGTGGGGGAGTGGGCGAAGTGGGCGTGGAGGTGCACCACCCCGCTGCCGGGCAGGAGTCGATCGGTAAGGTAGCCGGCCTGCAGCAGGTGCTTCAGGGTGGCGCTTTTGCGGGTGCGCCGGAAGCGCCGCAGCGCGATTCTCAGGGCGTGGCGATAGCGCTCGGGTTGCCGCAAGGCCAGACGGCCGTTATGGGCCAGCAGTTGGGGCAGGTGGCCCAGGATGGTGTGCGGCAGATAGTCCACCCGGGCGCGTATCTGGCGGACGCTGGCATGGGTGATGGATTCGCGGGGATGACGCATGGAGAAGATGTGGATGCGGAAACCGCGCTGCTCCAGCAGCAGAATCTCATTGGAGATAAAGCTCTCCGAAATGCGGGGGTAGCCCTTGAGGACCATCCCCAGAACCGGCGAGGGCGGCTGTTTCGCCATGGTCAGCACCCGCGATGGAGACATATGCGTTTGACCATGGCATCGATGCCGGTCAGCTTGAAATCAGCGATGGCCCTTTGGGTGGGCTCGGGCGCCTGCAAAAGGGCCGTCATCTTTTCCGCCAGGGGGCCCGGCTCGAGACGGCTCCAGGGCAGAAAATCGATCAGCCGTTGGCTGTGCAGCGCCTCGGCTCGGATCAGCTGCTCCTTGCGCGGGGTTTCCCGGGGGATCACCAGCGAAACGGTGCCCTGGGAAAGGATCTCACAGATCGTGTTGTAGCCCCCCATGCAGACCACCAGGTCGGCCGCAGCGAGAATCTTCTCCATCTGGCGGAAGAAGTGATAGGTGCGGACACCGAGTCGGCGGGCCCGCTTGAACAACCGGCGGCGCTGCTGCTTGGGCATGAAGGGACCGGTGATGAGCACGCTTTTGAACCGCATCGGCAGTCCCTGGGCGGCGCGGGCCTCAAGCACATCGAGAAAGGTGGACATGACGGGGTAGCCGTCCCCCCCGCCGCCGGTGGTCACCACCACCAGCTTCTCGCCATTGTCGATTCCCTGTTCGCGGCGGATCTGTTTGACCCCCTTGCGGTCGGGCACCTTGCGGGGGATGTAGCCCGTAAACTGCATCTTGGCGGCGATGGTGGGGGGAATCTGATACTCCTGAATGGGATCGTAGAGGGCTTGATTGCCATAGACCCATATCTCGTCGTAGAGCTGATCGAGAATGGCGTAGACCCCCTTATCGGTCCAATCCTTGATCACCGTGGGGGCGTCGTCCATCACGTCGCGCAACCCCAAAATCGAGCGGCTGTGCGGGAGACAGCGACGCAGCCACTGGAGGGTGGGTAGAACCTCTTTTTTCAGGCCGAAGGGCTCCTTGTCCACGATAAACAGGTGGGGCTGAAAGGTCTTGGCTGTGGCGGTGATGATGTTACGCCGGATATCCAGGGCGTGGCGCGGATTGATCTTGATACTGAGGGGTTGATACTCCTCGTTGGTCTTCTTGATCATCCCGGGTATGCGCACAAAGTCCACCTGCTCCGGAAAGGCGAAGCGACCGGCGATGGGGGAGCCCGTCAGGATGAGGATATTGGTGTTGGGCTGCCGCAGGTGGGCGGCGATGGCCATGGTGCGACGAATGTGGCCGAGGCCGTAGGTGTCGTGGGAGTACATCAGAATGTTGAAGGTCGAATTGCGCGCCATGGTGCCCTTTCAACCCCTCGGTGCTGCAGCGGGCAGCCGGAATCGCTGGGCGGCCGCTCGGGCCATCTCCTGGGCGGGATCGGCCGTACCGCGCACACCGATCTTGCGGGCCGGCACCCCCCCCCAGATCTCATAGGGACCGGGATTTCGGGTCAGTACCGCGCCGGCGGCCACCACCACGCCGTCGGGAATGTGGGTCACCTGGTAGAGAACGCGGGCGTTGTCGTGAATCCAGACGTCGCGGCCGATCACCTTGTCCTGCCAGATCACCCCATAGCGCTCCTCCACTTCGAGGAGCGGCTGCCGCCCGGCGTGCATATGATCGTGGGTGTAGATGCGACAGCGGGCGCTGATATTGCACCAAGGGCCCAGCTGGATGGAGCCGGTACAATCCATGTAGGCAAAGCGGCTCACCAGCAGGTTGGTCTCCCGGTCGGGGGATTCGAACACCGCCGGGCTCAATATCAGCTTGCCCTTGTGTACATTGCCATGGGGGTGGTGAACGACCTGCTCGAGCGCAGCGTCCAGTTGGGCTTTGGTCAATGTGGTGGGTTCAAACTTCACGACGGCTCCTGATTCCCGGAGTGACAGTGCGATGTGGAAGGGTGGGACAATCCGACGGAGGCTCGTTCAACTATGGTTTCAGGCATTGACCCCAAGCAACTCCTTCTATGGAACCGGGGCGTTTTTGTCAATGGCCATAGAACCTGAAGAAGTGGGTCATGATGAACTCGACCGTATCGGCGTTGACGTGAAAGTTTTCCTTGCTGTCGCTGCGAAAATAACGCTTGCCCTCCAGCTGGCGATAGATGGTGGCCATCTCGTAGGCCGGGAAGTAGTGGACGTTGGCGTGGGCCGCGACAAAGGCGTCGGTGACCGCCCGCAGGGTCGACTTGGAGTTGCAGCTGGCACTGATCACATCGCAGTCCCGGCGAAATGTAGCCCACAGATGGACGGGGCTCACCGTCATCAGCAGCTGACAGGTCGGATTGTGGGTGGCCATTAGGGCGTGGATGCGTTCGAGATTGGCCAGATTCTCCTCGTATCGGCTGACGCGGAAGCGATAGGCCGACATGTCGCCCCCTTCGCTGTAATAGGGGCCCGAAGGCAGACAGATGACGGCCCCATCGCGTTGGTCCTCCCAAATCTCGGTGAGTCCCAGGGTCAGGATGAGGACCTGGGCCTTGGTGAGGGCGTTACGGGAATGCGTGCGATGGCGGGCAAAGTCGGTTTCAGCAGCGGCTTCGTCAGGGTAGAGAATGATGCGTCGGTAGGGATCCTGGATCTGGCGGGACTGCGGTGTTCGCCACCAGCGGACGTGGGGCTGCCAGTCGCTGAAAGTATACTCGAAGATCTGCCGCATGCTGAAGCTGTTGTAGGTGCGTTCCCAGGCGGCGGAGGCGTGAACGGCGGCCGGATGGTGGGTCTCCTCGGTGATGTAATTGTAGTTCTCGCGCAGGAGCACCTTGCGGATCTCGCGGGCAAAGCAGGATCCCATGGAGGCGATGGCCGTCTCGGAGGTGACGGCCAGGGCACCCGTATCGGGACGGGGGTAGTTGCCATCGACCGGCGGGTTATCGTAGGAGCCCGGCCACACCTGCCAGGATTCGAAACGATGGATGGGATGCACTTCGGATCGCGCCATATCGTCTCCTAACGCTGGTAAGGTTTCCCCCCGGTGGTGACGGCTGCCCTGACGATGGCACCGCATTTCGGCCCACAGCGCCCTGCCCCGGGCAGCTCGCTGGTCACCCTCCCATTACACCATGCGCGCGGGTCGGGCGTCTAATCAAAAAAACCGTTTCGCTTGAGGATTTTCACCAAGGCTGCGGTGTAAAGCTGGGCATCCTCCGCCCCCAGGTGGGAGCCGTCTGGACAATCGAAGGCGGCCAGCTCCGCGTGGTCCTCAAAATGGATGAAGGGAATCGAGAGCCGGTTGGCGAGCCGGTCCCAGAAGCGCCGCCGCGGCCAGGTGGCCGCCTCGACGCTTCTGACCGCGTCCTGCGAGGGCATCCGCACCACGGCCACCCGGCCGCCCTTGCGCTGGATCTGGCGTACCAGTAGAGAGAGATTTTTGATCCGCTCCTCGAAAGCGGCGGCCGTCAGCGGTTGCGCTTCCTGCTGGCGGCGGCGCTCACGTCTGGCCCGTGCCTCCCGGAGTTGGTCGATGTCGATGAGATCGTAATCGGCAGCCCGGTAGCGGTCGGTCCGCATGGGGGCATAGATGAGACGCGGTCGTGTTCCCGCCGTGAGATGCTCCCAGATCCGCGCTGGGGCCAGGCCTGGATAGCGGAAGACAAACCGCTCCTGTACCGCGATGCGCAGGGTGGTTTCCAGCCGTGACGATCTGGTTTGCTGTCGATATCTGCGCAGCCACTTGCGCGCCCGCCGATCCGACACCGCAGTTTCGCCAAAAAACATGGGGACGTAGCTGAGCAGAACCGATCCATTGAAACGGGGATCCTCTGCCAGGTCGCTCAGCACCGCCAGCGGGGCGTTGCCGTCGATGGCCAGCATGACGGCCGCACGCCCGCTCTCCCGTTGGAAGCGCTCCGGGTCCACCCCCAATTGGATGCGTGAAGCACCCACCAGCGCCACCTTCTCCGGGGCCTCGATCAGCAGGCGGCGCCGACTGGCCCAGATGCCCCAGTCATCCTCCACGCTGGGGACGAAGCCGTAAAGGCGCCAGCCCAGCTCCCATACGCCCAGCAGCAGCAGCGCCACCAACAGGGCGAGGCTCCAGATCCGCCGCCAGAGGTCGGCAGGCGGCCGGACGGGGACCGCGGCGGCTGTCTCAGAACTGGAAGTAGATGAAGGCACGGTCATCTCCCGGTGAGAGGCAGAGGGCGATCAGCAGCCCGGCCAAGCCCACACTGCGCACGGACCATGGCCAGCTGGCAACCACCGTTCGCAAGTTGGTCTCCCGCAGCCGGCGGTGCACGACCAACAGGGGAATGATAACGAAAAGGGCTTGGCGGATCTCCGCCCCGGTGAGCAGCGCCCCGCCATTGCCGCCGAACATGGCTTTCAACAGCAGCATCGCGGCCCCGAAATCGTGAGAGCGGAAAAACACCCAGGTCACGCAGAGCAAGGCGAGGGTAAGCAGCCAGATCGACACATGCCAAAAGGCGTGGCTGAGCCGGATCCCCCGCTGGTTCCCCCAGCGACGGACGAAGCGCTCGACGGCCAGAAAGCCGCCATGCAGGCCGCCCCAGAGGACAAAGAGCCAGGACGCACCATGCCAGAGTCCGCCCAGGAGCATGGTGATCAGAAGATGGACGTAGGTGCGCAGGTCGCCCTTACGGTTGCCGCCCAACGGGATGTAGAGATAGTCCCGCAGCCATGTGGAAAGGGAGATATGCCAGCGCCGCCAGAAATCGGTGAACCCCTCGGCGGCCAGAGGCGCGTTGAAATTCTCGGGCAGAATGAAACCCAGACAGAGCGCCACCCCGATGGCGCAGGTGGAGTAGCCGGAGAAGTCGCAAAAGATCTGGCCGCTGAAGGCCAGATTGGCCACCCAGACATCGATCCAGCCTGCCTGGGCGGGCGACGCGTAGACCTTGTCCACCACTGGGGCGAGGAGGGCATCGGCCAGGAGTATTTTCTGGCTGAGACCCATCACGATGAGCGCCAGCCCCCAGCCCAGTTGATCGGTCGTCGCCCGTCGCGGTTCGATGGTTTGGGGCAGAAACGTCGTCGCGCGCACGATGGGACCCGCCACGAGCTGGGGGAAAAAGGTCACGTAGAGGGCAAAGTCGGAGAAGGAGTGCCATGGCTGCATGCGGCCGCGGTAGATATCGATGGTATAGGACATGGACTGGAAGGTGTAGAAGGAGATGCCCACCGGCAATACGATGTCGGGCATGGCCGGCCGAAAGGCGATCCCGAGGGTATCCATGAAGTCGATAAAACTGCTCAGCATGAAGGTGCCGTATTTGAAGTACCCCAGAAGCCCCAGGTTCACCGCCAGGCTGAGGAGGAGGATGAGGCGCCGAAAGCGGGGCTCGGTGGCGCTGGCCAGTCTGCGACCGGCGAACCAGTCCACCACTGTGGAGATCCAGAGCAGGAGGACGAAGGGTGGATTCCAGGCGGCGTAAAACAGATAGGAGGCGATCCAGAGCTGGCCCTTACGCCAGCGCCAGGGCAGGGGCAGGTGATGAAGGGCGAGGACGATCGCAAAAAAAACAAGAAATGTCAGCGAGTTGAAGAGCATCTACGCCATGGGCGGGTGAGGGCGCGAGTGTGCCGCCGGTTGAATTATTGCGGCAACATGGTCCTCAGGCCACGCACCACGCGGGCACTGTGCCATCGATCGTGGGGCGGGTCAAGTGAACGCTGATATCACTGCCCGGTTGCGGGATCAGTCGTCATCATGGTGGTGGCTGTTGAAGAAGTTCGACCGCTTGCGACGATAGGATTCGTCGAAAGGCGTGCTCACCTGAACAATGGTGTCGTCCAGCATGCGTATCGTGGCGAAGGCGCGCCAATCGTAGAGCGAGTACCAGAGACCGATCCGCTGCCCATCGTCGGTGAGCATGTAACGTCCATATGTGTAGGGAAGATACTTGGCCCTGCGGGTGGGGTTGAAAACCCAGGCTTTAAGTTGATCGTCTGTCATTTCAACCGGTTTCCAAATCCTCGATTCGAGGGTGAAGGCCTCATCGATGGCGATGATGGCATCGGGCCGAGAGTCCGATCCACTGAAATAGTAGCTGTGATCCGGGAGCACGGTCAGCTCCTCGAAAATTTGATCGACCTGCTCGTCATAGACAAAGCTGCCATAGGTTCCCCCGCAGCCCAACAAGGTCAACATGCAGAGGAGCAAGATTCCCCCTGGCCAAAAAGCAGCCCTGAAAGGCCGATGTTGCGTGAGCCGTGATCGCTTCATTTACCACCATCCTTTTCCATTACGGCGGCCGCCGCCGGGCGGCCATTATCCACTGCTGGGACAAAGATAAAGACGAAGCAGCCAATGGCAAGTCGGGCGCCCGGTCTCACCATCGGGCGGCTTGAAGGCCTTGCCGGCGGCTGCGGCCCAATGTAGTTGAAATCCCTCATCAAAGCTTAACACAGTTTGCGCAATCTATCTTCTCTGTTGACACTGGGACTTGGTCATGGAAGAATTTAGCGAACCAAATCCTTTCAACATCGGCAGTATCGCAAGGTCGTCCTGTTCCGAAAGGCCTGCTGCCCACATCTGAACCCGCTTCCCGGACAGTCGTCTGATCCAGCTGTTGATCGGGGCAATGCCTTATCAGTGATCCTGTTCAGAGTTGCGGACAGCGGCTGACGTCGACAGAGGGCGACCAATCGCTTGACCCATCCATACCCATGGTTGGCGCAAGCAATTCCCAGTACGATGAAACACCGTCGAACTGGAAAGGGCCACGAACACCCACTCGATTCGCATGGCGGCAGGGAACCCCCACTAGGAGGAGGGCCCCCCACCTTTACCCGTTGATTTGCTATCTAGGGAGGAGAGCAAATGAAAAGATTCGGAATAGCTGCGCTTGCAGCGCTACTCGTAGTTGCCTTCACACTTCCGGCGGCTGCCGTTGAGCACCAGTTCGGCGGTTACTGGAACACACGTTTCTTTATGGCCCGCGATTTTTCCGGCAGCAGCGCCGGGGCCAATGACGAGTCCGAGGACTACAGCGTTGTGGATTCGCGGACCCGCCTTTACTACACCGCCGTTCTCAACGACGCCCTCAAACTGGTGACCAAGTTCGAGATGGACGCCGACTGGGGCGACGGCGGCACCGAATTTGGTGACATCGGCGCGGACGGCATCGCCGTGGAAGTCAAGAACACCTACGCCGAAATCGATTATGGCATCTCTCGGATCCGTGTCGGCACCCAGGGCGCCGCCATCGCCCGCAGCTTCTTCTTCGATGCCGATTTTTCCGGCATCACCGTCAACCTCGACATGGACGACATCATCGTGCCCTTCTACTGGATCCGCATGGACGAAGGGGGAGTGGGCAAGGACGCCAATGACGGCGACGCCGACTACTTCGGCGTGGCGCCCTTCTTCAAATTCGACAACATCCTCGTCAATCCCATGCTGTTCTGGGCGACCACCCAGGACGACAGCAAGGGCAACGACTCCTTTTTCGACATCAGCCCCGGCACCGAGGAGAAGGCCGACCTCTACTTCATCGGTCTCAACGCCGATGCCACCTTCGGATCGGCCAATGTGTGGTTCACCGGGATCTATGAGACGGGAACGGTGGAAGTGCCCGCCGGTGACGATATCGACGTGGCCGCCTACCTGGTGGGGCTCGGCGGCGGGTACAACTTCGGCATGTTCGAAGCCCACGGACAGATCTTCTATGCCACGGGCGACGACGATTCGGGCGACGACGAATCCAACGATTTCTTCGTCCCTGCCGGCCAGTCCTACTACTGGAGCGAGATCATGGGTTTTGGCGTCTTCGACGACGCCGTCTCCAACGGCTCCCCAGGGGACCTCATCAGCGACATCCTGGCCATTGGGATCGGCGCCAGCGTGAGCCCCATGGAGAAGCTGAGCCTGGGCCTCGACATCTGGTACGCCCAGAGGGCGCAGGATGAGCAGGACGGCGCCGACGTCGATGAGCAGCTGGGCACCGAGGTGGACTTCACCGTCAAATACGCCCTGCTGGAGGATCTCAACCTCACGGTGGTGGCGGCCTATCTGTTCGCCGATGACGGCACCGATCCCACCGCCGACAACGACGATACGGTGAATCCCTTTGAACTGGGCGCGCAACTCTCCTTAGGCTTCTAAGCAGCGCCCTTCACGCGCCGACCATGCCCTCAAGAGCCCGCCCTTTTGGCGGGCTCTTGTTGGTTCATCGGCCCGTTGCCCGCCGCCGACGTCAACACGCTTGATTACACCCGTCCCTTTCCCCTATATAATGCCCATTCCCAATCCATCTTGGTCTGGCTTCCCCCCACAAGAGAGGAGTCCGAAGGTGAAATCGACGTCGACACCCTGGGTAGCGATTCTGATCTGCAGCCTGATCACCGTCATCCCCCTGCGGGCCGTGGCCCAATCCCCGCCCAAGCGGGTGCTGGTGCTGCCCTTTCAGGTCCATGCGCCGCAGGAATACGCCTACCTCCAGGAGGGTATCCGGTCCACCCTCGTCCATCGCCTGCAGCAGCCCGGCGTCAGCCAGACCATCTCCGAGGAGCGTGTGCAGGCGGCGCTGGCCCAAGTGGCGGCACCCCACACGCCCGATACGGCGAAGGCGATCGGCCCCGATCTGGACGCCGATCTGGCCATCACCGGCAGCGTCACCATCGTGGGCGCCGCCGCGCGCACCTTCATCAACGTATGGCAGCTGCCCGATGGAACCGAACTGGTGCGGTTTCAAGCGTCCGGCGAACGCCCGGATGAGGTGCTGGCCCATGTGGATCAATTCGTCGACCGCCTCAACGCAGAGGTGTTGCAGCCATCCGCCGCAGCGCCGTCAGCCACTGCGGCCGCCGACCCCGACGAGGCCGCCGATACCGTGGCCGCTACTGCCGAGGCCCTCATCTGGCAGTCGCCCCATATCGATACCCGTATCCTCGGCCTGGCGGTGGCGGATCTGGGACCGACGCCCGGCCGGGAGACGGCCATTATCGACAGCCGTCATCTATGGGTCTACCGCATCGACGGATCCGAGATGCACCGCCTGCAGGAGGTGTCCGCCGAGCCATTCCTCGAGCTGATCAGCGTGGACGCCGCCGATCTCAACGGCAACGGCTGGGCGGAGATCTTCGTGACGGCCATCCATCCGCGCCTGGGCCAGCTGCGCTCCTTTGTCGTTGAGTGGAACGGACAGCGCTACGCAACCATCGCGTCGGACCTCAACCGCTACTTCCGCGTCATCGGACCGCCTGCGGGCACCCCCACCCTGATCTCACAGGAAATGGGCCTGAAACGATTGTTCGGTGCCGCCCCCCAGATCGCAACCTGGCGGGAAGGTGGCTATCCACCCGGTGCCCCCATAGAGCTGCCACCCAAGGCCACGCTTTACGACTTTATCAGCGGCGCCATCGACGCTGCGGAAGCGGACAGCATCGTCATCCTGACCCGTCACAACCGTCTAATGGTATATCGCTCCCCCCAGGAACCGCGCTGGACCAGCGAGGAGACTTACGGCGGCAGCAGCGTCTACCTGGACGAGGCCGACTACCGGAACAACCAGGAGCGCCAGCAAAAAGGCATAGCCGAGGAGCGCCTGCAGCGGATCTATATCCACCCCCGCATGGTGATGACGGATCTGGATGAGGATGGACAAACCGGCCTGCTCGTGGTCAAGAACACGGACGCGGCCGGCGGGCTGTTCCGACGCAGCCGCCTGCTGACCAGCGGCCAGGTCGTCTGCCTCCAGTGGCAGCAGTTCGGTCTGGTGCCCAAGTGGCACACGCCCAAGGTATCCGGGCACATCAACGATATCGCCCTGGCCGATCTGAGCGGGGATGGCCGCCAGGAGCTGATCTATGCCGTCGTGGATCGGCACAAAAAGGGCCTCGACGGAATTCGCAGCTATCTCGTGGTACAGGCGCTGCCATAGGCGTCCGGTTGGCCGCCCGCCCCGCGCCAATTCCGCACAACCGCTAGGAAAGCCCACCCATGCAATTTGAAACGATTATTGGTCTGGAAGTTCACGCCCAACTCAAGACCCGCACCAAGATCTTCTGCGGCTGCTCGACCCAATTCGGCGGCCCGCCCAACACCCACACCTGTCCGGTATGCCTGGGGATGCCGGGGGTCCTGCCCGTCCTCAACCGTCAGGTGGTGGAGTACACTCTGCGGATGGCCCTGGCGACCCACTGCACCATCGCCCGTGAGAGCCGCTTCGCGCGTAAAAATTACTTCTATCCCGATCTGCCCAAGGGATACCAGATCTCCCAGTACGAGCTCCCCATTGCCGAGCATGGACATCTGGATATCGCGGTCGAGAGCGATTCCAAAAACGAATCCGACCCTGATGCTGAACCCACGAAACGCATCGGCATCACCCGTATCCACATGGAGGAGGATGCCGGCAAGCTGATCCACGACGACCGCCGACCCGTCAGCCGGGTCGACCTGAACCGGACCGGGGTTCCCCTGATGGAGATCGTCAGCGAACCCGACATGCGCAGCCCCGCGGAGGCGGGGGCCTACCTGCGCAAGCTGCGCAGCATCATCCGCTATCTTGGCATCGGCGATGGCAACATGGAGGAGGGGAGTTTCCGCTGCGATGCCAACGTGAGCATTCGACCGGTCGGCAGCGATCGCTTCGGCACCCGAACCGAGATTAAGAATCTCAACAGTTTTAAAAATGTGGAGAAGGCGATCCGCTATGAGGTGGCCCGCCAGCGGGAGATTCTCTTGGATGGCGCCAGTGTGATCCAGGAAACCCGCCTCTGGGATCCGGCCGCCGGGCGCACCAACGCCATGCGGGGCAAGGAGGAGGCCCACGACTACCGCTATTTTCCCGATCCGGACCTGGTTCCCCTGGTGATCGACGAAGCGTGGATCGCCGCGGCGCGGCAGGCGCTGCCCGAGCTGCCCGATGACAAAAGGGCGCGCTTCATCGACCAGCACGGGCTGCCGGCCTACGATGCCGGGGTGCTCACCGCCAGCCGGGATCTGGCCGACTACTACGAAGAGACCGTCAAGCGCTGCCAGCTGCCCAAACCGGCCAGCAATTGGATCATGGGCAGCCTGTTGGGCCTGCTCAACGCCGAAGGTCTCACCATCGCGGCCTCGCCCATAAGCCCCCATAACCTGGCCGATCTGCTCACGCTCATCGACCGGGGGACGATCAGCGGTAAGATTGCCAAAACCGTCTTCGAAGAGATGGCCGTCTCGGGAAATAGCCCCCAGGAGATCGTGGCCGCCAAAGGCCTGGAGCAGGTCAGCGATACCGACGCCATCGCGGCCATCGTGGATCAGGTGTGGGCGGACCACCCAGATGAGGTGGCGCGGCTGAAGGCGGGCAACCAGAAATTGATGGGATTCTTCGTCGGGCAGGTGATGAGGTCAACCAAAGGCAAAGCGAATCCCAAAATAGTGAATCAGCTGCTTGCCCAAAAACTGGCCCAGTAATACCCGAGTGGGTCGGTGGCCCCGCCCGACACGGGCGCACTGGTGCAGCGGCACCCCGCACCAGACAAAAAAAGCCCGCCAAACGGCGGGCTTTTTTTATGATTTAGCAACTGGCTGCCGCTCAGGCGGCACTCAACTTAGAAGCTGATGGCCAGTTTGTGGTACAGCTTGTACCCCGGATCGGGATCGTCGCCGGCGTCACGATCGACAGAGGCGTAGCCGCCGCCGACGGTGTAGGTGACGGCGTCGGTGATTTTGTAGGCGCCGCGCGCGGAGATATCCAGAGCGGTGTCATCCTCGATGGTGGGATGGTCGCTGTTGCCTTGGGCGTAGCCGATCTGACCGAAGAAGGAGAGGGCATCGCTGGCGGCAAAGTTGACATAGGCGCCGAAGTAGGTGGCGCCGCCGATGGCGTCCACACCGCCGAAGGCGAACTCGTTACCGATCATCTCGGCCCCGTGGCCGTCGAAGTCGTCGCCGAAGTTGAAGACCAGACCGGCGTCATCGTCGACGCTGCCGTAGGCGAAGAAGACACCCGGTTTCAGAGCGTCGAGCTGGGCGTATACGTCGAAGTAGAGGCCGAACAGGCTGGCGCTGTCTTCGCCGCCCGGGCTCACATCGGCACCGTCATCGTAGTTGATGTTGGTGTAGTCGAACTCGGACTCGAAACCGATGATGCCGAAGGTGCCGTCCAGACCCAACTGGAACAGGAAGGTGTTGCGGTAGCCGTCATCGGTCAGATCCTGGGAACCATCGTTGATGTAGCCGACCAGGGGTTTGACGTTGATGTTGCCGGCCTTGGTGACCAGGCCCACATAGTAGGCGTCGCTGTCGTTCTTCTCGCTGTCCTCGACGGAGGAGCCGTTCTCAGCCTTCTTCTCAATGATGGCCAGCAGGGTGCCGATGGGCAGGGGCTGGGTGAGCTTCAAGCGGTAACGGGCTTCGCCGGCCTCGGCAAAGGAGGTGGCCCAGGTGCCACCGGTCATTTTGCCGAACTCGAACTTGGTGCCGTTGGTGAAGGTGTGACCACCCCAGACACGCTGCACTTCGAGGTTGTCGTCGGAGGCGATACCGCCGCCGTCGCCCGGCCAATTCTCATCGGCGATCTCAAAGCGGAAACGAACGAAGGTGGTGTCGGAGACGTTGATCTGGCTCCAGAGATCCAGCTCATGGTCGTAGTTGCTGAACGGATCGTAGTCATCCTCGAGATCCAGACCGGGATTGCTGAAGTAGCGACCCCGTACGTAGTAACTACCGTCAACTTCGACGCTGGCCGCCCAGGCGGCGCTGGAGAGCATGAGCACTGCGAGGAGTGCTACCATAAACTTTTTCATCTGTTTTCCTCCAAAACGGTTAATAAAGATAGAATTTACTGCAACCTAATAATGGGTATGGGATACTTCGGGCTGCTCGCCGCAGCGGGGCTTGGCGACTATTGGCCGGCACCACCTCCTTCAAGAGCATTTTAAGGCAAAGATGCTATGGCCAGCATTTGCCTTAATGTAAAGTCGTCAAAATCTAAGTTAACTTTAGATTTTTATTAACGAAATTTATCTTGAAAGACAGAAATATCGAGGTCTGTTTAGCAACCCGGCACGCTTACGTCAAGCTTTTTCTACACTTTTTTGGGAAATTGAGAAGCATTCGCGCGCCGGTGAGATTGACATGGCGGGGCGGTTTTCGGTAGGCTCAGCGGGCATTTCGGCGCCTCCGGCCCGCCTTGCCGAGGCCGATCCCGAAGACCTCAATGAACGGCAGGAAACCCCTCTCAAATGATCCGTCACACCATCGAGATGATTGTTCCCTTTCATGACCTGGATCCCATGCAGGTTGTTTGGCATGGCAATTATTTCAAGTATTTCGATCGTGCCCGCTTCGCACTATTCGCGGCCCGCGGCATCGATCTCTACCAGTTTCTGATCGAGAAGCAATATGTCTTCCCCCTGACGCGCACCGCCGTCAAGCACATCGCCCCCCTGCGCTTCGACGACCGCTTTCGTTGTACGGCCACGGTGACCGAGGCGCGTTACAAGATCGCCATCGATTTCGAAATCCGTCGGGGACCCGATGATGAACTGTGCACCCGCGCCTCGAGCGAACAGGTGGCGGTCAAAATGCCCGACATGGCGCTGGAGTTCGAGATCCCCCATGAGATTCAGCGTGCCCTGGGGATGACCTGATGCCGGAACCCCCAATGGCCCGCCAGGTCAGCGCCCCCTTTCGCGCCGGCTATGCCCGCATGGCGGCCTGGTCCGACCTCCTCGATGACATCAATGTCTTTCCGATTGCGGATGGCGATACGGGCCGCAATCTCTCCATCAGCCTGGCGCCGCTGAAGGCATTGAATGAATACCCGATTGAAATCGTTGGGCAAAATGTGTTGCGTCAGGCCACCGGCAACTCGGGCAATATCGCGGCGGCCTTCATCATGGAGTTTCTCAAAGGTGCCGAGACAGCGGCATTCGCCCGGGCGGCCGCCAATGGTGCCCATGCCGCCCGATCCGCCATCGCCAACCCGGTCAGCGGCACCATGCTGGACGTTTTCGATTCCCTGGCCGAACGATTGGCCGGGCCCCCCGCCGGCAGCGCCCGTCCCGACCAGCTCCTGCCAGCGCTTGCCGATGCCGTCCAAGCGACCACCGCCCGCCTGCCGGCCCTTGCTGCGGCGGACCTTATCGATGCCGGTGCCTTGGCCATGTACCTCTTCTTCGAAGGGTTCTTTTTCGAGCTGGATGGCCGCGAACCGCTGCCGGGACCGCTGCCGGCGGTGTTCGGCCACCTGCTCCGCACAAGCGATCGGCCCCGC
>JAAUYD010025038.1_pt1 | contig 30897 bp, 24 predicted proteins | sample 7278101 | NCBI WGS metagenome assembly JAAUYD01 (sample SAMN14350128, study PRJNA611818) | marine sediment metagenome | isolation source: surface marine sediment (0.6m) | place: French Polynesia: Moorea | collected 2018-08
AGCACCAGCCAGGAAATCGGGGACAAGGGGGTGTACCCCTGACTTGTGGCCTGAAATTGCGCTGTAAAATCACCCCATCCCCCAATCGTCTGGGCAAAACGGAGGGAGATGTACCCATCATCGGAAAAATAATTGCCCCACACCCAAGCCAACAACACCGGGATCAGCAGCCACAGGATCGAAAATCCACGCCGCCATTTATACCTCGATGTCCTTTCCAAATTCATAACGGCCCGATTATCACCCGCCTTCCGGTTCGTGCAAGTCGGTGAATTTTGGTGGTATACTCGGAAACCGTTCTTTTGACCCTTTTCGACAGAGGAGGATTTTTCTCAATTTCCTCTGCTGGAGAACCCGCTTTATGGAAGAGTTCTTAAATTTAACTGAATCAGCCCCTTTATCGCTGACCACATTAAGCGTCAACTTGATATTGACCCTCCTTCTCGGTACCTCGCTGGCCTGGTTTTACGCCGAATACGGCCGTTCTTTTTCCAATCGGTCCAAATTGGCTCAAGTTTTGCCCATCATCGCCGTGACCACCGCCCTGATTATCAGCGTCGTCAAATCTTCGCTGGCGCTGTCGCTGGGATTGGTTGGGGCGCTCTCGATTATCCGCTTCCGCACCGCCATCAAGGAACCGGAAGAGCTGGCTTATCTTTTTATCGCCATCGCCATCGGCTTGGGTATGGGGGCGGATCACCGGCTGACCACCATAATCGCCTTCCTGATCATATTGGGCTATATGTTTGTTCGGACGTTATCAAAATTGCGCCCCCAGAAAAACAATCTTTATTTGAACATTCAAACGGCCGATCAGGAAACCGGTTTTGCCCAAATCAACGAAGTGCTAAAGGAGCATGTGACGACGGCCGATCTACGCCGTCTAGATCACACCATCGACTCCCTCCACGCCACGTACCTAATAAACTGCCCCGATGATCAGACGCTGACCGCCCTGATGGATGCCCTTCGCCAAACGCTGCCCGGTTCTGAATTTAGCTTCATCGAACAGGAAAACACCCTCGCCGGGTAATTTGCCATTCTGAACGTGCCCAATCCTATCGACCACCCGTGAAAATTGTACGCAAATCTTCATCCAGGAATTCATATATTCTCGGCTGGATCGTCCTGATTTTGCTGATATTGGGGACCGTCTTTATGCTAATTGGCGATGGTTTGATCACCACGCTTCAGACGGAGTGGACGGCGATAGTGCGCCAGTTTAACGGTGATTCCACAACCTTACCGGTCTTAAGGGTGGATATGGATTTCGAAATGGTCAACCAAATCCTCGAACAGCGGCAGGAAGCGCTTGAAAATGGAGTTTTTATAGGCACGGATGGCGATTTTGTCCCCGCGGATATCGCCCTCAACGGGGAGGCCGTTCGCGTCCGAATGCGTTTGCAGCAGGGACCAACCCGTCATCTGGGCGCCGATGCGAAGTGGAATTACGAGATTCGCACCGACGAAGATCAGCCCCTACTCGGCATGACCCGCGCCCAGCTCATTGATCCGGCCGATAACGGCTGGCTCAACGAGTGGGGTTACCAGCAGGCGCTGCGTGAAGCCGGTGTGTTGTCAACTCCATACACGTTTGTGAATTTGGTTTTTAACGGTGATAATCGCGGCATTTACGCCTTACAAGGGGGATTTGACGCCAATCTGCCGACCTCTCAGGGACGCGAGCCAGGCATTATCGTCGAATTTGATCCGGCCCTCATCTGGCAAAATATCGCCTATTTTGAGGGAGACAGCCAGGCGGCCCTGGCTGACCCGGTGACCAATCTCAACCGAAACGCCATTCAATTTTTAGAGGTCGACACCTTTCGAGACGCAGCCGTTGCCCGAGATGAACAGCTGACCGCCCAAAAAGAAGAGGCGATTGAAAAATTGCGGGCGTTTCAGCGGGGAGAAATCAACGCCGAGGCGATTTTCGATCTGGAACTGTACGGCCGTTTCCTGGCGATTAGCGATTTATGGGGGGCCGCTGATGCGCTTAGCCTGCTCAATTTGCGCTTCTACTATAATGCCCAGAATGGGCGTTTAGAGCCGATCGGTTTTAACGGAAATCCTCAATTAGACCAGCGGCGTGTGGATCTCGCGGCCGCTACTTTCAACGATCCGGCCCTCCAAGAGGCCGCCATTCAAGCGTTACAGGAGGCGGCCGATCCGGAGTTTCTGACTTCTCTGGAAACCAACCTGACTCCGGAATGGTCAACCTGGCAAAACGTACTGGCGTCTGAAGCGGATATCTCACCCCCGTGGGCCGAGCTGGCTCAGCAGCAGGTAAATTTGCAGCGCTCATTACAGCCCCAGCAGCCGGTTTTTGCCAACTACGTGGCCGCAGAAAATACCCCGGCCGGGGTACTGCAGCTGGAAATCAGCAACGTGGTTAATCTGCCGGTAGAAATTGTCGGGCTCGATTTTGGCGACGCGCTTTTCCTGGAAACCCAATCAGATTGGGTCATTGATGGGGAGGAAAACCTGCTCCGCTCGCCGGACGCCCCTGTGGTACTCAAATCTTTTGCGGATGATCTTTCTTTTATACAGCTTGAAATTCCGCTCACAACCATTTATGCCAACAGCCCCGACTCGTTAGCCGCGGCCGACATGCAGCTGGCCGTTCGCATTTGGGGGACCGAGCAAACCAATTTGACCCCGGTTCGTCCCGGATTTGCTACAGATAGCCGATGAAAACGAATCGAAAACCATCCTTCTCTTTTCAGGAGCGTAAATTTTGACAAACCTCATGTCCGAGCGTCGTTATGAGTTGAAGCTGGTTGCCCCAGAGGTCGAACTGTCCCGTGTGCGCAGCTGGGTACGACTGCACCCGGCCGGCTTCCGAACCGCCTACCCTCCCCGGCAGGTCAACTCAATTTATTTGGATACGCCGGGCTTTCGCAATCTGGATGATAATCTGGCGGGCATGCCCGATCGGCAGAAGATGCGTTTTCGCTGGTATGGCGTGGTGAGTGACACCGTCAAAAACCCCGTGCTCGAAATAAAGTCTAGAGAAGGCAATGTGGGATTCAAGCAGCAGCAGAAGCTACAGCACGAGCTCGATTTAACCACGAGCTGGGCGCACATTTTTAGCGCGGTCAAGACGGCCGTTTCCCCCGCTTTTTTGCCGCTGCTCAATCAGCACAGCCGGCCGGCTATTCTCAACAGCTATCAACGCGAGTATTTTGTCACCCATGACGGATTGATACGCCTGACCTTAGATTATGATCAACGGGTTTTTGATCAGCGAATGACCCTCAAACCCAATCGGAACCGACCGGTACCGCTTACCAAAGAAGTGGTCATCGAATTAAAGGCCTCACCAGAACAAACGGAACGGATGGTCGCGATCATGGGGTATTTTCCGCTGCTCCGCAGCCGAAATTCCAAGTACGTCAAGGGGATGCTGTCGGGTTTACGGTAACGCATCGCGAAGCCGTGTATTGCGTAGCCAGATTTTAATATGCTATACTATTTTTTGGGCAATGTGATTTATAACTTGGGGGCAAGGTATTATAAGTCAACCTAATTGTCATTTTTCTATGCAGAATGGGTGGACAGCTTGTGACCTGAAAAGGCATATTTTCCTCCCTCCCCTTTATTGATTGATTGATTTAGCATCAAAAACTAAGTTAGCAGTTTCCTCTGATGTTTTTGAGCCAAAAATTCCGTTCATTCGCTCATTAGATATCTTTCGCACCAAAAAAGAAAAGCTTGCAACAACTTCCTTTCGATGAGGCATGTTCAATGGCAACCTGCTTCTTACGGAGATTAAAATGAGACGATCCCTTTTGTTGCAGCTGGGATTACTGCTTTTTTCAATTTACCTCATATTGCTTTTCGGCCGATCAACCTCCGCTGATCCCGCCTTGCCGCTGCCCACGTTGCCGATCTGCGGTGATGAAAGTGATTCGCCGCTCACGCTCAACTGCCCTGATTTATCCCCTTTGGTTGATGTCCAGCTTTATAAAGTTCCCGGCAATGACATGATTGATGTCAATTTTGACTTTGTTTATCGTGAAGCCGGGTTTAATAACGAGCTGGGTCTCTTCTACGTTGATGATCAGGCCGGAAATATCGGCAATTTGCAGCCAGGTGACCCGGCTTATTATGCGGCCGCTTTATCCCAAGCCACCATCATTTTTCCCAGCGGCGCACATCCCTATACGCCAGATGTCTCTCTTCCTTTAACCAGCGGCAGATTAATGGTATTTTTTATCGTTCAAAACGATACGGTGGCCAATTTTCTGACCAACAACCCCACCAATGACCCGCTCGGTACCCCTCTGGCTTTCTTTTCGATGGACGAGCTCAATACCGACGGCAACACCGATCACTTTGTCGGTTTTCAAAATGATATTAGCGAGTACTCTCAATTTGGTTTTGAAGATGAAACCGGAGGGGGGGACAATGATTTTGACGACGTGGTGTATACGATTGCTCCCCCACCGATCCCCGTATTGATCGATCATGATGGCGATGGCCTGCCGGATTTGTGGGAAATAAACGGCGTAGACACCGATCTTGATGATATACCTGATTTAGATTTACAAGCTATGGGAGCGATTAGCACCACCAAAGATATCTTTATCTGGATTGACTGGTTAGAAGCGGTTGATCATTCTCATCGCCCTTCAACGGAAGCGATTGATTTAGTCAAGGCCGCTTTTGCCGCACAAGGAATACAGCTGCACGTACATTTCGGATCCGCTATTCCCGAAACGACAGCACTTCAGGAAGTGATCGATTTTTCACTAGATACCAACACCAGCCAGCTCACCCTGGACGTCAGCAAAATAAAGGCACTCCGTGAACAATATTTTCTTGGGAATGGGAATCACCCCGGTAGAGCCAGCGTCTATCACCACGTGCTGGCCGTTCACGATATTGGCCAGCAGCCCAGCATTTGTTCACTCCTCGCTTACACAACCCCGGCCGGCTGGGCGATAGGCAGCGATTTTGTCATTGGCTTGAACCGAGCTAGAGAGCGTGGTGAATTAACTCCAACCCTGGAAGCATTGGTGTTTATGCACGAATTGGGTCATACCCTCGGGCTGGGTCATGGCGGTGTAAAATTGGAAAATGGATTGTGGGTTCCCGATCATACAGATTATAAACCCAACCACCTCAGCATCATGAACCAGGCATTTGCCGTATGGGATCAACAAGGGCTGACCGTTGACGGTGTATCCGGGGTCCTCGACTTTTCGATATTTTCGCCGGCCGACATTCCCTCCATCAATGAATTAAACCTGACAGAATCCGGCGGGCTGAACAGCACCAACCCAGAGGTTTCAAAATACAGCACAAAATGGTTTTGCGGTCTGAATGACTTTAACGGAGAAACCGTAGCCAACGCCAACAGTCCCATCGACTGGAATTGTGATGGCGATACCAATGACTCAAATGTGCAGGCCAACATTAACAAAAGCACCCTGCCTCAATGTTCCGTCCAATTTGAAAGTGAGCTTTCGACCTCGAATGAGTGGCAGCATTTAAACTTTACCAACGGCACCATCGGCACCATTCCCAACATCATTCCTGAATTTCCTGCTCAAATCACCATCGATCATCCCGGCCAGGAATTGCCGTTTGAATATTTGTTGGAACCCGATTCTGTCTATTTACCCCTAATCGGGCGGTAGGCCCACAATTCCTCCAGTCTATCTTCAAGAGAAAGACCGGCCGTCGTATTGGCCGGTCTTTTTTTGATGCGGCAATCCCAAACCTTAGACAAATTCCACCAAAAGCTAGACCGAAACAGGTTCTTTTCCTGCTAACTTTACTCCTTACCAGGGCTTTATGCGGGTGAAAAAACAACTTGCATACCCCTTTAACCAGTGAATTTGGCCACATCTGCTCATCGATCAAATCGGCCGGGTACGAAACTTTAGCAGGCAAGGAGCAATGGAATGATGAAACAGTTAAAAGTCCACAATCAAAAACGAATTCTTTACAGGAATTTGTTGGCAGCACTTTGCTGCCTGTTCTCGATTTGGGGAGCATACCTCGTCTTGGCAGAATCAGACGTGGAAGTCTGCACGCCTCCCATCACCGTTAATCTGCGCGGCAAGGAAGCCGTTCTGGATCAATGTTACGCCAGCGATTTTCAACACGATGGCACGACCTATGACATTCTCGTTTACTACACTGAAGATCCCACACACCAGAACACGGTTGATGGGGTCGAGCAGTGTGATGCGGATGAAGCGGAAGATGATCTCTGTGAACATGCTCTGCCGGACAGCGACGTTCCTGGATCTGACGACAATCAGTGGGCGGTCCAGGTCGCTGAGCAGGCGGAAATCATGCTTTTGTTTTACTTGGATCGCGGTTTCCCCGTAATTTCGCCGGAAACCCATCTCGAAATATGGGTGGGTGAGGATCCGAAAAACGGCTGGATCGTTGCGCCAAACGTTTTGAAGCTCGATGATGAGTACATCGCCACGACCAACGTGCTCAAAGTACGGGCCAACGCCTTCCATGAAGGACAGCATCTGATCCAGGAAAAATACAACGACACGGCCGGCTGGCAGGGCTGGTACACGGAAGGGATCGCTCGCACCAGCCAGGATCGGACCGATGCGGGGTATGATGTTCTGCCCGACTCCAGCTATATGAGCCAATTCGCCGATATCCTTGAAGATGATGAGGGTTTCCGCAGCGCTGATCTGCTAACGACCAGCTACCGTGGGGCCGCCTTCTGGACCTGGTTTATGGATCAATATCAAATTCCTTCTGAAACTGAACCGGGCATCGGCTGGGATAGCATAAAAAGCTTTTATTTAGTCCTGACCGGCAGCACCAGCGGCCTCGACGCCCTGGAAGTGTATTTAGCCAATAATCAGGACACGACCTTTGCCGATGATTTTGTAGATTACACTCTGGCGCTTTATGCCTATATTTACAATCCGGCCGATCCTCGCCTGGGATTTGTCGATGCAGAGATCAACAGTGCCGCGCTGGGGATCAGCAACCATACCCTCGTTTCCGGCAATCAGGCCTTCAGCGAAGAAACCGCCACGATGCAGCCCCGCTCCTCTCAATATTGGGAGTATGTCCCACCAGCCAGCTGTCCCTTCGTGGCCTTTACATTTGAGGAAAACAATAACAGCGCCTATGCATTCTCGGTGCTAACCGTCAATACCGGTGGTGATCTGGAAGACCGGTGGACCTCGCACAGTCCGCAGTGGGCTCGCACGGTCAGCACCAGCGATTTGAGCCGCGTGGCCGCCGTGATCACCGGTTTGGATGGCGAGCCGGACAGCGAGGTGACGATCGGTCATGGGTGTGTGACCCCGCAGCTGGAGATCAAGTTACCCACAGCCGGTGCCCCGGCTTTTGTCGGCGAAGCGGATAATCCGCGCCAGTTTCAGGTCCGTCTGGCGGTCACCGGTCAGGACGGCAGCGGTGTGGGCGGGCTGTCAAAAGAGGATTTCACCGTCGAACTGGTCGGATCGGACGACGCCTCTCTCCCGGCCAGCGTCATTACTGCAGCCTATGTCGGCGATAACTACTGGCTGAACGTCGAACCGCCATCAGACTGGCAAGGCGCGCAAAGCGGTCAATTCTACGACCTGCGGGTGACGCTGGAAGGGCAAAGCGACCTGCAGAATAACGCCGTTTTGTATGTGGAGCGCCAGGTCGACAAGCTGATCGTGCTTGATCAGTCGGGCAGCATGGCCAACGAAGGCCGAATCCAGGCCGCCCGCAACGCGGCCACCCTGATGACGTTTGAACTGTCTTCGGCCGATCAGGGGGCCTTTATCCGCTATGAAGATGAGGCCACGTTGGTCAGTGAGCTCGAGCCGATGACCGGGGCCCAACCGTTTAACATGGCTTTCGCCATTCAAGCGACCACCCCTACTGGTTCGACCTGTATCGGCTGCGGTCTGCAGGTAGCCGCGGCCGAGGAAGACGATCACGGCATCGACGACAATCTCTGCGTGATCGCCCTCCTGAGCGACGGCTATGAAAATTTCGCTCCACTCTGGGCCGACGTGCAGGATGAAGTCACCGACAACGAATGCTACATGGACGTCATCGGCCTGGGCGCCACGGCCAACGAGGCGCTGCTGCAGGAAATTGCCACGTCATCAGCCGGTGGCGGGCATTACGACTTCGCCCCAACCGTTGGCGATGTGCCCATAAACGGCCTCAACGCCATAACCGCCCCAGAAGTAATATCCATCACGGAGATACTCTCCTGGGAAAACAACCTCAGCCGCATTTATGACGCGATCGCCATTCGCGCCTCCGGCCGGCAGCGCTTTTTGAGCACCGTGGGAAACAACCTGACCGGTGATAATCCTGCCCAGCACGTTTTCCAGGTCGACCCCACCACCGATGAACTGGTCGTTTCCATCGCCTGGCAAACCCCCACTGACGAACAGTTTGTGCGCCTGATCGATCCGGACGGGGCGGTGCTCCCTCTCGGGCCTCACCAAACCGTTGTGCCCGGTGGCACGGCCGAAGTGTGGCGTGTCACCGCTCCAGATGATGGTCAGTGGACGCTGCTCGTTCGCGATCTTCCCCAGCAATATCACGTCAGCGCCTCTGGGCGGACCCTGCTCGAAATGCAGCTGTATACCGGGGTGCCGGAAAATAATCCGCAGCAGGGGGTCAAAGTGCCCATTGTGGCCACCTTTAGCGGCAGTGGAGAACCGGTCATCGATGGGGAGGTTTACGCCATCATCACCAATCCGGCCGGGGTTCAAAAGGGGATTATTCTCCACGATGACGGGTTACACGGCGATATGGATGCCGATGACGGCGTGTACGCCAACTGGTATACGCAAACCACCGGTGGCGAAACAGCGGTCGACAACCCTGAGGACGTGGTAGAAGGAGAGGAACCCCTCAGCCGCGGATCCTACCTGGTCCAGGCGATCGGCGAATGGCAAGGTCTGCGGCGAGAAGCACAGACCAGCTTCTTCCTAATTGAAGCGGAGGATAGTGATGGCGATGGCTTTCCCAACTGGTGGGAGGTCGAGCACGGTCTGGATCCAAATGACCCCAACGACCCCGAAGAAGATCCGGACGGTGACGGGTTGCCAAACCGCTGCGAATGGACTCAGGGCACAAATCCCAACAACCCGGACACCGACGGCGGTGGTGAAAGCGACGGCAGCGAAGTGCCTAACTGCGTCCCTGGTAATCAGGATCCGCTGGATCCGGCCGATGACCGGATCGACCCGCTGCAGGCGGTCTTAACTTCGTCTGAAGCCAACGCCAAGGGAAATCCGTATGTCAAGATCTGGCTTGAAGGGTTGCCGCGGCAGGGCATCGATACGATTGATATTTACCGGCGAACAAGTGGCCAACTCATCGGCCCCTGGGTCAAAATTGCGGAGGGTGTCCGTCCGCCGACGGCCGAGGACCCATATCAGGATGTGCCGCCGTTTCCTGGCCCGGATCCACAATATCGCGTGGTGCCCCACAACGAAGGGCGGACCGCAACGACCGGGCGCATTCTGACCTCCGCCGCCGTACCGCTGAGCCGTGATCCATATCCCCCATCGGGCAGCATCATCATCGTTGAAGAGCCCAAGACAGCGAGTCGCCTGGTCACCCTTCTACTATCCGCTGCAGACAATGCAGAAGATCACGGTGATTTGGATCACGACCCGCGGCCGCCAGGGACAGAGATAGAGATGATCATCAGCACCAGCCCAACCTTTGAAGACGCATCCTGGCAGCCGTTTCAAACCCAGGTTGATGATTTTGATCTCGGTGACGTAAAAGCCGGGGATTACGTGACCGTTTACGTCCGTTTTCGGGATGAGGCCGGCAACATCAGCGATGGCTTTGAAGAGTCCGCGACGATCTTGTTTGTCGGTGAAAACACCCTGTTTTTACCGTTTATCGCTAGATAATGGGCCGTCGGGCAACAAGCTCCCCTCCCCGTGTCGGGGAGGGGCTGGGGGAGGGGTAAAATGACCGTCAGAAGACCCACCCCCTAACCCCCTCCCGAATCGGGAGGGGGAATTTGCTGAACTGAAAAGCGCATTTTCTCATTCATCAAGCGAACTGTCCGCCCCTAAACCGTAGAACTTCCCCTTCTTGAGCCTTATCCTTCTACATGACCATAACAATCCAGGCGAATCGGCAGCAGTTTTGTGACATTTGCCTTTTTTGTGGTTTATTTGTACCGAGATGAAGTACCCAGAAAACCAAACAATCCTTGTAACCGGAGCCACCGGCTTCCTCGGCCGCCACCTCATCCCGGAGCTGCAGCAGCACGGCACCACGGTGCGAGCCCTCGTGCGCCCAACCAGTCAAACTGAATTTTTACGCTCTCGCCAGGTCGCCTTAGCCTACGCCGATGACATTACCAATCAGGCTGGGGTGACGGCCGCTCTACACGGTTGCACCGCGGTTATCCACGCGGCCGGTAATTTTCGTTTTTGGGGGTCGGCCGATGAGTTTTTTAACACCAACGTCAACGGCACGGAAACGGTGTTGCGCGGCTGTGCGGCGGCCGGTGTTCAGCGTATCGTTCACGTTTCAACGATCGCCGTTGCCGGAAAAATACCGCCCAATTCGATTGTCGATGAAGCGTTTAACTGTCAGCCGCAAGACGCCTATCAGCAAACCAAGCTGCAGGGTGAGCAGCGTGCTCTGGCTCTCGGAAAAGAGCTTGGCCTGGACGTTGTCGTTGTCCGGCCTGGCGCATTTTACGGGCCGTGGGGGCAGTACGCCTTTAACCGGCTCTTTTTTGTCGAACCGCTGCGCGGGTGGCGCGTTAAAGTAGGCGGGGGACGGTACATTCAATTTCCCGCTTTTGTACCCGACGTTGCCCGAGGAATCTGGCTGGCGCTGGAGCACGGCCGCCCTGGTGAAATTTACAATATCAGCGGCCGCTCTCTTTCTCACAACGAAGCCAATCACATTATCAGCGATCTGGCCGGTATTTCCCGCTTTCGCCTCAATACCCCTCGCTGGGGGATGCTCGCCCTGGCGTGGATCATGACCCAGATTGCGCGGCTAACCGGCCGTGAACCGTTTTATCCGCTCAATTTGCGCCACTATGTCTTTCAAGATTGGCCGGTTTCAATTGAAAAGGCGCGTCGGGAATTGGGGTTTGAACCCACGCCGTTTGAAGAGGGGGCCAAACAGACGTTGGCATGGTATAAAGAAGATGAGAGATCAGAGACCACAGACCACAGACTACAGAGGTAGTTATGAATCGTATTTTGTATTCGTGAACCCACCATAAAGAAAAATAACTAGGTTGTGTTGACATTTGGGATATTTCTATACCCCCGCATTAAAATGCGGGGCTAAAGAACCTGACCTGATGGGTAACCAACCCTTTTGCCGTCGGTTTTAACCGACGGTTATCGGTTTTAATCGACGGCTGTAGAAAATATCGCAAAATGGAACGTGGATCATCATATTGAATCAAATGTCAACAGAACCTAATAACCAACATACCAATAAACTAATAAACCAAAATGAAAATTTTCACCGTCAAAGAAATGGTTGCTGCTGAAAAAGCAGCTGACGCGGCCGGGCACAGCTACGCCGACATGATGGAAACCGCCGGCCGAGGAGTGGCCGAAGCGATCATTGCCCGTCAATCGGTAGAAGATTTGGCCGTTCTGGCGCTGGTTGGTCCGGGCAATAACGGCGGCGACGCCCTGGTTACGGCTCGCTACCTCCACTGGGCCGGGGCCAAAGTTATTTGCTACTTGTGGCGCAAGCTCGACCCCCAGAAGAACCCCAATTTGCAGCGAGCGCTCGACGAGGGGATCACCGTTCTCAACGCTGAGGACGATCAGCGCTACCGGGTGCTGCGCCTGCGGCTGACCGGGGTTGATTTGGTCATCGACGGGCTGCTCGGCACCGGTGTTTCCCGGCCGATTAAAGATGACCTGGCCCAGCTGCTGCGGCAGGTCAAAGCAGGTCTTGGGGAACGGGCTCGTCTGGCGGCCGAAGCGCAGGAGAAGAGTCGCATCGAGGCGGGGTTTGAAGTGTCGTTGACCCCCATAAAGCCCCCGGAAGACCCGTCACCACCCTGGCAGCCACAGGTTGTGGCGGTTGACTGCCCCAGCGGCCTCAACTGCGACAGCGGTCAGATCGATCCGCTGGCTCTCCCGGCCGATCTCACCATCACCTTTGCCGGACCCAAACGTGGTCATTTTCTCTTTCCCGGAGCGGGTGCCTGTGGCAAACTTATCGTGGCCGATATCGGCATTGCGCCCAAACACACAGCGGCCGTTCCGTTTGCTCTACCGACGGTCGAGGATATACGCTCGATGGTGCCCGCTCGTCCGGCCGATGGGCATAAAGGGAGCTTTGGGAGAGTGTTGATTGCCGCCGGCTGTGATCAATACCAGGGGGCCCCATTTTTGGCTGCCCGGGCGGCCTTTCGCAGCGGATCTGGGCTGGTGACTCTGGCCGTACCCGATCAGCTGCGAGCGGCCGGGGTGGTCTCATTACCGGAAGCAACCTATCTGCCCCAGCTAGAACAAGAGAGACATCTGACGGCAGAAACCGCTCGGGTGATTGTTGACGAGCTGGCTGCCTACAAAGCCCTGTTAATTGGTCCTGGTTTATCGACGGCCGCCGCTCCCTTTCTCAAGGCGTTACTTCCTCACGTCAACGATCATCCGGTGGTGCTTGACGCGGATGCCTTAAACATCTTGGCCACACAGGAGAGCTGGCCGGACCAGCTGCCCTCGCAAGCGATTTTGACCCCGCATCCGGGGGAGATGGCCCGCCTTTGCGGCCTCTCGCTTGAAGATTTGTTGACTCAAAACCGTTTTGATTTGGCCCTTGAAAAAGCGGTCGCTTGGGGATGTGTGCTCGTACTGAAGGGAGCATACACCATTGTAGCCTCGCCCAGCGGCCGGGGCTGGGTGATTCCCTTTGCCAACCCGCTGTTGGCCGCGGCCGGAAGTGGCGATGTTTTAGGGGGGATCATTGTGTCTTTACTTGGGCAGGGAGCGACCATCGAGCAGGCGGCCGCGGCCGGTGGATATCTGCACGGTCTGGCAGCAGAAAAGGCGATCCCGCACTTCGGCCGCAGCGGACTCCTGGCCCACGAGCTGGCGGATTGGCTGCCCGCGAGCAGAAATCAGCTTGATGGGAAGCGATCAAAATAGCTGGCTAAGGGCAGGGTTTGTGACGGCAGATCAACACCCGCAAACTCCTTTGAATTTTTAGCTTTGAGCTTTTTACTTTTTGTTACTTGTGCTAAAATGCACAATCAAACCATTGACAAGAATCCGGATCATCCACTGCGTGGGTTGCAGGTGCTCGAATATTTCCACCACCCCACATCAGTAAAAACCAGCTTCTAACTATTTTATTCAGCCTGGGTTGGCTGTTGGTCTTGGTTCGGATCGGAGGAATTCCATGCGCAGTAATCGTTGGTTAGGGCCAGTTATTTTGGTCGTCCTGATGATCGCATTTGGCTTGTTAACCGTTATTTTGCCCGGTGTTCGCGACGCCCTGTTTACAGGTGGCGGCGATGCTTCTGGGGCCGCTCCGCCCGTGGCCGAAGCACCGGTCGAATCAGCCGAGTTTGAAGAAGTCACTATCGACGTGGATGGGTACCTGCTCGGTGATGAGCTGGTAAAAATTCCAGCCCTGGGTGATTACAACAGGTTACCGGAAGAGGAGCGACAAATCGGTTCCCTACAGCTCATTGGAATTCTAAGCGCCATCGTAGTGGGTAGCCTGGCGGTTTTCACTATTCCGATTGCCGCTATTGTGGTCTTTGGTAACCGTTCGGTCTCCAATATGCAGGCCAGTGAAAATTACCAGGAGGCGGCCAATAATCTGGAGACCTCTCAAAAAAATTACGTCAAAGAGCGCAAATCCGAGCAACCTCCGACTGACGTTCCCGATCACGAGCGAGCAGCCTGGAGTGCCTGGAGCACCGGTATGGTGGCCGTGATTTTGTCTTACTTTGCCGGGTACGTCTTGGGTGAAGGGATTAATCCAGGATCTGGTGGGCCGATGGCCACTATTTTCACGGTAATTGCGATCGTCATCAGCTTCCTGCTGCTGCGGCCGAAAACGATGGTTGATGTAGAAGAAACCAGCGATAAATCTCCAAACTGGAGCTTAATTTGGGTCTTGTTAAGCGGTGGGGTAATGATGGGATTGGGCGTCGGCTTGATGTTTGTGGTCATGAGCGGCGGTGACCCGTTCCCCTTTATCATCTGGGAACCTGAATTCGCCATCGACTGGACCTTTTTCCAGGAATTGATCGAACCATTAACCGAATGGAGTTAATCTGAGAAAACCCCGTTCTTACGAAATTCAAGGGCGAATGATCTAAGGTAAATTATTAGATTGTTCGCCTTTTTTTGTTGGTTATTGGTTTACTGGTGTATTGGTATATTGGTCTACTGGTGTATGGGTTTAATTAGATACACCATTATACTAATACACTTTTACACCATTACCTCACCAACCAATAACCAATAACTTATAACTCATACCTATTAACCTTAGTAACCATGAATCCTGAACCTGTTTTTTACCAGCGTCCACTGGGCGTACTGCAAATTTCTGGTGCTACTCGTCTTGACCTGATTGATCGCATGTCTACTCAGCAAGTAGGGAATTTGCGGCCGGGCCAGGGAGCGGCCACCGTGTTTACAACCGAGATTGGCCGCATGATCGATCGCGTCTTGATTTTTGCTGATGACGACACCGTCACGGCCGTGACCGGTGAAAATTACAGCGACCAAATCGGCCGTTATCTGATGTCTTACGTCTTTTTTAACGACGATTTCCAGCTTGTCGACCGCACAGCAGAGACCGCGGTTCTGGGGGTGTATGGGGCAGCGGTGCGGGATCTGCTCGGCCGTCTGGGGATCACCATCGATGTTGATCTGCCGCGCCATCATTGGCAAAAAGGGGTTGTCGCCGGGCATGATATATCGATTCATCGCACCGATCCCATTGGCGGTGATGGATATCTTCTGCTAACCCAGACAGCTCATGTCGATCTTCTAAAAACCGCTCTGCTTGAAGCCCACGCTCGGGAAATAGACGAAGGGGAATTTGAAGCCCTGCGGATCGCGGCCGGGTTGCCGCGTTTGGGTCACGAATTGACCCAGGATTATATTCCCCTGGAAGCAGGATTATGGGATGACGTCTCGTTTAATAAAGGATGTTACATCGGGCAGGAGATTATTGCTCGTATGGAAAGCCGAGGCAAGCTGGCCAAGCGACTGGTAGCCCTGGAAAGCAGCCAGTCGCTTACAGCGGGCAGCGAAATTCAGGCTAACGGCAAAACAGTTGGCTCCATCACCTCTGCGGCCGGGGAAATCGGTCTGGGGTATGTCAAAACAGCCGCCCTGGACGGCGATTTAGAGCTCTCAACCAACAATGCCTCGTTAACCGTTCATCAAAAATCGTAGATTGCCAAAGGCTGTGGCCGGTGTCCTCGCCGAGCCACCAGCCGGCACGGTCAGAGACCGGCCGGAGCACCTGCACAGTGACAATCAAAATTCGTAGATTGCTTCTTTATTCCGCAAATTTTAGCTGATCCAAATCGGGCCGGAGCACGACGCTCTCCTGCTCGTTTGGGTCAGTGCGGGCCAATATAGCCGTGCATGATTCAGTGTTGCTTAAGTTAAACGGCAAATGGGGCATCCCGGCCGGAATAAATAAAAAATCCCCGGCCTCCATCGTCATGTGCTCTTCCAAATTTTCCCCATACCACATACCGGCATGCCCGGACAGCACGTAAATAGCGGTTTCATGCCCTTCATGCAGATGGGCGGTGGCCCGCTTGCCTGGGGGAATCGTTAACATGTGCATACACAACATGCGTGCTCCTACATTTTCAGCCGAAATCCCGGCAAAGTAGTTAAAATCGGCTGACTGCATTCCCTGAAATCTCTCGCCAGATGTCACTTTGACACAGGTATATTTTTTTTGTTGGGTCATTGCGATCTCCTTAATTCCTTGCTTATAAAAATCCTCCGAATACAGGATCGGTTTTAGGGGTGAAGTTACTCAAACACTTCTATGATATCTATTAAAATTATACACCCTAAAACAGCTTCCAAAGGAGTGAGGTGACAGTTGACACCGCCATCCCATTGAATTATACTTTCTGCTGCTTTAGCCGGAGTGGCGGAATTGGCAGACGCGCACGACTCAAAATCGTGTTCCTTCGGGAGTGTGGGTTCGACCCCCACCTCCGGTATAAACGGGCTTGACGAATTAACACGGCAAGCCCGTTTTTATTGAGGACAACAGACCACAGACATCAGACTACCCTCTGTGGTCTATAGTCTGATGTCTGAAGTCTTTATGAGAAGATCACTCCTCGCCATACTCGTCGGTCTTTTAGGTGGCCTTGCCTTAGGTTTTTATCTCGGCTGGTTTGTTTTTCCGGTTCAGTTGATAAACGTGGTGCCGGGTGACCTGGACCCCAACTATCAGGCGGATTATCTGAATCTGACGGCCGCCACCTACGCCAGTGACCAAAACATCGCCCTGGCGCAGCAGCGCATCAGCAGCTTAAACCAGCCGGATTGGCAAAGTTGGCTCCTTGAACAAACAATTGACGCCATTCTGGCCGCTCCATCAGCCCCAGAAACAATCGACCTGGTTCAGCTGGCCGTCGCCCTGGGTATCGACTCCCCGGCCTTTGAACCGTATCGCAACGCCGCGGAGCCGCCCCCATGAGCGATCTTCAAGATCAGGAGTTTACCGGCCGGCGCAATCGCCGCCGCCGACGGCTTCAGGAGCGAAAAGTCGCCCTGTCCATAGCCAGCCTGTTCGCCATCGGCCTGGTGGTGGGTCTGGCCGTCGCCCTTTATCTGAGCTGGCTTGTCTTTCCCACAGACACATCCGCGTCCCCGGCCGACTTCCGACCCGATTTCAAAACAGATTACATTTATATGGTCAGTCAGGGTTATGCAAAAGATGGTGACCTGACCCGGGCAGAAACCCGTCTGGCTCTCCTTGAAGATCCCAATTTGTCCGAAACTCTGAGAGCCCAGCTCGAAGATTATCTGCGGCAGGGACAGCCGGCCGATGCGGTACGCAATTTGGCCAACCTCTCCGTGGCCATGGGCGTTGAAGGGACGTCGATCGGGTTGTTTGGGCCGGGTGAAACGGCCGTCACCGCGACCCCAACTCCAACACCAACCCCCACGCCTCAGGTCACCCCCACCTTGCTGCCGCTGATCACCCCGACCCCATCACCATCCCCTTCCCCTCCCCCCTTGGCGGTGACGGCTGCCCCGACGGCCGAACCTATATATCGCTTGCTCGATCAGGAAGAAGTTTGCCGGCCGGCCGATCAACTCCCGCTCATCGCCGTCAACGTCCTCGACGCCTTTCTCGATGATTTGCCCGGTATCACGGTCGACGTCTCGTGGGCGGATGGAGAAGATCAATTTATCACCGGTTTTAAATCGGGAGAAGCGGCCGGCTACGGTGATTTTGCCATGTCGCCCGAGGTTACGTATACGGTCGTTTTGCCGGATGGCAGCGGTCCGGTTAGCGGATTAACAACCGGGCCGTGTTCGTTGAGCGGCAGCGAAGACGAAGGGCAAACCGGCTGGATTTTGACCTTTCAGAAACTCGTAGCCTCTGAAGATTAAAGAAGATTACCGCACAGATGAGCATTAAAAAGAGTTGGATACCATTTTTGATTTTACTGCTGCTCGGCGGGAGCTTGCTCCTGAGCGGCTGTCGCTCAGCTTCAGTTGAAGAAAATCCCCCTCCAACCGAAGCCGCCGAACCGGCCCCGCCGCCATCAACAGCGGCCGTCGAGGTTGAAAATCAGGCAGAACAGGAAGAGAGTGAAGACAGCACAGCTGAACCTGAGGAACTCGCCGCCCCACAGGAGGGCACCGGTTTGAGCGAAGGGGTTTATTTTCTGGAGCTTGAAAGCCGCAGCAGCAACAGTATTTTGGAAAATTTGGTGCTGGAAGTGCGCACCGCTCAGATCATGGGAGAAACTCTGCTGGTTTCGGTCGCCTTTTACAATATTGGCGACGAACCGCTCAGCCTCGTCGGTGCCCGCTTATCCCCCAGGCGACAAACGATTGTTGATGGAGACGGGACCACCTATGAAGCAGTAGATGTTTCTGAAAGCATCAGGCTGCTCTCCGATCCGGATCGACAGGGAATTCCCCCCGGCGGGGCGATTTTGGGTGACATTGCCTTTAACAGACCTGCAATTGCATCGTCTTTTACCTTTAATATAGCTGCTGAGCTAGAGTATGAGCCACTAAATGTGGCCCTGACAGACCCGGCCGCCAACCCGGAACCGCTGGTGTCCGCCCCTGAGGGCCGTTATCCCGTGGCGCAAAATCTTTACAGCTTTAACGAAAATTTGCGAACGATCGAGCTTCAGGTTGAAGCGGTCAGCGTGACGGCTGACAAACTCATTTTTGATGTGGCCTTTGCCAACACCGGCCGGCAGGGCTTCTCCCTATTTGGGCGCTTGAGCGGCGCCAACAGCTGGCTAATCGCCGGAGACAAGAGTTACGCACGGCCCACGATGGTCAGTCCAGAATTGGCTGAAGATATTCAGCCGCAAGATGGCTGGGCACCCGGCGCGGCCAGCCGTGGGCAGATTCACTTTGCCCGGCCGCAGGATATGAGTGCGGTTCGCTTTGGATTTGAAACATTTGTACCCCTCACCCTGCAGTTTGACGGCCGCGGCCTCGTTTTGGCGGATATCACCTCGGCCACCGGTGGCCCGCCAGAGCCGCCGCTCCCGCCCAGCCCAGCTGATGTGACCTTTGCCGAACTCAATGAGCTGCTGGCCGCTGAAGCCGCGCGATACATGGCTGAAGAGGCCCCTTCATTTATCGATAGCGCTGCCTTTGAACTGGCCCCCTCTGCGGTCATTGGAGAAAGTGCTCTTGAAAATGGTGAGCTCACCGATTTAAACGTCGTTCAGAGATACGTTTTGAATGTTGCCGCCGCTGACAATCCCTTTGTGTTTCGCGCAGCCTACGACTTTGAGCGATCTGAAGACCGGTGGCAAATAGCAGAGGCCAGGGGGACAGAAACGCCATTTTGGTTTGAACCTCAAATCAGTGAAGCGTCAGCCCATTTCACCATTTTTGCCCCGGCAGATCAGGCGGATTTGCTGCCCGATCTCATGATCGAGGCGGAAAATGCTTATGAAGCGCTTCAAAACCGCGGGCTCCCGCTGGAAGAGAGCTATCTCATGGTGTATTTAGATAGCCAGGAAACCTTTCAGACCATTACCGGGCAAAGCGGCCGAATTTTAGGGCTGGCTTTTTCGATGTATTCCCTCGACAGTGACCCGATTGAGGTTACCAATCGCGCTTTTTATCTTAATGGAGAGCTGTTGACAGACGGCAGCCAAACGGCCGAAGAGCGGCAGGATACGATTACCCACGAGCTGGTTCATCTGGCTCTGGCCTGGCAAACAAGACCGTTTACGCCTCCCTGGCTTTTAGAAGGGGCGGCCGTTTATTATGCCAATCAAGAAACAGCTCTGCGCGAGCTTTTACTCGACAGCGCCAGCCCGGAATCTCTCTCCCTGCCTTCCCTGACGAGGGCCGATTCACTGGGACGGCACGACTTTTTTGGCAATCGGGTCGGGCTAGAATATGCTTACTCTGGATCGCTGTTCGCTTATCTGGTGGAAACGTATGGGGAAGAGCAAGCGCTGGCATTTTATGCTCGCTATGCGGCCGTGCCCACAGCTGAAATTCAGGAAGAGCTGCCGCGCTTTTTTGCCAACTCCTTTGCGATTGGAGCTTCACTGCAAAATCTAAAAAGCGACCTGACCAGCGAGTTTGTCTCAGAATTTTTTGGCCTCACGCTGGAAGAACTGGAAGCTGATTTTGAGCAGTGGCTTTTTAATTCCTGAATTGTGAAGTACATTTGCCGTCCACACCTTTCAACTTAGCACTCAGGACTCAGCACTTAGGACTCAGCACTTATAACTCAGGACTCTCCTCATGGATTTTGACGCCATTATTATCGGTGCCGGACACAACGGCCTTATCTGCGCCGGCTATCTAGCCCAGGCCGGACTCAAAGTGCTCGTCGTTGAACGGCGGCACAAAGTCGGGGGCGCGGTTGTGACCGAAGAGATTATCCCCGGCTTTAAGTTTGATCTCGGTGGTTCAGCCCATATTCTGATTCACCACACGCCAATCATTTCCGATCTGAAGCTGACCGAGTTCGGACTGGAATACCTCGACGTCGATCCGCTGTTCTGGACTCCGTTTCCCGACGGCCGCTCGATCACCATGTACAAAGATCTCGATAAAACGTGCGAAAGCATCGCCCAAATTAACGAGCAGGACGCCGACAACTACCGCCAGTTTATCAAAACCTGGACCCCGCTGGCTCACGCCACAGTGGAAACGTTTACCAATCCACCAACGATGGGCAGCCTGGTGCGCAATCTCGGTTTTCGCAGCGGGTTGGGAGCCGGCAACTGGGAGCGGCTGACCGATATTTTTCGCGGTTATGGGCAGCTGCTGCGCCAGTCTTTTGACGGGGAGGAGCTGCCGGCCGTCATTGGCTGGATGGCCGCGCAGTCAGGTCCGCCACCAACCGAGCCGCTGTCGGCCCCGTTCGCCCTGTGGCATCCGATGTACCACGTTAGCGGTCTCAAGCGCCCCAAGGGGGGGTCCGGTATGCTCACCCAGGCGCTGCGCAAGATGATCGAGGCGCACGGTGGCACGATTTTAACCAGCCGGCCGGCGCAAAAAATCCTGACCGAAAGCGGCCGGGCGGTCGGCGTCGAAGTTGTCGATCCGCAAACCGGCCAGAGCGAGCGGTATACCGGTAAACTGATCGCCTCCGGTGCCCATATCCACACCACCCTGAAACTTCTCGAAGGGGCCGACGTGCCCGCCCCCAAGCGGCGCATGATCGAAAACAGCCGCATCGGCAACGGTTTTGGCATGATCATCCGCTGCGCCATGGATGAGCTCCCCGACTACACGGCCACCGGCACGCCGCGCGGCCAGATCGGAGAGGAGCACATCGCCATGCAGTTTATCTGCCCCACGCTCGACTATCTCGACCGGGCATATGGCGATTTTCTGGGCAAGCGGCCGTCAACCGAACCGGCCCTGATCGGGATGACCTTTTCGGCCGTCGACCCGTCGCTGGCTCCGCCGGGCAAGCACACCCTGTTTATCTGGGGGCAATATTACCCGTACGAGCTGGCCAGCGGAGAAAATTGGGACGAGATCGCCGAGCGCGAGGGGGAAAGAATGCTCGACACGCTGGGGCGGTACGCCCCCAACGTCAAATCGGCCGTCATCGATAAGCTGGTAGAAACCCCCCTCTATTTGGAGCGGGAGCTGGGCCTTCTACAGGGGAATGTCATGCATCTGGAGATGTCGATCGACCAGATGTTTATGCTGCGGCCGGCGCTGACGATGAGCACCTATCGCGGGCCGGTCAAGGGGCTCTATTTAACCGGGGCCAGCACCCATCCGGGTGGGGGGATCATGGGCGCGGCCGGCCGCAATGCGGCCATGACGATTTTACGGGATCGAAGAAGATGGTTTTAATGGCTATTTGTTAATAGCCAATAGCTAATTGCTAAAGATGAGTGACCCAAGCCGACAATCTCCCCTCCCCGCGTCGGGGAGGGGCTGGGGGAGGGGTTAGTTGATCACCCACCCCCTAGCCCCCTTCCGAATCGGGAGGGGGATTTGACTCACAGTCATGCGGCTTGTGGTCCAAAGGGGGGCTGAAACAAGCTTCACCGACTTGGTGGGGGCTCTCCGTGGGGATAGCTGACCCAGAGTACAAAAGTTTTCAAAACTTTTGTACTCTGGGGGAGGGGTGAATGGACCTTCACCGACGCACAACCGGCAAAAAAACCGCCTGCCCATTGATGAGAACCACCGCCTTGGGCGTCACCTGCCCGGCCGTTCCGGCATCGATCAAAGCCGTGTTGGTCACCCAGCTACGGTCAGCCGAGGTCACGGTCGCCGCATAGGTAATTGTCACCAAGGGCACATCGCCCGGCTGGCCCGACCAGGTCAGCAGCGGCGGATTTGCATCGTTGATCGTGCCCAGCGACGCACTCATCGAGCCGGGCATGTAGGTCAGCTCGGCCGGTAGGGTATCAGAGACAAACACCGTTTCGGTCAGCGGCACGCCGCTGTTCTGAATGGTCACGGTATAGGTCACAACTTCTCCCTGGTCCGCTTCAGCCTGGCTGGCCATCTTGGTCGAGCCGCTTAAATCGGCCGTCAGCGCCCGGGGGCCGTACAGCGGCAGCGGCTCACCCCATTCAAATGCACCTAAATCGGGCAGGCCATTGACGATAAAGCCGTCGTTCAGATTGTCCAGTTCCGTCCCGGCGTTGATCATGTTCGAACCGTTCACCAGCCGCAGATCGCGGCTGCCGGGCACGGCCACGACATCCCAGTCGGCCGGTAGAGCGGCGTTGGTCAAATCGGCAAATGCGGCCGCTACCCCGTGATCTTCAACCCCGGCCGGCAGATCGCTAATTCGATCGTAGCGCACGTTGTCCCACTTAAAAAACGGCTGCGATCCGGGGCGAGTGGTCCCCCACCCGTTGTAGTCAAAATCGCGAAACCCCTCGTCCGGTACGGTGATAAATTCAAAGGCGTAGCGGGTTCCCAGGATCAGGTTATTACGGAAAATTGCGTTGCGCCACATCGACCCGTTGTCGCCGTGACCGTTGCCGTTTTTAGCGGCCGTGTTGTGGGCCACAATAAAACCGGTGGTGTAATTGTGCATCTTAAACGGCACGCTCTCCAAATTAAACAGCTCGTTGCGAATAACGTAAGCCGGCCCACCGCGGATCGGCTGCAGGCTGACCCCCATGCGGGCGTTCATCACCCGGTTACGCCACACGCGGACGTTGGCCTGGTTGTAATCAATTTCAATACCGTCATCCACGCAGTAGCTGACATCATTTCCATAAACGTCATTGCCATAAGAGGGACCGGTAAACGGCTGGACCGAAATGCAGTCACCAAAATTTTGCACCTCGTTATGGCAAACGATATGGCCAGTGCCGCGCAGATCGATGCCCCGTTCGCCGGGAATGCCACTGCCGGGCCAGGCGGTCCGGCCGGTGATCACGTTGTCACAAACAACCTGATTCAGCTCCCATCCATTTTGTCGCCGGTTATAAATGCCAAAATCGACGTCCTGGATCGTGTTGTGGTGGATATAAATGTGCTGCGTATTTTGGGCATCAATCCCCCAGCCCCCGTCCTGGATGGTCACCCCCTGAATAATGATGTGCCCGATCGTTTCATCAAAAACACCGAGGGTAATCACGCCCCGGTCGGTGCCGGCTCCATCGATGATGGCTGTGCCGTCATTGGGTCCCACAAACGAGACCGGCTGCCCTTCGCTGCCGCCCCGTACCAGGTTAAAAGCCGCGTAGGTGCCGGAGGCGATGTAATATGTGTCGCCCGGCTGCGCCTGATCGGCGGCCGCCTGCAGCCCTTTAAACGGATTCCCCTGGCTGCCGTCTCCCCCGCCGCTGCCGGGTACGACGTAAAGCTGACGGCCGGTGGGATTTGGCTGCGGCCAGTCGCGGGTGGTGGTGGTCACCGTCTGGGTTTGCCCGCCTCCGTCGGGGTCGTTCAGGGTCAGCCGCAGTTCGTATGTCGTGTCCGCTTCGAGAAAAAGCGCGCTGGCCGCCCAGTAATTTAAGTCGAGCGGGTCATCGTTAACTCGAATCGTCGGATAGGCGCGCATGGCCGGTGCACCGGGCTGCCAGGTCGCGCTCCCCTGCGGCCGAAATTCGAGGGTCATGGTACTGTCGAGATCGCTGTCGCCACTGACCTCCCACAGCACGCCGATGTGGTTGATCGTGGCATCGGCGCGAATGGCGCCGGGCGTGACGGCGCTGGCGGTCGCGACCGTATTGGCCCGAGCGGCCGTTCCGATCCATAGAAAAACGGCCGCAGAAAGTCCAACCAGAAGCAATAAATGAACCCGATTACGCACGGTTACCCCCTATAAATTTCTCATCAGGTATTTTCACCACATCAACACAAAAGACACAAAAAGTTTAGCACGCAAATTTTACTATTCAGCAAACTATTTATCTCTGAGCAATATTTCAATCCAGATTTTGTGTTTTTTGTGCTTTTGTGGTGATCTTCCCGGGATTGCTGCATACTTGAGTTGAGGATCAGCAAGATGGAAATCGCTCTCGAGTTTGTTCAATACGACAGTCCGGCGTGGCATGAGGCCCGTCGGCTGCGCTACGCGCTGTTTTTTGCGCCCCACGATCTTGCTCCCTCCTTCTTGGATGATGAGCAGGAGACAGCGGCCGCTCATCTCGTCGCCATTGAGGAGGGCCACGTCATCGGCTGCGGCCGTTTGGTTGACCGTGGCCAGGATATCTTTCAGATTTCCCAAATGGCGGTTAATCCCGCCTATCAGGGTCGGGGTATTGGCAAAATGCTGCTTCGGCGATTGATTCAAAAAGCCAAAGAGCAAGGCGGTTTGGCAATTGTGTTGAGCGCTCGCCTCACGGCCGTGTCTCTTTATGAACGCGCCGGGTTTCAAAAAGAGGGTGAGGTTTACCCCTCAGCATCCACAGATGTGCCGCACATCAAAATGAGTTACGAGTTAAACAGGGAGTAAATATGGCCTAATTTTCGGCCAATCCTGCCGTTTTCAATATTGGTAAATAACATTTTTCTGAGTATTTGCTTATGATGCACCTTATCTTCAATTAAACCGTAATGGTTATGGTAAAATCCCCCAGGCTGGAAAAGCAACGGTGCTATATAATACCCCAGTCATCACACAAGTTTAGGAGATCATATTTCGAATGGCCAAAACAGTCCCCTCTGATGTGTCCTCTATTGCGCCCGCATTTTCGGCGCTCCCCCCCATTAACCCAAAAGCAAGTTATGCGGAATTAAAAAAACGGGTAAAAGAAAAAGGGTTGTTGGAAAAGCAGTCAGGATATGTTGTACGTCGAACCATTGCGAATTTCATCATGTTCGCGGCCAGTATGGCAATATTGTTTGCCACAGACAACATCTGGATTCAAATTCTAAACGCTTTGTTTCTGGGCTTTATCTATGGGCAGTTTGGATTTATCGCCCATGATGTCGGGCATCGACAAGCTTTTCGCAAAACAAAAACCGCTGATATCTTTGGCTTGATTCACGGGCCGCTGATGTTGGGCATGAGCTTCGGCTGGTGGATGGATAAGCACAATCAGCACCACGCCCACCCCAACGAGCATGATGTTGATCCGGATATCGATTTTCCGTTTATCGCTTTTTGTCAGCAGGATGCGTTAGAGAAACGCGGGCTGTTCCGCTGGATGGTCAAAAATCAGGCGTATCTGTTTCCATTCCTGGTCATGTTTGAGTCATTCAGCTTGCTTTACAGCAGCATCGATTTTTTGATTACCCGGAAGTCAAAATACCGGATGACTGAAGTGGTTTTGATGGTTGTGCATTACGTTTGGTTTTTTGCCGCCATCTTTGCTGCCCTGCCTTTGGGAACAGCGCTGGTATTCCTGGCCGTGCAGCAGGCGTTTTTTGGTCTTTATCTGGCATCCGTTTTTGCTCCCAACCACAAGGGTATGTTGATTGTTGAAGAGCACATGAAGCTGGATTTTATGATGCAGCAGATTTTAACCGCCCGCAACGTCAAAGCTCATCCGATAACCGATTATTGGTATGGTGGACTTAATTATCAAATTGAGCACCATTTATTTCCAACAATGGCTGAAAACAAGCTGCGGGAGGCACAAAAAATTATCAAAGAGTATTGCGCCGAATATCATATTCCTTATTATGAGACCAGCGTTTTTCGATCCTATGTAGAAATTTTGCAATATCTGCACGCGATTGGCAGCACCCTGAAGTTAAAAACGGTTGCCAATCACGGATAACCGGAAAGATCAATCTCGCAGAGAGCATGGTCAAAGAATCAATTTCAATTGAAAATTTACTAAAAAATGCGGATTTGAACTGTCTTCCAAAACAGGTCCGTCATCCCCGCGTAGGCGGGGATCCATCGGTGGCAAGCCAATGGATTCCCGCTTTCGCGGGAATGACACCGTGATGTCGGTGTTTATCTGTCAAAATTCAATTAAAATTGAAACCCCAAGTGAAGCCGTTTTTGCCTTGATTCACGATTATGATCAGCGGCTTGAGTGGGACACCATGCTCTCTAAAGCAGCCATCCGTCATGCGGCCCTTTCCCCAAGTCGATCCCGACTGACTTACACCTATTTGTTTCGGGCACGCCCAAAATTTTTGAGCGTTGTCCTTGAACCGCTTATAAATTGGGCCCTGCGTCGTGAAACACGCAGCCGTCTGCATGCGCTTCAAGGTTTTATGACCCGCCAGCAAAGGCAAAACAACCTCTGATCCATTGACTCTTCTTTTGCTTTTTTCTCTTCTTCTCTGAGGAAAACACATATGCCCCATCTTCAGGTAAATGACGCCAACATCCATTATGAAGATGTCGGCCGCGGCCCGGAAACCATCGTTTTTTCTCACGGTCTGCTGTGGAGCGGCCACATGTTTCACAATCAGGTTGCTGCGTTCAAAGATCGGTATCGCTGCATCACCTTTGACCACCGCGGGCAAGGGCAAAGTGAGGTAACCTCGGCGGGGTATGATATGGACACGCTCTATCGCGATGCGGCCGCTCTAATCGAAGCGCTTGACTGCGTGCCGTGCCACTTTGTCGGTCTATCGATGGGTGGCTTTATCGGTTTGCGACTGGCCATTCGACGGCCGGATTTGCTCAAATCGCTGATTTTGCTGGAATCATCGGCCGGGCCTGAACCACAGGAAAATATCCCCCGCTATCGCCTGCTCAACTTCGTCGCTCGCTGGATCGGCCTGCGCCCTGTGGCCGGCCGGGTGATGCCCATCATGTTTGGCGAAAAATTTCTCAACGATTCCAGCCGATCTGATCTCAAAAGGGAATGGCAGGAACGCCTGATCGCCAACGATCGCCTGGGCATTACCAGAGCGACAACCGGCGTCATCTCCCGTCAGGGGGTGACCGATCATCTTGACAAAATAAGCACGCCCACCCTGATCGTCGTGGGCGACCAGGATGTGGCAACCGTCCCGGCCAAATCAAAACGAATGCACGAGCGCATCGCCGATTCTGAAATGGTCGTAATTCCCGGTGCAGGACATACATCAACGGTTGAGGAGCCAGCGGCGGTTAATGATGCCGTGCTGGCTTTTCTCAAAAAACAAAAAAGTGAGGATTAATCATGCGTATCGCCGCCCTTTATGACATACACGGCAATTTACCCGCCCTGGAAGCGGTATTGTCAGAAATCGAACGCGAAAATGTAGACCTCATTGTGGTCGGGGGCGACATCGTAGCCGGTCCGCTTCCCAATGAGTGTTTGGACAGGCTCCGTAGCGTAGCTATCCCCACTCAATGCCTCCATGGGAACGGGGAGTCTGAAACGATTCGCTATCTTAAAACCGGTGTGCCAGGTGGCATCACGCCGGCCGGCGATGAATCGGCTCGCTGGGTCGGCGATCAGCTTACGGCCGAACATCAAACCTGGATTGCCAGCTGGCCGACCACAGTGCATGTTAACGTTCAGGGGCTGGGTGAGATTCTTTTTTGCCACGCGACACCGCATGATGATGTCACTATTTTTACCCGCCTTACCGGCCAGGAGCGCCTGGCCTCAATTTTTGAAGGCACAACGGCCGATCTGGTTGTCTGTGGTCACGTGCACATCCAGGGGGATGAATGGCAAATCGGCAAGACACGCGTCGTGCGCGCCGGCAGCATAGGCATGCCGTACGGTCAGACCGGGGCAGCCTGGCTGCTTATTGACAGTGAAGACGGGCTTCATTATCGACACACCCCTTATGATCTGGAGGCCGCAGCCGCGGCCGTCCGGCAAACTTCCTATCCCGGCGCAGCATCCTTCGCCGACAACAACATCCTCTCCGTCCCTCCTGCCGACAAGGCCCTGGAGATGATTTCTGCGCTGGAAGCCAAACAAATCGCGGCCGGGTAAGTGCCTGGATTTTAGAAAAAATCCAGGCACTTCATGCAAAGCTAGCAACAAAATGCCCATCTTACGCCCAATCACACCTGATGATTCGGATTTTCTGGCCGAGATGCTTTACCAGGCGATCTTTGTCAGTGAAGGGATGGCCCCACCACCGCGAAAGATCATACGCCAGCCGGAACTGGCCCAATACATCGAAAATTGGGGGCGCACAGGTGATCTTGGCCTGCTGGCCCTTGATGAAACCACCCAAGCCCGTATCGGGGCAGCCTGGCTGCGCCTGCTTCCCAACGGGTATGGCTTTGTCGCGGCCGATATCCCGGAGCTTAGTATTGCGGTGGATGCCTCATTTCGCGGCCGGGGAATCGGCCGTCAGCTCATGGATGCTCTTCTCCAAAAGGCAGCTGCACAATTTGAAGCGGTCTCGCTGAGCGTGAACGCTCAAAACCAGGCCGCTGCCCTCTACCAACAGTTGGGTTTTATAACGGTCAAACGCAATCAAACAACCTTGACGATGAAACGAATTTTCCCTTAAACTGACGCTTATCAAATCTCGCTTACTTTTAAGTTAAGTGGATCTCAACAGATTTTTCTCTCGCCCCTTCAATTCGCTGCAAACCTCTGTGAATCTGTGCTTTGCGCTCTGCGGACAAATATGTTTTTGCAAATCACCTAAATAGACAAAACCTGAGGGAAATGAATGACTCAACCCAATAATTTCTCCAAACATCTCAAGATTTTTTTGCTGGGTGACCTTGATCATTTTCGGCGCACCTGGAAACAAAACGAGACAATTTTATATATCTCTCTCTCGATGATCGCTCTTGGCCTAATTTTGATCGGCGCAGCAAATTCGATACGTTCTGTTGGATTCCAGGGTGAAAACTTTTATATGAGCACGACGGCCGACAACATATTGAGCCTGGGAATGGAGCTGTTTATTCCGGCACTTTTCATTGTCACCCGATTTTTTTATCCTTCTAAATCTTATTGGGTTGCTTTGATTGCGGTCACCGAATTACTGCTGCTGCTGTACATCTCCCTGAATTTCGATTTGATTTCTACGATAGTAGAGCCAAACATTTTTGCCAGCGCTGATACTTACAGAGCTTATTTCCGTCTCGAGGTCGCCACCATCGTGTCTATTGAGCTTTTTGGAACCTTTATCGTTTTTTCTCTCATCGATAACGTTCGGGACCTTACGCAGTCGAGCCCGACGGAGGAATCAGCGTAGCTCAATCAACTGCTGTTAACTTTCTTCCCGTATTAGGTAAGTTACAAAAAGTTTTCTGAAGAAGGTGTCCGCAGATTACGCAGATGGCCGCAGATTTTTCTCTGTAATCTGCGAAAATCTGCGTAATCTGCGGATAGTTTATTTTTGAGAAGTTTCTGTAAATCACTTAATTTTAACTCGAGTTGCTACCTTCATACGCAGCCGAATAAATCCAACTGCCAGGAAAACCGAAACGCGATAAATCGCGTTAATAAACTATCCGGTTTCGGTCCCTTTGGCCGATGAATAAATTCATCGGGAAGGTAAGGTAGCAACTTGAGTTAATTTTAGCAAAATGGAACCTCATCTCGCTGATCGGTGTATCTTATACAGATGATCGGTACCGCAGTTGATTTAATCGATCGCGCCCGGGCCGGTGACGACCGCGCCTGGCAGCAGCTGATTGAACCGCTCCAGCAGGATCTTTTCCGGCTGGCGTATCTCGTTCTGCGCGACCCGGCCGAAGCGGCCGATGTCCAGCAGGAAGCGCTGCTGCGCGCCTGGCTCAAGCTCGAGCAATTTGATTCAAGCCGGCCGCTGCGGCCGTGGCTGATGCAAATCGCCCTCAATCTGGCCCGCAACCGCCGCCGCACTCTGCGCCGCGCCTGGGCCAGGGTGACCCGCCTGATACGCAGCGAGAGCCAGCCGGAACCGGCGGCAGGGCTTAGCGAACGGGCCATTGTCCGTGAACAAGCCCAACAGCTGTGGCGGGCGGTGCAGCAGCTGCCGGTTAAAGGGCAAACGATTGTTTACCTGCGCTACTTCCTCGACCTGACGGAAGAGGAAGCGGCCGCCGTACTCGAAATTCCCAAAGGAACGGTCAAATCCCGGACCTCCCGGGCCCTGACCCAGCTGCGGGGCATTATCCAGCGCGATTTTGTAGAACTGGAGGCAGATTTTGTCGGAAAATTCCCAAAACGGCTTTGAACAGTGGCTTGCCGAAACCGCTCGTGAATTTCCATATCCACCTCAACCGGATAGGTCGGTTTCCCCATCCATCACTCATCGTCGTTTGACTCCCCGCCTGGCGGCCGTAATGGTCGCGATCCTGCTTGTCCTGGGATTGCTCCTGGTGCCACCGGTACGAGCAACTTTGCGGGAGTGGTTCTCGATCGGATCGGTATCGATTTTAATCGACACAACCGCCCCCACACCATCGGCAACGGCCGTCCCGCTGAGCAACCTGCCAAATCTGCCCGGCCGCACCACCCTGGCCGAAGCGCAAGCACAGGCAAACTTTTCCCTGGCGATCCCCGACGAGCTCGGCCCGCCAACCGCCGTTTATCTGCATGATGGGGTAGGGCAAATGGTCACGCTGATCTGGGTCGATCGGCCGCTGCTGCTGCACGTAATCGACCAAAATATGATTCTGACCAAAATCGGCCCGCAGAGTTACAGCGAACCGGTCTCCGTCAATGGGCAGGCCGCCTATTGGGTATCCGGCACGCGCCAGCTCGATCTATACGATCAGTATATGGAACCGATTGAAGGATTTCGTCGCGTTGTTGATGGCCCGGTCCTCATTTGGACCAGCGACAACGTCACGTTTCGTCTGGAGAGTGACCTGTCGCCAGATGAAGCGATTAAGCTTGCTGAAACATTTATCCTGAGCCCTTAACGTTAACTCCTTACTTAGGACTCAGCCCTTTCAACTCAGGAC